>OBLU010006107.1_pt1 | contig 10738 bp, 11 predicted proteins | sample 1518681 | NCBI WGS metagenome assembly OBLU01 (sample SAMEA3539304, study PRJEB22396) | soil metagenome | biome: tundra; feature: field; material: soil | place: USA | collected 2010-05 | depth 0.15 m
CAGCGTGATCGCCCATTGAACCTGATCAGGTGCTAAATGCTTAGCATGGATCCAGCTGTGCGACAGCCAGGGCGCCAGCGCGATCCAAGAAATGCCTAATATGACCGCGACGCTCCAATAGATGGACTCGAGCGTTCGTGACAGGTGGCGGACACTTTGGACACGCGACTGTTTCGTCAATGCTATGGCAAGTTCCCGGTTGAGCGTTGCCCCGAGGCCGAAATCAAAGAACGCTAGCAGAAGCTGAGCGCTCGCGAAAAACCCGACGAGCCCGTATGCTTCCACTCCGATCAGCCGGATGTATTGAGGAACACAAATTATCGCCAGCACCGCGGTCCATGCCCTGGCGACAAGATTCGAAACAGTATTCGTACGCAAGGAACGCACGCGGGTGAATCCGGTGCGCTCAGATTCCTTGGCCGTATTCCTGGTTCGATAGGCGAATGACCACCTTCGTGCGGCGAAATAGGCGCGGCATACAGACACCCCTGACGTTTGGTTTAGTTTGATCGTGGTTGCAGGATGAAGCGGATCGCGAGATCCAGCGGTGTTTTGGGCACACTACCGCCGGAATACTCACATCGCTACACTTGTCCTTGCAGCGGCGCACTTCGCCCTTGTCGCGTCAGTGCATCGTTGGATTGGTCTGTTTTGGAAGCTTCGAGGTGGCACTCGGAGGACCTGCCCTGCGGCAGACAAATGGCGTATTCAGGTTACATCAGTGCCGGTACCATGTCAATGGAAATCTCACTTCGAAAGCGTGGAACGGTATGACGCATCTGGCGCACCAGAAATTCACAGGGGCCACACACCCAGTACCGGCCCGTTGCTATTCACCCGACCTGGGTAACGTTACAATTTCGCGGAATTCAAATCCCGTATAGCCAGAATCTCATGCGAAATGGCTTATTGGTTTAGCCGGTTCCTGTGAGTGGATTTTAATGGACCTTTTGCGAGACTCCGGCGCGCAAAATGCGTTTGCAGGTTAGGATGATAGGACAATGACACGAACAACGATTGGATTTTCGGCTCTCGCCATTACATTTCTGGTGACGGTTCCCGCCGCTTTCGGCGACACGCCGGGACGGCATCCGGCCTACTTGCACGCTCGCGCCGACCTGCGGCGCGCGGAACGCTTGATGGACTGGCCCGAGTTCCGCAACGTAAGGCACGATCTGGACGAGTCGGCGCGCCATATCCGCGAGGCCATCCACGAAATCGACGCTGCCGCCGCCTGGGACCGTAAGGATCTCGAAGACAACCCACGAGTCGACACTTATCCGGATCGCGCCGGCCGCTTGCATGCGATTGCGCGATTTCTGTCCGGCGCCAAACGCGACATTGAACGGGAGGAAGACAACCCCGCCGCCAGAGCTTGGCGGAACCGTGCGATCAAGCACATGGACGAAGCGATTGCCGCTGTACATCGCGCCGCCCGTGACGAGTGGCGCGACGAGTGGATCCGCTAGCCGGCTGGCGATTGGAGAGTTTGGCCGAGCGACTGATGACGGAAGGTGTCACAACCGGTGACTTAAGTCGTACGCAGGAACATACGGAAAAGTCTTTGACGGCTTCAAGGTGACCGACTCCTTGCCGATCCCCAGGCCCACCGGGGCATTCGCCGCAATGGAGAACATGACATTCGGCGCGTTGTCAGTAAGGGAGCGGCCGTCATTAAGGCGTCCCCTCCAACGTGCCGGACACCGGCCTCAGCAGAGGGCATCGGCTCGGCCTATAACGGCAGTGTGAACGACTGGGTCATCATCGGGGTCGGACGGCACGACACGGGGAGCTGGCCGGAGAAAACAACCTCTGAAATGTCCTTTGCTCGAAGATAACTGAGGTATTCGGCTATCTCTGGGTCCGTGAGTCGCGATGATAAACGGACCCAGGGCCTCTGGCTCTTGCGTTAGCTCGAACAAGGATGTTGATATCGAGGACGATTCTCATCCGCGGCTGTGCCGCACATGATCAACGGCTTCATCGACCGCAGCATCAATCTCCTGATCAGAGACATCTGGGATCTTTTCAGCGCGTCGATTCAGGAACGCTTCGAGCTTTCGTGCGACCGCCGCACGATTCTCGGAAGGAGGAACTTGGTGCGGAGGAACAGCAACAATGCTAACTTCTTCGGCGGCGTCAATCGGCCGGCCCAACAGTTGCTCGACAGCGGAGTTCAAGGGTGGTGACAGCTCGCTGGCTTTTTGAATCGAGACATTTTGCATAGCGTGTCTTCCATCTCCGATCGTACCAAGTTCCTCTTGAGGGCCGGACAACTCTGCCACCCATGTTGTATTTCATGGATGACTCATCGGATCACAGGCCCGGAAACCGGAATGCTCTTTTGAATTGTCACGGGAGTGCCGTTTCGAAAAACTTTCAGAGGTTTGAGCGGGGTGGTGCCGGGGTCTTGAAGGCGTACGAGAATCCTCGGATTCCTGTACACTTAGCCCTTTGGTGCCCACGGGATATGACAAGGACCGCTCGTTCCTGTCCATTGAGATCAGCGGTGACCATGTGTATTTTCAGGCCATCTCACGGACTGGGGTGACCGTCGATTCGAGGACCATCCGGCGGCCAATGGAGTTCCAGCCCATCTCGGAGTCCATGGAATCCGGGCCCGGTGACAGCAAAGGGCTTAGGAGAGAAGATGCCCGTGGCCGATAACCGTACTGTGGCAGGCCGCCAGATGAATTGTCGTGTCGAAGTGGTGGCTTTGGGTGCGATTTTGGGGACGACCGTCAGGGGCGTTCGGACCTGGTCTTCAGCGGTAACTAAACAGTGAGCGGGATCTTGGTGAAGATGCTTACTGGTGGCGCGAAGATAGCCGCCTTCATACTGTTTCCGGTACTGGCGTTAGCGCAGGGCGGAGCGCCCTTTCTATCGGACGATCCCGATACGCCAGGAAACAAACATTGGGAGATTAATACTGGGTTCATCGGCGAGCGTAATCCCTTCGGAGGTTCCTATGAAACTCCGAATATTGACATCAACTACGGGGTCGGAAATCGGATCCAACTCAAATACGAAGTGCCTTTAAGTATTCAGGAAATGCCGGGCGACTCGAGCCATGTCGCCGCCGGTCTGGGGAACTCTTTGCTCGGGGTGAAATACCGCTTTTACGAACGTCATTCAAAAACTCATGTACACGACGGTGAGCGCGAAATCAAGTTTAGCGCGTCGATCTACCCGCAGCTTCTTTTGAACAATCCGACCCGCTCAGTAGCGCGTGACATTGTGGAGCCAGCCCCCCAACTGCTTCTCCCCTTGGAAGCAAGCGCCAAAATCCGCTGGATCCGCGTCAGCGGCGAAGTTGGCTACTGGTTCACAGGCAAAACCGTCGCGAACTCGTGGATTCGCGGCATCGTCGTGGGTCACGAATTCAAAAAGGATACAGAACTCTACTTGGAATTTTACGATCAGCAGGACGTCCGCGCGCCCGCCGCAACGGAGAAATTCAACGAATCGACACTCGGCATCGGCGGTCGCATCCCCATTGTTAGACGGCAGTGGCTCCGGCTGATCGGGATGGCCGGCCACGGCCTTGTCTCTGCCACGCCGTCCAACGGCCAACCAAGCTGGATTGCCTATGTGGGTATTCAATTCCTGTCGGAGCAACGGAGAAGACACGGTGACGAATAAAGCGATATCTCTCTGGAGTCCGCCCGAAAGTGCGATAGGAAGCGTCCCACTGAGCAGGAGTAGCAGGATTAACGAGATACCCCGCACGTGTCAGCAAGAGATGAAACGGCGGCGCCAGCGGCCCGGGATTTCGCCGACAACTCGATGAAGAACAGCACCATGAACCGTTGCAACCCTCGCGAGAAAGTGAATGTCCATGCGCTATTTCTCCGATAGGGGCTTCCATTGCAGGCCTCCGATGAATTCCAGGCCAACCAAATACCTAGCACCCTGCCTGGCACAACTCTGAACAGATGCCCGCCCGTGCAACGCCGGCCGGTCGGAGCGCAATGTGACGAGTGTGTGCTCAGCAAGTGACTCCGGCACCTTAACCCGCATTCCTCCTTCAGATACATCTAAGATTTCAGCGTTCGCGAATTTCTCGTTTCCAAGGCGGTCCTTCCAACTAACCTGAACCGAGGCGGTTTGGGCTAGTCGATCGTGCCGGCGGATATCACCTTTACGGGGCATCTTAAAAGACCTGACACTAAGGATCTATAAACGGTATTTCCATTTTGTGTCCCAAACGGATGGTAGTATACACCATACGACCTAATCAGCGGGCCAAGGCAGCGGCGTCGCACATACCCAACTGAGACCAGATGCCCGAAACTCCTGCGCCATCCAGCCCGCCGGCAAAATCCAACTGGCTGAAGATCGCCGAGCTTTTGCGTCCGCATTGGAAAGCCTTAAGCTTGGCCCTGGTGGCAGTGATCGGCGAAACGGTCACCGATCTGTTGGAACCCTTTCCGCTGAAGATCATCGTGGATCAGCTAGGGCATTCCAAGCCCTTGCCGGCGTGGCTCGCCGGAATCGTAAGCCATCTGGGGCAGAACAAGTTCGCGGTGCTGAACTTCGCCGTACTGGCGGTAGCGGTGATCGCCATAGTGGGAGCGATCTGCTCTTACGCGGAAAAATATCTCACCACCAGCGTCGGCCAATGGGTGATGCACAACCTGCGGCGGACGCTGTATCAGCATATCCATCACTTGTCCTTGGCTGAACACGATGAAAAAAGAACCGGGGATCTGATCAGCCGTGTCACCAGCGACATTGAAGCGGTTCAAGATTTCGTCACCACGGCGCTGCTCGGGATGCTGGTGAACGGGCTGACGCTGGCCGGCATGGTCGCCGTGATGCTCTATTACAACTGGCGGTTTGCCTTGATCGCGCTTTCCATTGTTCCCGCGCTCTTCCTGGTGGTATTTTTCTTTACCAAGCGGATCAAGAAGGCGTCGCGCGCCGTGAGGCAGAAACAAAGCGAACTGCTCACCATTGTACAGGAGGTTTTCTCGTCCATTCGCGTGGTCAAAGCTTTTGCCCGCGAGGATTACGAACAAAAGCGCTTCGAGGAGCAGAGCCTGGAGAATGTGGAAACCGCGCTCGAAGCCCGATCCATCAAAGCCAAGCTTGCACCCATGGTTGAGGTGCTTGCGGCCGTGGGAACTTGCCTGGTGCTGTGGTATGGCGCCAGGCTCGCTCTGGCCGGCCAAATCAGCGCGGGCGATCTGGTCCTTTTCTTGGCCTATTTAGGCAAGATGTACAAGCCCATGCGGGAGCTATCCAAGATGGGGGACACGGTTTCGAAAGCGGCCGTAAGCTATGAACGCATCCAGGAAGTGTTGAACACCGTCAGCCGCGTAAGCGATCTACCCCGGGCGCGACACGCCGGGACGTTCAAAGGCAAACTGGAATTCGATCACGTGAATTTCAGTTACGATGCCGAGCAGCCGATTTTAAAAGAAGTAAGTTTCCAGATTGAACCGGGCCAGGTGGCGGCGTTCGTGGGGCCGAGCGGCGCCGGCAAATCTACCATCATCAGCCTGATTCCGCGCTTCTACGATCCCAGTTCCGGCCAAGTGAAAATCGATGGGGCGGACATTCGCGAGTACACACTTCAATCCCTGCGCGAACAAATAAGCTTTGTTCTGCAGGACACTGTCCTTTTCAGGGCGCCGATTTGGCAGAATATCGCGTACGGCAAGCCGGACGCGCGACGTATGGAAATTATACATGCCGCGGAGCTGGCCAACGCTCACGAATTTATCGAGAAGATGCCGGAAGGGTATGACACGATGGTGGGTGAACGGGGCGTGTCGCTGTCCGGTGGCCAGCGTCAGCGGATCGCTATCGCGCGGGCGGTTATCCGCAACACGCCGATTCTTCTTTTGGATGAACCTACTTCGGGCTTGGATGCCGAGTCGGAGCAGGCCGTGTTTGAGGCACTTGGCCGTTTGATGGAAGGCAAGACGTGCGTGGTCATCGCCCATCATTTGGCGACTATTCAGCGGGCGGACATCATCTTCGTGGTGAAGGATTGTCAGTTGGCGGAGCGCGGAACCCATGCGGAGTTGCTGGCGGCCGGCGGATTGTACGCCGAACTGCATGGAATACAGTTCCGGGATGTGGAAGCGCCTCCGGCTGGGAATAGCTGAGCCTCAATGCATCAGTAGAAAAGATTTTTCAACAGGTCCGCTAACCCTGGTTTTTGCAGCTTGTTCAGTTCGTCGATCCTGGACTGGAGGATTGCTGAGAAGCCTTCCACGTCCTCGGGCCCATATCCGGCGCTACGGAAGGCATCATGAATCTGCTCTGGTGAGAGTTTGGCCAGCAGGTGGCCCATCCACTGGGCATCGGCCCGAGGGATATGTTTGCCAATCCACTCCATGTTCAGCCGGCTGGCAAACTCACGTGGATTCGCAACCAGGATGCCGGCGGGGCGGTGCGGGTCGTCGAAATCCACGAAGTCGTCATTCGTCTTCAGAATGAACTTGGACTTAGTGTAGGAATCGAGATTGCCTTTGGCCTTCTCGTGACTGCGCTCGTACCCGGTGGTTCCGAAACTGGCTCCCAGATCGCTAACCATGTAGACCAGCTCTTGGCTCTTTTCCCGGTGGATGGCGTTGTTGGCGTCCTTCAGATCCCAGTTGTTGATAACCGCCATCAGCACGCGCAGTCCATTGAATTCGCGCGTGCCGGTGAAAGGATTATTGCGCCACTCCCAGATTCCTACCTTCTTCTCTCCCTCGAGGTACCGCTTCAACCGCACGTCGTGCATGGTTCCATCGGGTTCAACCAACTTTTGCCCGCGATGCAGGTGGCGGGGTATGTTCTTGACCTGGACGTCCGCAAGAAAGTAGTCCTCGCCGACGAAATATCCGGCGGCCCATAGCATCCGGGTCGCCACCGTTTCAGGTTTCGCTTCCGAACCGAGCTTGAGCTTCCATTTAACGCCATCCTCGCCGCGAACGATGAACTTCGGGTTGGTGCCTTCCATGTCCTCTTTGACGAAGGTGAACGTACCGTGCGGCTGGTGTTCCGTGCCGCCCGGCCCGTAAATCAGGTTGCGGGAGGTAATGTCAGTGGGCTCACGCCAAAGGATGGGCGTCCCGGTAACTTCTCCAGTTTCACTGGCCGCTTTGTCCTTTTTTTTCGCGTTGGCTGCGGCGGGAAGCAGAAGGAGAACCGTCGCGAGAAACAGCGGAAACATGGTTGTCTTTTTGTACATAAGTGCTTTCTGGCGGAAAGCTTCGCCTTTTAGCCATCCAGTCCCCTGTAAGTAGGCACGTCCTTGGCCATTGATTGGATACCGGATCTTCTAGGCGCCACCTCACGCAGACGATGGTGAGCTGCCGCGGCCGTGCGACCGTATGTGACCACTTGACCATGGATGGTCAATAATCTTTACCGGCCGCTCAGCAGGGCAGGCGTTAAATGACTGGCACGCCGCGTGCTTTCAGGATTCGGGGCTTGGTAGGATGGATCGTGAAACTATTGGTACAACCCCAGGATGGTATCGCGCCTCTTCTTGCGGCGATCAAGAGCGCCAAGAAGAGCATCGATATCCTGATCTTCCGCATGGACTGGAAGGACCTGGAGACGGCCTTGAAAGCCGCCTCGGGCCGCGGCGTTGCGGTCCGCGCGCTGATCGCTCACACCAACCGCGGTGGCGAACCTAAGCTGCGCAATCTGGAGATGCGTTTTCTGGAGGCTGGGATAACCGTCTCGCGCACGGCGGACGATTGGATCCGGTACCACGGCAAGATGATGATCGTCGATAGCCGGACTCTGTTCGTGCTGTCGTTCAATTTTGTCCACCTCGATATCGAGCATAGCCGCGGCTTCGGCATTGTCACCACCACCGCCAAGTTGGTGCAGGAGGCGGAGAAGCTATTCGAGGCGGATTGCAACCGGCAGACTTATACGCCACGCGTCAACACGTTCGTGGTTAGTCCGGCGAATGCCCGCAAGCAGCTCTCCGCCTTCATCCAGTGCGCCAAGAAACAACTGTTGATCTATGATCCTAAGATCGCCGACCGGCAGATCATACGGCTGCTGCAAGACCAGGCCAAGGCGGGACTCGATATCAAGATTATCGGAAGCATCGCCGCGGGGAACGCAAATCTCGCGGTGTCGCCGCTCACCAGCATGCGTTTGCACACACGAACCATCATCCTGGACGGCCAACAAGCTTTCGTAGGGAGCCAAAGCCTTCGGCCGCCGGAGTTGGATTCACGGCGCGAAATCGGAATTATTGTCCGGGATTCGAAAGTTGTTAACAGCTTGCTCGCCACGTTTGAGAAAGACTGGGAATCCACCGGCTATGACGAGATTCATGACGCTCTCAAAAAGGACCAAGAGGCGCCGCCGCCGCCGGCAGCCGCCGCCAAGGCTACGCGAGCCCTGGTCAAAGAAATGAAGCCGCTTACCACCACTATCAAGCAAGCCATTAAGAAGGCAGTGGCGAAAGCCGGCGATGCAGTGCCGGGCCGGGCCGAGATGAAGTCAACCGTGAAAGGCGCCGTAAAAAAGGCCATAAAAGAAGCCGTCAAGGAACTGGTCCAAGAGGGACAAGGGCCATGATGGACCGACGAATACCGCCCGCTATGCGGCCTGGACTCATATTACGCGCACTTGTTTTCTTGATGGTATTGACGGCGAGCGGGAGTGTTCCCATGGCCGCTCGGGCCCGGCAGGATTCGCCCGCAAAACAACCGTCTCCGGCCTTCCAGGATTTCACGCAACGTGTGCAAGAGTACGTTAAGTTGCGCAAAGGGATACAAAGCTCGCTGCCGCGCCTAAAGAAGACAAAACTGCGCAAGGAGATCGTGGAACGGCAGGTTGCGCTCGCGCAGAAAATCGGGGAGGCGCGCTCCAACGCGAAACCAGGCGACATCTTCACCCCGGAAATCAGCGAAGAGTTCCGCCAGGCGATCCTGAGCAAGTTTCAGGGCGCCAATGCGTCGAACGTCCGCAAAACCATCCGGCAGGGAGAGCCCCAGAAAGACGTGCGCCTGAGCGTGAATGCGGCGTATCCCGATCGCCTGCCGCGAACCACGGTGCCTCCTACGTTGCTGCTCTGTCTTCCGCAACTGCCGCAAGAGGTGGCTTACCGCATCGTCGGTCACTCTTTCGTCCTCGAAGATATCGAAGCGCGGATAGTGATTGATTTCATTCCCGGGGCCATTCCATAGGCTTGCTTATGCCACGCTTGATTCTTCTTCTTGCGGTACTTCTGACACAGCAAATCCCGTGGCTGGCCGCCCAGAATCTCAAGCTCCCAGTCAAGCCCGGCTCGGTTCGCTTCGCCGCTATTGGGGACATGGGGACGGGAGCACCCCCGCAATATCAGGTCGCGCAACGCATGCTGGAATATCGCCAGAGTTTTCCTTTCGAGTTCGTGATCATGCTGGGAGACAACATTATCGGAGGGAAGAGCCCGGACGATTTGCGGAAGAAGTTCGAGCTACCGTATAAACCGCTGCTGGATGCCGGCGTGCAGTTTTACGCGGCTTTGGGAAACCACGACGACACCAATGAGCGGTTCTACAAACCTTTCAATATGAATGGGCAGCAATACTATTCTTTCAAAAAGGGCAATGTCCGCTTCTTTGTTCTTGATACCGATTATCTGGACGCAAAGCAACTCACTTGGCTGGAGAAGGAACTTTCCAATGACGGGACGGATTGGAAGATCTGTTATTTTCATCATCCCTTGTACTCGTCGGGAAAAACTCATGGTTCTTCCACGGAACTGCGTCTGGTGTTGGAACCGCTCTTCGTCAAATATGGCGTGCAGGTGGTGTTTGCGGGACACGACCACGTGTATGAGCGGGTTAAACCGCAAAACGGAATTTACTATTTCACGGAAGGCAGCTCAGGCGAGCTACGCCCCGGCGACCTCAGGCAGACCAGCTTGACGGCAGCGGGATTCGACCAGGACCGATCTTTCCTGGCAATCGAGATCAGTGGCGACGACCTGTATTTTCAGGCCATCTCGCGCACAGGCTTGAGTGTGGATTCGGGAAGCATCCAGCGGCCGGTTCACGTCTCCTCCAATTACCCAGATCACCTTCCTTAACATGCCGTGCTCACCACCCCAGCGGACCGAACAGGTGCGTACCGGTTTCTTCCCTAGCAGTAGAACTTAGGTACTTACGGCGACGCCAGTAACGTGAGTAAGCGCCGCCTCTCTCAACCCAGCATCAATGGGTGTACCGGAGTGTGTTGAGGTCGCTGTTGTATCTCCTCGCGCCCATTCTGTTGCGTCCTGTAAGGTCCAAAAAATGGAATGTTCGGGTTTGGCCAATTGCGCGGTTAGGTGAAACACTGACGATGCGACTGGCCAAGTGCGAATGCAAACGGCGTCACGTTCTCATTTCGAGAGGATTCGATGCGCGAAGGATGGGCGTCCGGCACGCTACCTCCGTCGCCATCGGTTAGCAGCTTCGGACCGAGAGGCAACGCACTCAAGCAGCGGGGCGATAGTAGGAGTTCAGCATACCGCCCAGCCGCTGGCGTCGCTGGACCACGCCTGTATTTCCAAGATCGGGGTTGATTAACCGGTTGGCCAAGCACTGGTGATTGCGCTCGGTGTGATAGTGGGCGACGAAATTGCGAATAACTGTCCGCAATGCCTCCTCTCCAAACAGGATCATCCGCTCAAGATAGGATTCCTTGATCGTCCGCACAAATCACTCCGCATACGCATTCAGATTCGATGATCGCGGCGGCAGCTCGCTGGCCTTTTTGAATCGAGACATTTTGCTTAGCGTGT
>OBLU010006108.1_pt1 | contig 10738 bp, 9 predicted proteins | sample 1518681 | NCBI WGS metagenome assembly OBLU01 (sample SAMEA3539304, study PRJEB22396) | soil metagenome | biome: tundra; feature: field; material: soil | place: USA | collected 2010-05 | depth 0.15 m
GCCTCCGGCACCGCGCCGCGCGACCAGCGCGCCAGCTCCTCACGCTCGGCATTGGCAAGCACGAGCTCGGCAGCGGGACGGCCCAGGGGTGACATACAGAAATCATATCAAATTAGGGCGCAGATTTCAGGCGCGGCACACTAGATATCCCACGGGTCGGGCTTTACCAGTCTCCGCCGCGCTAACGGGCCCACTATCGGCGAAACAGCTCAATTATCGCGCAATGCCCCTGCACGTGACCCTGGTCGCAGCGCCGTCAGCTCTGGCCGTCGAACAGGCTGGTCACCGAGCCGTCGCTGAACACTTCGCTGATCGCCCTGGCGATCAGCGGCGCGATCGACAGGACCGTGAGCTTGTCAAATCGCTTGTCGTCCGGGATCGGCAGCGTATTGGTGACGATCACCTCGCTGATGCTGGAGTTCTTCAGCAGATCAACGGCCTGGCCGGACAGGACGCCGTGTGTCGCCGTAACGATTACCTGGGCAGCGCCCTGCTCGAAAAGCGTCTCGGCGGCATTCGCGATCGTGGCGCCGGTGTCGATCATGTCGTCGACCAGGATGCAGGTGCGGCCCGCCACCTGGCCGACGACCTCGAGGATCTTCACCCGGTTGGCCACGTCCGGGTCGCGGCGCTTGTGAATGATCGCCAGCGGGCAGCCGAGCCGGTCGGTCCATCGCTCGCAGACACGGACCCGTCCCGCATCCGGCGCCACGACGGTTACCCCGGACAGATCCAGCCGGTTCTCAATGTAGGTGGCGAGGATCGGCAGCGCGAACAGGTGGTCTACCGGACCGTCGAAGAAGCCCTGGATCTGCGCGGTGTGCAGGTCCACGGCCATGATCCGGTCGGCACCCGCGGTCAGGAAAAGGTCAGCCATCAGCCGCGCCGAGATCGGCTCCCTGCCCCGGCTCTTCTTGTCCTGCCTGGCATAGCCGAAGAACGGGGCGACCACGGTGATCCGCTTTGCCGAGGCACGCTTGAGCGCGTCCACCATGATCAGATGTTCCATGATCCACCGGTTGATCGGCGCGGTGTGGCTCTGCAGCACGAACGCGTCGGAGCCGCGGACCGACTCAAGAAAGCGCACGAAGATCTCGCCGTTGGCGAAGTCGTACAGCGTGGTCGGCGTCGGCTCGATGCCGAGGCAGCCGGCGATCTCGGTGCTGAGCTCGGGAAAGGCCCGGCCGGAGAAGAGCATCATCTTCTTCTCGCCGGATGCGGTAATGCCGGTCACTACGCCTGCTCTCCCTCGGGTCGCGGCACCGGGGAGGTGCCGCTGCCCGCAGCCCGTCCCCCGGCCTCCAGCCTGGTGCCTGGCGTCAGGTACGCAAACGGCCCGACGCTGGCGCCCTCGCCGACAACGGCAGACTCGCAGACAGACTGAATGACCGTGGCGCCCGCGGCCACGGTGGTATCGCGGAGCAGGCAGCCTGGCCCCACGTGCGCCCCTGCCGCGACCGCAGTATCCCCCTCCAGCTGTGTACTGGGCTCGATCCGCACCCCGGCCGCCAGGGTGACTCCGACGTCAACCCAGGTGCTGGCCGGATCAACGACCGTCACGCCGGCTCCCAGCCACGATCCGATCAGCCGCTCGTTCATGATCCGCCGGGCTCGGGCCAGCTGGGCCTGGTCGTTGACGCCCAGAACCTCGTCGAAGTCCTCGCACCGGACGGTCGCGACCGGGTATCCGTCACCGCGCAGGATGGCGGCGACGTCGGTGAGGTATTCCTCGCCCTTGGCGTTGTCGGTCGGCACCCGCTTGATCGCGTCAGCCAGCATGTCGCCGTCGAATGCGTACATGCCCGAGTTGATCTCCTTGATCGATCGCTGCTCGGGGCTGGCATCTGCCTGCTCGACGATCGCGGCGAAGGTTCCGGCCGGATCCCGCACGATCCGGCCGTAACCGGTCGGGTCGGTTGCCAGCGCGGTCAGCGCGGTAACGGCGGCACCGGTGGCAGCATGCCCGGCCACCAGCTCGGCCAGCGTTTCGCCGCGCAGCAGCGGAGTATCTGAGTAGGTAACGACCACGGTTCCGTGGATCATGCCCACCGCCTCGAGCACGGTGCGGACCGCATGACCGGTCCCGCCGCGACGCTCCTGTACGACGACCTGTGCGTCCGGCGCGTGCGCGGCGAGGTAGTCGGCGACCTGGCCGCGGCCGTGTCCCACGACAACGACCAGCCTGGCGGGCTCGAGCTCGCGGGCGGCAGCGATGACATAGCCGAGCATCGCCCTGCCGCACACCTCGTGCAGCATCTTGGGTACGGGTGTCTTCATCCGCGTGCCTTCGCCCGCCGCGAGGATGATGACGGCGGCCGGACCGCTAGCGCTCACTCGGCTCGGCTCCTCGGTATCACTGCAGGCCGTAGGCGGGTCGCTCGCCTGGCGGTTCACGCTCCCGATTCCCGCAGGATACCGCCCGGACGACTGCGCGGAGCGCCACCGGCTCCCTCGGACAGTCCGGTGCGGGACCCCAGGCCGGTCCTTGAGCGCATGCCGCTGCCGACGCGAGACGGCGACCGCCGACCGAGCCGGAGCAGCATTTCGGCCGGCCAGCGCGACGCCCGCCTGCCTAGGTTAGCCGAGATAGCTTTCCCGCTGTTACAGTTTTCCGCTGTTACCGACATCAGGGCCGCGGCTGCTTGGCCCGCATCCACGGCCCAGCTGAACTTTGCGTCGATGGTAGCGTGACGGACGCGGCCGCAGGGGCGGTTATGCTCGCCTCTGCCCGTCCGGTCCGGCCCGCAGACCGCGATGATGGCGAGGGCGGCCAGGATGGCACGCTCAGCCAGCGTCGTAACCTGACCGGACGCATGCACTGCCCCCGACTGCGCGCCGCTGCCCCCGTGTTTCTGCGCGCTTACTGTAGCGGGACGGCAGCTAGCAACCCGCCAATCCGTGCCGCCACGCGCGTCCGGCTGGGCCCGGTGGATCACGGTAGAGTTTGCGGGAGACGCATTCCCGGGTCGTCTAGCCAGGCAGGACGGTTGATTTTGGATCAACTAACGGAGGTTCGAATCCTCCCCTGGGAGCGCTGCAGCGCACTAAGCCGGTTCGGCACCTGACCCGAACTCAGCGGCCGTGCCCGCCATGGTGGCGCGCCCAGCCCTCGATCCTCCGGTAAAGGCCCGCGCTCTGCGAGACGTTGATGCGCAGGCATCCGTGGTAGTCGTCGCCCACGTTCTTGCGCACGGTCCTGGGGTTGTGCGTTTTCAGTAGCGGCTTGAGGAACTGCGATGGATCCGCGCCAGTTACGGCCAGCCAGTACCCTTCGGCTGCGGCCACGTCCGCGCTCACGTGGATGTACAGGCGAAAGCGCAGTCGCGACAATTCGACGCCCGCCTGGCTGAGGAATCGCAGGAAAAACACGATCACGCTGGGGTCACTATTGATGAGCCCCACGCCCTCGCTGCGCCGGTAAGGCTTGCTCTTGGAACCTTCGCACCAGTAGGCGATGGCGCCCGCAATGATGACCTCGCGGGTGGTCAGCGCGCCGATCTCGGCAGCCGCCTCGTCGCGGACCGCCTTCCGCCGGGCTTCCCTGGCAGGTCGCTCGGCCTCCCGGTACAGCCGTGAGCCCTCGGCTGACCGCTTCCGGCATTCCTCGTAGCTGAGCCGCCCTCGTAGCTGAGCCGCTCAGGACGCGGCATGTCGCGGACCCAGAGCGAGACTGAGCTCTTCGAGACTCCCCGGGCGGCAGCGATGTCGTCGTAGTCGAGGCCCTGCGCACGAAGGTCCCGTGCCCTGGCCCGCAGCCCGGTGGCACGCGGCCTGAGCGTCCATGCTGGCGGCGGCTCCCCGCGGAGTGCCCGGTCCAGGGTCGCGTTGCTGGTGATTCCGAGGATCTCCTTAATATCTCGCCGTGACCGGCCTGCCCGGCGCAGGGCAATCGCTTGCGCGCGCCGCTGATTGAATAACCCGATCGAACTCATGTTCGTAAGACTAGCGGTCACGGCTGACACTTCGACCGAACTTCCGGGCGCCCAGCCTGCGGCAACGGGGAGAGCGGGCAGCGAGAGCTCATGTCTAAAGCGTGCCGCGCGAAGCGGGGTAGACGTGATCTTCGCAAAATTTTCCGGAATTCCTTGGCTAGACCCTTGCGCGACCTACGGTAGCGTAGCCTACGGTTACGTAAGCGTATTTGCATCGGCCCCTGCCCACGGTTATGCGGATCGCTCCCCGTCAGATGCAGGGCCCGACTGCTAGCGAGGATCCCTATGACAACTATCGAGACTGCAGTGACGCCCGTGGCCGCACTGCGGCCGCTGGCGCCCACCCGGCCTGCGCCGCGGCCTGACCTGGATCCCGACAAGGCCGGCACTGGCGAGAAGATCCTGATCGCGACCTTCGTCGTCGTGCCCATGCTCGCCCTTATCGCTGCCGTGCCGTTGGCCTGGGGCTGGGGCGTCGGCTGGCACGACATAGTGATCGCCGCTGTTTTCTACACGATCTCTGGTCTGGGGATCAGCATGGGCTTTCACCGGTACTTCACCCATTCGTCCTTCAAGGCGAACCGCGGCCTGAAGATCGCCCTGGCGATCGCCGGCAGCCTGGCCATCGAGGGGCCGGTCCTGACCTGGGTGGCCGACCATCGCCGGCATCACAAGTACAGCGACAAGGAAGGCGACCCGCACTCGCCCTGGCGCTTCGGCAGTGACTGGAAGGCGCTGATCAAGGGCCTCGGCTTCGCACACATCGGCTGGATGTTCGAGGGCAACCGCACCTCCAAGCAGAAATTCGTTCCTGACCTGCTGGCCGACGATGACATCCAGTGGGTCTCTAAGTCCTTTCCCTGGCTGGTCGCGGTCTCCCTGCTCGCCCCCGCCGCTATCGGCGGCCTGTGGTCAATGTCGTGGCAGGGCGCCGTCACCGCGTTCTTCTGGGCCAGCCTGGTGCGGATCGCCTTCCTGCATCACGTCACCTGGTCGATCAACTCGATCTGCCACACTTTCGGCAAGGAAGAGTTCGACGTCCGCGACAAGTCGCGGAACGTGTCCTGGCTGGCGATCCTGTCGTTCGGCGAGTCGTGGCACAACCTGCATCACGCCGACCCGACCTGCGCGCGGCACGGCGTGCTCAAGGGCCAGATCGACATTGCCGCCCGGCTGATCTGGCTGACCGAAAAGCTCGGCTGGGCTTACGACGTCCGGTGGCCGGACGAGCAGCGGCTTACCGGCAAGCACACCGGCAGCTCGCGAAAGCTGGGCTCGATGACCAGGCGGGTGCCCGTAAAGGCCGATGCGGCTAGCTGAGCAGTGCGCAGCCAAGCATGATGGAGCAGTGAGCCAGCCCTCGAATATCAGCCGTAGACGAATGACCGGTAAAGAACGCCGCGAGCAGCTGCTGGATGTCGGGCGGCGCCTGTTCGCCGAACGCGGCCTGGACGGCACCTCAATCGAGGAGATCGCCGCCCAGGCCGGCGTTTCGAAGCCGGTCGTATACGAGCATTTCGGCGGCAAAGAGGGACTGTACGCGGTCGTCGTCGACCGCGAGGTCGAGCGCTTCCTTGAGATGGCCACCCGGCTGCTGCGCGGCGACGACACGAGGGAGAAGTTCGAAGTTGCCGCCGTTTCGCTGCTCCGCTACATCGAGGACAACAGCGACGGCTTCCGGATCCTGGTCCGGGATTCCAACCCGGCATCAGGATCGGGAACCTTCGCCAGCCTGATCAGCGACGTCGCCGGCCAGGTCGAGTACATCCTCGCTGACGTGCTGAAAAAGCGCGGCTACGACCCGAAGCTCGCGCCGATGTATGCGCAGATGCTGGTCGGCATGGTCGCTTTCACCGGCCAGTGGTGGCTCGATGCGCGCAAGCCGAAGATCGAGGAGGTCGCCGCGCACCTGGTCAACATGGCCTGGAACGGCCTGTCCCAGCTCGATACCAAGCCGCGGATATCCGACCAGGCGCTGCGGCGGCTGCGCGCGGACACCTGACACGCTCCTGAGCGACTGCGCGCGGACACCAAGCGCGCTAGCCGCGGCGCGCGACGACGAAGACCCGCCGGAACGGAAACGGCGTGCCGTACGGCGCCGCCGGATAAGCCTCGCGTAGCCGCGCGCCGTAGGCCGCCAGGAACTGCCCGGACCACTCCGCTGGCAGAGCTGCCAGCACGGGACGCAGCGCGGAGCCCTTGTACCAGTCGAGCACGGCATCATCGCCGTGCAGCACATGCAGGTAGGTCGTCTCCCATGCATCCACCTCGCAGCCGGCCAGGGCCAGCAGGCCGGCATACTCCGCCGGATCAGCGGACTGCCGGTTCAGCTCAGCGCCCGCCAGCAGCGGGCGCCAGCGAGCCGAAGCGGCTAGCTCGCGCAGGATCGCGTGACTGGGCTGATCGAAGTTACCGGGAACGCCGAACGCCAGCGAGCCCCCGCCAGCAAGCATTCCGCACCACCGGGTGAGCAGCTGCAGATGGTCCGGCACCCACTGCAGTACGGCGTTGGAGACGATCACGTCCACCGGCCGGGTTGGCTGCCAGTCCCGCACGTCGCCCAGCGCGAAGCTCAGCCGCCCGCCGCCAGCGCCCGATCTGCCTGGCTCCGGCAGCTGCCGGGCCGCGGCAATCATTTCTGCCGAGGAATCGATGCCCTGTATCTCGGCCGCCGGCCAGCGGCCGGCCAGCGTCGTGGTCAGCTGTCCTGGCCCGCAGCCCAGGTCGACGACGAGGCCCGGCTTGTCGGCGCGCACCCGGCCCATCAGGTCAAAGAACGGCCGGGAGCGCTCGTCGGCGTAGCGCAGGTACTGACCGGGATCCCACATGCCGATGTCCAATCTCTTGACGCCGAGATTCCTTCATCCCTGTAAGTAGCCAGTTAGAGTCTCGATGTCAAGAGATATGCTGCCGATCATGGCGCAGCAGACCGGACCTGATCGGCGTTCGGCCGCAAGGACGGCGGGCACGGCGGATGCCGTTCCCGCGGATGCCGCTCCGGCATGGTCCGGCGCCCGCAACAGCGAGCTCGGCGACGAGGTTGACGAGCTCGTAGCCTGCTGGCAGGCCGAGCGGCCCGACCTCGACGTTGAGCCACTGCAGGTGCTGAGCCGGGTATCACGGCTGGCAAAGCACCTGGACCGGGCGCGGCGCGCGGCCTTCGCTGCGCACGGGCTGGAGCAATGGGAGTTCGACGTCCTGTCGGCCCTGCGCCGGCAGGGCCAGCCCTACCGGCTCAGTCCTGGCGCCCTGCTGCGGGCGACCCTGGTCACCTCGGGCACGATGACAAACAGGATCGACCGGCTGGCCAGCACCGGGCTGGTCAGCAGGCATCCCGACCCGCAGGACAAGCGCGGGGTGCTGGTCGTGCTGACCGACCGCGGGCGCGCGGTTGCCGACGCTGCGCTCGCGGACCTGCTGCTGAGCGAGCGCGAGCTGCTGACCGGGCTGGATGACGCGCAGCGCAGCCAGCTAGCCGGACTGCTGCGGATCTTGCTCGCTCCCTTCGATGCGCGGCACGGCGCCGAGCAACAGCGATCGCGAGCTGGCCCCGCGCCGCGACGCGACCGCCCGGCGGGGTTCATACACTGAGCATTCCTGGTCGCATCGGGGTCTGCACAGTGCACGGCGCCGCTGTCGTCATTGCCGTCGCCGCGACCTGCGCACTCACCGCGGGCGCCGCCGCGGCCTGCTCGGCCACGACCGGCACCCGGAAACCCCCCGCGGCAGCTACGGCAGCCGCCCGCGCAGTGCACGGCCCTCACTTCTACGTGTCCCTGGGCGACTCCCTGTCCCAGGGAGTCCAGCCAGCCGGACGCTACTGGCGGCAGCGCGGCGACAAGGCAGGGCTACCCCGACCAGCTCTACGCGGTGCTGCGCCGCGGCGCGGCCGGGCTGCGCCTGGTCAAGCTAGGCTGCTCGGGCGAGACAACCAGCACCATGATCCACGGCGGGACATGCCACTATCCGGCCGGATCACAGCTCGCAGCGGCCGACCTTCCTGCGTGCCCACCGCGGCCACATCTCGCTGATCACCATCGACATCGGCGCCGACGATCCGAACTCGTGCATCATCAGCACCCCGGCGGGCAAGATCGCCACGGGCGCTATCCCCCGGTGCCTGAACTCGAGTTTCAGGAACACCCTCGGCAATCTGGCGACGATCCTGCGACGGCAGCTGCGGGCAGCAAGGTGACGATCATCGGGATGAGCTACTACGTCCCCGAGCTGGCCGGTTGGCTCGCCAACCGGACCGGCAAGGAGGTAGCGGCGGTCAGCGAGCGGCTCGGTGTCGCTTACAACGGGCTGCTTGCGGCCGTCTACCAGCGCTACCGCGCTCGGGTCGCCGACGTCTTCGGCGCCTTCCACAGCGCCGACTTCGGCGACCATGTGCGGCTGCCCGGAATCGGCACCGTCCCGTGCAACGTAGCGGCCGTGTGCGAATGGACCTGGATCTGCTCCTCGCCGCCGCGCGGCCCGAACGAGCACGCCAACAAGATCGGCTACCGGGTCATCGCGCTGGCATTCCTGCTGGCCGACCGGCGCTGACGGGCACCGACCGCCGCTCCGCCAGCTACTCGGCAGCTACTGCGACAGCTCTTCAGCAAGCGTCAGCCAGCGCTCCTCAAGCTCGGCCTTCTCCGCCCGGACCGCGCGATGCTGCGCGCCGAGTTCGATCAGCCGCTCGTAGTCAGCGGCATGCTCCGCCAGCGCGGCGTGGAGCTTGGCTTCGGTGTCGGCAAGCCTCGCCAGCTGCCGTTCTAGCCGGGCCAGCTCCTTCTGCCCGGTCCGCTGGCGGGCCGCGGCGGACGGCGGCACGCTGGCTTGATCGCGGGCCGCAGCAGCAGGCTGCGCCGTACGCGGGTCAGGCCGCCAGGCGCGACGGCGATCACGCAGCTCCAGGTACTCGTCGACGCCGCCGGGCAGAGCGGGCAGCCCGCCGTCGATCAGCGCGATGACATGATCGGTTACCCGCTCGAGAAAGTACCTGTCGTGGCTGACTGCCACGACCGACCCGGCCCAGCCGTCGAGCATGTCCTCAAGCTCGGTCAGCGTCTCGATGTCGAGGTCGTTCGTGGCCTCGTCAAGGAGCAGCACGTTCGGCTCGGACATCAGCACCATCAGCAGCTGGAGGCGCCGCCGCTCGCCGCCCGACAGCTCGCCGACGGGCGTCCACTGCCGGTCGCCGCGCAGGCCGAGGCGGTCGAGTAGCTGACTCGCCGACGTCTCGCGGCGGCCGATCAGCAGCGAGCCGCGGACCTGCTGCGCTGCTTCCAGCGCCCGCAGGCCCGGGTCGACCGGCGGCGGCTCCTGAGTCAGGTAACCGAGCCTGACGGTCTGGCCGCGCGCGATAGTGCCGGAGGAGACAAGGCCGCCGGCCGCCGACGGAACCGGCAGAATACCCGCGAGCAGCTGCAGCAGGGTGGTCTTGCCGCTCCCGTTGGCCCCCACCACGCCGACCCGCTCGCCGGGACCCAGCTGCCAGGTCACATGCCGTAGCAAGTCCCGCTGCCCGGCCATCACCGTGACGTCCTCGAGCTCGAGCACGGTCTTGCCCAGCCGGGCCGCCGCTATCCTGGTCAGCTCGATCCCGTCCCGCGGCGGCGGCTCGTCCGCGATCAGGGCGCTGGCGGCCTCCATCCGGAACCTCGGCTTGCTCGTCCTGGCTGGCGGCCCCCGCCGCAGCCAGGCCAGCTCCTTGCGGAGCAGGTTGCGCCGCCGCTGGTCGTCGGCGGCCGCGATCCTCGCCCGCTCCGCCCGGGCCAGGACGTAGGCCGAGTAGCCGCCTTCGTAGGAATGCACCCGGCCGTCAGCGACCTCCCAGGTCCGGCCGCTGACGGTGTCGAGGAACCACCGGTCGTGGGTGACCACGACGAAGGTCTGTACGTGCTCACGCAGATACCCGGCCAGCCAGCGGATCGCCTCGATGTCGAGATGATTGGTCGGCTCATCCAGCAGCAGCAGGTCGCGCGTGCCCCACAGCAGGGCCGCGAGCGCGGTGCGGCGCCGTTCGCCCCCGGACAGCCGTTTCGTATCTGAATGCAGGTCAATGCCGGAAAGCAGCACGGAAATGACGCCGCGGCTCCTGGCGTCCGCCGCCCACACATGCTCGGGCACCGAGCCGAACACGATGTCGCGCACCACCCCGGACAGCTGCTCGCTCTGCGGCAGATAGCCGATCCGCGTGTCGCGTGCCCGCGTCGCCCGGCCCGAATCCAGGTCGGCCACGCCGGCGAGCGCGCCGAGCAGCGTCGTCTTGCCAGCCCCGTTGCGCCCGACGACGCCGATCCGGTCACCGGCCACCACCCCGAGTGACACCCGGTCCAGCAGTACCCGCTGGCCGTAGGCCTTGCTCGCCACCTCAAGGTTGACCAGATTCACGCTGATCCCCGCCCGGCGAGGATCGCGGCACCGGGCGCGGGACCGCTCGCGTGCACGACGGACCGGCAGACCCCGGCGCCGGTCAGCGACACCGCGAGCTCCCTGGCGCGCTCCGCGTCGGCTGCCAGGAATGCGCAGGTCGGTCCGGAGCCGGACACCATCGCGCCCAGTGCACCGTGCTCCCGGCCTGCCGACAGCGTCCGGCGCAGCTCCGGCATCAGCGAAACGGCAGCCGACTGCAGGTCATTGGACAGTAGCGGACCTACCGCCGCCGCATCGCCTGAGCGCAGAGCCGCCAGCAAAGCGGTGTTCAGCGCGGGCTCGGGCACCTGGCGCGCTGCAGCGGACGCGGCGGCGCGGGCCGCGCGCAGCCGGTCGCAGGCCGCGTACACCTCGGGGGTCGCGAGCGCACCGGCGGCGAACGC
>OBLU010006109.1_pt1 | contig 10734 bp, 9 predicted proteins | sample 1518681 | NCBI WGS metagenome assembly OBLU01 (sample SAMEA3539304, study PRJEB22396) | soil metagenome | biome: tundra; feature: field; material: soil | place: USA | collected 2010-05 | depth 0.15 m
CTCGTTGGGCTCATAACCCAAAGGTCGGTGGTTCAAATCCACCCCCCGCAACCAAAAAGCTCATGTAGTTTCAACGGCTTCCGAATTCGACTCGGAGGCCGTTTGCTTGTGGATTGCAGTTAAGCTGACAAAATTCTCAGGTTTCTCAGTCTTTTCCGATTCGAGCTTTTGGACTGCTTGCTCGATTGCCGCACCAGCATTCCTAGCGGCTTCGAGGTTTCTGCCCCATTCCGGCTGCCCACCGTAAACGTCCAGCGTGAATGACCCAGTGAACGCATGTCCTGCTCTCTCCTGAATCGTTTTCAGCGGAACACGAAGATCGTCAAGCAGTGAGCAGTTAAAGTGTCGAAAGGCATGGAATCCTGCCTGTTCGATTCCGAGAGATGTGAGTAGTGGCAGCATCTTGCGACGACGGTACACATTCATATCCCAAGGGCTACCTGTTGACGCTGAGAACAACAAGTCATGCCCCTTTGCCTTCTGTCTTGCAAACTGTTCCCACAGCAGAGTGACAAGCTGTTGAGACAGCGCAAGCGTTCTCACTGCGTTGTCCGTCTTTGGTGCTTGCTTCTTGCCGTGCCACACGGATTGATTCACGGTCAGTCGTTCCCCGTCAATATCCGTCAGCTTCAAGGCAGCAAGTTCCCCTGCTCTCAAACCCGTTTCAGCCACAAGCCAATAGAAAACCCGATGGTCACCCTGAGAGGCCGCAATGATTTTGCTGACCTCTGCGAGAGTGAAAAATCTCGGTTTCTTTTTCGGTTTGCGTGGCAGCTTCGGTTTTGGAAGCATCGCGTCCACGTACTTCTGTGCGAGAGCAGCATCCCAGATCAGGCTCACTGTTCCCCACATGTTGCGGATCGTTTTCGGGTCAAGCTCTGAGATTGACGCGGAGATTAGACGTTGGATATCGCCAGCACCAATCTGGCGCATGTCCTTCTTTCCGAATGCTGCCTTTAGGCGCTTCAAGTAGCTGCGTGTGCTGGATTGAGTTGACGGTTTCGACAGTGACAGGTAATCGCGTTCCCACATCACTGCGAAGCCCTCAAAGGTTGCCGATTTACGTTCCCTCGTCGGTGTAGCGAGAGAACAGTTCACGCGATCAAGGTGGGGCTGCAACAGCCTTTGCGCGTCCCTCTTGTGCATGATCTTGTCGCCCATTTTTACCGGACAGAGAACAACCTGATTACGCTTGCGTACCTCTACGCCGTGGGAGTCGAGGACGTATTCCGCATACATCCCGAGCCACAACGTTTTGGTTTTGTTGAGAAACACACTGCCTTTTTGGAACCTTCGACGTGCCACAGATTCTCCATTCTGTGCCGTCGAATCAATCGCGGTTATCCTACCTGCGCCCTCTTGGTTTCTGCAATGGCTCAATTTCCTCCCTTCTTGTTAAAGTCCGTCGCACCATTACGCTGTACGAACGGCGTGAAACTCTGGTCAGACCGGAGTCTGACATTTTCTTGGTCGAGCTAAATTGTTACTTCCATCTCCGGCTCTCCGCCACCGAGGGCAGCAAGTTCCATTCCCTTCGGCAACACCTCCGAGGAATCAGGGTCGTTTAACCGCGTACCGTCAGGCATACGAACCCAGTCGGCTCCGATTCGACGAACCAAATCCTCGACTGTATGCACTGCAAGAAAATCGGTTACGTCTTTGGCTCCTGCGTCCTCGAAACTCACGACGCGATACTCAATTTCTTCTGCATCCAACGATGCCTTCACATCCGTTGCAAACCTTGCCCCTGCTGCATCGGCATCAGGCATCAACACCACCTTCTTGCCGCAAAGGTATTTTGCAAGCGAAGCATCCCAGGACTCTGCCCCCCCGCTTGTCGTTCCAATCACGAGGCCGTAATCGCCGAGCAGTCGAAGTTCAGTGACAGTAGAGGCATCCTTTTCGCCTTCCGTGATGCACACTGTGTCTGCGAGATGCAGCAACTCCATGTTGAACAACAACGGCGGAAGCCCCAACGTGTTCCAGACCCACCCTCCCTTTCCGGGCTGACGTTGACGAAAGACTTTCTGTCCGTTTTCGGCGGGATAGCGAAGCACCTGTTTCAGCAACTTGCCCTTCGTGTTCCTGTACGGATAGACAATCGCGTTTGTGTCTGGGGGATGGTATTCAATGTTCACCCCCATCGCTGTGGCTGCTTGCTGGATTGCCTCCCCTTTCGTGACGCCCTGAAGCTGCATAATGAGGTCGGTGAGGCTGCCACTCTTGCCACATCCAAAACAATGGAAGCAGCCGTTCTTTCTTGGGCTAACTGAGCACGAAGGGTTACTGTCGGAGTGAAACGGGCAATGGATCATCAAGTCATCATTGCTCTGGATGACGGGTTCATCTGAGATGCAAGACCGTATCAACTTTTCGACTTGCTCTGCGTCTCCTGTATTCAGGTTCAATCGTTTCGACTGACCCTTATCCCCTCTGGTGAAATAGTTAGCCGGGTCATTCTCGTCAATGCCATCCAGTTCTTCTATCGGCTGCCCTGTGTACGGGTCGCAGAGGCTGATGCCATAGGCTTTTGGTTTTTGTGAAATCCATACCAAGCCACGGCACTCAAGTTGGTCTACAGCCTTCTTGAATGTTGCTGCTGCTAGACCGCTCAGCTTTCGCAACTCCCTTGTTGTTGTCGTAAACTCGTTATTCCTGTAACGATTCGCCAGATAGAGAATGCAGACATATAGCTTGAGCCCGGACGCAGTCATGTTAGCGAGTGACCAATTGACTGTGTGCTCAGTTACAACGCACATCGGAAATGTGAAGTAGGGGAGCTTATTCCCGTACATGACACTGTTCTTAGCCATCAAAGGTATACCAGTCCCTGGATTACACAGAATATACTCATTAGCTCCGAATTCACCATACTTCTTACGACGCGTGACGGGTTCAATATACTTCCCATCTTGAAGTCCCTTTATAGCCCTAGTGATTACATTCTTTGAGTATCCTGTACGCTCTATTAGCTTTTCCTGACCGACGTTCACACGTGCTATAGGCTCGTACTCCCTTACTGGTCTGTTCTTGCTGATCTGAAGCAGGACAAGTAACACAGCTAATGCATCTGACTCTAGAATGAGGGTACCATCCTGAATAATCGAACTTGGAATATGAATCTGTTTTATTGTTCCCCAACGGTTACTATATTTCTTGTTCATGAGTTCTTTCTTACGTAGCCATTACATCTATATATGTCTACTCCCTTTGTATTGTCTGAGAGCAGCTAACCTGCTGATTACAGAGGCCAACCGTTCCCCCTATTTAATAACTGACAGGTCAAAAGCTGTGACTGGGCCATTCCCAGCATTTGTGCTTAGAGGCTCACTGTCCTGTAGTAGAGTCCACACTCTTCACACGCCTGCTTTTCAGTTGCCTTACAGTGCTCACCTTCGCACCAAACATCCTTCGAGCAGTAACAGCAGGTATGCGAGTGTAGTCCCGCTCCTTGGATAGCTTCAGTCTGACCCCAAGCGATACTCGTACTATTCATAGCAACCCCTCGTTGTGACACAAAAAAGCCCTTGGACGGATTCTCCAAGGGTCTGCAAAAGCGACTCTCTAATAATTACGTCCTACGCTTGTAACTCCTTTTGATAAAAGTGCCTATTACAGAGTACCAGAATCCTATAGAATTGTCAAGCCCGGATGGACTTCTAGCGTGGTTGGCGTATGGGATACGTTTGTCATGCTACCCTAGAGGTCCGGCTAGTGGTGTGCAACAAAACGTATCAAATACGCTTTGACTAAATGAGCAGAGTGGGCTACCTGTTCCAATCTATAGCCTAATTAGAGCGCCATTTTGTAGCCTATCCTAACTGCCTAGAAGTACGGCAGTAACTGCAATGAGATCAGTATCTTATAAGCTTATAGCCACAGATTGAAGATTCACAGGGCTTTTTTCTACTTTCTGGCATTTTCACGGTCAAAGGCAGGTTCTAGCGTAGCTCCGAGCAAGGAGACAAAAAGCGTATTTAATACGCAAGTGAGCGAGGTTCTTTGCCACGCAAGGGCGTAGCAGGAAAATAGACCGTGGGCGGACTCGTGCCGGATGCCGTCGGTCAAGAAATGGGTCCTGCTTTGCGTCCTGCGTTATCAAATACGCTAGGAAATTGCTTTTAAGGCCCTTCTGGGAATGTTTATTAAACCGGGACAGGGTAAAGGGTCATTAGCGGGTCGTTCGCCCCTCTGAGCGGCTTCTATGGCTCTGAAAAGGCTATTCTGAGGTGCTGTGGGATGCCTAATTCCATGGGATGCCGTTTTTCTTCATCCACCCGCAGTGCGACTCAGTGATTAGACTCGGCCTTTGCATGTACAGCGCACACCGACCATGCCAGTAAGCCGATGCCAGGTCTTGGGCATGTCGTTCGTCAAACCCAAATACTCTTAGCTTGCACTTCACCTCGTCTGCTGTCCACTTGACCCGCCGTCCGTGGGCCGCCACGATGAACTGATAGAACCTCTTCCAGTCGTTTGGATGCGGCGATGACTTGTTCGCTATCAGAGCGAAACGCCAAAGCTGATGCTCCACAGTGCCGCGCACTGGCGGTTGATTGGGCGTTGGAGTTGCCTCTTCCTGCATTTGGACACCTCGAAAAGTATGGATGAACCACTCACATGCTACGCCAGCCGTTCCAAAAACGGGGTTGAATTCCGGCCTTACCAGCAACGCAAAATCAGGTACTTAGCAGGGCCCTGATTCGCGTATCAAAAACGATCGTACACGAGACGGTCAGTATGCAATTCGGTCACACGGGGATGATCCGACGCTGGGAAGCACAAATGACAAAGTTTTTATCGTTTTAACTAATTCTCCAGAAATCGTGGCTTCAGCGTGTAAAATCGCAGCCCAATGCCGCCTCCAGTGATATCTCAAGTCTGGCGTGCAAACAGAGCTATCGCCTTCCTCGACGGACACACCAGGTTTCTCCTGACATTGACACACCAGGTCCCCCTTGCCATTGGACCTCCCCCGCCGATCGATAACGTGATGGGGGAAAACTGCACTTGGAATGCCGAAAGCGAGTGCTTGGGAGGAGTTTTATGAAACTTACGACACATCCGATCCGTCAAGTTCCGGCCGTATAGTATCCGTTGCCCAAGACGGAGATGCTGCTAGCGGTTTACCTCGCCCTCTTTCTTTTCGACTGACCCGAGTAGCCGAGGCTACAGATTGCGTTGGATGTTTGCGGTCAGTGCCCTACTTACGGACGCAGAACATGGCCCCGGTGAACTGAAAGCGGTGATTCACATCACCGACTTCCGTGATAACCTGCGCCAGACTGCTACCCTGGCATTGAATTCTACGCGGAGGAGCTTTTTTGGATATCGCACCAGTCCTGCTTCGTGAATATCCCGCTATGAACGCTGCCCAGCGCAGGGTAGGCGGCGTCATCCTAGATTCCCAGCCCCGTGCCCTTTGGAGGCCTGGCGTGCGAAAACTGGCAGATTGCGTCCTTCAAGGCCTCTTTCTTAAATCGTATATGGATGACGTTGGCCGTTCCATTGTTGATCCGCACTTCGAGTGCGTTCGGCCAATACATCGACAAAGCTGCAGGTTCCGAATCGGGACCGAGCAGTGTCAGAAGCTCTAGCGTGGGAGCAACAAAAGAAGAATTCTCTTTGGAACGGAACGTCTTGCCCTTACAATTGTCAATCTCGCACATTCTGAAGTCAAAGTTGAACTGGAGGTCGCATGCGCCGACGTCTACAGGGTCTTTGGCTGTTGCTGTTATTTGTTCTCTTCTTTCAAGGGGGGTGTTCCAAAACGCCTCCGCCTGAACGACCTAAGCAGGTCATCAACGTTGGTTATATCCAAATTGCAGAATGCGCCCACCTCTACGTCGCGCTGTCTCAGTCGTTTTTCTCAAACGAAGGGCTCGATGTGAGGCTTACACCTCTGCGAGGTGGTGCCGAGATTCTTCCCAGGGTCAAGAACGGAGGGCTGGATGTCGGATTCACGAATGTAGTGTCGATGGTGATCGAGAACGAAAGAGCTGGTATGCCTGGTCCGCAGACCCTGAAATCTTTGGGCGCGTCGACCTACGAGAATCCCACTCACCTAAATCATGCACTACTTGTGAGAGCGGATTCCTCGATCGAGAAGGTCACTGACCTGCGTCACGAGGGACTGAGGTTCGCGGTTAACACACGGAACAATGTTGAAGAATTGATGCTGAGGCGTTACTTGGTTGAGAATAAAGTGATGCCGAAAGTTTTCAATATCCAACCGATACCTTTCCCTGACATGTTGGCCGCTCTGGACACTCGCCGAGTCGATGTTGTCGCTGTAGTTGAACCGTTCATTGTTCCCGCACTCTCTCGTGCTTCACAGTACCGCCTCCTAGCTCATCATTACGAGCCGGAGAAGCGAGAAACGATTGTCGCGACGTACGCCGCATCGACAGACTGGATTAACAAGCATCAGGACACCGCTCAAGCACTCGTTCGGGCCCTGACTGCAGCTTCAAAGTTCATGCAAGAGAATGATGCTGCCACGCGAAAGATTATTGCTGACTTCACACGTATTTCCGCGACGGATGTTCAGTCAATGGGCCTGCCCTTATTTACTGATGAGTTACGCCGCTCGTCGTATTTGGAATTAATCGACGACATGCAGCAGTTTGGAATGATAACTAAGCCGTTGGCGTATGACGAATCCATCCTGCGACATTGAGGGCTGCCTGCATGCTGAGTCTAGATGATGTTTTCTTCTGGTATGACGTACGAGAGTCGCCGATAGTCTGCGATTGCTCGCTGACGGTTGGGGACAAGGAATTTGTGGCGATCGTCGGAGGCTCGGGATGTGGGAAAAGCACTCTTCTAAAAGTGGCTTCGGGGTTGATGTACAGCTATCTCCGCCGGCACAAGAGCTCACACTACAAGATTACTGGGGAGATTAGATGGAACAATACACCCATATCTGAACCGCACAGCGCGTTCGGATACGTACCACAGAACTTCGCGGCATCACTGATGCCCTGGCTCACGGCAGAAAGGAACGTCCTGGAAGCCGTCCGAAAATCCGAAACGGTGGATCGGGATGAGGAGCGGGCGGCGAACTTGCTCAAGCATTCAGGTATCTACGACAAAAGAAACCTCAAGGTCAGGCAGCTAAGCGGAGGTCAACAGCAGCGAGTTGCAATTTGCAGAGCCCTGGTGACTCAGCCTACGCTCGTATTCATGGATGAGCCGTTTGCGAATCTCGATCGAGCTTTGGTTCCGGAGATCACTGAGCTGATACAGGGGCTTCGAGAACATTTCGGCGTTTCATTGTTGGTCGTCACTCATGATCGAGATCTTGCGATGCGTTTTGCCGACAAGGTGATCGAGATACGGAGTGGCAAAGGACGGCCGGAGTACGGAATTGTGAAGAATGTTGCACGGGCGGCAGGAGCAACAAGTACATGATTCCTGTAAAAAAACGACGGCCGGAGAAGCCGATAGGGTTTTTCCTGTTGCTGCTATCGTTGCTGGCATGGCAAGGGCTTGCTGTTAGCCTGAGGACCTCCTATCTTCCGCCTCCCATTGATGTCGCCAAAACTGTGATTCATGATTTTGGGACGGCCGTGAAGCCAGGCAACACGGCACCAGACAATGAGCCACTTTATCAACTTCTTTTGGGAACGCTCATCCGCTGGGTCGAAGGTTTCGCAGTTGCCGTCGTCGTCGGTGTTTCGCTGGGATTCTTACTTGGATCTTCGCAGGGGGTATATTCTTGGGGATATTCCGCGACGAATCTGCTTCGCGCTCTCCCCAGCGCTCTTTTGTTCCCTTTCCTCATCCGAGTCGGTTTTGTATCACGAAAGTCTTGGCTAATCGCGCTCTCGTTGATCAGCTTTGGAACTGTTTGGCCGATCCTATTCAATACGATGCGAGGCCTCAGAAACTTACCTGAAGAGATTTACGAGTGCCTAGCTTTCATGAAAGTAAGTGCTGGGCGACGTAGGTTGTTGCTCCTGCGTTGGGCAATGCCAAGTGTGTTCTCGGGCTTGGAGATCGGTGCCGGTGTTGCATTCTTGCTGACCGTGACGGCTGAAATGCTAGAGCCGAACTGCGGCGGCCTCGGCTGGTATGTGGCAACAGCTCCATCTTTCAACCAAGGCACGCCCGAGTTGCAGCGAATGTATGGGGGCTTATGTGTGACTGCCTTGGTCGGGCTCGGATTGAACACTGGCATTGGGTATTTGCGTTGCCGCTTTGTTCCTTGGGAGAAGGAAGAGAGGGTGACCTACAAGCTGAGCAAGCGAATGCCTGTAATCGAGTCAAGTTCGGCGAGGGCCATCCTGTCAGCGACCTATGTCTCGGAAGAGCTGCGCCGGCAATTCACGAGCTTCGAAGTTTGCGTTACGTATCAAGGACCAGCTTACCTGTTGCCCGACGCCACAGATGTGCTGATCAAAGATAATCACAATATCTCGGACATAATACAACGTGATGTACTGCTCACTGTCAGCAAAAGCTCCAGCCGCCAGACCGCACTCGTGGCGCGTTCCTGGATCAGGAGAGGGTGTCTGTCACAACAGTCCCAAGCTGCTCTGGAGGCGAAAGCACGTACGATTGGCGATATTGTTAGCGAGCTTGAACAATGTGATCATGAGAACCTCGGATACCGTAGCCTTGTTAGTGACAGGTTCAGCAATGCTTTTGGGACGAATGGCACGATCCGACTGATTGAAAGAACTCGGTTAATTCGAGTTGGCGATAAACCGGCGGTTCTGATTCAGGAATACGTGCAGCCATGAGCATCCGGGTGCTGTCGCTGTTCGTAAGTCTGATGCTTTGTACTGCAGTGAGCGCCCGGGCGCAATCATTCGAGACAGCCTACCCGTTCGACGCTGTCAGAGGATACGGCAACACTTACGGTTCTCGAATTCCCGCCGCGCTCGTGCCCGCTGTGGTAAAAGCCTTGTCTACCCGAAATCGCGATGCTCTTCTTATTAGGCTTTTGCCTAAAGATCTGGTGAGAATCATCGATGGCGACACCTGGTTTGATCTTCGTGGAATCACGATACAAAAGCAATGGGTAAGCAAGTCACCCATGTATCTGAAGCATCTAGTTCTTGACTATGCGCACTTCGAAAACGTAGACATGACCGGCATAGACTGCATCGGTTGCATACTTCGCGGTGTGGTATTTCTGGGTGGCCAAGTGGAAGGTGCTGATTTTCGTAATGCTTTACTTGACGACAGCCGATTTATTGAAATGAACATGGAAGGCACTCGGTTTCAGGGAGCTTCGTTCGGTGATTCTGCTAAGTTCGTTGGGTGCAAGCTTGACTATTCTCGATTTGATTCCTATGTAGGGCGGACGATATTTCAATTTGCGAATACATCATTGCGAAATGCCGTCTTCGACCGTTCCCAGATGGCGGATGGCAAATTTTTGAGCGCTGACTTGCGTGGAGCTCGGTTCGACTCCGCAGATCTCAGACGGACAGACTTCTATGAAGTTATAGTCGATTCTGAGACAGGATTCGACAATGCAAATCTCTCAAAGGCCGCTTTTGCTGCTACACGAATAACCAGTCCTATCCGTTTGGTTGGCTCGGACATTAGCTATGCCAGCCTGGGAGACCTTGATTTGTCGAAAGTTGATATGACCTATCTTGTCTTCGATGAGGACAAGCTATATCTGGGCGAGGAGCTTCTGGGGGATCTCGACCCACGTTCAACCAAAACGGACCCAAACGCAAGAGAATATAAGAGGCGTAAGTACGAACAGGCAGAAACGCTTTACCGGACGATGGGATCGAAGTTCCAGCAGTCCTCTGCTCTGGCCGAGTTTGCGTGGTGTCGCTATCGAGCCATGGAATGCCGCCGAAAGCTAATACAAGCAACACGCAGCGACGATGCAGGCGAGCTTTGTGTTCTTTGGTTATTCCGCACAGTCGATAAGTATGGAACATCACCTTCCCGGTTGAGTTTCTGTTTTGCGGCGTTGATTGTAGTATTCGCTGTACTTTATCGAATGGCTGCGCGTTTCAACGGTGGAACGTGGATCATCGTCGAGGGAGACCGGACTATGACGGCTCCGGTGGGCGTCGGATCCGGCTCTGGCGTCGGGGCGGCACCCGTGAGGGATCCATTCCCACAACGAAGAGGCTGGTTGCATGCCGTTCTTTTGAGCCTGGACGCGACATTCGCAGCGATCGAGCGTATTGTCGGAGTGCCCGACGTGGTTTCTATTGTCTTCGGGACGGTACAGAGGCCCCGCCTTAAAGGTAACTGTATTCGGGCTTTTTATGGTTTGCAGGCATTTCTCGGTTTTTTCTTTCTCGTTCTCTTAGTCAGGATGGCTATCCTCTTCTTTGGCAGATAAGCTCATTTGTTGCTAGCCTTCAGGCGGTCACTGTGAGCCTTCAATTCTGTCAGCTTCTCATCGGCGGTAGTCCATTCTCCCAACGTCACCTCCCCCGACGGACACACCAGGTTCCCTGACATTGACACACCCAGGGTCCCCCTTGCCATTGAACCTCCCCGCCGATCAATAGCGCGATGAGGATAAGACTCGTCGTGCTTTCGTCGATCAACTGAATCAACTCTCACGACGCAAACAGCGAGGTCCCCCTTGCCATTGGACCGACACCGCCGATCGGTAGCCTGGAGAGCTGACTACCGGGATAAAACTGGCCTTGAAACGCCGAAAACGGTGCTTGGAAGGAGTTTTATGGGACTTACGACAGATCGGAAGAGCGTCGTGTAGGGAAAGAGTGTAGATCTCGGTGGTCG
>OBLU010006110.1_pt1 | contig 10734 bp, 10 predicted proteins | sample 1518681 | NCBI WGS metagenome assembly OBLU01 (sample SAMEA3539304, study PRJEB22396) | soil metagenome | biome: tundra; feature: field; material: soil | place: USA | collected 2010-05 | depth 0.15 m
CGAAGGCTCGGTGCTGATCGAGTGCGGCGACACCAAAGTCATCTGCACCGCCAGCGTCGAAGAAAAAGTTCCGCCGCATAAAAAGGGCAGCGGCGAAGGCTGGATCACGGCGGAATACGGCATGTTGCCGCGTTCCACCGGTGAGCGCATGAGCCGGGAAGCCGCCAAGGGCAAGCAATCCGGGCGCACCCAGGAAATCCAGCGCCTGATCGGACGCAGCCTGCGCGCGGTGGTGGATTTGCAAAAACTCGGCGAGCGCACCATTCAGATTGATTGCGACGTGATCCAGGCCGATGGGGGCACCCGCACCGCCAGCATCACCGGCGCGTTCGTCGCGCTTTATGATGCGCTGAGAGATTTGCTCGGCAAAGGCCTGATCAAAGAATCCCCGCTCAAAGATTTCATCGCCGCGATTTCCGTCGGCATTTACCAGGGCAAGCCGGTGCTGGACCTGGATTATCTTGAAGATTCCCTCTGCGACACCGACATGAACGTGGTGATGCTGGGCAGTGGCCACTTCGTCGAAGTGCAGGGCACTGCCGAAGGCCACGCCTTCACCCGCGCCGAGATGGATGCGCTGCTGGAACTGGCGAAAAGCGGAATCACCGAGTTGATCGCAATGCAGCGGGCTGTGTTGGAGAAGGACTAACTTCTACGCTTATGCTTCCCTCTCCCCTCGGGGAGAGGGATTGAGGGAGAGGGGGTAAACACAACCATGCAAAAACTCGTCATCGCCTCCAACAACCCTGGCAAGCTGCGCGAATTCCAATTCCTGTTGCAGCCGCTCGGCATCGAGGTGCTGACGCAGGCGCAACTGAATATCGAAGAAGCCGAAGAGCCGCACCACACTTTCATCGAAAACGCCCTCGCCAAAGCGCGCCATGTCAGCCGCTTGAGCGGACTGCCCGCGCTGGCGGATGATTCCGGCATCTGCGTCACCGCGCTGGACGGCGCGCCCGGCGTCCTCTCCGCGCGCTATGCCGGAGATAATCCCAAGTCAGATGAGCGCAACAACGAAAAGCTGTTGCAAGTCATGCGCGGGGTGACTGATCGCCGCGCGCATTACTACTGCGTGCTGGTGCTGCTCGCCCATGCCGACGACCCGCAACCGCTGATCGCCGAGGGCGAGTGGCACGGCGAGATCGCCCTGCAACCCCGCGGCGACGGCGGCTTCGGCTACGACCCGCTGTTCTGGTTGCCGGAGTTCGGCAAGACCAGTGCGCAACTGGAGCGCGAACAAAAACACGCCATCAGCCATCGCGGCAAGGCGTTGCGAGTGTTGCTGGAGAAGTTGAAGGTGATGTGATTTTTTTGTAGGGTGCAATAAGCCTGTCCTGAGCGTAGTCGAAGGGCAAAGCGCATTGCACCGAATGTTTGAGCGATACATACTACGCGGGCGGGTTGCGCTTCCGGGCGTTATTGCATAGCCTTTACACAGTTGCCGCCACTGTCCTTGGCAAGCTGCAAAGCTTCGTCGGCGCGAGCGAACAGGCCGACCACAGTATCGTCCGAACGAGCCTGGCTGATACCTATGGATACAGTAATAGAGGGCAATGCATCGCCGCTGGGTAACACGACCAAAGATTGGTTGACGGCCGCCTTCAGTCTTTCTGCCGCAGAGTAGGCATCAGGCAGGGATGTGATCGGCAGAAAAATTGCGAATTTTTCGCCGCTGTGGCGTCCCGCTTGGTCATACGGGCGCAGACAGGACAGTATGTTGTAAGCGATATCTCGCAGCGCCTGATCGCCGCCAAGTTGCCCATGTCTGCCATTAAATTCTTTGAACTGGTCCATCTCCAGCATCAACATGCAGCTCGATTTTTTGCCCATGATGGCTCGACGCAAATGGCGGTCGAATTTTTCGTGCGTCCAGTGCTGATTGTAAAGCCCGGTCATCTCGTCCACCATCGAGCTCCCTGAAAATCCTTGTTGCTGCTCAAGGTTCTCTGCCACGATCTGGTTGGTACTGCGGATACGGCTGGTCAGTATGTTCAGCATGTTATGCGCGGCTGCATGGGAGCTGTTGATCAACTCCCACATGGCCGCATGGTCGATGGCAAGCAGTTTGCAGTCTGTGGCGGCGATGACGTATGCCGAAACAGGTGCGTCCCCCAGCATGGACATCTCCCCGACACATTCTCCCTCACCCAGGATGGCAATAGGCTCGACTTCAGATTCTTTTGATTGGATGAGCAGGCGTCCGGAAAGGATTATGTAGATTGTGTTGTTGGTTTGACCGGGAACCAACAGGACCTGACCGGAAGTCAACGGTTGCAGCCTGGACTCATTTAAATGTTTGACGAGTAAATCACCGAGTATCCCATGGAACAAGGGTGCTGATTTCAGTACTTTGAGAATCTCTGGAGAGTGGATCATGTTATTACCCTTGTGCAGTTAATTCGTCTAAAATATGGGCGATTCGCTGGTGCAGGACGCTCACCGGTGCGATATTGTAAGACAACAAACATCAGGCGGGGCACTCGTTTTTATAGGCATTCAAAAATATCAAGCCGGTTTCGCAGCTGATCCCAACTCTAGGGCTTGCCCGATGAGCATGAGCTTGGTAGGGTGTGTTCCACGCCAACCCGCTGCGATGCACTAACAGCAGAGCCGTTCCGGCTCGGCTTGCCCAACATCATTACAATCATGACCAGCCACCCCCTGCAACCCGTCGCACTCAAGTCGCAAGCCGTGAATTTTCAGGCCTTGCCGCCGCTGTCGCTCTACATCCACATTCCGTGGTGCGTGCGCAAATGCCCGTATTGCGATTTCAATTCGCATGAGGCGCGCGGGGCATTTCCCGAAAAGGAATATGTCGCGGCATTGATCCGCGATCTGGAGCTGGCCTTGCCGCTGATCTGGGGGCGCAAGGTTTATACGGTGTTCTTCGGTGGCGGCACGCCCAGTCTGTTGAGTGGCGACAGTGTCGAGCAGATTCTGCGCAATGTGCGCATGTTGCTGCCGCTTGCCATCGGCGCGGAGATCACGCTTGAGGCGAATCCCGGCACGGTGGAAGCGGCACGCTTTGCGGCTTATCGTGAGACGGGGGTGAACCGGTTGTCGATGGGCATCCAGAGTTTCAACGATGCACATCTGCAAGCACTGGGTCGCATCCACTCTGCCGATGAAGCCAAGCGCGCGATAGTCATTGCGCAGCAGCATTTCGACAATCTCAATCTCGATTTGATGTACGCATTGCCCAAGCAAACATTGGATGAAGCATTGCAGGATGTGCAAACCGCGCTGTCTTTCGCGCCGCAACATCTGTCCTGCTATCACCTGACGCTGGAGCCGAACACGCTGTTCTATCGCAATCCGCCCTCTTTGCCGAACGACGATGTGAGCAGCGACATGCAGCAGCGCATCGAGGAAATACTGGCAGAACATGGCTATCAGCACTACGAGACCTCTGCGTTTGCGCAGCCGAAACGCCGCGCCAAACACAATCTCAATTACTGGCAGTTCGGCGACTATCTCGGCATCGGCGCGGGCGCGCACAGCAAGTTGAGTTTTCCTGACAAGATCATTCGCCAAGCGCGTTATAAGCAACCGCAAGCGTATATGCAGCAAGTCGCCAAGGACGCGCCGATACAAACCGAACACGAAGTCAGCCGCGATGAGCTGGGGTTCGAGTTCATGATGAATGCGCTGAGGTTGAACGAAGGTTTCGACAGCGTGTTGTTCCAGGAGCGCACCAGCCTGCCGTTGCTCGGCATACGCCGCGAACTGGAAGAGGCTGAGCGGCGCGGTCTGCTTTTTCGTGACCATCAGCGCATCGCCCCGACTCAGCTTGGGCAACGATTTCTCAACGATCTGCTGGAGATATTTCTCAGAGAAAAAATGTAGGTCGGGCTTCAGCCCGACAACTTATTTAACCCAGATAATTCATTAGGACATTTCACGTGTTTCACGCATCTCACCCCCATCCCAACCTTCCCCCCTCAAGGGGGAAGGAGCCGATTCCCTCCCCCTTGAGGGGGAGGGCCAGGGTGGGGGGGAAAGCCTTGGTAAATTAACCAAGATAAAATTCCGCACCGTCAAACCCGCATTGCCGCCACGCTTCAAATACCGCTATCGCCACCGTGTTGGATAAATTCAGGCTGCGATTGTCGGGTAGCATCGGCAGTCGCACGCGTTGTTCGGCATTGAACTGGCTGAGCACTTCGGCGGGTAAACCGCGACTCTCCGGCCCGAATAGAAACGCATCTCCTGCCCGGTAGCGCACTTGATGGAAGGCTTGCGAGCCTTTGGTGGTGAGCGCGAACACGCGCGCCGGATCGAATGCCGACAGGCAATCCGGCAAAGTGTCATGCACGCGCAAGCTCGCAAACTCGTGATAATCCAGCCCGGCACGGAGCAGCTGTTTATCCTCCAGCGTGAAACCGAGCGGTTTGATCAAATGCAACTGGCAACCGGTATTGGCGCACAGGCGGATGACATTGCCGGTGTTCGGCGGAATCTCGGGTTGGTACAGAATCACGTGAAACATAAGGGAACCTCTAGAAATTCGTGTTACGGGATGGCAGGACGGACACGGCGATGCGAAGCATTTGGGGCGGGCAGGCTTGCTGTTCCGCGCTCCCGCACCGGAGGGCTGCGCCCCACCGTGTCGCGCGGGCACCGCAAGAAGCCGCCAACCCTCATCCTAACCTTCCCCCAGAGGGGGAAGGAACAATCGCTTCCTTCCCCCTTGCGGGTGGATTAGCCCGGAAAATGAATTTATAGAGGTTCCCATAAAAATACCTGCTAAGTCCTTGTCATCATCGTGAAAAACGGCTAACTTCCGCCTCTACAAAAGTTGCGTCGCAGAAAAATCTATTTGGGAGGGAATTATGGCGCGTCCGGAAAAAATTCGCTTAGGCGATTTGCTGGTTCAGCAAAAACTCATTTCACAAGACCAACTCAAGTTCGGACTTGAGCAGCAAAAGCGCAGCGGACGCAAGTTGGGGCGCGTGCTGGTGGACAATGCCTTCGTCACCGAGGAGAACATTTCCGAGGCGCTCGCCAAGCAATTGAACATCCCCTACATCAATCTCAAGTACTACAACATTAATATCGAGAAGGTTAGGATGCTGCCGGAAAGTCAGGCGCGGCGTTTCCGCGCGATCGTGCTGGAAGAGCGCAATGGCATGTTGCTGATCGGCATGGCTGACCCGACCGATTTGTCCGGCTTTGATGAAATCACGCGTATCGTCAAACGAGATATTGATATAGCAGTGGTCACCGAAGGGCAGTTGCTGGAAAGCATAGATCGCGGTTATCGGCGCACCGATGAAATCACCGGGTTGGCGCGTGAACTCAGTGAGGACATAGGCGACAGCTATGTAGACTTTGGCGCGCTGACCGATTCCGTCGGCATGGAAGAGGCTCCGGTGGTCAAGCTGCTGCAGACCGTGTTTGACGATGCCACGCAGATACAGGCTTCGGACATTCATATCGAACCGCAGGAAGGCCGGGTGATGATACGCTTTCGCATCGACGGCGTGCTGCATCTGCAAACTGAAGCCGACAGTAAAATTGCTCCCGCATTGGTGCTGCGCCTCAAGCTGATGTCCGGTCTGGATATTTCCGAAAAACGGCTGCCGCAAGACGGACGTTTCCATGTGCGGGTGCGCGATCAGGGCGTGGATGTGCGCATCGCCACCTGTCCCACGCAAAACGGCGAATCGGTGGTGATGCGCCTGTTGCGTCAGGATGGCGGAATGATCGGCTTGGAGAAACTGGGTATGCCGCCGGAAATGCTGAAACGTTTTCGCGAAATTATCCGGCGCAGCAACGGTATGATATTGGTGACAGGCCCAACCGGTAGCGGCAAGACCACCACCCTTTATTCCGCACTGGCCGAGATCAACACCATCGAACAAAAGATCATCACCGTGGAAGATCCGGTGGAATATCGCTTGTCCGGCATCAATCAGGTGCAGGTGAACGAAAAGATAGACCTGACTTTTGCGCGCGTATTGCGCTCCGCGATTCGTCAAGATCCGGATGTGATTTTGGTCGGCGAAATGCGCGATGCGGAAACTGCGCAAATTGGTTTGCGTGCGGCGATGACCGGTCACTTGGTATTTTCCACTTTGCATACACGCGATGCGGCAGGCACATTGTTCCGCTTTGTCGATTTGGGTGTGCCGCGCTTCATGGTAGCCACCTCGGTGCAGGCGGTGATCGCGCAACGTCTGCTGCGTCGCGTGTGTGAAAGCTGCAGTGAGCCACACATCCCCACACCTCAAGAAATAATATGGATGGAGATGGAAGGCCTGTCACGTGAACAATGGAGTGGCTTAAAAAATGGACGCGGTTGCTCGCATTGCAACGGCACCGGTTATTACGGACGGATGGGCGTGTATGAAATGCTGGAAATGAACCGCGAAATGGTCGAGGCGGCGGCGCACGACAGTGCCACCCACTTCATGCATGTGGCGCGCCAGCACATGCAAGGTAAGACGATGTTGGATCATGCCTTGGAAGAGATGAAGCGGGGGCATACCACGGCGTTTGAGGTGATGAGTATCAGTAATCGGATAGAAGAGTAACGATGGGTGTGTTTGCCTACAAAGGCCGCAATGGCCGCGGTGATCTGGTGCAAGGCACGCTGGATGGCGATGACAGCGGCGTCATCGCCGACCATCTGGTGAATACCGGTATTACGCCCATCGAAATCATCCAGTTTCGCGGTGTACTTGGCGGCACATCCGGCAAGCCAGGCTGGATCAAACGCCTGCTTACCGAGAAGCCGGTCACCCCGATGGACCTGATGCTGTTCAGCCGCCAGATGTACACCTTGCTTAAAGCCGGCGTACCCATCATGCGCGCACTGGCCGGTTTGCAGGAGTCCACGCAGAACCCGGCCTTTTCGACGCTGCTTCAGGACTTGCGTGAAAGCCTGGATAGCGGCCGCGAACTCAGCGCCGCGATGCGCCGCCATCCCAAAGTTTTCTCGCCGTTCTATGTCAGCATGGTGCAGGTGGGTGAGATGACCGGCATGCTGGATACGACCTTCATACGTCTGTATGAACATCTGGAATTCGAGCGCGATATGCGCGAGCGCATCAAGGCAGCGACGCGCTACCCCAGCTTCGTGATACTGGCGATGGCGATCGCCATTATCATCATCAACCTGTTCGTGATTCCCGCATTTGCCAAGGTGTATGAGGGTTTCCACGCCGAACTCCCGGTCATCACCAGAATGCTGATCGGCTTCTCCGGCTTCATGGTGAATTATTGGCTGCTGATGTTGGCGATGTTGGTTGGTGCGGTGCTGGGCTTTCGCTTCTACATCAGTACGCCGGACGGTCGCTACAATTGGGATAGGTACAAATTCAAATTGCCGATAGCGGGAGAGATCATCTTCAAAGCCACTCTGGCGCGATTCGCGCGCAGCATGGCACTTTCCTTCAAGAGCGGGATGCCGATCCTACAGGGGCTGAACGTGGTAGGCATGGTGGTGGATAATGAATTCATGCGCAGCCGCATCGAGCAAATGCGCGATGGTGTGGAGCGCGGCGAAACCATCCTGCGCACCGCAACCGCCACCGGCGTATTCAATCCGGTGGTGTTGCAAATGATTGCCGTCGGCGAAGAAAGCGGGGACATGGACGGGCTGATGTTCGAGATCGCCGACATGTACGATCGCGAAGTCAAATACGAAGTCGCAACCCTCAGCTCAAAAATAGAACCAGTCCTGATCGTGGCTCTCGGCATCATGGTGCTGATATTGGCACTCGGCGTATTCCTGCCGATGTGGGACTTGGGTAAAGCGGCGCTGCATAAATGAGGATCGTGGATCGAGGATCAAGGATTGAGCCGAGAAGCGGGGTGGGTTTAACTCAGTCCTTACTCCTGAGCGTAGCGGTCGTAGCTTTAGCTACGGGAACCGCACGGCTTACCCCTTGCGGGTGCAATCCTGATAGAACTACGAGCCATTCGACTGATGAAGCTACTAGCCATTCCACTAGGTTGCCAAAAGACGGCAACCAAGTGGCTGGTTATAGGCTGCCAAACAACGCCAGCCAAGTCGCTGGTTATCGATCCTCAAAAGGTTTCACGCTCTTCGAGCTGATCATAGTCATCACCATCATCGTGGTGCTGATGGGGCTGTTCCTCAATCGTGCGTTGTTCTACATGGAACAAGCTGAGAAAACGGCGATGGAGGAAGTGGCAGGTTCGATACAAATCGCGCTGACCATGCAATACGGGCAGATTCTTACGCGCGGGAAGTCATCCGATCCGGCGGCATTGGCTCAAGACAATCCGATGAACTGGATGCAAAAAAGGCCGCGCAATTACGCCGGAGAATTCTACGACCCTACGCCGCTGTCCGTGGAGTCCGGCAACTGGGTATTCGATCTCAAGTCGCGCAACCTGGTTTATGTGGTCCGCAATGCCAATTACTTCAAACCGGGCAAGGACGGCAAAAAATGGATACGTTTTCACGTTGCCGTAAACTATGAAGCCTCGCGCCTGCCCTCATTGCAAAACACTCCCCCCGAATTGACCGGCTTAGTGTTCGAACCGGTCGAGCCGTATGCGTGGTTTTGATGAAGCACCATTGTTCATCGCATATATGATATGGTATCGGGGTGCCCGTCGTTCCGGCGGTGTTTTAACATGCTGACTGATATTCTTCATTGTTATGCTTACTGATCCGGTTTATATTTTCTTATGGCGCGCCTTGGCGATCTTCTTGTTGATCGGTGCGCTGCTCGGCGTGGTATTGGCGTTGCTGCTGATTTTCAAGCCTCAGTTCCTGGGGCGGCTCAATCGTGTGGCGAATCGTTGGGTTTCCACGCGACATATTAACCGCTGGCTGGATCGCAGCGTCAGAATCGAGCACTGGTTTTATCAGCACCATCGCGCGGCAGGGGTAGTCATTGTGCTGGGGGCATCCTATATCCTCATCTACTTCGGTATCCTGTTCGACAAGGCGTACACGCTGCAACGCTGGAGCGGGAAGATTCCGGCAAAGTTGCTGGATGGTCTGCTTGATGCAATGGTGCTGGGTTTGCTGGTCGGCGGCGCGGCCGCGCTGATAGTGGGGCTGTTTTTATGGTTGCGTCCCAGCCTGCTGCGCGGTATGGAGGAAGTGGCAAACCAATGGGTGTCTTCGCGCCGTCTCACGAAAATGCTGGATGTGCCGCATGGTCAAGTGGATCTTTTTATTGCGCGCCATGCGCAAAGGGCAGGCTGGCTGCTGTTGCTGGGCAGCATTTATCTGTTTTTTGCCATGTTCCGCTCGTTGGCATAACGCTACCGCTGGTCGGTTGGGGGTTGCGCGCATATCAGACTTCGCTTAGTGTGCGTTCGCTTGGTCACTCTTGCTGCGGCAAGGGATTAACAGGCAAAGAGAAATTCTCGAATCAATGAGAATAACGGGGCTGCGGCCCTTCGACGAGGCTCAGGACGGGCCTAAAAACTTAGGAGAGTCAAAATGAAACAACACGCTGGTTTTACATTGATCGAACTGATCATGGTGATTGTGATATTGGGTATTCTGGCAGCCGTTGCATTGCCGAAGTTTGTAGATTTGTCTGTTAACGCAAAGCAAGCGGCTCTCAATGGTTTGGCCGGTGCAATTAGCTCCGGCGGTAGCATAAATTTTGCGAACAGATCGTTGAATGGTGCTGCGTCGGGCGTTGCTACGAGTGTAGCGGGTGTTGGTTCAGCTTGTTCTATAGCGATGATGCAAAGTATGGTTGATCCAACCACATCGACAACTTTGGGGAGTGGTGCTTATACAGCTCCAGCAGGTACAGTACCGTCTTGTACTCTTAACCTCAATCCAGTAGTTACAGGCGTTACAGCTGCACCCGTTAGTATTCCGCTTATTAACTAATTTCGGCTCGCGATGTTGGAAACGAACAAGGGAGGCTTCGGCCTCCCTTGTTTTTCGTCAGTTGGTTGCAGTTTTTGATACATTACGCACCGATCTGAATTCCGTTACTGAAGGGCTATAGGACATGCGTTTGAGTTCCGTACAAGTCGAAGCAATCCAGCAGGAGATCGAACATTTCTTCGGTGCGCAGGCCGAGGTGTGGTTGTTCGGTTCGCGCGTGGATGACAATCAGCGCGGCTTCACGCTGATCGAATTGATCATGGTGATGGTCATTGTCGGCATCCTGGCGATATTTGCCGCCCCGCGTATGTTTAATCAATCCGCTTTCCAATCGCGCGGCTTTGCCGATCAGGTGCAAGCCACGTTGCGTTATGCGCAAAAGGAAGCCATCGCGCAACGGCGCAATGTTTGCGTGGGAATGAATGCCACTACAATTTCCCTGACCATCGCCGCTGCCGCAGGTGCGGCGAGTGCATGTGGTCAAGCTCTGGCTTTACCGGCGCTAACGCCCTGTGGGACTAATTGCGTCAGTACGCCATCGGCAACAATTACGCTCACTGCTTTTGCGAACTTTAATTTTGACTCATTGGGCAAGCCCTGGGATGTGGCGGGGGTTACTCCCAGCACGCTGAAGACAATTACCATAAGCGGCGCAACGAACAAAATTTTCGTAGAAGCTGAGACCGGCTATGTGCACTCGCCATAACCAACGCGGCATCAGCCTGATCGAGCTGATCATGTTCATCATGATCGTCAGCGTGGCGCTGGCGGGGATACTGCTGGTGATGAATGTCACCACGCTACACAGCTCCGATCCGCTCGTCCACAAACAGGCGCTGGCAATAGCCGAATCGCTGCTCGAAGAAATCGAGTTGATGCCGTTCACTTATTGCGACCCG
>OBLU010006111.1_pt1 | contig 10732 bp, 12 predicted proteins | sample 1518681 | NCBI WGS metagenome assembly OBLU01 (sample SAMEA3539304, study PRJEB22396) | soil metagenome | biome: tundra; feature: field; material: soil | place: USA | collected 2010-05 | depth 0.15 m
ATGTCAGCTTGAAGGAGTAAGGCAGGGGGAGCTTCTAAGCTCAATTCATCTCCTAATTCTCAGCCTATCACAGAGACGCCGCGAGACCGCGAAAAGACGTACGCCCGCGCACCGAAAGCTTCTTCGGCTTATGTTGAGGCACCGGCGCGAGTTTCTGGTGAGATGGGCCAGGCTCCGGCCCCGTTCTTCGTGGGAGCCGAAAAGGCCCTGTCCGATCCGGGGAAAGGCGGGAAAGGCAAAGAGGGTGATCCTTGACGATCCGCTCGGAGTACACTGCAAGAGGTTCTGCGTTTTCAGACGATAAGCAAGGCAGGGAAGCCACAGGTAGCTCGTCTGAGACCACATTCCCTGATTTCTGTTTTATTCTTGGCGCTGAAGAGGCTTTTCGGATGTCGCTTGCTACGAACCCGTTGCTCCATCTCCCCGGGCGACGGAGCCGAACACTGCGGCGTGAGACACACCGAGCAGCCGCAACTCGCTCTGGTGAGTGCGGAGAGTTTGCAGAACGTCGCTAAGGGCCGCCGTCATCTTTCACCACGAGTCTACCAAACAGGCATGCCGCGCGCACTTCGCAGGCAGTCTTCATCTGAATTGAAAGTATTGTGTTTTCAAAAAAGATATGGAGCCACCCTCCGGGGTTGAACCGGAGACCTGCTGATTACGAATCGTGAACACACGTAAAATCAATAACTTAGCATCAGGCACAAAGATTGCTATCCGTTCGCAATTGTCGCTATCTTTCAAAGGCTTACGCCACCCGGAACCCGACACGCTCGCAATGCCTGGCAACGCATCTATGCAGGGGGTGGGCACAGAATTGGGCACAGCATCGGCAACGTGGTATGTGTGGAAGTTGTCGCCTAGGGCTGGTCAGATCCGCTACGCCTAAGGCTTCGCACACGCTGGCGCAACTCATCCGGCAAGACGCCGGGCAACCCTACCCAGGGGCGACTATTCCAGGCGGGGAATCGGAAAGGAAGCGATGGACAGTCAACCACCGGCAAAATATCCCGATGTCTTCGGGCTTCTATCGCAAAAATCACTCGCCAAGATCAAAGCTGTGAAATCGGAAGCGGAAGCCGCTTTGCTACCCGCACTATCGCGCACGATTGAATCAATTGCGGTTAACATGGACGGGCTGATTGAGCATGATCCGTCCGAATTCTTCCCTGCTTTCGAGCGGTACACTGAGCGTCAATACGACGGGTACGCGGAAGGGTTGCTGCCTCACTTCCCCGACGTGACGCGGTATGTCTGGCTTTTGGCAGGGGACGTTACCGACCGAATCTCCACCGAGATTCGTCCCGAGCTGAAGTTCGTGCGGAAAAATGGTCTTTTGGAGGAGTGGGCACAATCAAGGCGGCCGTTGCAGGACTCTGACCCAGAAGGCTGGCAGGAGGTGAGCCTTGATCTTTCAGTTTCGAGCGGCGAGTGGGAAACTTATATCGAGCGTTGCTTCGTGCGGCACATGCTCAAGTATGCAGGCCCGAATCGAAGGCTGGGCGATGCTGAATTCGAGCAAGAGATAGAGCATTTATGTATGCTTTTTCGCCTGAAGTACAAGTTTTATTTCCGGCGGTCTACGAACTGGTCGGGTTTTGACACGCGTTTGCGCGCTCACCTTTCGAACCGATTGGCCCATTGGAAGGCGGAGGCTGATAAGCGGGCCGTTTCACAGGCGGACGATGTTGCCGCCGACGAACCGGCGCCGCCGGACACAACGTTGCCTAACGGCGAAAACTCTCCACGCACAGAAGCGGGCCGACAGTGAATGGGCCGAACACCGGCCCGGCGGACCGGCGCGCAGCGATCGACGCCTATATCGAGCAAGTGTTCAAGGCGACCGGAAAGCACATGACCCGAACCGATATCTGGAAAGGGACCGGCGACAAGTCACGCGCCGAATTTGAACGGTGGGAATCCCGCTGGTATGAGAGGCGCGATAGGAAACCAAACAAGGCCGCTAATCTCCGGTTCACCCGCATTTTGACCGAAAAGCCTCACCTAAAGTAATTTCCCACGCGTATTCCACGCGCCGCACGCATTTCCACGCATTGCGCCACGCTAAGCGTGGGGCGCAATCCTGATCTTGGGCGGGCAGTATATCCACCCACAAAGGATCAAATGAAAACAGATAACAGCACTCTTGAAGCACTCCTAAACGAGCACGACGTGGCTCACCTAACGGGGTTGTCCCTGGCCTCGGTGCGCCGGTGGCGACTTCTTCGTCAGGGGCCGAAGTACTTAAAGCTGGGCGCAGCCGTGCGCTACAAGACTGAAGACATTTCAGCGTGGCTCGAATCCCGTCCATCTGGCGGCGGACACCAGGAAGAGGCACAAAGGTGAGGAAGAACTACTCCGAAATGCGGGAATGGCGGAAGCGGGAGCGCGAAATCGGGGCCATGCTAACTGACTCCTTGCTCGCTCAAGGCTTCTCTAAAGCCGATATCGCTCACTGGGGACCGGAGGCCTGGCACTGGGTCGATGGTGAAGAGGTTCAGGGGTTAGTAGATGACCTGGCGAACCACTTCGGTGACACGATGGTCATACGATTCCTAATTAGGGCGACATCGCCGCAACGGGCGGGCCGCCCTGGCCTGCCGATATCTCGGCATCTCTCCAATGCCGCTTGTCTGGCGATCACCGGGAGGCTATGTCAATGACCCTTACTCCGGAAGAAGTCGCGGCTTATTACACCCAACGGGTCCCGCAGCTAAAACAGTCGGGGACGGAATGGCGCGGCCCTTGCCCAATCCACCACGGGAAGAAAGATAGTTTTGTGGTGAGCCCAGCCACGGGCTTGTGGTTCTGTCATTCCGCTTGTGGCGTCGGCGGAGACATTCCAAAACTCGAAGAGGAACTGACCGGCAGCGACTTTCCAAATTCCAAGGCCAACGTTTTCCAGGTGCTTGCTCAATCCAAATTCCATTGCGGCACGGGTGCGGCTGGGGAGTCCGCCGGAATGGACCTTTCTACTTCCATGGAAGTCAGCGCTGCCACCGGGGAATTAGCAGAAGTTGAGCGCTATCCCTATCAAGATGTGAATGGAAACCTTCTGTTTGAGGTTATCCGCTACGAGAAACCGGACGGGCAGAAGGACTTCCGGCAATGCAGACCTGACGGTCAGGGCGGTGTGATTTGGAATCTGGACGGTATTGATCGAGTCCCTTATCGTTTACCAAAACTGCCGAAGGCCGAGACCGTCTACCTCCCCGAGGGCGAGAAGGATGTTCATACACTGGAAAAATGGGGCCTAGTGGCATCGTGCAATCCAGGTGGTGCAGCCGGTAGCAACCTCTACGCGAGCTGGGGGGAGTACTTTGGAGGCTGTCATGTTGTAATCCTTCCCGACAACGATGACCCGGGGCGGAAACATGCGGCGGCGGTTGCGGCGGCTTTATTGACTGCAACGGCTTCCATTAAGATCGTGGAACTTCCGGGGGTGCAGGTAAAGGGCGATGTAACCGATTGGCAAGACGCGGGCCATACCCGCGAGGAACTCTGCAAGTTGACCGGAGCGGCGACACCGTTGGACCCGGCGGCGCTCACGGTGTTGCGGTTGCAGTGGGGACTAGCGGGCCAAAAAGCGCACCCAAAAGGGCAGGCGAGCGTACTCGCCACTAGGCGGCTATCTGATATTGTCTCCAAGCCGGTAAGTTGGCTCTGGCCAGGCCGCATCGCACGCGGCAAGGTGAGCATCATTGCTGGCAATCCTGGCGGGGGGAAGTCGCAGATTACGGTTGGTATCGCGGCGATTGTCACGTCCGGTGGACTGTGGCCTGTTGACCTTCAGAAATGTGAAATCGGAAGCGTCGTATTCCTCAACGCTGAAGACGATCCCGCGGATACTCTGCGGCCCCGGCTGGAGGCCGCCGGTGCAAACCTCGACCTCATTCACATCGTTGATGGCGTAGCTGGGCATTCCGCCAATGGCAACAGTGCCCATAGGGCGTTCACCTTAGAGGAAGACCTGCAACGGTTGGACGGAACGCTTTCCGAACTGGGTAACGTGGCCGCGGTAATCATTGACCCGATCACGGCGTATCTCGGAAAGGTCGATTCTCACAAGAATGCGGATGTCCGGGCCCTGCTCGCGCCGTTGAGCGACTTGGCGGCGAAGCACAACACGGCCATCATCGGCGTCTCTCATCTCACCAAGGCCTGCGGATCGCCGGTGCTGATGCGGGTCTCGGGATCGTTGGCTTTCGTTGCCGCTGCACGCGCAGCCTTTCTCGTGACTGCAGATCCGCAAGATAGGTCGCGCCGGTTGTTCCTGCCGATGAAGAACAACATTGGCCCCGACCACGAGGGTTTGGCGTTTCGTATCGAGTCGGCCACCATAGAAACCAAGGCCGGGCCGCTATCCACCTCGCGAGTGGTGTGGGACTCCGAACCCGTGTCGGAGACCGCCGATGAAGTTCTGCAATCTGATATGGTGTCCCAAGGCTCATCGGCAGTGGCGAAGGCCACGGAGTGGCTGAAGACTGCCTTGGCGGGCGGGCCCGTTTCGGCTGCGAACCTGCGACAGGAAGCTGGGGCGACTGGCATCACGTGGATTACTTTGCGCCGCGCAGCGAAGTTGGTGTGCGACAAACCGAAAAAGTCCTCGATGAACGGCGGCTGGTTGTGGTTACTGCTGCCGAACCTGATCAATGCAGGGGAAGCTGCTCAAGATAACTCGATGAGCACCTTCGGGCATGTTGAGCACCTTCCGGATGTCAACGGCCTCGCTGATATGCTTTGAGTCCGTCGAGCGCCCGCAACCCGAGTCGGCGGGGCCACGTTGTTCGAACCCCGGTTCGGGATTGAGAAGTGGATTGCCAGGATCGAATCACTCCGCTTCCACTGAACGACATCAACTGCGATTATTGATAGACGGTTTATATGGTGATAATGAGTCTCTTTCATTCGAATCGACGGAGGCTTACCCGAAGGTGCTCAACTGCGCGAAGATGCTCACCATGGATGTCGTGAGCATCTTGATCTCCCGAGCACCTTCAGAATCGAACATGTGCGCTGCCATGACGAGGTCGGTCCGAATAGATCGCCCAAGTTGCGATGCACGGCTGCCCGCAGCGGGCACGGAGATTCGGGAGCGAGCGCTTGAGCGCCTGATGCGCCTTCCGGCTGAGGGTTTGACAAGCGTGCAATCAGTTGCAGAGAGCGACGAAGGGGTTCTGCAATCGGGCATGAGAGTCAGACGCCGCTCGAAGCTGCCGAGGAAGCGGGTTGGAAAAGGAGTCACACTTTTGACACCCGTCTCACCGCTCAGGAAGGTGCTGTGGGCATTGGTCCGGATCGCGATGTGATTGCACTTACGGATGATGTCGATAGCCTGTGGGCTGTCAACATCACCGCCGACAGTGAAGATGAAGGCGAGAGTTTATTGGCTTCTCTCCGGTGACACAAGGGTGCAATTCAGAGCTGATTTCCGCCGGAACTGATCGGCGAGTGACCCTCCCAGGCAGTTCTTCCGCCCGCAGACCTTTACGCTGGCGGCACGTGGGCGCTGTGGTTTCGGAAATCAATTGCAGGCGAAACGGTCGAACACCTCCAGGTTGGTTCGTTCCGCGAAATGGTGCTAAGGTTTAGCTGCAATGCGCCCCTCACTGGCAGTTTTGTTTTTTGTTGCCGTTATCCTACCGATCCCCTCGGCTGACGCTGCTTCTGCCGATATGAAGGCGACGTACGTGGGAGGAACAGTCGATTCTTTCAAGCCGGGCCTGCATGGGCGATTGGATCTTCAAGACAGCCAGGAACTGATCTTTCGATATACGAAGAGCGAAACGCTTCGAATCTCGTATTCCAAAACAACAGAAATCGCACTTGGGCAATTGCCGGGCCACACTACGGCATCTAGAGTCGCCATGGGAGCGGCACTCGGATTACCCGGCTTGCTGTTAATGAAGAAGAAGTCGCAAAACTACCTGACGATCAGCTACCTCGACGCTTCCGGGACCAAAGAGGTAATGGTGCTCGATCTGTCGAAGGAAGATCTTTGGATAGCCATTCCGATTCTAGAAGCGCGAAGCGGCCGGAAAGTAATTCGGAATGATAGGCCTGAAGCGAACGCGGAGAGCCCAGTGAAATCCGTGCCGAGATCTCCGGAAATCGCAAGCACCGGGACCGCCTTTGCGATAAACACCGACGGATTTTTCTTGACGAATGCCCACGTAGTCGCCGGTTGCGCTGATGTCGTTCTAAGAGGCATAGGCGACAGTTCTCAAAAGGCTAGCGTTTGGGCGCAGGACCCCCAGAATGATTTAGCGCTGCTAAAAACATCCCAACTAACGGTGCCGGTACTTGACTTTGCCGACAGCAATCAGCTTCGGTTGGGGCAAAGCGTAGTAGTAATCGGCTACCCGCTAGCAGGGGACTTGGCGAGTGGCATTAAAGTGACTACGGGTGCTGTAAGTTCCCTCGCAGGCCCTGGCGATGACACGAGACTAGTTCAGGTGACAGCGCCGATCCAACCTGGCAACAGTGGCGGCCCTCTGTTAAACGACTACGGAAATGTGATCGGCGTGGTCCAGGCTACCTTGAATAAGATGAAATTTGCCGTAGAGACCGGACGGATTCCAGAGAACGTCAACTTCGCAATTAAGTCATCGATCGTTCGTGTGTTCTTGGATAGCAACAACGTTCGATACGGCACTGGGCTAACCGTAACGAAGTTCGATGCCACGCAGATTGCTGCAATGGCTGGGCCTTCGGTCATGCTAGCGGAATGTTGGAAGTAAGCCGACGATAATCGTAGCCCGAGGTCGTGTTACACACTCCCTCTCTGCGCTCAGGCTTCCGCGAGATCGATTTGGTCGCCTCCAGCGCTCCTCGGTCCACCGTAGATTGTGATTTCTTCAGTGCTTTCCGGGGAAAAACACGTTTTCCGAAAGATTCTGCCTGCACATTAGTGGACTAGCAGAAGAATTGATGCAGATTGTTGAATGTAGAATGTTTCAGATGTAGATTACGGTAGATGTAGATTTCGTTTCCGTCGCGGTTGGTATGCGCGGCCTCGAAGAGCGACCGCGGGGCGGTGACCTCACGGCGAATCTTGCAAGAGCGACCGTTTGTCAAAATTGCAATTCAATTGCAGCGCATTCGGTCTGTTGGAGGCGTTTCGGAAGTTTGCTAGCAGACCGGGGATTCGTCCCGCCTAACGCGCTCAACCCCTGAACCGGCGAACCAACTTGGCCGGAGCGGGTGCGAACTTCACGGAGGCCGCGGGGACGATACCGGCGCTCTTTCCCAGTCGCCGACGACCCGACCATACTGGGGACGCCAAAACGCCGTTTGGGTTTCGGGCCCCTAAGCTTGAGAACTGTGGAGGTGTATTCAGGATTATTTGAATAGCGTGACTCCGGTTTCTTACACGCCTATTGAGCGGCGTAGTTCTCCCCAGCGCAAGTTCGGGACAAGAATCGAGTTCAAATAAAGTTTTCAAATAAATCAATGGACCCAAACGTTGAACAGGTGTATAATCCAGAAAAACTGTAGTTGGCCAAGACAAATCCTGGATTTTCGCACGGGCACGTTGTGGCAGAGGCCCGTTTGAAAGGGTGCGCCCAAGGCACGAATAAAGGAGTAATATGTCTTTCCAGAAAACGCTACAATGGCTGGCACTGATAGTTCTTGCTATCGCCAGGAGCGCCTCAGGTCAGGTCACGAGTTCTCCGCAGCAGGCCGCCTTTCCTACAGTGCCATTCGCCAATACGTACGGCTTTAATCAGTACTCGGAGATTACGATTTGGCTGGCCTCTGCTGAGGGCGAGGTCGGCATAAGGGATCTCAAATTTTCTTCCGCAATGTTCGCCACTACCAAAGCGGTGCCGTTCGTGCTAAACGCGGGTCGTCCGGAAAAAATCACTATCAGGTTCACTCCGACTAGCGCGGACCAGTTTGACGGTAAGCTAGACGTGCTAGGCTCCGCTGGAAATGTCTTGGTCAATATTCCACTGCACGCGGTTGCTGATTGTTGGTCGCCCGTTATGTGCGAGCCGAAGGGGCCGACCTGCCGGATTAACAAGAACAACGAGACCTGGCAGCCTATGTCCGTGCCTAATTTTTTTAAGACTGTCTCCCCCGCCCTGGATGAACAGGCGTCTCTAAACGCTAAGCTAGTGGATTACGATCTTCCCGTTGACTTTATCCTGCGGATGGCTGGCCTTGGCGGAGCCGATGGCTCCATTGGCAGTGTCAGCGTCCATGTCGAGATTCCGAAGAACGTCTCGGGAGTTACGATGGTCGGGGGTGGCTTCTCCGAATTTATCTTTGACCAGGCGACGGCGCCGAAGTTGCGGGTTGTGTCAGGCGGCGTACCGCTCTTTGATGGGAGCCTAACTTGCGTTAATGCCACCTTTACCACTTCGACGGTTAGGCAGCTCGGCTCGGGGTCAACCTTGCCGAAGCTGAATATGGAGATCAAGTAATGATCGCCAAGCTCCTTGCTGATCATTCCTGGTATCGCTCGGCCAGTGTGGCTGTAGTCCTATGCGTCACTGGTGTGGGGTGCCAAGTTAAGCCGCCGAGCCCTCCGGTCTCCTTCGCGCTCTACGATCCTCAAAAGACCATGGTCTATAATTCGACCGCACAGTCGTACTCAATTCACTTCGATGGCGTGTATTCTTGGAGCTATCCAAATGGCTGCCAGAATGTACCATTTAGCTTCACTAATCACGCGAGCCAGGCAGCGCAATTAGTGGTGTCCATAACTGATACGGCAGGCCTCCAGCCTGGCGATCAATTTATTTACAATCTGGTATTCGTCTCGCCTAACGGTGACACTCTTGAGACCTTCACGCTGCCGCTTGCAAATCCGATAAGCAGCGGAATACCGAGAATCAATTTGTTCCCGCCGTTTTATATCCAACTGAACTCGACCATTGCCGGTCTCAACTGGCAGGTCGCCGGACAGCCGGTTGTGGGCAGCTATAGCATCGTCGGCGCCCGGGCCATGACCATCGGCCTCCAGTTTCTCCTGGGCCAAACAGTCGCTGGTGCTGCCGGTCCGGCGTGTAGTCCACCTACCTGATCAGCTTGGGTTTAGTCCACAGTCGTACCGCAAAACGACGTAAATCGGTCCGCTTCCTCTCCTCGGCTTCAGTCGCTTCGCCTAGCGAGGTCAGTCGTGTCGTTCGGTGCCTCGCAGGGGCGCGATTATCAAATTCTCCTGGTGATGCGGTCCGGCCACCAAGGTCCCTTTCATTTTTTCCATCTTGACACTGAATTCAGGACGGATACTTACGACTGAGGGGCTATCGTGTCCGGGGCATGGATGCGCGGGAACCGAGACGCCCCCAACGTCGCGTTCCGGAAGTATCCGCCGGTGCGGGGTGGCTGACTGGATTCCCGGACGGAATGCGCGGGCGGCCAGTCGGGACACGGTCATTTTACCCTCCGTAGTAATCGTTCCGCGCCGATTTATTTATGTCCGCAAGTAACTCATTCTAGATCACTTACGTCTTTAATGTGTAGGCCTTCTTACGACTGCTGGCCGCATGCAGTCGCATGAGCACCTAATGAAACCAAAGGACAACTAACGCTATGCAAGAACAAACCAAGGTCATTCGCCTCAAAGCGTTTAGCGGCGTTGGCTGGCACAATGTCGATCTCGACAAGAAAACATGTGACTGCTCTGATTTCCAAATGTCCGCCTATTGCAGGCATCTCGACGCTCTGGGAATACACTCTTTCAGGCCGTTCACGCCAAAGGCTCACCCCACGTTTTCTCAGGCCCTATCGGGCCTCGTCAAATCCCTTCGGATTCGCCGGGTGGAAGAAGCGGTGTACTGGCTGCATTACCTCGACACCTTTCCGGACGCGAGGCAACGGTTCCGGGTAGCGCGGCGGCTCCTGATCGGGACTGCCGAGGACGGACACGCCATACCAGTGATGGAAAAGTGCGTGGGGAACTTCGCAAAGCTGTCGAAGCGTAGTACCGACCTAATCTACCTCGTTGCGGAGGCCGTCCGAATCTGCAAACTGCCCAACTGGTGGGACACGGCAAGCGGCGGGCATGACTACATTTACCAGAGCATGGTGGGCCAGCGGAAGCTGATGTACCTGAACTGGGGCAGTAAGCTCGCCGATCTTCTCAAGGTGTACGAAAAGGCCATCGAAGAGGGAGACAAGGCGACGGCCATCGGGGCGGCGATGATCTTCGGCGGGTGTAAGGGCGATTCCTTCGGGTCTACTCGTCAAGCTCAATACGTTTTCGACCTCGCCAAAAAGAAGAATCACGATCTGGCAGCACGGGTCGCCGAAATCCATCTGAAGGCCAAGTCCGCGCTCTCGGGTGACAACAATTTCATCAGCATGGCGACGTGGATGCTGGCGGGTGGCATTAGCCCGGTCGCGCTGAAGGAAAAGCCGGTCATCGGGCAGGAATGCCAAAACCTGATGGACAAAGTGAAGGAGCGATGGCAGCATCCATACCCGATTCCGGGGTGGTGCTGCGATGGAATCCACTGCGCCGGGGCGGATGTTAGATTTGCTGGCATTCTGCCACAAATGTACGCCGTGTGCCTCGCGTTCAAGCATTATGGCCGAGTAGAGCCGAACGACGAGTGGCTGCCGGAGTTCATGTGCTACGACGGGCTGACAATCGAACAAGGCTGGTAACTGTCGCCATGCGAGTCCGCCCATCAAATCAAGTTTGTACGATATCGCGGACACAATGCATCAATCTACTCATTATGTTGCATTCTCCAAAGCGGCTAAGTAACAAACACAC
>OBLU010006113.1_pt1 | contig 10730 bp, 6 predicted proteins | sample 1518681 | NCBI WGS metagenome assembly OBLU01 (sample SAMEA3539304, study PRJEB22396) | soil metagenome | biome: tundra; feature: field; material: soil | place: USA | collected 2010-05 | depth 0.15 m
TGGTGCAGGCCGAGTTCCTGAACATCTTCAACCATCCGACGTTCGGCTGGGGCAACAATAGCGGGTTCAACTCCCGCAACAGCGTCTTGGGGAGCAACTTCGGAACCGGCACCGAACTCGGCTCCTTTAGCAACGCCAGTGGCGCTGGCCCTCGCCGGGTCGAACTCCGCGCAAACATTCAATTCTAGGCAGGTTCCAGCTTGCGTGCGGCACCCGCGCTCGCCTGGATCCCCAACGGGGGACTCCGGAGAGCGCGGGCGTTCCTTTGGGAGCCGGTTAACACCGCGCCGGTCCGTTGGTGTTATACATGGTGGAAGCCGTGGCAACAAAACGCAACCAATCAGGGCCTTTGAATCAGGGGGCGGGCCGGGATGATCGGCCGAACGGCGGAGACACCCTGACGCTGGCTTTTCAGCGGTTGCGCGAGATGATTGTCTCCGGCCAGATGTCTCCGGGTAGCAGGATCATCGAGACCGACGTGGCTGAGCGGTTGGGCGTCAGCCGGACACCGGTTCGCGGCGCACTCCAGCTACTTCAACGAGAGGGGCTGGTGAACGGCGTCGGGACCGGCAGCAAACAGCGGATGCTGGTGGCCCCGCTGACTAAAGAGGACTCGCGCGAGTTGTATAGCATCGTGGGGTTGGTGGAGGGGCTGGCTGGGAGGCTGACCGCCAAACTCCCCATCTCCGACCGCGAGCGCCTCGTCCGGCAGCTCCAGTCGTTCAATACCGGCCTGGAGGAATTGGCCCGCGCCCACCGGCGCGATCCCATGCGCACCTTCGACCTGGACCGGACCTTTCATCGCTCCATCGTAGAGGCCTGTGCGGGCCCGCGCCTCCTGGAACTGCACAACACGATCCAACCGCAGACCGAGCGCTACTGGCGCCTGTATGCCTCTTCCATCATCGATCAATTGGCTGATTCGGTCGCTGAGCACAAGGCCATCATCGAGGCCATCTCGACGGGAGATGGCAAGGCCGCCGAGCGGGCGCTCCAACTGAATTGGGAAAACGGGGCCGCCCGGCTTGCCCAGGTCATTGACAGCTTGGGTGAACGCGGAAGCTGGCTGTAGCCGCCGCGGCATCGTACACCGGCCTCTGCTCAATTCGCTGTGCTTCTCAATCAGGGCGATAGGACTCTCCGGTGGGGCAAGTACTCACAGGACAGGTCGCAATGGCGAACCTTGCATCGGTGCAGTCGACGATCCTCAACCTGCCGCTCCCGATGCCGGGTTCCGCTGAGCAGGCCTCGACATCCTGGCTCAATCTGCGGTCACGCCCGGGCCGCAGCACTTCCTATACTTGCGGTCGCTGCCGCAGGGACAAGCGTCATTGCGCCCGATCCGGCGACTCTCCGAACCACGGCTGCTTGACCAACGCATCAGTTTCGTCGGCGGCCGCTGGGATGTGGTACAACTTAGTGCGACGAATTCGGCGCTACACCGCCGTTCTATCGCATGATTTTCGATTGAATAGGAGACACGCGCGCGATGCAATCCCGGGTTCTAATCTCTCTGATAGCGGCCTTCTGCGCATCTGCAACGGCTCAGTCTGAATCAACGGTCTCCTGCGCATATCTCGGCCATCTCAAGATCGAAGGCGTCGAGATTACGAAGGCGGAGCCGATACCAGCGGGCACGTCCGTTCCGCCGATGTATTCCGGCGCCCGGAGTTCCGGCCCATTGCCCGCGCATTGCCGCGTGGACGGCGTCATCAATCGGCGCAAAGGGGCCGGCGGCGAGGAGTTCGGAATCGGCTTCGCACTGGCCCTGCCCGAGAAGGAAGCCTGGAATGGGGACTTTCTGATGCAGGGCGGCGGGGGCGGCAACGGCGTGGTGGCCTACCCGCTGGGCGCATCGTACGCCGGTGAGAAACCCGCTTTGCTGCGCGGGTTCGCGGTGGCCAGCACGGATACGGGACACAAGGCGAAGACGGGACCGTTTGACTTCTCATTTATGGGCGATCAGCAAGCGTATCTTGATTTCGCATATCTCGCCAATGCCGAGGTGGCCAGGGTGGCGAAGAAGATCATCGCGCAGTACTACGCCAAGCCCGCGGCGTATTCCTATTTTGTCGGCTGCTCGACCGGCGGACGCGAGGGCATGATCCTTTCGCAGCGGTATCCCACCGTATTCAATGGGATCGTATCCGGTGATCCGGCGATGCGGACGGGCCTCTCCAATCTCGCCATCGGCAAATGGATTCCGGTGGCGTACAACCAGGCGGCGCCCAAAGATGCGTCGGGAAAGCCGCTTATTAGCAAGCTGCTCACCGAAGGCGATCGCAAGCTCTTCATGGATGCGCTGATGAACCGATGCGACGCAAAGGACGGGGTGGCCGACGGGATGATCTTCGATCCCCTGGGCTGCGATTTCGACCCTGCGGTGGTGGCCTGCAAGAACGGCCACAGCGATGCTTGCATTGCTCCGGAGAAGATTGCGGCCATCAAGAAAGCCTTTGCCGGACCCAAGAACGCGTACGGCACCCAGGTGTACCCGGGGTTTCTGTATGACACTGGCATCGCGGAGACCGGTTCGGCCCCGGGCCTGCTCGCCCTCGGCACCAACGGCATCTTTGGCCCGTATCCGACCGCGACTGAGATCGATGTCGACAAAGAGGCCCTGCATGCCTCCGACCCGCTGGTCGAGCCGGCGTCAACCAATTTGTCGACGTTCTCCGCGAGTGGCGGCAAGATCCTTTTCTTCCATGGAGACAGTGATCCCTGGTTTTCGCCGCTGGATACGCTCGGGTATTATAGGTCCCTTGCCGCTACAAACGGCGGTGCGGACAAGGTGGCCGCATGGAGTCGGATGTTTCTGGTGCCGGGGATGCGCCACTGCGGCGGCGGGCCGGCACTCGACCAGTTCGACATGCTCGGCGCTGTGTCGAATTGGGTCGAGAAAGGTATTCCGCCGGAATCGGTTATCGCCACCGGACAGGCATTTCCGGGACGAAGCCGGCCGCTGTGTGCAGAGCCCAAACACGCCCAGTACACGGGACAGGGAGACCCGAACGACGCTCACAACTTCAGGTGCCAATAAAGGCAGCCGATCACGCGACACTGCCGGGGGGGACAGCCCGCAAGATTCAACATGGACCGATTTCACGTTTGAGGTCCGCTCTAAGAGCTACGAGCCTACCGCGGGTCGAAAAACAGCTGGACTGAACCCTGATTGCGCGTCGTACCCGGTCGACCGTCAGGACGGCTTGCTTTTGCCAGGCTTCGAGAACTTCGGTTTCGGGAATCATGCTGCCTGAAAATACCACACACCTGTGTCGATGAACTACAGAGGGCGGTTGGGCCGCTGGACGCCGATTATCGCCGAACCTCCTTGTTACCTGCTCTGCAGAGCCGTAACGGCTCCTATACACATAATAATAAAGAGCGTCACTTTTCAGCCATTTACGACTTGTTACGTGGCGTATCTGACCCGAATCACCCTTATCAAGCCCGGCGAGATACCATATTCTTTACTCGTCTCCCCGCGTGTGCCCGAATCGTACTTACGAGGTGTGTCGCGTGTGAGACCGCACGGACCAATTTGAACGTTGTAACGACGAATGGAGAGCCGCAAGTCTCCGGCACGGAGGAAAGATCGATGTCGTTTCGCCAATGGCTTTCACCATGTTTCGTTCTTCTGCTCGCCTCTTCTTCAGGGCGCGCACAAGAACCCGCTTACCTGAACCCGAGCCTTTCACCGCAGGAACGCGCACACGATCTTGTGAGCCGCATGACGCTCGAAGAGAAAGCCGCCCAGCTCGAAGACTACGCCACCGCAATCCCGCGGCTCGGAGTTCCCGACTACCAGACCTGGAACGAGGCCCTGCACGGCGTGGCGCGCGCCGGCTACGTCACCGTCTTCCCACAGGCCATCGGCATGGCCGCCACTTGGGACCCCGCGGCGATCCACACGATGGGTGACACCATCAGCCAGGAAGCGCGCGCTATATACAACCAGGCACAGCGCGAAGGCAATCACCGCATCTTCTTCGGGCTGACCTTCTGGTCGCCGAACATCAACATCTTCCGCGACCCACGCTGGGGCCGCGGCCAGGAGACCTACGGCGAGGATCCGTTCCTGACCGGTCGCATGGGCAGCGCCTTCATCGGCGGCGTGCAGGGCCCTGACCTGAATCACCTCCGCGCCGTGGCTACCAGCAAGCACTTCGCCGTACACTCCGGCCCCGAGTCACTGCGCCACACCTTCAACACCGATCCCACCCCGCGCGACCTCGAAGAGACCTACCTGCCCGCCTTTCGCGCCACCGTTACCGAGGGCAAGGTGCAGTCCGTGATGTGCGCCTACAACTCCATCGATAAGTTCCGCGACGAGGCGGTGGACAACCTCATTCGCACCCAACCGCGGCCGCAGCCCCGCTTCCTTGCCAAGCAAGGCGGACGCTTCCGCGTAGTTGCGGCAGAAGAGGCCGACTATTTCTCGATTGACGAAGGCATGACGGCGCTCCACTGTGGCGGCCAACGCTGCTGGATGGATGTGTCGCTGGCCGAATTGGAGAAGCGGCTCGACCCGGCCGCATTCGTTCGAGTTTCCCGCGAGCATGTTGTCCGTATCGCCGCAATCGCCGAAGTTCTGCCACTCGTCGGCGGCTACGCCGAAGTGGCCCTGCGAAGCGGAGAACGGCTCCCGGTCAGCCGCCGCCGTCTCAAGAGTCTGCTGGATATACTCGGCGCCATCCACTGATCGGTGTCCGGCGGCATGAATAGGAGAGAAATCCCGATGACAGCAAAATGGTTGTGGATATCGATGGCATTCGCGAACATGTTGGTGGGGCAGACGCAGGCCGGTCCCGCCCTGGCGGTAGACGCCGCCGCGGCGCGGCTCCCCATCAGCCCCGACATTTACGGGTTGAATAACTACTTCTTCGAGGAGAACATTCTCAATGCGGACCTGCGGCCGGATTTCTCCGCCGCGAGAGCGGGCGCGGACCTGCGCGCCAGCGTACGGCGCTGGGGCGGCGACATTGGGCCGCGGTACAACTGGAAGCTGGACGTTTGGAACAACGGCTACGACTGGTACTTCGAGGTTCATCCCGATCTCTTCAATCCCCACCCGGAAGCGCTGCCCAACGGCTCACGACCGGACCTGATGCTTGAGTACGCGCGCGTGACCGGCGGAAAGCTGCTGGGGACGATTCCCATGTTGGGCTGGCTGCCCAAGAGCCGGCCGGCGAACTGGCCGTCGTTGTGCAGTTTTCCGGTCTCAGTGTACGGGGCGCAGGCTGGGGCGGACCCGTACTATAGCGAGTGCGGCAACGGCATCCGACAGGATGGCAAGACGCCGATCCAAAACGACATCACCTCAATAGCGGCGCTGTTCGACGAGACCTATCAAGAGGAGTGGGTGAAGCACATGGTCGCAAAATACGGGCGGGCGGACCAGGGCGGCGTGGCGATCTGGAGTCTCGACAACGAGCCGGCGGCCTGGCCCATTACGCACCGCGACATACACCCGCTGCCGCAAACTTATCAAGAGACCTGGGAACTGAGCCGCACCTACGCCCAGGCGGTCAAGGCGGCCGACCCGGCGGCGCTGGTGATGAGCCCGGCGCAGCCATACTGGGCGGCTATGTTCTATTCGTCGCTCGATTTCGTGGCAGCGGGCATCACGCTCGCGGACTTCGCCGGATTGCCGCTCATAGAAACGAACCCGAAGGTTCCCTATTGGGCGAACCCGATCGACCGAAACGCGCACGCCGGGGTGGATTTCACCACGTGGTACCTGCAAAAGTTTCGCGACTACGAACGGCAAAATGGAAAGCGCCTGCTGGACTATTTCGACCTGCACTTCGCGTTCATGCTGGCACAGCCGGCCAGCGATGCGGAGCGCCTGCGCCTCACCCGCGTCTTATGGGACCCGAACTACGCGGCCACCGACACCTACTGGACGCGCGACGATCAGGGGCAGCCGGCCAAGCCGCGTTTGATTCCACGAATGCACGACTGGGTCAATCAGAACTATCCGGGAACGAAGCTCGCAATCACCGAGTACGACTTCGGCGCGCATGGGTCGATCGTTGGCGGGCTGGCTGAAGCCGACGCGTTGGGGATCTTCGGCCGAGAGGGGCTGGACCTGGCGGCGGCGTGGATTTGGGGCACGCCATTTTCGCCAGGAGATCTGGCCTGGGCAAAGTTGGCCGATCCGCTCGCGTTCGCCTTCCGCATGTACCGCAACTACGATGGAATCGGCGGCGCCTTCGGCGAGACCAGCGTCCAGGCCACCACCGGCGATCCCGATCGCCTCAGCATCTTCGCCGCCCAGCGCTCCGACAACGCGCTCACCATCATGGTGCTCAACAAAACCACGGGCGATCTTTCGAGCCCCGTCGGCATCGCGAATTTCTCCGGCGATGCCAAGGCCCAGGTATGGCGGTACAGCGGCGCAAACCTGAGTTCGATCGTGCGGCAACCGGATGCGGACGTCGCAGGCGGCTCGGTCAGCGCGGTCTTTCCGGCATATTCGATCACACTCCTGGTCGTCCCCGCGGCGCCGGCCGGACCTAAGCCGGTCGTGACCGCTGTTACGGACGCGGCGTCTTACCGCGTCCCGATCGCTCCAGGGCAGATGGTGGTGGTTTGGGGGACGGACCTGGGACCCGCGCAACTCGACAACCGGACCGCGGCAGCGGCGAACGGCATCGTGGGCAGCGAGATGGATGGCGTCAGAGTTCTTTTCGACGGCGTCGGAGCGCCGCTGGTGTACGTGTCGGAACACCAGTGCTCGGCGGCCGTACCGTATTTGGCGGCTCTGAAGCCCGTGGTGAACGTCCAGGTGGAACGCCAGGGTGTACGGTCGGACCCGTTCCCGGTGAACGTGCTCGCCACGGCGCCCGCTCTCTTCACGGCGAACTCTCGAGGAACGGGACAGGGAGTCATTCAGAACGAGGATGGACAAACGCTGAACTCGATCAACGCTCCCGCGGCACGCGGATCGGTGGTGGTGTTATGGGGCACGGGAGAGGGCGTTACGGCGACTCCGGGCGTCGACGGACGGCTGGCGATCGACATCCTACCGGTGCCGGCGTCGCCATGTGCCGTCGAGATCGGCGGGTTGCCTGCGGCAGTGGAGTATTGCGGAGCCGCGCCCTACAACATGCCTGGGCTCTTCCAGGTGAACGCCCGCATGGACCAGGCGGTGGCGCCGGGGGACGCCGTCGCGGTACGCGTAACCGTCGGCGGGAAAGGCAGTCAAGACGGCGTGACGATGGTCGTGCGGTGACAATCCGGCCCGGTGTCAGTTCCGTACCAGGCTGTCACTGCGAACACAAAGCGTCAGCGAATGTCGATGTGTCCGGAATCCGCCCGGACATCGACCAGTGGGCCTCCTCCACGAAGCTTGCCGTTCACGTCGTGCCGAGAAATCGTTCCGCTCACGGCCACATCCGGAGCCGTGATACGGCCGCTGCCGGCATGAGGCCGGATATCATAGCCGCCCATCCTGGCCAGGATGATGTCGGCGCCGCGAGATCACCGGGCGGCAGCGCCACCGATTGTTCGTTTACGACGCCTGCGTGGCGATCCTGAACGAGGGAACCGAACCAATCCGCTGAGTCTGTACGCCAATACCGGTTGTGTAGGCCCAGGAGCCACCGACAAGCCGGCACTGGCTAACGAAACGAAAATGGCGTATCCTTTCGTAAGGATGGATCTAACGAAAGGATTTTGTGTCTGCCGCCAAGGACAAAAACCCGCGACTGGGCCGCTACATTGTCAAAACTTACGGCGAGGAAAGCGTCAGAGCGTTCGTGCCGCCGCCACTCCCGCCGAATCCTCCGGTGCGCCTGGAGGCCCTCCAACGCCTGCTCGAACAGGCGAACCAGTCTCTTGGCCGGCTCGATGGTCTGGCGTCCGTTCTCCCCAACCTCCCGCTATTCATCTATGCATATGTGCGTAAGGAGGCGGTGCTCTCCTCGCAGATCGAGGGGACTCAGTCGTCGCTTTCCGACCTGCTCTTATTTGAGAATGACGAGGTGCCGGGCGTGCCGCTGAACGACGTCCAGGAAGTCTCGAACTACGTCGCGGCGCTGAACCATGGTCTCGGCCGGCTTCGCGGGGGCTTTCCGCTTTCCTTGCGGCTCATCCGGGAGATTCATGAAGTCCTTCTGTCGAAGGGTCGGGGCAGCGACAAACAGCCGGGCGAGTTTCGGGAAAGCCAAAACTGGATCGGGGGAACCCGCCCGGGAACTGCGGCCTTCGTTCCGCCGCCACCCGAGCTCGTCCTCGATTGCATGAGCGCCCTCGAACGATTCCTGCACGACGAGCGAGCGGATCTGCCGTTGCTCATTAAAGCCGGTTTGGTTCACGTCCAGTTCGAGACGATTCACCCGTTCCTCGACGGCAACGGCCGCCTGGGGCGGTTGCTCATCACATTTCTGCTGTGCGCCGCCGGCGTGTTGCGCGAACCAATCCTCTACCTGAGCCTCTATTTCAAGCAGCACCGGCCCGCCTATTACGACTTGTTGGACCGAGTGCGGGCGAAGGGCGAGTGGGAGATCTGGCTGGAATTCTTCCTGACCGGCGTCAGGGACACCGCCGAACAGGCAGCGACCGCTGCGCGCCGCATCCTCACGGTTTTCGAGGATCACCACCGCAAGATCGAGGGGTTGGGCCGTCCGGCGGCATCGGCGCTGCGCGTCTTCGAACATATGCAGCGCAATCTGATCGTTTCGATTCCGGCCGCTGCCACAAGCATCGGCCTCTCGGCGCCGACCGTGGCGAAATCGCTGGAGCACATGCAGCAGTTGGGCATGCTGCGCGAGATCACCGGGCGGCAGCGCCACCGATTGTTCGTCTATGACGCCTACCTGGCGATCCTGAGCGAGGGAACCGAACCGATCCGGTGAGTCCTTACATCCTTCGGCCGTTCGGCAAGTAGCGGCCACCGATTCCAGTTTTGGCGGAGTTTGTTTGGCGATTGCAGACTGAGTAGCCAGGGAAAATGTATCGAGCACGACGCGAGCGAGGCAGCTGGTCATGCGATCTCTCCGCCGCCGTAGTGCGCCATGAGTGCCGTAATGATTGGGTCGAGCTCACCGTAACACTCAACGGCTCGCAGGCGACAGTGATCGGAGTCATGCCCGCCGGATTTACTTTCCCCTCACCGGAAGTCGACGCGTGGGTGCCTCTCTCGCTCAGTGCCAAGAACCGCTCGAATCGCGAGGGGCGGTGGCTCCAAGTCATTGGCCGGCTCAGCGCGAACATCAACCAGCGAGATGCGGTGATCGGGATGGACGTTATCTCGCGCCGCCTGGCAGCAGCGTACCCGGCGACCAATACGGGATGGAGCGCATCGCTGGTGCCGCTGCGGGAGGAGTTGGTGGGTAAGACCCGCCCGATTCTCCTGACGCTTCAGGCTGGCGCGCTTCTCCTGCTGCTGATCACCTGCGCCAACGTCGCAAACCTGCTGCTTGCGAAAGGCGCATCTCGTACACGCGAGATCGGCGTTCGAGCAGCTCTCGGTGCGAGCCGCTCCCGGATCCTTCGGCAACTGATTGGTGAGAGCTCGGCGCTGGCGACGCTGGGCGGCTGCGTGGACTTGCGCTGGCGATACCAGGGATCAGCCTGGTGAGGATATTCGGCGACGGACTCATCCGGCGAGCCGGCGAAATCCACCTGAGTAGCCCAGCCGCTCAAAACCCAGGCAATGGTAAACGTGCCGAGGGGTGTAGCGACCACGCTCGGGCTGGCGACGGTGTCGTTAGCGCCGGAGATGGTGACCGGCGCACTCCACGCCCCACCGGCCGGGCGGGAGACCGCCTGGAGCGGGTATACGTCGCCGAAACCACTGGATTTCACGAGTGCGAACAGGGCAACGGCGTTGCCCGCGCCATCCACCGCAATGCGCGCGGTCGCTCCCTCGCTGGTGGACGATACCTTGGTGGGGGCGGCCCACGCTCCGCGCCGCGCGGGTAGCGGCAAATGTGCCTCAGCTGACCCAATCGAGCAACGATAATGAAGACCAGTATCGAGAAAAAGGCCCTCGCTGCCACGAAGCTGGAGAAATCGGTGCTTGGCAGAAAAGTAGTCCGGATGCCAAAGAGGAAAGTTTCGTGAGAAATCCGTTAATGGAATACCGGAGGAATACAGGTTTTTCGATCGCCGCTAAACTATTGATTCTGGTAGGCGCGGCTGGACTCGAACCAGCGACCCTCAGCTTAGAAGGCTGATGCTCTATCCACCTGAGCTACGCGCCCACGTATCTACGATTCTACCGTGGTCACGTGCCCTCGCAGGACATTGGGTGCGCGACATGGGACGGGGCAATTCTCCGTTTCTTTTTTTTGCTCTCTTGTCTCTTCGCAGGGGTCGTCCGCGCCCCGTCGGCTTGCTCGCCCCTAGCAAGATGCTGATGTCGGTGTTCTGGATGCGGGACGGGGGCGTCCCGCATCCGCGCGGACCGGGGTCCGCCCCACCAATTCAGCAGCTACGCCAGCCGCGCGCGCACGCTGCCGCGCGTCGCGCCATCGGAGATACTGAAGCCATGACGTGGCGGGCTGCGGTTGTCTTCCTCGGCACGGGCTGGCTGGCTGCGCAGAATGCTGCGCCAGTGCGGGACATCCGGCAGCTGGAGGTGCCAAATCACCAGGGGCAGAGCTATTGGATGTTCGCGCCGGCGAACTACAGGGCCGATCGCGCGTGGCCTATCCTCTACTGCCTGGACCCCGCGGCGCGCGGCCGCGTGCCGGTGGAGCGCTTCGCGGCGGCGGCGGAGA
>OBLU010006115.1_pt1 | contig 10729 bp, 7 predicted proteins | sample 1518681 | NCBI WGS metagenome assembly OBLU01 (sample SAMEA3539304, study PRJEB22396) | soil metagenome | biome: tundra; feature: field; material: soil | place: USA | collected 2010-05 | depth 0.15 m
CTTATGCTCGCAAATCTCGTTCGGCAACTCACGCAAAGTTAATAACAGGCTCTAGCCTCTCTGGCGTCAAAACAACCCAGAGCTACTACTTCCTCATCAATCTCGACGTGCAGGATCAGGCCGCTCTTGGATCGGTAGTAACGTTGGGTGCTTCGATTACCGATGGCTACGCCTCAACTGCGGATACGAATCGGCGCTGGCCCAACGACTTGGCGCAGAGACTGGTCGATGCCGGATTGAACATCGGTGTTCTCAACCAAGCGATCAGCGGGAATCGCTTGCTCGCTGCCGGGGCCGGCGACAGTGCGGAGACTCGCTTCGACCGCGATGTACTCGAACAACCGGGTGTTCGCTGGGTGATCTTCTCCTACGACCCCATCAATGATCTCGGATCGACCAAGCTTCCGCCGACGGGTGACCAGTTGATTACGGCTATAGGGCGTCTGATTACAAGAGCTAACGAGAAACAAATCAAGTTTGTCTGTTCCACTTTGACGCCGTATCAAGGAGCCGGTTACTGGACTGCGGCAGGAGAGGCAGCACGCGAACAAATCAATGCGTTTATCCGCGGCAAATCAAGCGGCTGTGATGGAGTAATCGATCAAGATACGGCCACACACGACCCGGCTCACCCGGCTCAGTATCTTCCAGCATACGACAGCGGCGATCATCTTCATCCCAACAACGCCGGCCTTCAGGCCATAGCGGATGCAGTCGACCTTCAATTGTTCTCACACACGAGAAGTCGCGGCGCGACCGCAACCAAGCTCCAATCAGCTCCCAGCGGACGCTAACACCCGTCTGTGTATGGAATGGTCAGTGGGCGGAAGCGTCCGGTAGGATGTGGCACGCTACCAAATCGATGTTATTCGGAGTGCCGGCCATGGTATTCAGATGCAACAACATCTCGAATTGCGGGAGCGGACCAGAAGGTGCGAAGCCGCATTTACGCAGTTCGGTAGACAGGCGAGGCAAATCGGTTACAAATTTTCCTGCAGCCTCGGTACCCTCTGCGTTCGCTCCTGCAAGAAGGAGGACCTGTCCAGTTTGGTCTGGATTCTTCACCAAAGCAATGATGGAATACGAATCGCCGGTGGCCCAGCCGGGAGCAGTTGGGATATATTGCGGCTGCTCATTTGGGCGAGGACGGAAGTTGCGGATAAATTCAGATCGGGAGTTTTTGTCGAATTCAAACCGGAAATCCAACTGGTCGCTAAAGAGGGTAAACCACGGATCGGAACGGGGGCTTCCGAGAAAAATGAAGTTATTATCGGACTTCAAGTCTGTCAATTGAATGCTTCGGGCCGCACGGACATCTATGCTTTTTGAATTGGTCTGAGCGAGCGCCGCAACTCTTGCGACAATCGGTGCGTCGACCCCGGCCGAGTTTTCCCCCCGCAAAACAATCCTGCAGAAATAGTCTTGTTCCGGCGTGAGCTTGTTGGGGACCGGGATGTACTTGTGGTTGGCGTAATCGGAGACAGAGACTTCGCTGCCAGTAATTCCCTGAATTTCAGCTATGTTTGGGTCGCTGGTGATCAGTTCTGTGACATGAGAGGAACCGAAAAGCGCCGACCAGGGGGGAGAGGAAGTACGTGGACTCTCCATAGGCGCGGGACGGCTCCAGAAGATGCCCCAGAGCGCGAGATTGAGTGCGACGGCCAAAACGCCAAGGAAGAGCCATTGAACCCTGCTAAAGCTTTTGGGCTGTTGTGTATTGAGGTGAGGTAGTGCGGGAAAACTGGCAACAGGATTCGCAGGAACCGGGGCGGATTCCTGATGGATCGTTGGAGAGATATCAGGTTTTACCGCCGTCTTCTGAATTGCCGTCAATTCATCGAGCGAACCCGCCTCGCCAATACGACCGCGCGTGATTTCAGGAATGTACGAGCCGGAAGGCAGGCTGATTCGGAATTCCGAGGTTGCTCCATATCTGCCATAATGTTGCAACAAGCGCTTCCGCACATCGCTCGCTGTTACTCGAACAATCGCATCGTCACCCGTGTCGTACGATGCGGACCTGCCAAATAACTCCATGCCGATTACGCGCTCTTTCAGCGAATCGAATTGGCCAGCTATCGCTTGAAGAATAATGTATTCGAGAAACTGGCCGCTGCGGTGACTTCCCTTAAATGCATCGCCTTCAATCACTTCCTTCAGATGCCGTTGAAGAGACGCTATTTCGCCTCTATTTTCTAAAAGTCTCGCGAACTCTGCGATCCGGGAATCGATTGTCGAGGGTGATTGCATATTAGGAGTCTGAAAATACGATTCTCGCATTCCCCCACCGCAATGTCTACACTGGGCTACCTATCGGATTCAAACAGAGCAGAAGGTCGATTTTCACGGAGCAGATCGCTGGTTCAACTCTCTTAGGCAAAGCGCACGCGTTTTCAGCGCGAAACAAAACAGGGACACCGCATACAGATCCCTCGGCTCGCATACTTCCCCAGACGGTATCTACTGTTAGAGGAATAACATCAGTACAAGCCCTTTTGTTTCAATCGTATAGGAGAAAGCAGAAAACCGCGCTAACGTTGCCTTCTCCGTCACCATTAGCTTAGGGTGATCCTTTGTCCTACAGAAGCACCGGGAGCAGAGCACGAAGTGAAGAAACCTAATACTCGAAAAGAGCTTGCGATGTGCGTGCAGGTCCCCGCTTCAGAAATAGGGAGAGAAGAGGACGAAAGCTCATTCCTCCGCGTGTCCGATGCGGTATCCAGGATGCCTGGACCAATCTTGAACAAGTGCCAAAGTCAGAGAGCGCCTCTTCCGGTCCTTCTTGCGGGCGCTGTTGCAGCGTCATTGATTGCCCCGCTGTTATTCGCTGTTCACCCTGCAATAGCTCTGGCGCAAGGACGTCTTCCGGCAACCGGCTCGGATGCCTTGTACAGACAACCAAGAGTACCCATCGAGCGACGTGTTGAAGATCTCCTGAGCCGAATGACCCTGGAGGAGAAAGTTCGGCAACTCGACCTCTATTCCGGGGCAACGACTTTGGTGGATTTGCACACTGACGGTACGCACGCAGCGGCCACAGCCCATTTCCTTCCGGACAAAGCGCAAAACCTGTGGGGCGATCTCGGCGTAGGCGCGATCCACGACTTGAATCCGACGCCGGAACAGGCAAACGCCATTCAAGCGTGGGTCCTCGCACATAATCGTCTCGGCATTCCTGTGCTCTTCATTGAAGAGGGATTGCACGGATTCGATACAGGAACGGTGTTTCCCGCCCCAATCGGCCTTGCGGCAACCTGGAATCCGGAAATTGTACAAAAGGTGGGCGCAGTCATCGCTGCGGAGGCGCGTGCAAGCGGGGTGGGAATGATCCTTGCGCCAGTCCTGGATCTCGCACGCGAGCCGCGCTGGGGGCGTGTCGAGGAGGACTATGGTGAGGATCCCTATCTAACAGGTCAATTGGGGTTGGCATATGTGCTGGGAGCGCAGGGCGAGAGCCTGAGCAGCGACCACACCGTAGTGAGCGAGCCGAAGCATTTTGCCGGTCACGGCTCCCCGGAAGGCGGCACGAATACATCGCCGGTGCACATCGGCGAGCGCGAGTTGCGCTCTGTCATGCTCAAGTCGTTCGAACCGGCGATTCGGGACGGGAAGGCCATGGGAGTCATGGCTGCCTACCACGAAATCGACGGAATCCCGATTACCGCCGACCCATTCCTGCTCAAGAAGGTACTGCGTCAAGAGTGGGGATTTCAAGGGTTTGTACTCTCCGACCTGGGAGCCATTCAGCGCCTCTACAATGTGCACCACGTTGCTGCGACGCCAAAGGAGGCTGTCTGCGTGGCTATCAAGTCCGGGGTGGACATGCAGTTCTACGATTTCGACCACGAAGTCTTTCAGAAGGCGCTCATCGACTGTGTCCGTGAGGGGTCACTTCCCGGCTCGGACTTGGATCGCGCGGTCAAATCGGTACTTCGCGTGAAGTTTGCCCTGGGTCTGTTCGATCACCCGATGACAGACCCCGGTCTGAAAGCCCGCGCATACCGGTCGCAGCCTCATCTCGATCTCACCCTTGAGGCGGCGCGCCAGTCTATGACCCTGCTCAAGAATGACGGCCACCTTTTGCCGCTTTCGAAGTCGACGAAGAGGATCGCCGCGATCGGCCCAAATGCCGATGTTGCGCGAAATGGCGACTACGAAAATGAATCGAACGGGGTGCACATCGGCATTCTGGCGGGCATCCGCGCATTGGTTCCTCAGGCCACCGTTGAATTCGACACAGGCAAGGACATTGCGGCTGCTACTGCCAAGGCCAAAGCCGCGGACGTGGTCATACTTGGCTTGGGTGAATGGCAGGGAATCTCAGGGGAGGGATTTGATCGAACCGACCTCGGTCTGCCCGGCAATCAGGAACAACTGCTGGAGGCCGTGGTTGCCGCGGGAAAACCTGTGGTCCTGGTCCTGGAGAATGGCCGGCCGTTGACCATCGGCTGGGCTAAGGAGCACGTTCCAGCCATTCTCGAAGCCTGGTACCCAGGGGAATTTGGAGGCCGGGCGATCGCCGAAACCCTATTTGGCGACAACAATCCGGCTGGCCGGCTTACTGTCACGTTTCTTCGCAGCGTCGGGCAATTGCCCGACTTTTATAACTCTGACCCATCGCGAACCCACAAGTATGTCGACGATGACGGTGCCCCGCTGTTTCCCTTCGGATTTGGACTGAGCTACACCGCCTTTCGCTACGACCACCTCGCTGTGCATCCCCCTGCGCCCGGAAGCAGCGGAGAGATCCAGGTGTCGGTGGATGTAACCAATGACGGCGACCGGCAAGGCGAAGAGGTAGCTCAACTGTATGTGCGACAAGACGTCGGCAGCGTCGAAACTCCAGACCGTTCCTTGAAGGGGTTCTCTCGAATAGCTCTCAATCCCGGAGAGACGAAGAATGTGATCTTTCACATTCCTCAGGACCAACTCGCTGTGTGGAACACGGAAAGCGAATGGAAGGTCGAGGGGGGTAACTACACACTTTGGGTTGGCGGATCTTCACAAGCTTCATTAACCACCAAGCTTGTCCTCAGCCGGTAAAGGGAAAATAGGATCGTGAGCGAAATGCCATTTTTTGCTGACAATTCCCAACGGAGAGACAAGGAAAAGAGAAATGGATGAAAACGCTTGCTGCGACATTGGTATTGTTTGTCTTCATAAGTGGCGGAATCTTTGCCCAGGTAAATCGGCAGAAAGAGCCGGTTGACTACGTATCGCCTAACATCGGAGGGATCGGCCAACTGCTCACGGCGACTCTTCCCTATGTCCAGCGTCCTCATGGCATGGCGCGGCTGGCGCCGATCACGACTCCTGGAATCACTGATAGGTATCTCGCTGACAAAATATTCGGCTTCCCAGTCGGTGCCGCGACATTGATGGCTTCGGATGGCGAAGTTGGGACCCGCCCGGAAACATACGCGTCCGATTTTGACCACGACTTTGAAACTGCGACCCCGTACTACTACCAAGCTGATTTGCAGACCTGGGCGATCAGATCGGAGTTCACAGCGGCTGAGCAGGCAGCATATTACCGGTTTACATTTCCGGCCAGTCCACATGCGCACCTGACCCTCTATGCCGGTAATGATGCAAAACTCGAAGTGATCGGAGAAGACACTGTACAAGGCAGTCAGAGAATTGTCGGTACCGTCGGGAAAACGTCGGACACGGACAAACAAACGCGAGAGTATTTTTACGCGAGGTTCTCTCGCCCACTCAACTCCTATCAGACCTGGAAGATGAACGATCTTTCACACGCCGCGGAACAGAGCGGTGACAACATCGGAATTGTCACCGACATCGCCACGACAGCCGGAGAACAGATTGAAGTTCGAGTCGGAATCTCCTACATCAGTACAGAACAGGCTCGCAAAAATCTGGAGCGCGAGATTTCCAGGTGGACCTTTGATCAGGTGAAGTTGCAAACCCGTGCAGCCTGGAACAACGCGTTGACCGGTATTGAAGTAACGGGAGGAACTGAACGCCAACGCACTATTTTCTACACTTCGCTCTACCGCTCACTCGGCCGCATGACCGACATTACCGAGGATGGAAAATACTTCAGTGGCTACGATCACGCGGTGCATGATGCGGACGGGCATGACTTCTATGTTGACGACGGTCTTTGGGATACTTACCGTTCACTACACCCGTTACAACTCCTGTTGAATGCACGGCAGCAGGAGGATATGGTCCGCTCTTACGTCCGCATGTATGAACAAAGCGGCTGGCTCCCTTCGTTTCCTTCTGTCGCCGGAGAGCAGGCTGTCATGATTGGCCATCACGCCGCCCCTTTCATTTTCGATCTCTATGCCAAAGGCTACCGGGACTTCGACGTTGAGAAAGCGTATTCAGCCATTCGAAAGAATGCCACAGAAGCGACCATGCTTCCCTGGAACCGTGGACCGCTGACAAGTCTTGATCGCGTGTACTTCCAGAAGGGTTTCTTCCCGGCACTGGATTGGGGACAGAACGAAACAGTTCCAGAGGTGACGCCCGAGCGCAGGCAGGCAGTCTCAGTAACGATTGAAAACAGCTACGACGATTGGTGTGCCGCACAACTGGCGCGCGCACTTGGGAACCAGCAGGATGCTGAGTACTTCGCGAAACTGGCGCACAACTACCAAAATGTTTTCAACACAGAAACTGGTTTTATGGCGCCCAAAGACGCAGACGGGCAATGGGTTGGCCATTTTGATCCGAAGTTAGGTGGCGGGCAAGGTGGGCGAGATTACTTCACTGAGGTCGATTCCTGGTTGTATACGTTTGGCGTTCAATATGATGTCGCGGGAACCATTAACCTTATGGGTGGCCGCGATGCATTCAACGCGAAACTGGACCGCCTGTTCGTAGAGCAGTATGGCACCTCTAAATTCCAATTCCTTGACCAGTTTCCAGATGCCACCGGGCTGGTCGGACTTTATGCGCAAGGCAACGAGCCAAGCTTCCATATTCCCTATCTCTACGACTTTTCTGGCCAACCCTGGAAAACGCAGCGGCGGGTAAGACAACTGATGGGTGTCTGGTATGGAGACGGACCACTGGGAGTTCCGGGCGATGACGATGGCGGTGAGACTTCGTCCTGGTATGTCCTGAGCGCCCTTGGGTTCTATCCGGTATGTCCTGGAAGTCCAGTCTATGAGATCGGAAGTCCACTCTTTGCTAAGAGCATAATTCGTCTGGGCAACGGGAAACTCTTTACGATACTGGCGAACAACGTCTCGGCGCGAAACAAGTACATCCAGTCAGCACGGTTGAACGGCAAGTCCCTCAACCGAGCTTGGTTTCCGCATTCGGCCATCGCAAACGGCGGAGAGTTGATTCTGGAAATGGGAGACAAGCCAAATACTGGATGGGGCAGCGCGCCAGAGAATGCTCCACCGTCAATGAGCGAGGAACTCAATGGCGCGCTCGCTGCGGAGTAGCTGAAATTGCCAGGATATCCTCATTCAACTCAAACCAGAGGAACAACAATGACGTTGCATGACAAGAGCACTTCTTCACGACGGAAAATCCTTTCCCTGGGTGCTGCAGCGGGTGTGATGAGCGTCCTGGGCGGTCCAGGCGTCGCTTATGGAGCCGTGCATGACCATGAAGCCGTTCAGTATCCTCTGAGCGTCACGGCGTTCGGCGCCGCTGGAGACGCGGCCACCGACGATACCGCTGCATTCCAGCGCGCGCTCGATGCCGCGCACACATCCGGAGGCGGAGTGATTTACGTGCCGCCTGGACGGTACCTCTTCAAAGGAGTGCTCGAGATACCCGACGGCGTAGGGCTTCGCGGGTCCTTTCAATGCGTACCATCGCATAGTGGGATTCGCGACCATGCACAGCCAATGCCGGGAGATGACGGGAGTGCTCTGTTTGTTGCCACGGGCCGGGGAAGCGAAGATGGAAAGCCGTTTCTTACGCTGAACACTAACAGCACCGTCAGCGGTCTGACCTTTTACTATCCTGAGCAGGTTTTGGAAGAAGATCCCATTCCGTATCCGTGGACCATTGCTATGCGTGGCAAGAACCCGGCGGCATTCGATCTGGAACTATTGAATCCTTACCAGGGCATCGATGCAAGCCAAAACGAACGACACAACATTCGCAATATTACGGGTCAACCGCTGCGCCGCGGAATCTGGGTCGATGCCATCTATGACATCGGGCGAATCGAAAATGTTCACTTCAATCCCTGGTGGAATTCACACAGTAAGGTCTACCAATGGCAAACTGCCAATGGCGAAGCCTTTATCTTTGGCCGTGCGGATTGGGAGTATGTTCTGAATACCTTCTGCTTTGGGTATCGCGTCGGGTACAAATTTGTGGAGACTGCGACCGGTGCATGCAACGGAAACTTTCTGGGAATCGGCGCGGATGATTGCAACCGAGCCCTTCTGATAGAACAATCCGCACCTTACGGTATTCTGATCGCGAATGGAGAGTTCACCTCATTTCACGGCGACGATCCAACGATGCTCGAAGTTCACAATACCAACACCGGAGTTGTTCGCATCAGCAACAGCGCGTTTTGGGGTCCGTGCAATCAGATCGCCAAGATCGGCGGGCAAGGAACTGTGGGCTTTAGCGACTGCACATTTGTGCAGTGGAGCAATGCAGGAGACCGCGCCGCTATCCAGGCGTCCTCTGGCAGTCTGCTTGTGAGGGGGTGCGAATTCCGTCAGAGAAAGCGCCACATCTCCCTTGGAAAATCTATCGAGCGCGCAGTCATCACGGGTAATTTATTCGAGGGCCCAGCACAGATAGAGAACGCCTCTTCGATGGACGTTCAGATAGGATTAAATGCTGCGTCACATTAACTCGCGTTTTGCGCAAGCGGCATAGAAACGTCGAAGGAAAGCGGGTGGTCGTCATAGCTCATTCTCAACTCCACCTCGGTCAGCGCTGCTGTATCGGGATGAGGCGCGAACAATAGTCATTGGAGAGCAGGTATGCGGAATGGAATCGCAAGCTGCATCAGCCCTGATCTCTTAGCTGTCCTTCACCGAATGGGACACGGAGACGAGATTGTCTTCGCAGACGCCCACTTCCCGGGCCACACCATCGGGTCCCAAGTGCTGCGCGCCGAAGGCATCGCTATCACCCGGCTGCTCGATGGAGTTCTGCGACTCGTAGAGCTGGATTCCTACGCGATCCCGCTAGTTATGATGGATGCTGTCGCCGGCGAAACTCTCGACTCATCGGTTGAAAGCGACTAGATGCAGGTGATTCGCAAACACGTCCCCGCCGCGCCGGATCCCGAACGCATCGACCGTTACGCGTTCTATGAGCGCGCCAAGAGAGCGTTTGCGATCATCATCACAGGAGAGGTGCGTAAATACGGGAACTTGATCTTAAAGAAGGGAGTGACTCCGATAGTGTGATTCTCGAAGATGCTGGGGTGTTTAAGTTAGGGCGCCGATTTCGCGCTTTTTTCGATCTCTGAATTGGACAACTTGAGCATATGCCAGATGATCAATCTCCGGTACTGCAGGCGGCGTCGACAGCCAATCTCGAATTCCCTGCCTGTGTGGGACCAAGTTAACTTTTAAGGCGAGCGAGAGAAGGGATGAGGCCGTCGACCGGTGAGGCAATGTCCGGTGCGCAAGTAACCGATCCAAAGCCTTTGGCTCGCGAACTATCGGACTCGCCGAGTGAAGCAATGATGAGCCATTCTGATATCCGACGCACTGCCCTCATCACCGGCGGTTCTCGCGGCCTTGGAAGCGCAATCGCGCTTGAGCACGCCGCGACAGGCGCAAACGTTGCGGTCAACTATTTCAAGAACGACGAAGCTGCGCAACGGATTTGCGAGCGCATTCGGCACAACGGGGGCCGAGCCCATGCATTCAAGGCTGATGTGCGTGACGAAGGCGAAATCGTCCGCCTGGTACAGGAAGTGGTCGGCATATTCGGAGCAATTGACATTCTCGTCGTCAACGCCACCGGACCACAGCCATTCCTCTCGATCGAAGAGCAAACCTGGGAGTCGTATCTCGATCAGTTCGAATTCTTCGTAAAATCTCCGCTGCTGTTATTAAAGCAGGTATTGCCGGGAATGAAGGAGCGCGGCTTCGGTAGAATCATTCAAATTGGCAGCGAGGTGTTCGAAGTCGGGAATCCACGGTTTGCCAACTATGTCGCTGCCAAGGGAGCGCAGTTGGGACTAACCAGATCGTGGGCGCGTGAGCTTGCTCCAACCGGCATTACCGTCAACCTTGTTGCGCCCGTCTGGATTCCGACAGAGCGGCACGCCGATGCAACGAGGGAAGAGCTTGATGCATAAGCTCAAAATGTTCCTATGAAGCACATGGGAGAGGCGAAAGATATTGCCAAGATGGTTGCTTTTCTTGCCAGCGACGCGGCGGGTTTCATAACTGGCCAGAAATTCTCTGTCAATGGAGGCAACACGCTGGAGTAGCCCTTTGCTCAGTGCGTCCAAGAATTCAGGCCAAAACCGGACATTTCTAGGCAAAGCCCGATACTGTAAATTGCCTCAAAGCACTGTAGGGACTTTTGTAGGGAAAGTTCTAAAAAGACGGGTAAAAGCGGGTAGTCCCTACAGTCAATACCGTCGAATGGATCGCTGGAAGCATATTAAAGCAAGCACGATAAAGTGTCACCTATCCGGACATTGGGCGGTCAACTGTTGAAAACTGTGCGCCGTGACAAGGCGCCGGTCCGCAGCGGGAGACAGACCCGCCCGGGAACTGGTTCGCTCCACCCGGTAGCAATCGAA
>OBLU010006116.1_pt1 | contig 10729 bp, 8 predicted proteins | sample 1518681 | NCBI WGS metagenome assembly OBLU01 (sample SAMEA3539304, study PRJEB22396) | soil metagenome | biome: tundra; feature: field; material: soil | place: USA | collected 2010-05 | depth 0.15 m
CAGACGTGTGCTCTTCCGATCTCGCCATAAGCCCTCCTGATCGGACCAAAATGTAAGCGCCTTTCCTGCGAGGCGCTCTCGATAGGCCTGATAAATCTTCAGGGCCGAACAGCATACGATACCGCTTTCCAGAAAGCCGTTGCTGGCTTCCTCCGGTAGGTCCGCACTTCTCTCTCGTGGATCAATCGACACATTGGAATTGGTCACTAACAATACCGGCCGATCTGCCTGTTTGAGTCTCTGCCGCAGCAGTTCAATTTGAAATGGGTCGATCGCCGTGCGGCTGCTCAGGGTCGCCACGGTAAAACTGATGCCATTAGGTGACTTCATCGTCGAAAAACCATATTGGCTGGCGGCGCTCGCTCCGATTGTGGTGCCACCCAAGTGTTCAAGACAGGTGACTGCCGTCTTCGAGAGTGCGGATTCGTCAAACGTCGACAAGACCCGAGCAAGGTCTCTCAGCTGCGACATCGTCTCCTTGAGACCAAGCATCTCCGTCTCGAGTTTCGATCTTTCCATCTGCAGCGCATCGAATCTAAGATCGGCTTCTCGGGCCGCTGGAACATCGTAGTCTCCCAACCATGCGGGATCACCCGTCGCAAATTGCCGTCGCCAGGAGAGCTGTTTGATGAAGCTGTCACTCAACCGATGGTCCTGGTTTTCAACAGCGCTCATCAGCAGTTGCTCTCGAAGCCGCTCGGCGGCGCCAAGATCAAGCGTCTTGGCAAGGTATTCGTACACTCCCGCGAACCGGCTATCATTCGCATATTGGAGTCTACGCTCATCCTTTTCAACGTCCAGGAAGGCAAAGTGGGTGAAGTAATCCCGGATGCGGTCATGACGGAAAAGTATCTCTTGCCTTGGTGCTTTCCCCGGTACTTCAACCGCCCGCGTGATCGCCATCTTGTCATCGATCAGCGACGCGACTTCCCGGTCGTAGACCGACTTGTCCAGATCGTCGTCATTATTGAGTCGGAGCTGGAAGACATCTTCAGAGAAGAGATTGGTGCGGAATTGCCTTCCGTATTTGTGAAGGTGGTTTCCTTGCAACATCACGAATTGCTGTTCTTGGAGCGCGAGTAGGCTCGGTTCCTTACCATTCCCCAAGATGAGGGCGGTCGTGGTCAGATCCATTGGATTGGATAGAACCTGTTCCAGCGCCTTGGTTTCGCTTTCCGGCCGGGACCCGGTCCAAAGATTATGGAGATACGCGGTTGCGACATTGCGATAGGCTTCGCCAGAAAACAGGGAGGCCGAGGGCAAAATAGTCTCCCGAGAGATGAGGAATTCCTGAATCTCTTCGCGCCGCAACGGGAGAAGTTCGAGGGTATCAAGGCGGCTCAATCCTCGAATCGGTATTTGGCTAGTAACCAGTATCTTTGCATTCACGGACATCGCGACGAATTCAGCGATCTCCTCCTGGGTGCCCGGATCGACCTCGTTGTACCCGTCGATATACACTTCAATCCGTCCCGCATAGATCAAGGAGTGAAGAAGGTCTGTGTCCTGCGAAAACATCGGGACTCTGGCGGCAATTGCCTTTTCGACTCCGCCGGTGCAGCGGCTGGCCGGGAGATAGACAGCGCAGTCGCTGCGCTTCGACTTCAAAGTGAGGGAATTCCGCAAGAAGCTTGACTTTCCGAGACCCGATGCACCCAGAAGAAGCGTTCTCCTTTCGAGCCGGCTGAGCGCGTCCGCAATCAGCTCCTCGCTCGGACTATCGGAGGCATTGCCGGCAATCACGTTGCGCCGTACGCGTCCTTTTGAAAAATATGCCAGCCGATCCAACTCCGCATCTGCAGGCTGTAGGACCTCGCCGAGCATCTGCTCCTTGAAGGGAAGGAACAGACGTTTGCGGACCTTTGGGACTGCCAGAAGCAAGACGTCCATGTAGCCGAGAGAGAGAAGCTTCCGTATCAGCCTGTTCCAGAGGACGATCGACTGGATGGCCGGCGAATAGGGGTAAATAGAAAGCAAGCAAAGCCACAGCAGGAGGTGAATTAGCACAATCAATGGAATTCCCAAAACGAACAGCACAAAGGCCTGCTTACTCGCTTGTCCTTTGATGCGTTGCGCGTTCTCCGGAAATTCCTTTCCCAGCCGATCGGACCACTGGCGAAGCTGCCGTTGGCTTTCGACGCTGTATGGCAACGAAGACGACAACAAATCGACTTGATTCGCAATGGCTCCTCTCACCTTGTTGAGGCCTTGGGTCTGATCCCAAACCGAGGAAAGGCCATCGAGCAGCGCCGAACGATCCGAGCCAGCTTGGGGAGTATTTTGCGAGCGCTGCCCCGTGAGGGCGGCGCTAATCAATCCTGCCGCCGGCTGTTTCGCGGTCAGAATCATGACGCAGGCGCGGGCCGAAGCCAGGCGCTCGGAGTCGGCCAGTCCGGCGTCGAGGATCGAGAGCCACAAGCGGGGCTGGAGATTGTCAACGACGGCCAGATCCCAGCAACGATAGCTCGTCGGATCTGGGATCGATTGCAAGAGGAGCGGAGCGAAGGCATTGTTCTTTGTGGTTAAGACCTCAAGCAGCTTGGACGTATCCGATTGCGCGAACCGATCAGTGGCACCGGTTTCGAGCCACGGCGTATTGGCGGGCAACAGCGGTAGGTGTTCTTCTTGAGCGGAATACAGTCTTGTCAGAGCGGTGATCGCCGCGATCGAGGGAAGATTGATGGGCTCCTGGGCGATCCGTCTAAAGTTATCAAAATTGTCTTGACCTGCATCTGTATTTGCAAGGGCGAGAATAGCCGCCTGCCTCAGGGTCTTCTCTTTCGAAGTGTCCTGGGCAATGGACAGCAGGTCTTTGGTCAGTTCCTTGGGCAGATGGGTGAGACGGCCAAGCATCTCCAGAATGCGCTCGTCCAAGATTTTCTTCTGGTTGTGATATCGCGCCAATAGCTGCGCGTTTATCCCCGCGTCGAGCGTAACTGGGACCCCGATCCGGAGCAGATTGAGCGCTTTGATTTCTGCTCCCGTGCGCAGCAGGGACGCCAAAGCGGGAGAGAGGGCAAGCTGAAGTCCGTCTGTACCGGAGCCGCCGTCCTGATATCTGCTTTCCCATCCTGTGTAACCGACGACTCCATCAACGAAATCATCCCAGTGCTGGTCCTGAAGATGCGCGGAAAGAAACGAAGCAAGCTGCCCTGGCGACGAAGGGTTTGCGTTGACGACCCGATTGATGAGCCCTGCGATCGTTTCATCGTCTCCGGAGCAGCTTTGTTTGCCCTGCAACACGGTCCATATCCCACTCGAAAAATCGGCGCCAACCTCGGACCGTCTCTCGAGCAGTCGTAGATTGGCGATGGTGACATTGCAGTCATCGCTCTTGCTTCCGATCAGAGGCCAGGCGGCAATCGCGCTGTTTTGTTGAGACCTAAGAATGGTGAGAATCCCAATTAAAGTTGAAGGACCGACTTCGGCCAAGGCATCGAATTGCTTCTTGTATTGCGTAAAAAAGGAATCGACCAATTCAGGGTTCTTTTTCTTTAAGGTTGTATAAGTCGCAGCCCATGCACTGCCCGAGCCAGGTCGCGCCAGAATTGGAATAAGAATCTTGAGAGGATCTGTAGAAAGAGCACCCGGTCGAGAACCCAAATACCGGATCGCTTCGGGCTGAAGTCCTTCCGTATCACCCAGCGCCGTGTCCACCACTTGCTCGGGAAGGCTCATGTTCAGGGTGAGCATGACATGGGTCGCGAACTGCTTTTCGTCGGGATTTTTCGAGCTGAGCAGGGCTTTCAGTTCGCTCTCGAATCCTTTGAGACCTGTTGCATGCGCGACGAGTAAAGTCTCAATTGTTTGGCGCACCTGGGGATCGGAGCTAACTTCTTGGTCCTTGAGCAGGCGGCGATAGAAGTCTGGCGTAAGAGGCGGTTGGCTTTTAAGCAAAGCCACGATGTCGGTGAGGTATTGTAGGTTATCTCGGGAGGGGTCTAAAGAGAGGAGTTCTTTGGATAACGCGTCAACTAAGGGGGCTGCGAGATCCGGGTACCGAAACAGGGAAGAGATCAATTGATCTCTTTGTTTCCGATTCAACGAACTGAAAAGGGAAGGGAGGGCCTGGGAGTCTTTCGCTTGTGCCAGAAGTCTTGCCCGAAGTTGTGGCGGACAGAATTCGAGAAAATTAATCGCTGCAATTGCGAGGGAAGGGTCTCCGGACGCGAGGGCAGAGTTCCAACCTGCCATGAGCTGGACTTGGCGGTCCTCGGTTAACCCGATATTGAGGGCTTGGATCGAGGTGGGGTTGGGCACCTGATTCGAGTAGGAAGGAAGGGCGAACAGCAAGATGATGCCCAACGCGGAACTGGCGGCGCAAAGCGGGCGGCTCAGAATCGAACGGTGTGACTTCCTTTCGTAAAGCATGGAAGGCGGAACTCCGGCGGGGAAACGTGTTATCAGAATGCCACACATCGTTCTCTAATGCACTGCGTTCGCGTCTTTGCTCCAAAATTTCGTGGGAGTAGGATGCGAGGGTCGAAATGGATGAGGGTCCACACCAAATGTCGGGTCGCTGCACGGGTGTCCAACGCTGAGCAAAGCCAGATCGCCTTCGAGGTTGGAACCTTGTGGTGCCCACGCTTCCTCGATCGCCCTGTGTTCGGCGTCGACCCCCTTAGGAAAGTCTCCGGCTGTTCCGAAAGCGCAGGCCAGCGTGTCCAGCCGGTCGCCATTGGGGAAGATTGAAACCGCATCTTGGGCGAGGGCGATCGCCTTACGGCCGTCTTGATATGTCTGGTCCGGCACGACAGCATAAAGCCAAGCGAGATTGTTCGCCGAATCGCCAAGAGATGCATCGACGGAAAGACCTTTTTGATATTCGGCAATCGCGTGCGCGATGTCGCTCTTCCATGTGAAGGAGATGGCCACTCCAAAATGCTCGTAAGCGAGCAACTGGGTCGTGTTCATCGTAGTCAGCACACCGGGCGTTCCGAGAAATTTCTGAGGAATTCCCCACAGCGCCTGGTAATAACCGTCGTCGGTTTCTCTGCCGTCCATGGTTTCGAAGTCGATATACCCTCCCGCGGGCCGAAGCCAGCGAATGAAGTTGTGCAGGGGCATCTGCACCATTGCCATCGGATACTTCATGACTTTCGCGACAGCCAAATACATGTACGACGCGATATCGCAGTCGACGACGTAATACGGACCCGGTTTGCGCTGCTCGATGAAGGCAGTACGTCCAAGGTTGTGACAGTGGCTTAGCAGAGCTTGATAGTAAATCGGATCGGAAAACTTCATCTCGGTAACCGCCCTCGATTTCCTGCCGAAACGTCAAGTTCTGATTGACCCACCAGAATCGCATCTTTTGATCAATTCGCCCGTTCGAGCTGGCAATTCGCGTCCGAGCTTAAAGCGACTAGCACGATGCCGTCGAACGAATTAGAATCGCTGCATCGATCTCAAGTCAATCGGATCATCCGCGTGCAACACTACTTTTCAATCATGCTCAGCAATGCTTTTTGCGAATTACGTGGATCGAATCGTCGTTAGGGAGCAGACCCAATGGCCGTCAATTCAGAACGCAAGACCGTGAGTTTCGAGGAGCTTTCGTACTCAAACATGCTAACGCTTACCGCGCTGATAGACCTTCTTGAAGAAAAGGGAATCACTAATAAGAGCGAGATACTGGATCGAGTCAAACGTATTCGAGCGGAAGCCCTGGCAACGGATCGCCCACAATAATTATTCCGCTGCGATACTTCGCGTACATTCGGACTCGCCTTTCCCACAGTTTTCACGGAATCACGGACCAAGTGGCATTGCACCTGTCCGCTGGAGAAAGGAGTATCCTAGCGCGGTGAACAACATCTTCAGCTTGCCCGGAATGAACGAAACCGCCGAAACGAGAACTTTTGCGGATAAGCCCTCCGAACTGACAGTTGAGGATCTCGCCATTCTTTATCTCCTTGACGGGCTTAAAGGCTTTGGCCCTAAGAAGTTCAAATCGATATGGGACTCAGGTCTGGACCCAATCGCGGTGTATCGTGATCCAAAGCTCCTTCCAACCAAGGGGAAGAACGGAGACAAACTCCGAGACGCGTTGCGGACTGCGCCAGAAACATCCCTTGACGTCTGCAGACGTAGGGCCGAACGACAAATCGAAACGGCCCGCAAGCTTGGAGCGACGATCTTGTCTTATCGGCATCCGTCCTATCCGAAGAATCTTCTCAACAGCGCACATCCGGTGCCGATTCTGTACGCCCGCGGAAATCTTAGCGTTCTTTCCAATCAAAAGACGGTAGCCTGCGTGGGTTCACGAAAGATTCGTGCTCCTTACATCTCACTACACGAGAAATTTTGTGCGGCCTCAATATCTAAGGGATTCTCGATTACATCCGGCTTTGCTCTTGGAGCAGACAGCATCGGGCACCGGGCGGCTCATCTTTTCGGTGGCTACACCGTGTGTGTGATGCCAGGAGGACTTGATCGGCCATTCCCGCCTGAAAATCGACCCCTTTGGGATTCTCTTTTGGAGAGTAACGTGGCTGCATTCGTGAGTGAATTTGCCTTCAATACGTCTGCCTCGGCTCTGACACTAAGAAAGAGAAATAAGACGATAGTCTCCCTTTCTCTGGGAGTTTTGGTCTCTCAATCGTCGAGAACGGGGGGGGCAATGAATGCATTTCGATTTGGAATCGAGCAAAAGAAGCCCATTTCGACATTCAGTAGTGACGGGAACGAGGATACGACAGGTAATCGCGAAATAGCGAACGAGAAAAAGGTTTCGATTCAGGTTTTTCCAACGGACAGTACGAACTCTGGTGGATATGACTTATGGCTAGGTCAGCTTTCGTCTTTGATCTAGATGGGACGATTTGGGATAGTTACGCTTGGTATTCCGCAGTCCTGGATCCTTGCGATCGGGTCGCACAGCAGCGAACGATTAGCCAGTTACGACAGGGTGCATCAATTATCACGCTCGCAAGTGCACGCGGGATTTCAAAAGGAACACTTAGGAACCGGTGCTCACAGTGCGTGGAACTGCCTCCATTGTATCCCCATGTACTGGATACAATCTCTTCTCTTAACAAGCAACAGTGTCGGCTCGGTGTAGTGACAAGTCTCTCGGGAGAACTTGCTGGGGTGATGCTTGATCGAGTGGGATTGACCTGCTTTTTCGGCACAATCATTCATCCGGGCAACTGTCCGGCACGCAAACCCTCCGCAGGCCCCCTTCTTCAAGCGCTGTCTGAACTTGGAGACATTCCAGGGGCGTCCGCAGTGTACGTGGGCGACACCGAGACGGACCGTCGTTGTGCGGTACGGGCCGGTGTTCCTTTCGTGTGGGCAGCGTACGGGTATGGTGGACGCCCAAGTGGAGACTATCAAGAGATTCGGGATATTGCTGAGGTTCTGAACCTGTGAGATTCCTTTACAAGATTTACAGCGGGTATGATGGATTCTCGCCCAAACAGATTCTAGCCCGATTCGCAGCGAAACAAGATCTCGAACTCGGTTGGCGACGCTATCTCGATTCAGTCGAGGTCGGCGATGAGGTGTGGATCTATTTTCACGGCCCTCACAGGTTTACACCAGGCGTATACGTTCAAGGATTTATTCGAACCATAGATCGCACCGGATATAGGGTCAGATTACGCGTGCGTTCGTTTTCTACAACAGAACCCCTTACTGACCCAGACGACTCAGCACGAATAGGCGCGATCGTTTCAATCAGAAACCGACAAGTCTTCTTATATCCCCAACACTGGTTAACCGCACCGAATTGCACTCTCGACGGGGCAGCAAGCAGCTGCAAGAGGAGATTATGCGAGCAGTGCCCAAGTTGGAAGGCTTTACCGACGATAGATCAAAACTCATTCGCAATGCCGCACAGGCTTCTTAACCAACTGGTGGGTGCTTATACACCCGCATACTGGGTGATTCCAAGTCGTTGCTTTCTTCACAAAATCGGAAAAATCAGATCGGCTGTACACCATGGATCGGATACTTTTATGCGCTTCAAGGTAGGGGAAGAGGGACTATCGTATCCGCTTGCGCTGGGAATCTATCAGAATTTGATCAAACAAGGTCTCGTTGATTTCGATTGCATCGTTCCAGTCCCGCTATCTCCGGATAAGGCCGCTGCGGGCGAGATTCATCGAACAAAACTGTTGGCAAGAGAGGTCGCACGACTATTGAGTGTGCCTGTTCTGGAACTATTGGCCTTGGAGCATCCGATTTCAAAGCGAGGCCTAAGAACGCAACTTGGCTTTTCTGCCGGGCAATTCGAAGCGAACTATTCAGCGGCCCTTCGGTGTGATTCGCCGCCCGAGCACTACCGCCGCATACTTCTAATAGATGATGTTTGTACAGAGGGTAGTACTCTTCGTTGTTCTCTTCTAGCCTTGAATAAACTCGCCCCTCGTGTGGAGGTTTCGCTAGCAACGGCTGGCCAGATGATCCTGAAAGCAGTTGTAAAGGATCAAACGTCGCTATTGTCCTCCACGTGAGGAGCACTAAATCCGAGTCGCTTTCGCCAGTGCCACAGCCGAAACGCTTTTCACTCCAGCGTAGCGCAATTTCTCAGCGCAAATAGACACTGTTCGTCCAGTCGTTACCACGTCCTCGATCAGCAGCACATTTGCACCTTCGCAAGCTTTCTCTGCGCCTCGTTCGAGTGAGAACTGTTTCTTGAGTTCGTCATTTGACGCTTGCCGCGTAGGCGTACCCGCACACCGGTTTAGAATCGGAAGGGTTGGGATGCAGGTAAAGCGTGACACTTCCGCGGCAATCAAGTCAGTAGGAGCGAACCCTCTCTTCTCGTATTTCGAAGTTGAAGGCGCAACAGGAACGAGAAAATCGACCGATCTCAGAAATGAGGTTCTGCTGAGAACGAAGTCCGCCATCACTCTCGCAGCAAAGGGCAAATAATCCTGGTTGAAATCGCGCTTAATAAACTTAATGATCTCACTCCACCGAGGAGTGAGGGACCATGATCTATACCAACCGACCGTAAGGATCTCAGTGTCCGAGGTGGAAAGGTCACACGGTTCGTCCGTACCGAAGATTCCGAGGCACACAGCCATTTGATAATGGTTCGTGCAGCTGCAGGTATCTTTACGACAGATGGTCGCGAACTGTCGCTGCATGTCCTGTAGGGCGATGGTCCAGCTGATGCCTGCCCGAACTGGTGCATCCTTCAACAATGCGATCCGCTTATCCAGAAGCGGTTCCTTCAGCCCGAACGATCTCGCGGCTAACAAGAGGGTCAGGACTTGCGCGGTCTGTCCGCATTGTGAACGACGTTTCGCGCAGTCGATCAGGGCCGCTACGGCGCGATCTCGTTCACTCTTTGATAATTCCCTATTTCGAATGGGGCTCAAATTCGGAATCGAGCTGGAACGTGCATCACCCAACTCACTCATCACTCGAGTGAATTCGAGCTTCGCGAACGCACGCTTCAAAGCAGACGGGTCCATGCTTGTTTCTTGGAGGAGATGATCGCAATTCTACCTCAAGAACTCGTCGTGGCTCGAGCATTCGCACCAGGACACATGCGATTCTCATCGTGTCAGGGAACATACTCCACCTGCCAGCTTTCGTCCGTGCCGATCTCCTTGCGCTCGATGCCGCAGCAGGGGCAGGCCCGTTCAGCCGCGTTCAACGCCTCGATTTTGGGGACTGCATCGGCAAACTTTCTTTTGGAAGACCCCGACCAGCCGTCTGATGAAGGCGTCGATGACGGACAGGAGATCAGGGCGCCACAAGGGCGCCCATGCTCCAGGGCAGCATCACCGCGCACTATTTGCTGTCGGCAACCACGGGACGGAGATTTGAGCGGTCAAAGGTGGACCGGAAGATGACGGGGTACGTCGCGAGATGCGTGTTGAGGTCGGCATCGGAGACGTTGGGATCGGTGATATCCAGGTCCACGACGTCCTTCTCCGAATAAAGCACCCAGTGGCCCAGGTTGAAGTCGAACCGGGTGACGGCCACAAGATCCGGGTCGAGAACGGTACACCCGCTTGCTGTTCACTGCCCAGCCTTCCCGTCGCAACAGAACGTGCAGCCGCCGGTATCCCCAGCGGCGACGATCGTCGGCCAGTTCACGTAGTCGCATCCGCAGACGTTCGTTCGCTTCCGCGAAACGGGTCCCCTTTGCAACACACGATGTCGCAGACCCCCTGAAGGCACAATACGGTTGTTGAGGCATTGATCAAGCAGTTGATTGCAACATTGCAACTCTATTGTTCTTCGAGGGCGGGAATCTGCCGATGGCAAAATTGAGTGGTACGGCTACGGCGCTACGGCGAGGTCGTCGGTATGAGTTCTTCTGAGCACGCGATGACCGGACATCTCAAGCGCGAACCTTCAAGGTTTTTCCGGAACCATAATCAATGTACGATTTCGTTTTGTCATCACCGTTATCGAGCAGGTAACACACGCCCTCGGCAACCCTAGCGGTCGGTTCCAGACCGCACTCCCATCTATCATCTGTTGAACACAAAAGAGCTGGCGAGATCGCCATATGCGCCCCGCGCTCAGGCCATCCATTTGGGAGCCTTACTCTTTCTTTCCCGTCGAACGACCCCACTATGCAATTGAAAAAGAGTTCGGAGAGACCGGCAGCGCAAAATAGGAAGCTTTCGTGAAATCGTGGCCACACTAATCTTGCAGCCACCTCCCGAATCACGCCATGTCCTTTGCTTCTGTTTCGAAAATTAACTAGAGCGTGTTTCATAAACATTTCCGCAGCGTGATCCAGAGGCAGGCGAGATAG
>OBLU010006117.1_pt1 | contig 10729 bp, 9 predicted proteins | sample 1518681 | NCBI WGS metagenome assembly OBLU01 (sample SAMEA3539304, study PRJEB22396) | soil metagenome | biome: tundra; feature: field; material: soil | place: USA | collected 2010-05 | depth 0.15 m
CGTCATGACGCTGCTGCTCATGCTGGCCGGCCGAGCTTTCGGAGGCCAGAACGGCATGCTGATAGCGCTTGCCTTCGCCGCCGTCATGAACTTCGTTTCGTATTTCTTCTCCGACAAGATCGCGCTCGCCACCTATCGCGCACAGCCCGTCAGCCGCGAAGACTTGCCGCGCGTCTACAACATCGTCGAACGCCTGGCGCAAAAAGTCGGCCTGCCGATGCCCAAGGTCTACCTCATTCCGACCGACTCTCCCAACGCCTTCGCTACTGGACGCAATCCGAACCATGCGTCAGTCGCCGTAACTCAAGGCATCCTCGGACTACTCAACGACGAAGAACTGGAAGGCGTGCTCGCCCACGAACTCGGCCACGTGCGCAATCGCGACATCCTCATCAGTTCGATCGCCGCTACTTTAGCCGGCGCCATTACCTGGCTCGCATCGATCGCGCGCTGGGGCATGATTTTTGGCGGCATGAGGGGCGAACGCGACGACCGTGGCGGGGGCGGCGGCATCGCTGCCATTGCCATGATCTTTCTCGCTCCATTCGCTGCCATGCTGATTCAACTGGCCGTTTCGCGCTCCCGCGAATACGGAGCCGACGATACCGGAGCCCACTGGACCGGCAATCCCTACGCGCTCGCCAGCGCTCTGAGCAAAATCGAGAATTACTCGCGCCGCTTGCCGCTGCTGGCCAGCCCATCAACCGCTCATCTTTTCATCATCGCGCCATTTTTAGGTGGGATGAGCTTCGGTAGTCTGTTCTCCACGCATCCGCCTACCGCCAAGCGCATCGAGCGCTTGACGGGAAGACCGGCGGAATTCTTTCAGTAGAGACGCGGCAAGCAGGCGTCTCTACTCTGTGACATCGGTAACCACCGACAGCGCCACCTCCATAGTAGAATCGGCAACAATGGCTCCCGAAGCTCTGCTGGCAACCTCCCGCCGCGCCGCGGACCTCGAGAAGTGTCTGCGCCGCGTAATCCGCGGCAAAGATGACGTTCTCCGCCTCGCCCTGGTTTCCATCTTCGCCAAAGGACATCTGCTGATCGAGGGCGTTCCCGGAGTCGGCAAAACCACGCTGGGCCAGGCGCTCGCCCGCGCTATCGACTGCACCTTCCAGCGTATCCAGTTCACCAGCGACATGCTGCCCTCCGACGTGCTGGGCATCTCCATCTACTCCGCCATCGAGCAGAAATTTGAATTCAAGCGTGGCCCGGTCTTCGCCAACGTCCTGTTAGCCGACGAAATCAATCGCACTACACCGAAGACGCAGTCCGCCCTGCTCGAAGCCATGAACGAGGGACAAGTCACCATCGACGCGCACTCCTATCAGTTGCCGCAGCCTTTCCTCGTTCTCGCCACTCAGAATCCCATCGAGCATCACGGCACTTATCCCTTGCCCGAGTCGCAACTCGATCGTTTTCTGATGCGGGTTCGCATGGGATATCCCGAAGGCAATGCCGAGCGCGAGATCCTGCGCGCCGAAGCCGGAGTCGCACAACTGGAAAACCTGCGTCCCGTGCTCAATTCAGCCGATGTAGTAGAAATTCAGCAAGCCGTCGCCCAGGTCCACGTGGACGAATCGCTGATCACTTACCTGCTGAACATAGTAAGTAAGACGCGCGAGTCCGAGTATCTCTCCCTCGGGGTATCTCCACGAGGCTCGCAGATGCTCTACCGCGCCGCCCAAGCCATGGCCTTCCTGGAGGGCCGCGATTATTGCACGCCCGAAGATTTCAAGCCGCTAGTCGTCTCCGTCTTCGCCCACCGCGTAGTGGTAAGTTCACTCTACACTTCAACCCTGAAGAAATCCGAGCAAGCCGAGCAAGTTCTGCGCGAGATCGTGGAGAGCGTCCCGGTACCGGTATAGCCGCTTGCTAGAAAACTCGACGTTGTACTTGATTTTGGGTGTCGCAGCGGTTCACCGCTGCGATACCTGCCGTATTCTCAGTCTCGGCTTCAGCCGCTGAGGTCACGCTTTCCGCTTAGGGAACTCACCGGTGCTAAGACAGGAACCCAGAGTAAAATTGCTACCGTGCCTCCGCTTCTGAGGAGAGTCCGAATATGAATCTGTTCACGATCGCTTCCGCATCCTTTAGTCCCGGAACGATTGCGACAATCATATTGGGCGTACTAGCTCTCTCCGCATTCATCGGTTGGATGGGGTACCGGGTTTACAAATCTGCTGAGCGTGCCGAGCGAGATCCACGATACCTGCGTCGTCAGCTCCTTGCGCTCGGTGTGCTGTACATCGGCAGTGCAGTGTATGGCATCGCAGAAGTCGTGACAGGGAGAGAGCCCATAGAGAGCCTCATGGGTCTGCCTATCGGTGCGTTGCTGGCTTGGTTCTATCTCAGGTTGGCGTTTCGAGTGAAGGTGCCTCCCGCGTGACGCGAGGACGAACTCCGCGAGACAGGAGCTGAACCTTCCATCCGTGTTACTCGCCCGAGGCCACAGGCGCCGTCGGCTGTAAGCTGGAAAGCCGCGAGATCATAGCCACCATCATTCCAGAAAGAAACTGCATAGTGGCCACATCGTTGTTGTCGAACGCGTGAGGCGTCGACGACAGCACCTCGAAAACGCCCAGCGTCCGCCGGAAATGCCGGAGCGGAGCGACCAGAATCGACCGCACGCCCATCCGCCGGCAACTTTCCCAATCCACGCGCGGATTCGATTCGGCGTCGTTGCACAGCAACACTTCGCTCGTGCGGACACATTCGGCCGAGAGCCCGCTATCGGTTTGCAGGCGCACGCCAATGTCCGGAGCGGTGCGGCCGGTGCGCGCCCGGCAGATAATTTCGCTGCCCCGTCGCAGCGCTATGGCCGCTCCGGTGGCGCCGGTCAGCGCCTGCGCTTTTTCCGCAATGATGCTGATGCCCGGCTCGAGGTCCAGTTCTCCAGCGTTAATCAACGAATGCGGCGCGGGAACCGGCCCATGATGGCGCGGCCGCATACGATGGCGACTGGAGAAACTGGCTGCCGGAAACGCAAACTGATTCTCCCCGCTCCGGTATTCGTCCTGATTTTCGCCGGCCTCCGCCACTTGCGGAACGGTATATAGCAGCGACCGCACCAACCGGTCCAGTTCCGCATCAGCGATGAGATGCGCCGTCTGCTGGCCGCGCAGCGATCCGCCAAGCACGCGTGAAAGACTCAGCACCGCGCCACTGCCGCAGGCCAGACACCGTGGCGTATTGTTTTCGCTGAGCAATTCACACTGCACGCAAAATACCGCGGACTGCAATGAGACAAAATTCACGTCGGCGCCGGTCAACGAACGTTGCATTTGGATGATTCCCTCGGGACGAATGAGGAATGATGAGAGTAAATACTTGAATGCGTAGGAGTAAGTGACACGGCTGGTTCAGGCTGTGGATAACTCTTTCCAACGTATCGAAACGTTGCAGGCCCGCGAGGGGAACCTTGTCGATTTGTCATCCCGAGCGGAGCGCAAGGATCTGCCCCTTGCGGAGGACTACAGGTCCCTCGCTCCGCTCGGGATCACAAGCTATGAAAGGTCGTCGCTTGCGCCACTATAATCCGCTCATGTCATTTCTCCGCTTCCTCATGCTCTTGTCGCTGGTTGTCTGGCTCGGTGGCCTGATCTTCTTCGCCTTCGTTGAAGCTCCCACCGCGTTTACGCCCGGCCTTCTCCCCACTCGCCACATGGCCGGATCGATCGTGGGACGCTCGCTCGATCTGCTGCACTACATGGCCATCGCTTCCGGAATCGTTTTTCTGATCGCGTCCATGCTCTATAGCCGGATGACGACCGGGAACCCGCGGCCGATGGCGGCCCGGCACTTGCTGATCGTGCTCATGCTGTTGCTGACGCTCATCTCGCAATTTGCCATTTCGCCGAAGATGCATGCCATCCGCGCTGAGGTTGGGGTGATCGACAGCGTGCCTCTGGACAATCCGCTGCGCCGGGAATTCGACCGTCTCCATGTGTGGTCCGAAAAATTCGAAGAGGCGGTACTTTTGCTGGGCTTAGTGGCGCTATACACCACGGCGCAAACGCTCCGGTGAATGATTCGGGGATGTTGACTCGTGGAAATGATTGTCAGTAGAGAGCCGGGCGTCCTTGCCCGACCGCGATGCTGTCAGTACGTACAAAGAGGACGGGCGAGGACGCCCGTCGCTCCGCCGCTTCTCCCGGCGCTGTATGCGTCCCGGCCGCGATGATTTATTCTTTTGACTGAACTGAGAGCTGGCAACTGAGAGCTGAGAGCTGACTTCCCATGAAAACAGGCATCATCGGTCTGCCGCAGGTTGGCAAGACATCTTTATTTCGCATTCTGACGAAGGTAAGTCTTTCCGAGCACGCGCTTTCGAACCCGCGCGAGGCGCATATCGGAGTAGCCAAGGTTCCCGACGAGCGCCTCGATAAGCTGGCCGCGCTTTACAGCCCAAAGAAGCTGACGCACGCCTCGGTCGAATACGTAGACGTAGGCGCCATCGGCCAGGACGCGCTGAAAGAGACAGCCTACGTAGGCCATCTGCGTCAGGTGGACGCGCTCATTCACGTCCTCCGGGCGTTTGAGAGCGATGCGATTCCGCACGTCGGCCCCATCGATCCGCTGCGCGACATCAAGAACGTCGAATTCGATCTCATGGTCAGCGATCTAGGCCAGATTGAAAAGCGGCTGGAGCGCCTGGAAAAAGATCTGAAGAAGATGAAGACGCCGGAGTTGGAGCGAGAGAATGAGCTGCTGATCCGAGCCAAAGCCCAGATCGAAGCCGAAAAGCCGCTGCGCGAAATGGAGATGACGCCCGAAGACAAGAAGCGCCTCCGCGGCTTCATGTTTCTGAGCGAGAAGCCGATCCTCTACGTGCTCAATATCGGCGAGAGCACGCAATTAGGCAAAGACCTCGACGCCGCGGTCGCGAAGTATAACTTGACGGAAGTGGCCGCGCGTCCCAATGCCGGAGCCAGCGCGATCTGCGGCAAGGTGGAAGCGGAACTGGCCGAAATGAGCGACGAAGACGCGGCAGAATTCCTAGGCAGCTACGGGTTGACAGAAAGCGGCCTCTCGCGTCTGATCCGCAAAAGCTATCACCTGCTGGGACTGATTTCCTTCTTCACCGCCGGCGAAGATGAGTGCCGAGCCTGGACGATCCCGCTGCATACGCGGGCTCAGAACGGGGCCGGGGCGATTCACTCGGACCTGGAGAAACACTTCATCCGGGCTGAGACGATTCGCTGGGACCAACTTTTGGAGGCGGGGTCGGAGGCAAACGCGCGCGCAAAGGGTACGCTGAGGTTAGAAGGCAAGGATTACATTGTGCAGGATGGGGATGTGATGCATATAAGACATAGCGGGTGAAGGTTTGTAGATGATCCCAAAGCGGAGGCCTCTTTTTGGGCTGATTGCTGGGATTGTTTCTAATGCTTGAGCCTGAAAATGAAACCCATCAGGCGATAAAACAAGCCACTGAAAAAGAACCAAACAAAAACCCCCAGCACAATAGCTGCCCAAATGCACCTTCATGACGATAGACCGACTGTGCAGCAAGCATTGCCCCCAGAGTGGCAAATACAAAATAGAGGAGTTCAAGGAGCGTATAACCTTGGCTCCTGCCTTTCAATTCAATGAACATGGACGAACCGATCCAGCGCAAACATACAAGCCGCTCCCACAAAGACCAGTAGGGCCATCTTCACTCCGGGCTCTCTATTTACCTCAGGGATCAGATCCGACGCCGCGACATAAATCGTAACCCCCGCCGACAAGGGCAGACCGAAGCTCACTTCGTGGCGGAAGATTGCCATCGTCATCACACCAGCCACGGTAGCTACGCCCAGCAGCATAGACGCTCCCCAGGCAAACGCGCGGCTTCGGCCGCTGGCCAGCATCACCGACGATACGGTGAATCCCTCCGGAATCTTGTGGAGAAAAACCGCGATAAAAATAATCCACCCAAGTGCCGGCGAAACGAGGAACCCCGAGGCGATGGCGATCCCATCAAAGAATGTGTGGATCAGCAATCCGATCAGAACCGAATATCCCTTGTGAGCATGTACGAACTGGTCGGCGTGGGTTTCTTCTCCAAAGTGGAAATGCGGGGTGACCGTGTGCTCGAAGAAATGGACGAGCAGGTATCCGAGCAGAATGAGAAATCCCGCATAGGGGCCGCGCAACTGAATGCTGGCCGGAACCATCTCGACCAGCGCCGTCGCCAGCATGAAACCTGCGCCGAGCGCGACAAAATATCGGAGATACGACCGCTCCCAATTCCTTTGAACGATGATGGCGCCGCCGAAAACGTTCGCGCCCGCCGCGGTCAACCCCAGCAGCACACTGGTCAGGATGGGGGACATGAGGAAGAAGGATATCAGGTTGCGGGCAGTCCACCGCCTTCCCGTAGAGACGCGGCTTGCCGCGTCTGGTCTCGCGGCGGAGACGGGGCAATCCCCGTCTCTACACCAGATCTTGCTGCTAAGATTCGGCCGAAGGGCGAACCACGCAAACATGGGGAATTGGCTACAACTCATCGGATGGCTGGCCTGCGTCGTGTACTCGACCATCCCCGCCTTCTGGCTGATGATCCATCCCTTTGCCGAGCGCTGGCGTGCGCGGCATCTTTCCTATCGCCGCTCGCCATACCTGGTGCTGCTCCCGGCGTGGATGGCGATTTGGATCGTGGTCGCGCTAGCCACGCGGCCGTGGCGGAACATCCTGCTCTACCAAGCAAACTGGTCCTGGGGAGCGGCGGCCCCGCTATTCATTTGCGGGCTCTACATCTATTCGCGATCCGGCAAGAATTTCAGCGCCAAGCAACTCGGCGGCCTGCCAGAAGTTCATGGCGGCAATCGCGAGCAGCGCCTGGTAACGGAAGGAATCCGCTCTCGCGTGCGGCATCCGGTTTACCTGGCGCATCTCTGCGAGATGCTGGCATGGTGCGTCGGCACAGGACTCGCTGTGTGTTGGGGTCTCACCGCTTTCGCCGTGCTCACGGGTGCAGCGATGATCCGCATGGAGGATGCCGAGTTGGAGAAGAGGTTTGGCGACTCTTACCGGTCCTACCGACGCTCCGTCCCGGCGGTTCTGCCCAGGGCGTTCCCGCAGCGCCAGCTATAATCCGGTTGGGCTGAAAGCGGATGGCTGACAGCTGCTCCTCATGCGCTTCGAACTCTTCATAGCAACCCGCTATCTTCGCGCCAAACGCCGCCAGGCGTTCATCGGCGTGATCACGGGCATCTCCATCCTGGGCGTGGCTGCAGGAGTAGCTTCGCTGATTGTCGCGCTGGCCATCAATAATGGCTTTCGTCAGGACTTGCAGGCGCGGCTGCTGGGTTCAACCGCGCACATCAGTCTGCTGCGCGTGGAAAGTGACGGCATTCGGGATTGGCGTCCACTGCTCGAGAAACTGTCCAGGCAGACGCATGTGGTGGCGGCCGCTCCCGCGATTTACGAGCAGGTGCTGATTTCGCGCGGGCCACGGGCGCGCGGCGCGGTGCTGAAGGGGATGCTGCCGCAGTATGAGAGAAGGGTCAGCGATCTGCTGAACTCGGTGACTTTGGGATCGGCGGCGGCGCTGGAGGAAAAGCCTGCGGGCGTTGCCGACGAGTCCGATAAAACAGGTTCAAAAACAAATGCAAGTGCAACGGCAGCGGGCGAGGGCGCCCGCTCTATACAGACGGAATCTCCCGATGATTTGACTGGCGTGCAGCAGCGAGTCGCGGCTATGCCTCCGATCATCCTTGGTAAGGACATGGCCGAAGAGATCGGCGCAACTGTGGGATCGGTGGTGCTGGTGACTTCTCCGCAGGGGGAACTAACTCCGTTTGGCATGGTGCCCAAATACATTCGCTTTCGCGTCGCGGGAATCTTCAACTCCGGCTTCTTCGATTATGACTCGTCATGGGCATTCATCCGGCTTTTAGACGCCCAACAATTGTTTGGTTTGGGAGACGTGATCTCGGTCATCCAATTCAAACTCGACGACATCTACCTGGCCGGCAACGTGGCGCGGGCGCTGGAACAGGCCGCCGATCTTTCCTCAGGAAGCCACAGCTTCATGGCCACCAGTTGGATGGAACAGAATAAGCCCCTATTCCGCGCGCTGCGCCTGGAGCGAGTGGTCACCTTCATCACCATCGGCCTGATCGTGTTCGTGGCCGCGCTCAACATTCTGATCTCGCTGATCATGATGGTCATGGAGAAAACAAAAGATATCGCCGTGCTCATGTCGCTCGGCACAAAGAAAAAGCAGATTCGCCGCGTGTTCATTGCGCAAGGCGTGCTCATCGGCGTGATTGGGACCACGGTCGGCCTCGTGCTCGGTTATGCGATCTCGTGGGCGGGCGGACACTACCACTTCATTTCGCTCTCGCCCGAGGTCTATTCGATCGACTATGTGCCCTTCGCGCCCCGGGCCATCGATGGCCTGATCGTGGCCCTGGTTTCTATCGGCATTTCATTTGTGGCTACGATTTATCCGTCCTGGTCCGCGGCGCGAATTTTGCCGGCTGAGGCGCTCCGCTACGAGTAGATCTACGCGCCGGTGGCCAGGCTCTCCCGCGTGTGACCCTGGTCACATTGCAATTGTTTTCCGTAGGTATACAGTCTTTCGCATAGCTGGTTTTCGCAAGCGATGCACGAAAATCGCTGGTTCCTCCTCATGCTCCGAGGGAACGCGATCGAACGGATCAGAGTCCCATGGATCATGCTCTAATGGATCATTGCCCGCCTTCTCAGGTTGCACACGGAAGGTGGGTTTGATACTTAGGAGGGGGAGTTTGCATCCAATCACTCAAGATCCTTTATTGAGGGTCGAAGGGTTGAGTAAGGTCTTTCGCTCAGGCGAGGACAAGTTGGTGCTCTTTGAGAATCTGTCTTTCCAGGTCCAGAAGGGGACCATGCTGGCCATCGTAGGGCAGTCAGGTGCGGGAAAGAGCACCTTGTTGCACATTCTGGCGGCGCTTGATCGTCCTTCCGCGGGTGCCGTATACTGCGCGAACTTCCACGTGAATTCGCTCTCTGAAGATGACGCCGCCGAGTTTCGTAACCGCGAGATCGGCTACGTGTGGCAGTTCCATTACCTGCTGCCGGAGTTCACCGCTTTAGAGAATGTGGCCATGCCTTTGCTAACCCGCGGGCAATCGCTATCTGCAGCAGAGCAAGAGGCTTCCCGGTGGTTGCGCGAAGTGGGATTGGCCGAACGCGGACGTCATCGTTCCGGCGAGCTTTCCGGCGGTGAGCAGCAACGCCTGGCGCTGGCGCGCGCCCTCATCACCCAACCCCAACTGCTGCTGGCCGACGAACCCACCGGCGATCTCGACGGCCGCACCGGAGAGTTGGTTTTTGATTTGGTGTCGCAATTGCACCGGGAGCACCAGTTGACCTCCGTCATCGCCACCCACAACCTGGCGTTTGCACGACGGTGCCATAGGGTTTTACGGTTGGATCAGGGCAGAATAGAGGAAGTTGCGCCCGAGTCGTTGCCGGCGTGAAGCATCTTCTTACGAAAGACAGAACGGGACTTGCAAAGAAGACGAAGGGTTACTATAAGGTAAATATCGCTTGGGAGATCAAGCGATGCGAATGCATAATTCAATGGTAGGGTCATGGGTTGGGCGGAGGCGGGGCTTTCCGCATGAACCCGGGGGGAAATCGGTTTATGTTTGAACGCTATACAGAAAAAGCCAGGCGCGTCATCTTTTTTGCGCGCTATGAGGCAAGCCAGTTCGGCTCTCCTTATATCGAGACCGAACACCTGCTGCTCGGACTGCTGCGCGAAGACAAGGCCCTGACCAATCGTTTCCTGCGCTCGCATGCGTCCGTCGAATCGATCCGGAAACAGATTGAGGGCCACACCACCATCCGCGAAAAGGTCTCCACTTCGGTCGATCTGCCCCTGAGCAACGAGTGCAAGCGCGTGCTCGCTTACGCCGCCGAAGAGGCCGAACGCCTGTCGCACAAACACATCGGCACCGAACACCTGTTGCTCGGATTGCTACGCGAAGAAAAATGTTTTGCGGCTGAGATTTTGCACGAGCGGGGATTACGTCTTTCCACCATCCGCGAAGAACTGGCGCGCACCAGCCAGGAAAAGGCAACGCCACAACGCGGACAGCGAGAATCCTCATTACTGAGTGAATTTTCGCGCGATCTGACCCAGTCCGCCATGGATAGCCAACTCGATCCGCTGGTCGGGCGCGACGGCGAAGTCGAGCGCGTGGTGCAGATTCTGTGCCGCCGCACCAAGAATAATCCCGTACTGATCGGCGAGCCGGGGGTGGGTAAGACCGCCATCGTTGAGGGTCTCGCACAGCGCATTGCGGATGGCGAAGTTCCTTCGTTCCTCGCCGACAAGCGCATTCTGGCGCTCGACCTTTCCCTGATCGTCGCCGGCACCAAATATCGCGGCCAGTTTGAAGAGCGCCTCAAGACCATCATGAAGGAACTGATGGAGTCGCAGAATTCCATCATCTTCATCGACGAGTTGCACACCCTGGTCGGCGCGGGCTCGGCGGAAGGCTCGCTCGATGCTGCCAACATCCTGAAGCCGGCACTCTCGCGCGGCGAGATTCAGTGTATCGGCGCCACCACGCCCGCGGAATATCGCAAGTCCATCGAGAAAGACCGGTCGCTGGAGCGGCGCTTCCAGGCGGTGAAAGTTCCGCCGCCCAACGAAGCCGACGCGATTAAGATCCTTTTCGGAATCAAAGAGCGCTACGAAAAATTCCACGCCGTCACCTACACCGACGACGCCATCAATTTT
>OBLU010006118.1_pt1 | contig 10728 bp, 12 predicted proteins | sample 1518681 | NCBI WGS metagenome assembly OBLU01 (sample SAMEA3539304, study PRJEB22396) | soil metagenome | biome: tundra; feature: field; material: soil | place: USA | collected 2010-05 | depth 0.15 m
AGCCGCAACCACAGCCGACCACCACCACCAACCAGACAATGGCCAACAACCCCTACCCCTTGACACCCGCCCCTCCATATGGGCGACGAAGGGATCGCGGCGATCTGAGCCGATCGCCGCCCCGACGCGCGATCGGAATCGCCCATCAGCGAGCGTTGGTCAGAGACCTGCATCTGGCGCGACGAGCAGGAGCGCGCTCGCCGACCCGGCTTGGTCCTGCTTCCGTGATTTCGGCGTGTACCGCGGCGATCAGCTGCCCGGCGCTAGCAGCCGCTACAGGCTTCCTTCGCCGATCACCTGGTGGCGGTCGGCTGACGCTGACCGCCATCCCCGATTCGCGGGCATGTAACGATCCGTGCTGTGCAAGGCATCGACGGGACCGTCTCATATCATCGACACATGAATCGCCCGGTCGTGCGTCGGTGCGTGTCTCCTCGCCTGACGTTGGCCGCGGCATGCCGCTCTGGGCCATGACGGTCAGAGTTCCCGTCCGCCCGGAGATGATCGTGTGGGCGCGAGAGCGCTCACAGTTGGCGCCCGAGGATCTCTTCACGCGCTTCCCGTCGCTGCACGACTGGGAGCATGGAGCGAAGCACCCGACCCTGAAGCAGCTGGAGGCGTTCGCGAAGGCTACGCACACACCGGTGGGCTACCTCTTCCTGCCCGAGCCTCCGCAGGAGCACCTGCCGGTCCCCGACTTCCGAACCATCGGCGACGTCGAAGTCGGCCATGCGAGCCCGGACCTCCTCGACACCGTGTACCAGTGCCAGCAACGGCAGGAGTGGTACCGGGACTACGCGAGGCTCCACCGGGAGTCGCCGGTCCCGGTCGTCGGGACGTTCACGGCGGGCACCGACATCGTCGCAGCCGCCGCGCAGATGCGCGAGGTGCTGGCGTTCGCGCCGTACGAGCGGGGGAGCAGCTGGAGCGACGCACTCCGGCGTCTCGCTGAGGAGGCCGACCGGAAGGGGGTCCTCGTGATGGTGAGCGGCATCGTGGGGAGCAACACGCACCGCAAGCTCGACCCGCGGGAGTTCCGCGGGTTCGCGCTCGCCGACGTCCTTGCGCCGGTGGTCTTCGTCAACGGCGCGGACACAAAGGCGGCCCAGATCTTCACGCTCGCGCACGAGCTGGTCCACATCTGGCTTGGGGAGTCGGCGATCTCCGACGCCGACATGGCGAGGACCTCGACGAACGACGTCGAGCGGTGGTGCAACCAAGTCGCGGCCGAGTTTCTGCTCCCGATCGCCGACCTCCAGGGATACGAGCTGGATCGGAACGCGATCACCGAGTCGCTGGAGCAGCTCGCCCGGCGGTTCAAGGTGAGCACGCTCGTCGCGCTGCGGCGGCTGTTCGATGCCCAGTACTTCACGGCGGCACAGTACCGCGAGGAGTATTCCTCCGAACTTGACCGCATCATCACGCTCATCGACGAGGGGGCAGGAGGAGGCGGCGGCAACTTCTACAACACGCAGCCGGTCCGGGTTAGCAAGCGGTTCGCCCGAGCGCTCATCGAGAGCACGCTCGAAGGGCAGACGCTCCATCGGGACGCGTTTCAGATGCTCGGCTTCAAGAAGGTGTCGACCTTCGACGAGCTTGCCGCTCGCCTTGGGGTCATCTGATGGCGTATCTCCTCGACTCGAACATCTTCATTCAGGCGAAGAACCTGCATTACGGCTTTGACTTCTGTCCTGCGTTCTGGGCATGGATCGACGCGCAGCAGGAGAACGGGAACGTCTACTCGATCGAGAAGGTCCGGGACGAGCTGATCGGCGGAGACGACCAGCTCGCCGAGTGGGCCAAGGCGCGGGGCGACGACTTCTTCCTGCCGCCGGACAACACCATCCTCCCAAGTCTCGCGACGGTCGCCTCGTGGGCGGGCAGCGGCCACTACGAAGCCAGCGCCGCCAACCAGTTCCTCCAGGGAGCCGACTACTACCTCGTCGCGCACGCCCATGCGCACGGCTTCGAGGTGGTGACGCACGAGGTCAACTCGAACTCCGCCAAGAGGATCAAGATTCCGGACGCCTGCATCGCGCACAACGTGAAGGCGGTCAACCCGTTCCAGATCCTCCGCAAGGAGAAGGCCCGGTTCGTCCTGGGCCAGGCGAGCTGATCGCGTCGCTTCCGGGCTACGAACCGTGTGGCGCGAACCCCGGGGTAACGGCGGCGCGCCGTGAGGCGCCGCCGCGAGAGCCGGGGAGGAGACGACGAGCCGGTCTAAGATCGGCGCGTGCCCGAGCTGCGACGGGACTCGGACCGGACGATCGACTTCGCTCACCAGCGCGCGTCCGATGGCCGGCGCTCGAGGCGACTGCTTGGCCACGAGGCCGACCGCGCAGACTTCTCCGGTCGTGCTTTTCGCCTCCCAGAGGTCTCACGTCGGTCGGCCGCGGTCCCGGTATGCGCGGACATGAGGGCGCTCGCGTACGCGCCATAGATTGCCGGCAGCCGCTCGCTCGTTTCAGCGAGGAACTCCCCTGCTGTGCTCGTCAGGTTGCGCGCTCGCGTCCGCCCAAACGCGCGCGCCACTTGTGAAGTATTCGGTCGGGCTCGCTTGTAAGGTGCATCGCTAAGTGCATCGCGCAGCGATACGTCAGAGGCCGCTCCCGCCCCGCTGGCAAAAGGGGATTTGGGTGCCACATGGGCATGACTACCCGCCCTCCACATGTTGCGTTCGGGTAGTCATGCCCATGTTGAAGTGTCTTTGAGCAGCGGGGCGGGAACGGGAAGATCTGGGGTCTTCTGATGGAAAGAGCTGGGTGAAGAACAGAAAAAATGGATATTGAAATTCATGAAAACCTTTCCAGCTTCGAGACTGAGTGGTCGGCGCTGTTGCTCTTGGTGGCTGGCGGGTTGCTGATGGGGGGTTGGTGATGGCTCGGGTGCTTCGTGTGGGTCCGGCGTCGGTGGAGGGCTTGCGGTGGTTGTGCCGGGTGGGGCCGGCGCCGCTTGATGCGTGGGGGTGCGCGATGGGTTGGGCGGAGGTGACCGCGCGCTCGCACGCCCGGCGGCTCGAGCGCGAGGGGTGGCTTGAGCGTCACGCGATGACTCGGGGCTCGGGCTCGATGTTCGTCGCGACGCGCGCGGGCGTGCGCTTCGCGGGTGTTGCGGTCCGGGCGGCGGGGGCGCCGTCGCCGGTGTGGTGGGCGCATGACAGTGCGTGCGCGTGGACGGCGGCGTGGCTGACGGTGCGGGGCCGCGAGTGGCTCGGTCCGCGTCAGGTGCTCGCCGATGGCAGCTGGGCGGGGACGGTGCGGTGGCGCACCAGGCACGGCGCGCGGAACTCGGGGCATCGCCCGGATCTCGGGGTGCTGTTGGACGGGCGTCGGTACGCGGTCGAGGTCGAGTTGACCCAGAAGGCGAGCGAGCGGCTCAAGGCGGTGCTGGCGATGTACGGAGCGCAGGTGGGTCAGAACAGTCTGCGGGGCGTGATCTACGTGTGCGGCGACGCAGAGGACCAGCGGCGCGTCCGCGACGCGGCGGTGAGCGCCGGCCTTCCCGACCAGGCGCTGCGCGTCGAGCCGCTCGAAGAGATACAGAGCCAGGCCGTCAGCCAAGCCCTCAGCTCGTAATAGCGGTTATAGCGGGATCTAGCGCTATTATGCGGTAGTGTCCGTAAGGCTTGTTGAGCAGGGTCTGGTTGTGGCGCCGACCTCGGTGCTCGCGAGCGTCGTTGCCATGTTGGTGCTCGGGACGACCGGCGTAGGCGGGGTGTGGGTGATGCGTCGCCGCTCGATGCTCTCGATCCGCAACGTGTACCTGATCGCGGCGGCGGCGATCGCCGTGTGTGTTGGGTTGGTCGCGGCTGGCTGGTGGATGGGGCTGTTGGTGTTCGCGCCCGTGGCGGCGGCGCCGGTCTCGGGCGCGCTGGTGGGGCGGCGCTGGCGGCTGGCGGATCTCGGCGCGGGCGAGGAGCTGCGCCAGCACGAGCTCGCGCGACGCTGGCTCTGGCAGCCCCGCGCGCCGCGTCTGGCGGGCGATCGGACTTACATTCGCTCCCAGGGCGAGATCGTGCGCGAGCGGCCCTGGCCAGATCATGAGCCGTTTGTGTCGATGACCGCGCGGCTTGACGGGCCGCGGCTCCCGCGTCGTCTCGGGCGCCACATCTCGTTCTTCGGCGCGACGGGCAGCGGAAAGACTACGAGCGCGCTGCGAGTCGCGGCCGCGCGCGGGCTCGCTGACCAGTCGGCGGTGATCTTCATCGATCAGAAGGTCGACAAGCCCGCCGAAATGGTCCTTCGTCAGCTTGCCGCCAAGGCCGGCCGGCGGTTCATCCTGATCGACCCCGAGGATCCCGACACCGACCGCTGGCAACCATTGTGGGGCGCGCCGGCCGATGTCGTCGCGCGCGCCGTCGAGGCGATCGCGCAGGGTTCAGAGCGCTACTACCCGGACATGCTGCGCTACCACGTCGGGCTGGTGGCGGAGGTTCTGCACGCCAGCGGCGCGTGGCCGCCCGCGTTCTCGCTGCTCGTCGACTCCTGTCAGCTGCAGCAGTTCGCGACGGTCCTCGCACTCGCGCGGTCGCTCGGTGAGGAGCATGGCGAGCTGGTCGAGAGCTGCGAGGCGCACGTCGACTTGATCGAGTCGCGAGAGGGACGCGAAGCGCTCAGAGGCGGCTTGGTGCGCCTCGCGCTGGTGATGGGCGTCGCCTGGCGACCGGTGCTCACACCCCGGCGCACCCCGGCCGGTGAGACGGTCGCGGTCGGGTTTGAGCACGCGATCCGCGCGGGGGACATCGTGCTACTGCGCACCTATGTCGACAAGATGAAAGACGAGGCGACCGCGATCACCCTGCTCGCGCTCGCCGACCTCCACTCAGCGGCCGGGATCGCGGGCGCGCAATGGACGCTGCTGCTCGACGAGTTCGGCAGCGTCGTTCACATGGCCGCCGACCGCGCGCTGGCGATGCTTCAGCGCGGGCGTACCCATAACGGGCAGGTGCTCGTGGTCACCCAGTCCGCGGCGGACATCGAAGCGCTCACCCAGCAGACCGGCCTACTCGCATCCCTCTCAGACAACTTCTCCGGGTTCGTCGCGCACCGCCAGACCGCGCCGGAAACCCGCGACTGGCTCGCGAAGCTGATGGGCACCACCGCGATCTGGCAGTCCACCGATCAGACCGTCGCGCACGGCACCGGCAGCTCTGGACGCGGCAGCCGCCGACGCGTCCGCGAGTTCCGGGTCGGCAGCGACGTGTTCGCCGAGCTGCGCGACGGCGAAGCGATCATCAGCACCACCCTGGGGCCGCCACCCCAACGCGTCCGCATCCACCCCGTCCAGTTGCCGGCCCGGGACCCGGCGCGGATCGGTGCGGGAGAGCGCCAACCGTGCGAAATGCTCGTTCACCCCGCCCGCAAGCTCCGCGACCTCGACGACCCCAGCGTTGCAAGCGCGGCCGAGACGGCGGCGCACAAGCCCAAGAAATCCCGGCGCGCCGAGAGCAAGCCGAGCGCGAGCGAGAACGCCGAGCCTGCCACCAGCAACGTGCTGGTCGCCGAGCAGACGACGCTCGAGTTCGAGCGAGAGATCGACGGCATCTAGGCGACCAGCGTGCTTGGGATTCTTCGACTGGTTCTGATCTGGCGTCTGCTGCGCCTCGCACGGCGACTGATCGCCGCGGCGCTCGTGCTCGGAGCCGTCACGCTTGGCGCGCACGCCGTCTCCGGCCGCCGGCGACCGCACGACAACCACACGGAAAGCACTCCGCGCAGCGTGCGACGTGCGCTCGCGCCGGTCCGCAGCAGCCTCGAGAAGGTGCTCGCCGTTGACCTCAAGAGCGAGGGCGGGCGTTGAGCGACGCCCGGCGCGAACTGCCCGAAGGGATCATCGCCTCCGAGCACCTCGGGGCGCGGGTCTGGTTCGTGACCGCGAGCAGCATGCAACAGCTCGCCGACTCGCTCGCGATCGTCCTCGGCGAGCACATGGACGACCAGGACGAGCTGCACGTCACCTACAACGCCATGCAGAGCGGCTCGCGACACCACCCCGGCAAACCCGGCCTGCTGCTCGGACGAGACCCCCACACCGAGCTGTTCTTCGAATACTCCGCGCTCGTCGTGCTCCGCGGCGCCGCGCTCCAAGACCAGGAGCCCGCGAAGTGATGGGGTACGCGGTTTAGCTCGCGCGCCGGCGCGCGCGCGCTGCTGCCGCTGGCTGCTGCTCAAGCTGCTCAAGCGCGTCGACCAGCGCCTGGGCGGTCTGGCCCAGATCCCCGAACGCGAGCGCGATCACCGGCAGGCTGTAGCCCTCAAGCGCAACGCCGAGCGAACGGACACTCGCGTCAAAGCGCTGCCACAGCTCCTGCGGTCCAGGGCGGTTGGCGTCGGCGCGAAGCTCATACGGAGGCTCGGCGCCCGATGCTCCCTCAAGCGGTCGCCAACCCAGCCCCGCGCCATGAGCATCGTTGCAGGCGACCTGCTGCTCGGCGGCGGCGTCCGCGAGCCTCTGCAAGCGTTGCTCAAATCCCGGGGCGGGCGGCGCCTGCCAATGGCCGTCAAGCGCCGCCTTCCAGTTCTGCCCGGCGGCCTGCAGGCGGCTCAGCTCGCGCTCAGCGCTCACGAACCATCCCCGCCACGCGTGACGTGCGCCTCATAGGGCTGATCTCGCCACGGATCCAACGCCGGCTTGACCGGCGCAGCGAGCTCGGATGAGGCGGGGTCGGGTCGCAGCATGCGATCTAGATCTGAGCGGCGCACCCGCCACGCGCGCCGTCCCGGCCTGATCGCGACCAGCCGCCCCTGAGCGATCCAGTCGCGCACGGACTCGACGGACACGTTGAGCTCCTGCGCCACCTGGCTGACAGTGAGATATGGGTCTGAGGCAGACATCAGGGAAACTCCACAAGACCGCGACCGGCCGGGCGTCCGATCCGCGAACGCACTAACTTTAGCGGGATTTACTGGTAGGATACAGGATCAGCCGTGACAAACGTATCGAGCAGCGACGGAGGAAGGGGCGGCGGCGAGGGGAACGTCTATCACGGCCCCTGGCCGGAACGCACGCCGCACGCGACCAAGATCGAAGGCAACACGTCGGCAGCCAGTACCAACTGGATGCGCGACGCCGACGCGATCACGGGCGGGCTCGTAGAAAACACTGCCGGCCACGCGCCCGACGAGTTCTTCGACCAGCTCCCCAGCCCCGCGGACACGCACGCTGACGACGATGATCTGGACGCGTTCATCACGCGCCAAGCAGCCACCACGGCCCCAACCGGCGCTCAGACCCCGGTCATCGACGGCACCGCAGCGCTACCGTCAGACCTGCGCCTGACCAAGCGCCAGCGGCGCATTCGCGTCAACTCGATCAGCCTCCCGGTCGTCCGCTCCGGCGTGGCCCGGCGCAAGTCCCCCGTGAAGCGCGAGCGCCGGCGGCGCACCGTCAAGCAAGCGCTCGTAACATGCGCGCTGATCGGCGTCCTCACCGGGATCGGCGCCGTCGCCTCAGGCACCCTTTCGGCGTCACACCCAGAGCGCACGACGCTCGCCGATAGGCGACCCACGACCGTGGCAGCAGTGAGCCAGAGCACCGTCACCCACGCTCCTGCGCGGACGCGGAGCGCGCCGGCCAAGCAGACCCGCGCAGCCAAAACATCTCACCGAGTACACCCCCAGTCGCACAAATCGCGCCACGCCCACAAGCGTTCGACGGTGCCGCGTGCAGCGAGCCAGAGCGGCCAAGCGGTTGCCTACGTGCAGAAGCCGGCGGCGACAACGCCCTCGATCGTCGAGGCGGCCACCTCATCGACCGTCAGCAGCGAGCCGGCGGCGGTCAGCGCCACCGCCGTTCACGCCACGCACGCCGGCCCGACCGGCGCGGGAGCACCCTTCGCTCCCGGAGCACAGGTCAAATGACGCGACCGGAGGGCATCGACCGAGCACTGATCCTCTGCCCCGTAGCGGCCGGCGCGCGACCCGAGCTCCAGTCGCAGCGATCAGCAAACGACAGCGACGGAGAACGCCGCGGGAGCCGGGCTCCCTTGGGGGTTGTACGTCGTCACCAGGACGAGCGTCGGGCGGCCGCCGACGATCCGAGCGTTCGCGAAGCCCGACGTCGGTCCCAAGATCGCGGACGGGCCAAGCACGGTGGCGATCGGAATGCACTTCGCGGAGAACTTGTCGGACCAACTCATCAAGTATCCGCCGTCCCGAGGGATGCCGTTCTCGAGCGCGCGGCTGCTGGAGGAGATGATCTTGCCTTGGGCGTTGACCTGCGCCCAGTGGCGCACGGATCCGCCGATGGCGCTGGGGTTGAATTTCACGGGGTCGATCGAGTGGTTGCGAATCTGTGGCGCGCCGACGCTGTTGGCGGGCAGCGAGATCGCGGCGTACGCCCCACCCGCGAGCGCGAGCATCGAAACGCAAAGCGCGACATAGGCGATCGCGTTGGATCGGGCGTGCTCGAGCAGACGGACGATCATTGCGGCTCCTCTCTTCCCAGTCGATCAGGGCAGCAGACCATAGAACAGCACGACGACGGCAGCAGTTGCGCAAACAACGTTGGAGGGACGAGATGAGGGTCCGCGCTGGGTGGCTACGAGGGATCACGACGGCGATGGTCTTCGCAGCTGCGGCAGCAGCCTGGGGCGGCGTGGCCCCATCGGCGTACGGAGCTGGGAGCCTGACAGTGACGACATGCGGGGCGTTCATGTTCAACCACTCAGCGGCACCCGGGATCACGACGTCGATCAACTGCCCGCCGGGGACAACCCCGCCCCCAGGAATGAGCATCGAGGGCTTTCAGAACAACGTCAAGAAGGGACAGTCCGGAAACTGGCAGGCGACGGCGCCGTCAGGACTCTCGATCGTCGGAGCCTCGATTCCGGCCAACGACATGTACAGCATTCATCTCAACGACGGCAAAGGCTGGGGCGGCGGCTTCTACTGGGCCGGCGGTGGAGCACAGACCAATGACGCCACGAACAGCCTGAACGTCTCAGGACTGGACTCTAGCTACTTCGGCCTGCAACTCGTGTGCGGCTTGAGCACCTGCGACGGCGCGACGAATCCCGGGCAGCTGACGGTCGAGCAGATCAGCCTTCAGGCGACCGAGACACAGGGACCGTGGCTCTCGGCACCGAACGGGCTCTGGCAGTCCTCGGGGTGGATTCGGGGGAACTGGCCGCTCAATTTCTCAGGCGACTCCCCGAGCGGCATGTGCATCCTTGTAGCGACGTTCAACGGGTCAGTGCTCAATGGTCCGACATCGCCGAGAAACACGGCGGTCTGGCACCAGTGCTCAGCGCCGGCGTTCTCTCAGACGGTGAGCACCGCGGCCTACGGCCAAGGGCCGCTCGTGCTGACGCTCGCCGGCATCGACGCCGCGGGCGTCCCCGCCTCGGTCACAAAGACCGTCTACGTAGACAACTCAAGCCCCTCGGTCACGCTTGCCGGACCTCAGGACGCACCGGTCACTGCTGGCGTCCAGTACATCACCGCGACCGGCTCGGCGGGCCCCGCAGGGGTCGCAGGGGTCTCGTGCTCGCTGGACGGCGCGCCCGACCAGTGGTACCCGGGCGCCAGCGCACGCGTCGCGGTGCAAGGGCTCGGAGTTCATCAGCTGACGTGCTCAAGCGCAAATGCCGCGCTCGACGCCGCCGGGAACCCGGCCTGGTCCTCGCCGGCGACATGGACGCTCAGCATCCGCCAGCCGTCAGTGAGCACCGTGTCGTTCAAGCGGGTCGTCGACGCGCTGCGATGCAAGAAAGTCCACGAGCGGGTGCGTGTGCCAGCCCATTGGGTGACGGCGCGCTACCACGGTCGAGCGGTCCGCGTACGCCTTCCGGCGCAGACACGCCGGATCACGGTCGAGCATTGCCACCCGCAGGTCCTACGACGCCGAGTGCGCATTCACGGCCGATGGCGGATAGCGCGCAAGGTCGTTCTCCCCCACACCGTCCGCGAGAGCACCAAGCGAATCCGCCACGGCGCCGCGACCACGGTCAGCGGCTGGCTCGGCACACCGCAAGGCAACGCGCTCGCCGGCCAGCCAGTGAGCATCATGACCGCAGCCGCCAACGGCCAGAACCACTTCCGCCAAGCCGACATCGTCACGACGCTGGCAGACGGCAGCTGGAGCGCCCGGCTACCCGCCGGCCCGTCGAGAATCGTGCAAGCCGTCTACGCCGGCGCGCCAACCATCGAACCCGCCGTGTCCGGCCTCACCCACCTCATCGTCCCCGCCTCGATCCGGCTGCAGTCGATCCGCCCCCAGCACGCTCACTGGGGCGCCACGATCACGATCAAAGGCCGGCTACGAGGCGGCTACCTACCCCCCGCCGGCGAGCGGGTCGACCTCTGGCTCGCCTACAACGGTGGGCGGGCAGACATAGCCAGCACACGCGTAATCGGACGCGGGGATTTTCGACTGCGCTACCGGTTCTCAACCGGCACCGGGACCGTCAGCTACCCCATATGGCTGACCACCACAACCGACAGCGCATACCCATATTCGGCGGTGCACACCCGAAAACAGAGGGTGGTCGTCGGGCCTTGAGAAAGCGGCGGCGGCGACGACGATCACAGCATCGTCGTAACAATAGTGACGGCCCCTGCAGCAATCTCGCTGGTCCAGCTCACCCCGGGCCTTCGATGTTGTGATCCGGGCGCGTGGTGAGCGCCGCGGGCGGCATCAGCCGCGTAGCTGGCGAGAATTGGACGTTCGCCAGGGAACCCGCTACGAACACGGCGCAGCTGCGCTGAACGGTTCGAGCTCGTCGGCTTG
>OBLU010006119.1_pt1 | contig 10727 bp, 9 predicted proteins | sample 1518681 | NCBI WGS metagenome assembly OBLU01 (sample SAMEA3539304, study PRJEB22396) | soil metagenome | biome: tundra; feature: field; material: soil | place: USA | collected 2010-05 | depth 0.15 m
GATATGACGCCCCAGGAGATCATGATCCTGGCAATCCACATGCGCGCGCCGAATTTCTTCAGCAGCACATTGCTGGGCACTTCGAAGAAGAAATATCCGATAAAGAAAATACCGGCGCCGGTGGCGAATGCCGCATCGCTCATCGACAGATCTTTCAGCATCTGCAGCTTGGCAAATCCCACGTTGACCCGATCGAGATACGCCAAAATGTAGCAAAGGAAAAGGAAAGGTACTATGCGCACGTCAACCTTGCGATAGGTTCTCGCCTCGAGACTTTGCGTGGGCGTCATAGCTTTCAGGCCTCCCTGTCTTGAGTTTCCGTTTTAACGTAGACCGCGAAGAAAATTGAGCCCAGCCGGGACCGACAACTGAGAACTGAGAACTGAGAACTGCACTACTCTCCCCGCCCTTCCTTCAGCGTCTCCTGACAAGTGCTGGCGGCCGTCAGCACTTCATTGAAGGCGGTTTCTTTCCGCAAGTCCTTCAATAGCGGATCTCCCAGCAAGGCCGAGTACGCGCAATAATTTTGCTGCACTGCCGCTTTCAGCACACGCAACGCGGCATCTTTCTGGCCGCAATATGCCATCAGTGCGCCTACGTGATACCACGCCTCCGGATCGGGCTCCGTCATCACTGACGATTCCGCCTCCCGCACAATCCGGTCCATGTCGCCCGGCCGCTGCGCCTGGGTGCAAGCAACCAGCAAGTCGCGGTGATAGAACGAAGCCTTCGCCACGTTCTTAACCGCCTCCCGCGCCTGCAGCACATTCCCGGCAGTCAGATAAACATAGGGTGTTGCCCACGCGGCCCACTCCGAACCGGCGTCCAGATGTACGAAGTCCATGGCGCGATCCGTCTGTCCCAGTTCCATAAACGCCCACGCACAGGACCGAAAACTGAAGTTCCCGGGATCGAGCGACCGTGCCGTATTGCACTCCTGCGTCGCCTTCTCCTGCATGCCCGCATAGCGCAGCACATAGCTGAGCGCGAAATGGGCATCGGCACTTTGTGGTCTCCGCCGCACCAGATCCGTGGCTGCATCATAGGCGCGGCCCAGTTCGCCCCGCTCCACCCGGTTGACGATCAAATTGCTGGCTGCTGCCACCCGGTTTGGATCCAGAGAGAGCGCCCGCTCATACGCGGCATTCGAGCGCTGGAACATGGCCTCTCCGCCTCCGCCATAGGATGAATCGAAGTAGTACCGCTGTCCCAGCGCTTCCCATGCGGGCGCATAATTGCGGTCTTCTCCTACCACATGTTCCAGAACTGCGATCGCATCCTTGTTCGGACCAGGATCATGCGGCAACGCCAGGCTATGCAGATAGAGATCGTAGGCTTCCTGACTCTTCGGACGCGACGCCGTGCTCAGGGCTCCCGCCGCGACGCCCAATGCGGGCAATAGCCCCTGCTGCACCTGCGTGCTCAATTGCGACTGTAGAGAAATCAAATCGTTCACCGACGCAGTTGCGCGCCCCTGCCACAGCAGCCGGTCATTGGGCACGTCAATTGCCTCCAGGGTCACCGTCAACTGTTCGCCCTGGCGCATGAAGTGCCCAGTTAACAGCCTGCCCACGTGCAGTTGCAGCCCCACTTTGCGCGGATCAAGGTCCAGTTCCACATACTTCCGGGTCACCGACGAAGGCCGCACTTCCAGCGACCGCGAATAGCTCAAGACGCTGGTCAACTCATCCGCCAGCGCAAACCGAAGGTAATCTACGCTGATGTCGCCGTTCATGTTCTGCAGCGGAAGTACCGCGATGGCATTCTTCTGCTCCGCGTTCGCGACCTCACGATGCTTCAGCCAATAAGCTCCCACAGCCGCCAATACCGTCACCAGCATCGCCAGACTGCCCAGCAACAGCCAGAACTGCCACCGGCTGCCGCTTCGGCCGAACGTCTTGCTCGCGACCCGCAGCCTCCCGGAGTGCAGTCCGCTCCTCACCTGCCCGGACTCGTTCTCGCGCTTCAGTTGCTGCAGGTCCGCCTTCATCTGCGTGGCGCTCTGGTAGCGGTCCTTGCGGTCCTTCTCCATCGCCTTGCCGATGATGCCTTCCAGCTCCACCGGCACTTTTGGATTCAATTCTCCTGGCGGAACCGGTTTATCGTGCAGGACCGCATCCAGCGTCATCAGGGAGTTCTTACCCGTGAACGGCTTTTTTCCCGTAGACATCTCATACATCACCACGCCAAACGAAAACAGATCGCTGCGGAAATCGATTTCCTCGCTCCGCGCCTGCTCCGGCGACATGTAAACTGCTGTTCCCGGAATCACCCCCACCGCGGTTAACGACTGGTCCAGCGCCGCTCCATCGCTGTCGGTTCCGACGTTATGCAGCAATTTGGCGAGGCCGAAATCCAATACCTTCACCTGACCGCCGGGGGTCAGGAAGATGTTTGCCGGCTTGATGTCCCGATGCACGATCCCTTTGGCATGCGACGCGGTCAGAGCGTCCGCCACCTGGATGCTGATGTCGAGCATCTTCTCCGTCTCCATGGCATGTCCGGAGATGCATTGCTTCAGGCTCTCGCCCTCCAGCTTCTCCATCACGATGAAGGGATGTCCGTTGTTGTCCTCGATACTGTGGATGGTGCAGATATTGGGATGGTTCAACAGCGACGCGGCTCTTGCTTCCCGCTCGAATCGTTCCAGCGATTTGGGGTCGCCCGCAAGATTTTCTGGGATGAACTTCAACGCGACGTGCCGCCCCAGTTTCAGGTCCTCAGCCTCGTATACCACGCCCATGCCACCGCCCCCGAGCTTGCCCAGGATGCGGTAGTGGGATACGGTCTGGCCAATCATGAAAGGGCGACACTCCCGACGGCGGTAATGTTAGGCTTCGCCAGTGATCCCGGTCAACTGAAGCCTTCCTCGCCAGATTAGATGCCGCAGAGTGCGGCACCAGGCATCCTAGCTGCCCGCTTTCGTTTCCCGAACTGACAACTACCGTGTCCTTTTGTGCTCCCGTCCCGGTCGCAAGCCGCACTGCTGCGACTACTATGATTAGCAGCACTGAAAATGGCGAGGCGGGTTGGAATGGATCGGACATCAAGCAAGTATTCCCCCCAAATGCAAGAGGCCATCCGGCGGCGGGCCACCGAACTCTACCGGCGCGGGGGAGAGGCAGAAGGGCACGACATCGAAAATTGGTGCCAGGCGGAAGCTGAAATTCTGCGCGAAACTGCCGCCCACGTCCCTCGCCCTGCCGTAGTAATTAATCTCGAAGGCGTCGTTTACACCGGAGAATATGACGTGGCCGCTGCTGAGGGCTACCTGCCCGGGGAATGGAAACCCGGGGATCGCATTCCCGTTCGCCTGGATGGCGACAGACTCTTCCTTCGCCGCCCCAATGGCCGGGAACTCCAGACCAACGTCGTCAAAAGAATCGGCTAGGAAATCACGCAGTCATCCGGCGCGGAGCCGAAGGGGATCTCTACTCTTCCGCACTGACATGGGCCAAGCACAACGCTTTCGTCGCCCGCTCTACCCCACCCACAGCCCCGCCGACGCTCCCACCCACTCCATATTCTGGTTCTGGTCCACGCCCATCATCAAACCACGCCCCATGCGGATAATCGTCAGCACCGCCCGCAACTGCTCCAGCCACACATACATCACCCGCACCTCCGCCTTGGTCGCGCCAAACGGAGTCTCGATCACCGGTTCAAAGTGCAGGCGTTCCTGCAGAATATAATCCGCCCGCTTTTCCGCCGGAATCGCTTCGATATCTTCTTTCTTCGGCGCAATCACCACACCCAGCCCGGCGAAAGAATACAAAGGTTTCAACGCATAGTTTTGCAAGTCGTCGGGAATCCGATCCAACTGGTCGAGAAACCACGTCTTCGGCACCGACTCGTGCCGCAAGTAAGGAATCGAAAACTTGCTGATGCGGAAATACCAGTTCGGATGACCCGCCCATTCCACGTCAAGATCGTCCCGCCAATCGAATCCCAGCTTCACGTTCTTGCGCTGCAACTCGTCCACAATCGCGCGGTTATAAATCCGCCGGATCGGGACCCGCCCTCCGTTCCGCTCGTAATAAAGCTGCGGCCCATGCTTCTTGATCGCCTCGATATCGACGGTCCTCACTCCCAGCATCTTCTCCGTGAGATGAAAATCCGGCAGCGTTTTTTGCGCTTCCGGATGAATCTCCATCAGGATCACGTTTTCCGGATCATGACTGCCGACAATCGCTGCCCGCAAAAGTTCACGGTAAGACTTCTCGTCCAGCCCACCCAGGAAAAATTTCAACTCGGAAGTTGAAGCCGGATTCCTGGAGCCGGAAGCCGGAATCTGATCCAGCCCGTACACTTCAATGTAGCTTTGCGCCAGCTTCACCTGATACGCATAGAGGGAAGGGAAGGCCTGCAACTCCACCAGCTTGGGCTGCAACTCTCCGCTGGCATCGCGTACTAATCCAAAATCCACTTGCACAAACATCGGGTGGGCCGGCTCATTCGGAACTCGAAACTCGTCGGGAATCGACGCATTCGAACGGGCCAGGTACTCCGGACTCTCCACCAGTTGCCGGATCAGCACCTTCCCGTCCTCGGCCATCCGTTGCAACAGGCTCTGCGGAAAAAAGCAAGGCGTCTCCGACAACCGGAACGACACGTGCGTTCCGCAAGCATCGTCAATCCGCCGCAAGAATGTTTGATATTTTTCGGGAGTAAAGCTGGCGTTGAACTGTTTTCGCAAGGAAGGAATCATCAGTAGCGCCGAAATAGCCCGAATTTGTAGCGCCGGCGTCCCGCCGCCTCTCTTGGTGGCTAGAAGCTAGGAGCTAGCAGCTAGAAGCTGCCCACTACGCCTCCACCAAAAACTTCCCATCCCGCATGATCTGCTCGTCGTCCACCCAGATGTTGAACTTCCGTCCCACCACATCAATGTGGGTCGTGGAGTCCCACTCCGCTCCCGTATGCGCCCCGTACGGATTTCCAAAAGCAATGTGCACTCCAGGATACTTCTCATCCTGCAGAATCTGCCCGATTACATCCTTCAGATCGATGTTCGTCCCGATGGCAAATTCGCCCACACGATCACTGTTCTCGTCCGTGTGCGTGTACTTCCAGAAATCGTCTTCCAGTTCGCGATTCTCCGAGTGCGCTTCAGTGAGCCGATTGCCCTTCATGCGAATGGTTAGCGGCGCGCCCTGCAGACTTCCAAATTTTGTACACAGGTAATCGCCCACCACGCCATCGATCACGAAGGTCCCGTTTACTTCGCCCGGAGTCGTAAAGATTTCTCCTCCCGGCAGGTTTCCCCATTTTTCGGGAGTAATAATCCCGCTCGTCTTCAACCAACGATAATTGGGATTCAAATCCGCCGTCAGGTCCGTCCCCGCTGCCGTTTTCGCCCGCACTCGCCGCGCCTTGCGCACCATTTCCACCACCTTCGCGCTCAGCCGGTCTACTTTGTGAAAATCCGCCCGCATCCCTTCCAGCATGATCTGCCGGTTGATGTTCACCATGTGGGCGTGGCGGATTTTCTTCCGATTTACCACATCCGTCATCTGCATGCGAGAACGCAACTCATTCCGCTGTGCCCACACGGCAAAAATGGAAACCTGGCTGGTCTCCAGATCCGCGAGAATCTCCGGCGGCAAATCCTTGAGCGGACGCTCCGCCAGATCTTCCAGCACCCACACGCGGTGCGGCGATCCAAGCTTCTCCAGTTCGGCGACGATGGCCGCGGCAATCTCCAACGTGACTTCGTCGGTGATCACGCAGACCTTCTCTTCCGGTTGTACGCGCAGACAAACGCTGACCGCATTGCGCGCGCCCACGCTGTATTCCGGATCGAAGGCAACTGCATTTTGAGTGCGGGGGCCCCATCCATGTCGCGTTTTTTGCGACTGGGCCTGTCCTGAGCCTGCCGAATGGGTGGAGATTTTGATGTGCTCTATGGGAATATTCATTACCCTACTTTTCTCACCGAAGCAGGCTCATCTTCCTCCAAGCCTACCTCCGTCTCTTCAATTATGTAATCGACAACTTTCTTCAAATCTCCAGTTTCCTGGTAAACGCGCAACTGACGGTCTGCCCCGCTGCCCTCATCCAGCATGGTATGGATGTAGTTCAACTCCTCGCGCGAATCCAGTTCATCCACCACGTCGTCAACAAATTCCAGATACTCGCGGATCAGATCCCGCGCCGGCACTTCCGTCTGTTTGCCAAAATCAATCAGCTTGCCGTCCATGCCATAGCGCGCCGCCCGCCACTTGTTCTCCATGAGCAGCGCCCGCCGGTACAGGCGGAATCCCTGATTCGCGGTATGCAGCTTATACAGTTTGGCCACCGTGGCCTGAATCAGCGCCGCCAGCGCGATCGTCTCATCGGCGCGCATCGGAATATCGCAAACCCGGAACTCAATCGTATTGAAGAATGGATGCGGACGGATGTCCCACCAGATCTTCTTCGCATTGTCGATGCAGTTGGTCTTGATCAGCAGTTTGATGAAGTTCTCGTACTCGCCCCAGCTGGGAAAATAATCTGGAATATTCGTCCGCGGAAACTTATCGAACACCTTGCAGCGATACGATTTCAGCCCCGTATTCATCCCCAGCCAGAACGGCGAATTCGTCGACAATGCGAGCAGGTGCGGCAGAAAATAGCGCGCGTGGTTCATCATATGGATCGCCGTCTCGCGATCCTCAATTCCGATATGCACATGCAGCCCGAAAATCAAATTCGCCCGCGCCACCAACTGCAGGTCCTCGACAATATTCTTGTAACGGTCGTCGGGATTAATCTCCTGTGTCCGCCAGTCCGAAAATGGATGCGTCGCCACTGCCGCCAGCCGCAGCCCATTCTCCCTGGCCAGCCGGATAATATCGCGCCGCAGCATCTTCACTTCCGCTTTGGCTTCCTTGATGTTCTTGCAAACCCCGGTGCCCACCTCCACCACCGACTGGTGCATCTCCGCCTTCACGCGCTCCTGCAGCAGCAACTTGCCCTTTTCCAGAATTTCGGCATGGATGTGCGACCGCAGATCCCGTGTCTCCGGATCTACCGTCTGATATTCCTCTTCGATCCCGATGGTAAAAGTAGGTTTCATGGCATTACCAACAACGTCTTGTGATGTCGAGCCAATTCCTGTCATTCCTAGCGAAGCGAGGAATCTGGAGTTCCCCGAAATCCGGGTGCCCCATCCTTTCGCGTCCTTTGCGAAAGGGTGGAGAATCAGGCCCTAACAGTATAGCAACCACGCCAAGGGCGCTGCTCAGAAGCTGTGGTGCGCCTGGAACCAGGACAACCACAGGAAAAGACCTACAAGAACGAGCATCAAGGCACTCAAGCAAATTGACAGGATAGAAAACGAGCTGCGAATCCAATGTTCGGACGAAAATGCCCGAAACAGTAAGATCATCGCCACCACTTGGCCGATCAGGATGGCGCCGATGCCCCACACAACGAATATTTCAGTGAGACCGCCAGCCACTGCGCCGATCCCGGTTGCCTTCTGTCTCGAGATGCCCAGGAGCGTGTGGCCCAAGCCAACCAGGATAGGAACCCAAGGTGCCCACGCCAGCAGTACGCCCCAGAGAAAGCGCTTCTTCTTTAACTCGTCCACTGAGTTCCCATCATGCCTAAGCTCCGTCTTCCGAGGGCGGTGAACATTTGCGAAGCGGGAAGTTCCTTTTACTTTGCCACCTTCCCCCGCTTTCGCTCGGCCACCCACGCCGGCTCTCCCTTGCGCGATTGCTTCCCAGGCGGCGTCCCTGCTAAAAATCCCGCCCATCGCAACTCCCGAGCCGGAGTCTCCCCACTCTGCGCCATTTTCACTGCCATCTCCGCCACCGCGTTCACGATCCAATCAAAATTCTCCTGCCCCACCGACGTAATCTCCGCATCCGGCGCCGGATTCAGAAAATCAATCGCATACGGCACTCCACCTTCCACCGCAAACTCCACCGTGTTCAAGTCATACCCCAGCACCCGGCACAAAGTCAGAGCATCCTTCTCGATGCGCTCCTTCAGCGCCGCCGACGAGGGCGGCGGATTCCCCTTCACATACCGCTCATGATGCGGCAGCCTCGGGTCGTATTTCATGATGTGTACTTTTTCCTGCCCCACCACGTAGCACCGGTAATACTCTTCAAACACCACGCCGTGCTGCAGCGTCATGCACAGGTCGCCCGTCTGGTTGTAGTGCTGGAAAAACTCCTCCGGCGAATGCACGTGATAAACATACTTCCATCCGCCCCCGGAATAAGGCTTCAGAAAAGCAGGGAAGCCGACATAATCAAAAAGCTCCTGCCAGTTCAGCGGAAAAATCAGGTTCCGCATCGACCGGTCCGTCGTTCCTTCCGGATGCTTGTTGTGCGGCAGAATAACGGTAGGTGGAATGGCCACACCCAGCTCGTGCGCCAGCGCATAATTGAAAAACTTATCGTCCGCAGACCACCAGAACGGATTGTTCACCACGACCGTTCCATGCAGCGCCGCGTTCTTCAAGTAAGCGCGATAAAACGGAATATCCTGCGAGATCCGGTCAATAATCACCGCATACTTCATAGGCTCGTCCATCCGAACCCCGCCCACCTGCACAAACTCCGCCGTCACATCGTCAGCCTTCATCGCGTTGATCTTCTCCACCACCGCCGGCGGAAAGGTATTCTCCATGCCAAACAAAATGCCAATCTTTTTCATCGCAACCCAGCCCTCTCTAACTCATCGACTCTTGTCATTCCGAACCGGGCGGAAGGCCCGGTGAGGAACCTGCTTTTTCCCCGCGTGTCCAAAATTTGTCATCCTGAGCGAAGTGACGGTTTCGCGAAGCGAAGCAGTCACGCAGTCGAAGGATGCCTGCACTCCTGGCCGTCGTCACCGGCGTCGCTGGGCATTCTCTCCGTATATCCAATCCGTCGGCCGGCGAGGCCGGAAAGCCGCCTTCACCTCGCCATCTTGCTCTTCTTAAACCTCTTCACCCCGGCCCAGTACAAGCTCACCTCGTGCCCGTCCGGATCGTCCAGGTAAGCATGCTTCCATCCCCAGGGCATGGCCTTCGGCATTTGCGAAAACTTGACTCCGCCGTGCTGCAACCGCTCGCAGAACTTGTCGAGCTCTTTGACCTCAAAATACAGCCGAATCCCGTCACCCGGAGGCAGAGTTTTCCCGGGCTCAACCAATATGCAGCGCCAAAGTCCCGTCGCCTTGTCCAGCCCGCAGCCGCGCATACACTTTGCGGCCGCCATAGTCCATATCTTCGACCAGCTTGAAACCGAGCAGGTCGCGATAAAACCCCAGCGCCCGCCCCACATCCTGCGAATACACCATCGCGTGATTGAAATTCAGCCCAGACTGTATCTTAGGGACACTTTTCCGCGGTTTCGTCATAGCCCACCCCCTCAGGTTCGGCGCCCGCGCGGACGGAAAAACTAAGAACTGAGAACCGAGAACTGCCTTAAAAATACTTTTCCGCCATCCTCAACCACAGCGGCCAGTCATGCTTAGAATTATCCCCGAAAATATCCAGCCAGTGCGGAATCGCCTTGCCATTGAGGATCGCCGAAAACTTCACATTCTGGTCCAGGCACATATCCCAATCCGCCGATCCCAGTACAATTTTCATCTGCCGGTAACGGCTCAGAAACCAGTCGTCATTCTGGTTCGGTAGATAGTCGGTCGGACAATTGAAGTAACAATCGTCGTCGTAATACCCATCCAGAAATTGGTGGATATCGAATGCCCCGCTCATACTCACGCAATGCGTCACCACATCCGGATGTTTCAGGGCAAAATTCACCGCGTGATAGGCGCCGAAACTGCATCCGGTCATCGCTAGCCGCGGCGTTTGATTCTTCCACCGGATGAACGGCACCATCTCGTGCAGCAGGTACCGCTCGAACTGCAAATGCCGCATCACCCGCACCTTGGGATGCACGCCCTTGTTGTACCAGCTCTCGCTATCGACGGAGTCGGGGCAAAACACCTGCAGGTCGCCGCGTTCAATTTTCGGCGCGAGCACCCCAATCATCCCCCGGTCTTCGTACTCGAAGAACCTACCCTGGGAGGTCGGAAACACCAGAAGCGGTGTACCCGCATGGCCAAACACCAGCGCATCCATGTCCCGGTTCAATTCCTGGCTGTATCTCTTATGATATTCGCGATTCATTTGTCGACGGTCCGGCGGACGCAATATAGTACCTGAACCCGACGCGAAGACCGGAGGTTATTCTACTTTTGTACCGATGGCGCGGTTCGCCTCCCGCCATCCGAATGATATCGTGATACGAGATATGTCGGGAAAGCCTCCCAAACTGATTCCGCGTTCGGCCCCCATGATCCTGCTCGTCCTCACTCTGGCCGCTGCCACCGGATTCGCCGCGGTGAGCCATCTTGTCACCCGCTACACCGCCAATCAGCAAGCGCGTGGCCGCAAGCTTTATGCCCTAGGCCTGGATGACGCCAGGGAGGCCCACTATGACGACGCCATTGCCGCATTCCGCGCCGCCCTTACCTGCGATCCCAGCAATTCGCAGTACCAACTCAGCCTGGCTCGCGCTCTGCGCGACAGCAACGATCCCCGGCGTCTCGACGAAGCCGAATCCTACCTCATCGCTCTCTGGCAGCGCACTCCGCAGGACGCCGCCGTCAATCTCGCTCTCGCTCGCGTCGCCGCCCACCGCGGTTCCATCGAAGACGCCACTCGTTATTACCACAATGCCATGTACGGAGTATGGAATTCCGACCTCGACGCGAACCGCAACAAAGCTCGCATCGAATTG
>OBLU010006121.1_pt1 | contig 10724 bp, 8 predicted proteins | sample 1518681 | NCBI WGS metagenome assembly OBLU01 (sample SAMEA3539304, study PRJEB22396) | soil metagenome | biome: tundra; feature: field; material: soil | place: USA | collected 2010-05 | depth 0.15 m
CGTAGCGGCGGAACTTCTCGATGTTGTATGAGGCGCGGTCGGTGAGGTCCATCTCTATGAACAGGTCGAAGGTCAGCCGATCCTCGGGTATGTGGATCTCGCAGATGGCGTCTGGCTCGATTCGGCCGAAGTCGCTTGACTGCACGTCGAAGATCCCGATGTGCTTGGGACGCACGATGTCCTTGAGGGTGATCTGGTGGCGGCTGCGTCCGTTGCCGGTCTGTGGGATCGCGCATGTGCCCGCGGGCCAGCGCGGGGTGCGCCACTTGTCCGTCGCGTAGTCGCCGAGGTGCTCGTGCAGAGCGATCACCCACGAGAGCAGGTGCAGGTTGTGCCGAAGCGGGCCGGCCTTCTCGACCTCGAGCTGGCGGAACTCGCGGGACGGGGGGACCGCCGCGGGCTGGCGTGACTGAGCGACCTGCATACCGAACTTCGTCAGCGAGTACAGGTACGGCAAGGATCCGCGCGGCGCGTCGCGCAGCACGATCGGCCACCGCGCGATCAGGCCGTGCCGGTGCAGCTTGTCGTGCAGCCGGCCGCGCATGGTGCGCTCCGCGACCCGCGGCATCACCGCGCGCCGCAACATTCCGGGCAGCGCCAGCCCGATCCGGTCCAGCAGCGCAAGGATGGCGTAGTCCTCGGAATACAGGCGCGGCAGCCGCGTGGACGGTGGCTGCTCCTCGAAGGCCCGGATGCCGAGCAGAGGGTCGACGTAAGCAGCCAGTTCGCGGATGCTCTCCGACCCGCCGTCCTCGCTGAACAGTCGCTGCGGACTGTCCGTCGCGGGGCTCGCCCCGAGCACCTGGCGTACGGGGCTTCGCTTGACCTCGGGGACCTCCCCGGCTTCGCGGATCAGCGGCTGGACATGCTCGCTCTCGACGGACGGTGAAGGCGCGCCGCTGTCGCGAGGCGTGCTGGGAGATCCCGTCTCGTCGGCTTTCGCGCTTGCCGTGGCCTGTGTGGACTTGCTGTCCTCTGTGCTGGCGGAGCTGCCGGTCCGCTTGTAGGTCTTGGGGAGCTGCTCCGGGTAGGGGCCGACCTTTTCTTGAAGGAGCCGCAGGTGGTGTTGCGCCCACACGCCGTTTCGGATCTTCGCGAACGGATATGTCTGGGCGAAGAACCTCGTTGCTCGAGCGCCGCCGGCTATCCACGACGCCAGGCAATGCCACACCGACAGGTACAGCGCCCCCTCGGGTGTGGCGCCCATCAGCTCCCGCGATTCGAGGTCCGCCCGGATCATCGTCTGGTAGACCGACATGGCGATCCTCGTCGCCGACTCGGCGTCATCGGGGTCACCGACCCTGAACAGGCACCGAGACTGAAACAGATTCGTGACGCCCTTTCGGATCGCCTCTGTGACCGCCGGGGACTCGGCCTTCGCCCCCAGCTGGCTGAGGTACTGGATGCCCATAGTCACCTCGAGCCCCGCCTCGCGGTGCGTCGCCGCCTGCTTGACGGTGTTCATCGACGCGATGTAGCCGCCCTCGTCCCAGATCGTGGGGACCCGCGCACGCTCCTCGGGCGGGAGATGCACCTGCTGCTGCATCAGCGCGTGAAGCCCTTGGAAGAGGAAGTGCATGACGACCTGAGCGTTCTCCTCGCCGAGGCTGCCCATGTTCGCGTCGACGATCAGGATGTCTCTCGCCTGAACGATCTCCGAGAGGCGGATGTCGACGGGATGGTTGAAGAACCGCCGCAGCGCTGGGGAAGCGAGGATCGTCTCGATCTTGTTCCTGGGCGGGTCAAGGCGCTGGTAGGTGTTGCTGCGGTTGTTGGCGAGCTCCTCCGGCAGCACCCGGGCGAAGAACTCAGTGGTGTGGTCCAGGTCTGCATACCCCTGGCAGGCGTTCACTGCCTGCTCGCGCAGGTCATCCCGCGCCGGGAGCAGCAGCGCGAAGACGTCCTCGAACATCGCCAGGCCGCCGTGCTTGTGGGCGAGCGCCAGCGCACCGATGACCGCGTGGTACAGGTAGCGCCTGCTGCTTTGGAACACCTGCCCCTCGGCTGTGTCGCTGATCGCCTGCACGATGTTGTCGGCGACCGCTGAGGCCTGCTCGGGGAGCGTCCTCGCGGGGTCCAGCCGCAGCGGGCTCATCCCGAACATCGGACGGCCCAGGTCCAGGTACCACACGCGCTTGCCGCAGTCCGGCGGGGTCATCTCGAGACACAGCCGCGCGAGCTCGCTCTTGGGGTCAACGACGATCGGCGCCGCGTCGGGGTCCCGGATGTCTGACAGGTACAGGCGCAGCATCGCCGAGGTCTTCCCCGACCCCTGCCCGCCGACGAGCAGCACGCCGTACTTCCGGTCGTCAGGGTGCAGGTACACCGGGCCGTTTGATGCCCTGAGCACCGGCAGCATCTCGTAGGGCAACGGGCGCAGCGCGCTGGTCACGCGTCGGCCTCGGCGTCCGGGGGCGTCACGTCCGGCGGCAACTGCGGCGCGGGGTCTGCCACAGCCATCCCGATCTCGGGCGGCGCCGGTATCCGCGGCAGCGCCAGGCGCCGCAGCGGGACGTTCTTCATCCGTGCCCCCGGGAAGGCGACGAGCTGGGAGACCTCGCTGGAGGACGCCAGGGAGCGCAGCGTGACCCCGGGAAGGACCGGCGGATATGCCGTCGCGAACCGTCGGCGGTAGAGGTCCTCGCGGAGGATCATCCAACGCCGGTGCAGCCGGTTCTGTCCTCTGCGGGCCTGTACCGCGGCTGCGATCCGGTTGGCGTTCTCCCTGCTGTCAGCCGCGACCTGCACCTCGAGCCAGCACCATGCGTGGTCCTGCACCGCGGTTGCCGCCGACATCTCGGTTCGGTTGAAAGTGCTCAACACCCCGGCGTCACGGGCAACCAGCCTCCCCTCGTGCTGGCGCAGGCGCTCGCGGGCATACCGTTCGATCGCAAGGACACAGGGGGTCAGTTGGAATCGCACCGTGCTTGGCACGCCGACGGCGGCCTGCGTTTGCGCGATCGTTTCCAACGCGCTCGAGGAGTCATTCTCGAGGTCCCCGACGATGGGGTACACGAACGCGCGGTCCTTGCGGAACCGCAGAACGTGGCCGGGGACACCCAGAACCCCGTCGATCTCCTTGGGGGGACCGATGAACTCGTAGCCCACGCGAACGTCGGGGTATGCCGAGCTGATGATCCCGTCGATCGTCTGCACGAGTGTCCGCTCGCACCGCATGCACAGCACCCACTCCATCTCCCCCTTCGGCCCAGGGCCGAAGTGCGCCTCAAACGCCAGGTAGGGCTGCCCGTCACGCCCTCGGTCCTCGGGGAACTCCCTGACCGCGTTCAGCGCGGCCTCCACCATCGCCACGAGATCCTGCTCGCGGGTCTGGTCGTGCATAGAGAGCTTGATCTCGTACAGGCCGTAGGCGCGGCTCAACCTGTTCGCGAGCCGCCTGCGAACGATGTAGACGAGCCACCCCGCGAGCGAGATTACGCTGAGGATGCAGCTGGCGGCGATGATCAAAAGGACGTGGGCGAAGGTGAGCCACCCGTGGCGCGCTGAGCGCTCGTGAAGGATGCTCCCGGGGGTGCTTGCGGTCACTGACGTTGCGGTTGTGGCGGTCGGTTTGGCGATGCTGAGGTGGCCGAGCTTCGGGATCAGCACGGCGAGTATCACGCCGGACATGAGCAGCCCGACGAGCAGCAGCAGGATGTGGCCCGGGCGCGCTCGCACGCTCACGCCCCAGCCCACATCTCGAGGACCGCGCCGAGCGCGAAGAGAGCCAGGATCACCGGCAGCCGCCGGACGGTGAACGCGACCGTGGCCCGCCCCCGGCGTACATCGACGTAGAGAACGATGAGCAGTATCCACGCCGCGATCTCGACCGGCGCCTGCGGCAAGAACGCGCTGATCTGACGCGTGCCGTAGGCGCCGATCAGCATTCCAGCGAGGGTGGAGGTCCCGGTCGCCCATAGGCACAGGACGCCGTCGCAGGCTCGCAGGATCGTTCGCTCGAAGCGCCCGAGCTGCTGGCCGTCTTGCAGGACGTGCGCGCAGCCCAGGAAGACCGCGAACCCCAGGAAGATCGTCGCGTTGTGCATCCAGATCCCGGCGGCCGCCGCTGCCTGGTGGTGCACCGCGGCGAAGTGGACGTCCAGGAGCCTGCGGGCGGCCCCGGCGAACACGAAATGCGTTATCAGGCCGCCGAGCGCCGTGCCCGTCACGGTCGCGGCGAGTACCCGGCGCCTGGTGAGGTGGGTGTCTGCTTGTGAGCTCATGGTCGCTTGAGGAGCCCGGCGATCGCCTGGAGGGTGAGCGCCGCTTCGCTGCACGCATCAGCGATGCGGTGCTCGGCCAGGGCGGCGAGGTGGGGCATCAGGATCAGCGGGGCTCGCCGTTCGTCCGCGAGGTCTCCCAGAGCGTCGATCGGGGCCTTGCGTCCTTCTGCGCGCGCGATGATGAGCTCTGGCCGCCCCAGCGGCGCCAGCCGCGACAGCACCCGCCGCGCCCGCTGGAGGGCGCTCTCGCTGGCGGGCAGCACCCACGCGACGTGCGTCGCGAGAGCGATCGCGGCCTGCTCTGAGGAACGGGCGAGGGTGCCACCGTCCAGGACGGTCAGCCCGTGCACGAGACGAGCGTCGTGCAGGAGCCGCCGCACGCCCTCCTTCTCGCCTGTGACAGTGAACTGCGGATCCCCGGCGATGACCCTCAGCCCGCCTTCTCCCTGCGCGAACAGTCCGCCACCCAGCGGCTCCCCGGCGGCTACACGCTCGGCGGTGTCCGCGAGGGTGCGGGCGCTCTGCACCCCCGCGTATACGGCCAGGCCGGCGGTCGGGCCGCCGGTGTCACACACGAGCACGGGAGCGCTCGACTGTTCGGCGGCGGTAGCGGCTGTGAGATACGCGAGGGTGCTTGCGCCCGCGCCACCGACGAGCCCTACCACTTGCAACAATGGCCCGGGGGTCCTGGTGAACGACAGGGCGGGTGCGGATAGCCCGCCTGTACTCTCGGCTGCTCGCCTGCATGTCAAGCCACCCCGGGGTCGTTCTCTGAAGGGAAATGAACGCATCGCGTGCTGGTCGCCTCGTCGTCTTTGACACGTCTACGACTGGGGTTGCCACTCGACCACAGCCCAGCCGCCCGGTACCGCCGCGACCGTCGCGAGGGTGATGTGAAACGCCGCCTGCAGCCCCGCGTATTCCTGATCGCCGCCCGTCTGCTCGCGGGTGATGACCGCGTACTGCCCGGCGCTCCCGTCGATCACCCGGCTTACCGCGATCACGCTCCCCCGGTTGTAGATGTGACCCTGCTGGAGCGTCGTGTCGCGTTTGGAGGCGGCCGCCGCCTGACGCTCGGCCAGGCGGGCGTTACCGACCGCGATCGCGGCGAGTTGTGTCTCATGGACGGGGAGGGTGCGGTAGGTCCAGTTGATGTAGAGCACGGCGAACTGGATGAGGGCCTGCTCGGGAGTCACAGCGGGCCGACTGGGCGCCCGTTCTGCTTCAGCGCCCGCGGGGACCGTCCCCTGCTGCTCGCCCGGGTTGGCCTGCGCCGGGGCTCTGTCGGCGCGCTCGGTGTTGTGGTTGACGGCGCCCGCGAGTCCGCACCCGCAGAGCATCGGTGCGAGCCCGCCCAGTAGAGCGAGCGAAAGCACAACGCGGCATCTCACGGTCATCTCAAGCCTCTTTCTCAGAGCCCCGGCGGGTGGCGGACCACCCACGGTGCCCAGTTGGGGACATGGTCAAATACCCGCCAGCGCGGCCCGCTCTTTCCCTGGTTGGGGCCGGTGTCGGTGCCGTTGTAGGAGGTGTCGAATCTCAGGCCGGCGACGTACATGAAGGCGTGGCCGGAGTTGGCGTAGACGCTCACGTATTTCCCGGGGCCCGATTCGCCGTAGGACTCCAGTTCGGTGGAGTCCTCGGCCTGCGCGCCGAACACGCCGCCCGCGTGCAGGACGAAGGACACGGCCGAGGAGCAGTCATACGCCGGCTGCACGGCGCTCAGTGGCGTGCCGTGCGCGCCGCCATACAAGTACGTAGTCCCGTACAGCCGGTTGCCGGCGGCGACCATCGCCTGCACCGCCGCCGGCGCGTTCCTCGGCGCGGCGGCGAGCCCGTCCGGGAGGATCTGCGCCGATTCGCTTGCCGTCAGCGGCAGCGGACCTTCTACCGTGAGTTCACCCGCACACTGCGATTCAGTTCCACCTGAGCCTTCCGGCGATCCTCCCGCTTCGCTCGCGCCGGGTGTGGCTTCGAGGACTTCTCCCGCGCCAGACTTGGGCGCGAGCTGGATATCGACCTGGTCCTTTGAGACGCCGAGGGCCTGCGCGGAGGGACCCCACAAGTCGATGCGATACTGGAATCCTTCGGGGGTGTGTTCACTGGGCCCCTGCCCGTACCCTGTATCCCGCTTATAGACGATGATGCTTCTACCGGCGCGCGCGACGCGCAGGCCAGTCATGTACGGCAAGACACCGAGCGCGTTGGCGTCTGCAAACTTGAAACAGCCCGCGCATTCGTTGGCCTTGTTCTGTGTCTCCAGCGAGAGCTCGGCGAACGTGTTTGGGTGTTCGGAGAGGTTCGCCTGCGCGGGGTCGGGGATCGACCCGTAGTGGCCGCTGCCGGTGCCGTCCCCGGCGTAATACTCGGTCGCGCCCACCGGATACCAGTGGCCCGGTTGCATCCGCAACGGCTGATCCCACAGTTCGCGTGCCATCGCGCTCAACCCGGGGGGCACGTTCACCGTGCTCACCGCGACTCCCCCGGTGCCGCCTGGCGTCTGACACGACGCGCTCGTCGCTGGAAAAATGACCGCGACGACCACCACGATCAAGCCCAGTACCGCGAGAATCGCCACCAGGATCGCGGCCAGCCCAGCTACAAGCAGCCCCCCGCTCGTGTTCTCCGATCCTGAGCCCATGCCGGCCCTACTCGCCGGTCTCGACGGGGACGCCGTTGCGCGCGAGCTCGCGGATCGCGGGCCACACCTCGCCGTTGTGCTTGGCGATCATCGCGTTGCGCATAGGCACATCGGTATGAGGCTCGGAGGTAAAGCACCAATACTCAGTTGCTGCGAGCGGCAGCCTCACCCGTCCCATCCCACGGGGACCGTTGAGCCAGAAAAGCTCGGAGTAGCGGCCCTTGACCGTCTGGAGGTTCGCTACGATCGCGGTCTTCTCAGCGCTCAGGCCCAGCGCGCGCTGGGCAAACTCGAGCTCGTCGGCATTCAGCTGCTTCAGCAGGGCCGCCATCCCACAGTTACGCAGCAGCGGCAGCCCGTGCTCGGTCCCGAGATCCGATAGCTGCTGGCTCAAGATCAGAAGGAACAACCCGAGGTGCCTGGCCTGTCTGGCCAGGCCGGCGACGTGAACTCCGGCCTCGGGGCTTGCGACCTTGTGCCACACCTCGTCAATGACCAACATGCACAGCAGCAGCAGCAACGGCACGTCCGGCTCGCCGACGAGGTGAGCATGTTCTGCGCTGTGGCGCCTCACCTCGCGAGTGACGTGCTCGATGATGCTGAACATCACCGGGCCGAGAATCGCCTCCGGGCAATTCCGGGTGTCAAACACGATCAGCGGGCTGTCCTTGGGGATATTCGTCTCCCGGTCAAGCAAATAGGAGTAGGCGCCGTCGCCACAGAACTCCCCGAGACGCCCGGCGAGATTGCGAAGCGTCGCCGCGATCTCCACCGCGCCGGCGTCTGCTTCCTCGCCGGCGCGGGCCAGCAGCACGCGTTGCAGCATCGACTCGCGGGCGCTCACGCTCTCCTCGTGTGCTTCGGCGTACACCTCGCGGATCGCTGTGCCGAGGTGCGCCCGCTCGAGGACGCTCAAGCCCTCATCGCCCATCATGCTCGCGTGCAAAGCGACGAGGTAGGCGACCTTCTCCCGGGGCGGGGCGGCCTGGCTGGGGGTGTCCCAGGCGTTGATCGCCCACGGCGAGTCATCCGAGCCGATATCCAGATGGCGCGCGCCGTGGACCAGCTTCGTGAGGATCGAGTAATGCCCGGCGCGATCGATCACGAACACCCGGCCGATCCCGAGCGCCAGGCATCGCGCCATGATCGTGTTGGTCATCATCGTCTTGCCAGCACCGGACTTACCGACGATCACGAGCGACTGGTTGTCGTGAACCCGGTCCGTTGGATTCAGCAGCTCCAACGTGCGCCCTGGGGAGGAGAACGCGAAGGGCACCCCGACGGGGCTGCCACAGCTCGTCCCTGCGAGCGGAACGCAATCCCCGACGTTGCGGGTCGCGTACGTGCAGGTGTATCTGGCGACATCCCTGCCCAACGGCAGAGTGGACGGCCACAGCCGCTTCTGGTGGTGAGCGCCGCGGTTTACCGCGACGTCCGACGTTGAGCTCAGCTGCTCCACGCAGAAGTCCACGGCCTCCCCGAGCGCCGCGAGATCCGGGTCCGGTCCGCCGCGGCGCGTCGAGTGATAGATGCTGGTCTCAAACAGGCTCGCGCGCTCGTGCCCGGACATCTCCCGCAGCAAGTGAGCGGACTCCTCCTCTTGGGCGAGCCGGTCGAAGTCCGGCACACGGCCGCGGGCCTCCGCGCCCCTGTTGACGGTGTACACCCGGCGGTAGCGCATCTTCAGACGGCCGCGCTCTCGGCGACGGTCAAGCGCCCGCACATGCACGCTGAGAGTGAATGGCTCGCGAGTCATCATCGCGCCCATCAACCACCCCATCTGGGTGTTATCCGCGGTCGTCGCGACCCAGATCGTCTGCTCCACATCCCGGTCGATCTCAACGTGGTGCGCCGAGCGGTCAAAGTCCATCGGAGACTCTGCGATGAGACCGCGCAAACGCCGTGCCACCTCCCGCGCCTGCTTGGCGTCGAGGACCCCGTCGAGCTCGCCGAATATCTCGGTGCTTCGCGGCGGGCGCTTCATCCCGCGGTCTGACTGCGTCGGGTTAAACCGCGACCACAGCAGGGCCACGACCTCCTCACCGTTAAGCAGGCGGCTCGGGAGGGCCAGCGCGTCGAGCTCCGAGCGCATCCCTTCCGTGAACGCGAGGCTTTCACGTGTCGCGCGCCGGTGTACCTTGAGGCTGCGCCTCAGCGGCCCGCTCGGAAGCCTCCCCCGGCGGGAGCGGATTTCGCGGATCAGCGCATGACGCTGGCCGCGCACCGGCAGGTACGGGCACACCACGTAGAAAGAGGTCTGCACCGCCGCCTGCTCGTCGGCGTGCTGTCGCAGCGACTCCTCCATCGCCGCGTAGAGCCGCCAGCGCGACACCGCCAGCGGGTCAACATCCGCCCCGTCAAGTGACGCGGGCGGATCGCCCGCGGTGTAGCTCACTTCCCTGCGGGCGCCGGCGAGGATGTCATCCAGGTCAATCGGGCGTGAGACGACGTAGAACTGCAGGCTCTGGTCCGCTCGCAGCCGGGAGAGAAGATGACAGTAGCCCTGGGCGATCCGCACCCGCTCCTGCGGTGAGAGGATCAGCGGGTTCGGCGGCGTCACGTTGATGATCCGTACGAGCGCGCCCTCGCTGGTGATGACCATGCCGGTGCGGTCGATCGCCTCGACGGCAAGCAACTCGCCCGCTTCCTTCATGCGCTGCGCCTCGCCAGCACCCTTCGTCCTCAGAAGTCCCATATCGCCCCCAGGTCCACGGTTTGCCTGTCGCGGCCGGCGGCGAATCGTTGGCTGTCCTCGTCGGGATCGATCACATACCCCTGGCAGGTGACTCCGGGCCCGGCGATGTAACGCCCGTCGGTGAAGTGGTCATGCACCGTGGCCCGCAGGTAAAGCCAGGCGTCGAACTCGGTGGTGCTCGCCAGCAGCACCGTGCCTGTCGGAACGCTCGCGATGTAGATCGCGATGAAAAGCGTCAAGTACGGGCTGAAAGGCGAGACATACAGCGCGAACACCAGGCCGCACATCAGCCCGCAGAACAGCGAGATGATCTGCGGGATCGTCAGCTCACCGATCCGCAACCGGTCTGAAAGATGCTTGTATGCGGGGTTCACTCAGACGCTCCCTTCAGTCAAGAAATGGCTCGGGGTCCGGCAGGTCGCGAGACGGGCTCGCCGGGGTGGCCCCCGACGCGCTTGGGGGCCCCGGCGGCTGCTCGCGTAGATCCGCGCCCAGGCTCCGTTGCTCCGCCGGAGGGCTTTCAGCTGACCGCACCCCTGGCGAGCCGGCGGAAGGCCGATTCGCCGGTGGTTGCGTATCCGGGCGCGGGCTCCCGGATACGCCGCCGCCCGGCGGCTGCTCGGCGCAGGACGGTGAGGCCGCCGCCGCGCTGTGCTCATCGCCCGCGGGCTGTGAGTCCAGCCTCGTGATCGCGCCGCTCATCCCCTTCTGCAGCGTGCCCTGGGGCGCACTCCCGAGGGTCAGCAGGGCGTCGCGCTGTGCGGCACTGAGCCCCGCGGCGCCCACGTGCTGGGCGGCCCACGGGCGCATCCGCGTCGGATTCGCCGACTGAAAGGAAGCCAGTCCGCGCTGCGTCTCGGGGGAGAACTGGCCCATCGCGGCCACCACGCCCTGTGTGTCCGGCGGGGACATCTGCGAGCGCGCCTGCATCGTCTGCCACGCCTCATCGACACCGGAGCGATCAAACGCAGGACGGTCAATCCCGGAGACCGAGAATGCCTGCTGGCTTCGGCGCACAGCCTCCGCTCCGCCCGCCGCGCCACTCGCCGACGCAGCTTGGCCATCTGACTGCTCGCCCGTCTGTTGCTCGGATGTCCCCGAGCCCTGCCGGCGCCCCGGCAACCGGCTATCAGGGCGGTGGCCGTCCGCCGCTTACCAGGGACGG
>OBLU010006122.1_pt1 | contig 10722 bp, 5 predicted proteins | sample 1518681 | NCBI WGS metagenome assembly OBLU01 (sample SAMEA3539304, study PRJEB22396) | soil metagenome | biome: tundra; feature: field; material: soil | place: USA | collected 2010-05 | depth 0.15 m
CGCAGGTGTCGCGCATGCGCTTCAGCTTATCGAGGTCGAAGGCTCCGCCCATTGGACCTTCGGCCGGAATGAAATCTCCACCGCGGCGCGCCGAAGATCCGGCTGCGGACGCGGACATCGGAATATGGTTTCCTTCAATTACCATGTCCGGATCTGGGCTGATATGAGTAACACCACAGCGGAGGTTATAGTTAATATTCTCCTTGGAGATGATGTTGTTGCCTTCGATCGCATGGTAGTCGGCGCCAACATGCATCTTGAGGTTCTTCTTATGAGGACGCGCCGCGGCCGTCTGGGCCGTTGCCAACCCAGGCAGCACGGAAGCTGACAGGCCTGCACCGGCGATGGTTCCGAGCATCGCTCTACCGAAATCTCTTCTTCTCATGGCTCTCTCCGGGGTCCATTTTAAAGCGTGTTTCTGTCTGGCTCTTATTAGAAAGCCTAAGGGTATTGCCTGTCATGGAACTCCAAGCGTCATGACAGGCCGTTCTTCTATGACTTGGCGAAAATCTGGCGGGAGGCATCGCCGGCGGCGGACAAGTTGGCGAGCCACATCTCAGTGTATTCGCGCGAGAGGACGATGCCGTCGGCTCCGGCACCAAAAGCTGCCTCAACCTCCGCCTTGACTGCAGCAGGCGTTGTTTCCTTCCAGCCTTGCTGAATTGGAACGTTGATGTCAACGCTGGGATAAATCTGAATCGAGTGATCGGTTGCGGCGGTCGCTCGTTTCGTTTCACGTGCGATGTAATCGACAGAGAGGCCGCTTTGCGCCATCTCGTCATACGGCTTCTCGTCGTAGTTCATGATTTTGTAGTAGAGAGGCAAGAGATCCTGCGGGGTGGCGTCAGCGAAGATGGTTGAACATAACCTGTTGACGAAACCTTTCATTCGTCCGCCGCCAGCGTTGTTGTAACTCGCGATCTTGACGAAGTCGGTATAGTTCTTGATTTTCGCGTAGTCATCAACCGCACTGTAGAAAGGGCTGAAGGTCACGTTCTGCACAATATGGAAGCCAAAAGGTTTCTGGGGTGCGATAGCTTTTGCGGTGCCGTATAACTCCGCGCGAATCTCGTGATAACTGTCGTTCCAGAGGGTGTGCCAGGCCAAAATCTCAGGGTACTCGAGCAGGATTCTCCAGAAAGTGACGAAGTAGCCATCGGTGGGCCGCTGCCGCGAATCCGCTGCCTGGAACAATTTGTCCAGTTTGATAAACCCTTGCCGTGCTCTTTCGACAGAGATGTCGCGGTCTCGCGCCTTGGCGCGGCAATAACTGCAGAAACAGGAGATGCCGGTTGTGGCCCAGCCGCCGCCGATCATATTGTCGAGAGGACCCATGCGCTCACAGCCCCAGATAATGCCATCGACTTCGCCGGGATAGCCGGAGAGATACGATTCGATTCGGCCCGTCAGCTGTGCGCGATAGTTGGGATGATTCCAGCATGCGCTGTCAGTGCGTTTCCCATAGACATCAATCTCGGCCACTTCAGTGAATCCGGGAATCAGCCGCATCATATTTGCATTGGTGTTGTTGTAGTCCCATGCAAAAAAGTCCATGCCCCGCACCTTCATCTTTGGCGCGACTTCACTGATGACATTGAATTTGGTGGATGCGTGAAAATCCCTGAGGGTCGTATTTTGAAAGTATTTCTGATCGTAGTCGTAGAATGCGCCGCCGATTTCAGGGTTGGCCTTTGAATAAGTGCCATGGTCGGGGAGTGGAATGCGTCCGCTGGCATCGGTGGGCTCAGATAGGAACGTGAAAGCAAAGGCTGTGTTGACATTTCCTTTTTGCTGAAGGTTGTCGAGGAGCTTATCTATACCTTCATCCTGCCAGGCGTAAGCCTTGACTTGCGTCCCGACGAGATTCTTCCGATTCCTGGTGGCGTAGGAATTGGACGGACGTGGCGCTTTGGTCTGGGCCTTCAGGTGCGAGCTTCCTGCAGCCGAGAGTGCTGCCAGGAATTGGACGAATCGCCGCCGCGAGATGTCGAGATTCATGATCTGGTCCTTATTTGATGAGAGCGGTGAGAAAAAAAGACCTCCCCGGGTTCTGTTCCCCAAATTGCGGAGAACAGTTCCCGAGGAGCTAATCAAGGAGGCAACTGGTTAGAAAGTGTACTTACCCGCCAACTGCATAATGCGCGGGGGATTCGCGGCTTGGATCTGACCGAAACCCGATGAAGTAAACGAGTTGACGGGCAAGGAGAGGTTTGGGTGATTGAAGATGTTGAAGAACTCGAACCGAAGCTCCAGGTTCTGTTCTCTGAAGGTTCTGAAGAGCTTCCTGATGCTTACATCGGAGTTGATGTAATGCGGCCCCAGAAGGGAGTTCATGCCGGTGGTTCCAAAGGTCCCTGCGCCGTTTGCAGCGAAGGCAGTCTTGGTGACCCACTGCATGACACCAGGCGTTGTGTTCTTTACATACGGACTTACACCTGCGACGGCATTTGGACGATCCAGGCCGATTCCAGTTAGAGAAGCGTCTGAGCCAGTCAGCGGTGAGAACGGGAAACCATTGTTGTACGAAACCAGAAAGGACGGCGACCATCCACCGGCAATCAGGTTGAGCATTTGGTTCGTGAAGTTGAAGCCCTGGTAGACAAACGACGCGTTCATGTTTTGGCGCAAGTCGTAGTCGCACGGACCGTAGTCAAATCTCATGTTGGTAGGGTTGGTCTGTGTGTTGCCCTGCAGCTTGTTGCCAATCGTCTCCGTATCCTGGAGGCAATGAGAGTACGTGTAGTTGTACAGCAAGGTGTAGCCATGGCTCAAGCGATGCCGAGCTGAAACCTGCAGTGCGTTGTAGGTGGTATTCACGCCATCGTTCATCATTGTGATGGTGGAATAGTATGCGCCGTTCGCCGGATTAATCTGAGACAGGATCCGGCGTGCCGGTTCATTCTTCGTGGTGGCCCCCGCGATATTTTGGGGAGCATTCTGTTCATACCCTGAGCGAAGGTGTGTGGCTTTGTTGCCGATATAGCTGGCGGTGATGGCCCAGTCTCCTCCGAACTGGCGCTCCAGGCTCAGATCCCATTGCTGCATGTAGGGATGATGAAGGCTGAGCGGAAGGTTGACATAGGTCCCGTTCTGGTTGAACGAAGCATTCGTGGTAGGCGGAAACGGGTTTGGAAACGGGTTACCACCCGCAACTCCCTGGAACGGATTGGTGAATCCGCCCGCAGGCGTCGTCAATGTGAGCCCATTTGCCCAGGGAGGCGCGAGACTGAAAGCGGAGTCTGTGAATGTTTCGGGCTGATCAAAGAAGATTCCGTACGAACTGCGAATGCTTTCTTTGCCTTGTCCCGTGGGATCCCAGGCAAGGCCGATCCGTGGAGCAAAGTCGTCGTAGCTGCCATTCGCGTAGCCTTTTGGAATTCCCTTATCTCCGTAGAAGAAAACTCCCGGAGGCGCTTTCGGAAATACCGTGGAGACTGTACCCGCAGTAAATGCGGGGAAGTCAATGTGATCGCCTTCGTTGTATTGCTGTGTCTCGGGAAGGGAGGGCTCCCAGCGCACTCCGCCGTGGACGTTGAGATTCTTTGTCATTTGAAAGTCGTCTTCAAAGTATGCGGCGATGTACTTCCCGTAAGAGTTGCTCACCTGCTGGCCAGTATCCGTGAATGAATCGAGACTTCCCGTGAGGAAGTCGGCAAGAGCGTCCTTTGTCAGCGAAGCGTTGAAAGTGAAGAGGCCATTGGAATCGTAGACGTTGCTCTGATACATCTGGCCGATAATGTTCTCCGCGCCGAAGCTGAAGTGGTGTTTGCCCTTGATCCAGTCAGTGTCGTCGGACCATTGATACTGGTTCCGGACAAATTTTGCCGGAGCATTGGATCCGCCACCGATGCTGAAGTAATTCGAAAGTGTGATGTAAGAGAAGTTTGGTGCGGCGTCGTAGATATTGATGCCTACCTGGGTGGGGCTCGGCATATTAGACGGGTCGGAGCGGTGGATCGCCAGGCGCGCGTAGGTGAAGTGGATCGAGTTGATGATTGTCGGAGAAATCGTCATCTGGTCGCCGATCACGACTGACTGTGAGCGGTCAAGGAGAGCGGGACGAGTCAAGGTCAGCAGGTTAGTTGTGTACACCGCTGGATTCGCGTAATCCAGAATGAAATAACGTCCAAAGATCGTATTCTTCGGAGTCCGCACCCAATCTACGCGGGCCACGTCCTGATATTCATTGCTTGGATTGGATGCCGGATAGGTCAACTTTCCGCACGGATCGGTTGAAACCGGTATGAGTTTAAGGTAGGCCAGAGCCGGGGCACTATAGGAAGACGTTGGGATCTGGTTGCCGGTATAAGGTGTCGTGGTACCGGGATGCACCAACTGTCTGCCGCCGGTTTGGCATACAGTGCCGTTAGCCGCATTGCCGTTCTCGATCGCGGACCAGTCGCCGTTCATAACTGCTTGCGTTGGCACGTAAACGATATTTGCTCCCGACACATTGCGAATAATGGTTCCCTGGTAGCCGCCGAAGCCGAAAAGCTTGTCTTTCACGATGGGGCCGCCAACTGTTCCGCCAAACTGATTGCGGTGAAGCGCATCCCTGCTGGTCGGCGTGGCAAAGAAATTCTGCGCATTGAGGGATGGCGTGCGCACAAATTCAAACAGGTCACCGTGGTAGCCGTTGCCCCCTTGCTTTGTGACGACGTTGATTACTGAGCCGGGATGCAGTCCGTACCGGGCCGAGATGCCATTGGTCTGCACGTTGAATTCCTGCAGGGCGTCAGGGAAGGGGAACGGCATGTTGATGTTGGAGTGCGAGTCGTTATTGTCTCCGCCATCGAGCAGATAGTTGTTGCCGTTGATCTGGCCGCCCGAGACTGAGACGCCAACGGAGTTGACATAGTCGTGGGTGGTAACGACACGGCTGGCGGCGTTGGGCGGCATGGCAGCGCCGCCGGAGAGCAGAATCAGATCGGTTGCCTGGCGTCCGTTCAGTGGAAGATCAACGATGCGCTGGTGGTCAATGACTTCAGAGATCGATGTGTCCTGGGTCTCGACCATGGCTGCATCTGCGGAGACCTGGACTTCCTGGGAGACGCTGCCGACGGTGAGCGGGACATTGACCTGGACATTTTGTCCGACCTGCAAGACGAGGCCGGTTTGGGTATATTTTCTGAATCCGTTGGCGGTGACTTGCAGCGAATAGCCGCCGACGGGAAGTCCTGGCAGTACGAAGGACCCATCCGCACCGCTTACCGTGGTCTGGACCTGGCCCGTTTCCTTCTGCGTTGCAGTGATCTTGGCGCCCACTACCGCAGCCCCGGATTGATCGAGCACCGTGCCATGAATCTGTGCATTATTGACCGATTGTGCGAAGCCGGCATTGTGCAGTAAAAGGACCAGGCAGATTGCCGAAATCCACTTTGCCACTTTGGAAATAACCATTTGTTCGCCTCCAGTACAGATTGCAGTGGTCTGTTGAGTCGTGTTTTCGATTTGATTGTTGCCTTCAGCGCATTACTCGCGGCGGACCAGGTAGCGCACGGCCAGACCTGGAGCGTTGCGCACGGGAGGGAATCCAGTGGTTTCCAGGAACATTCCCACTGGGACCTCAGCGATTGGCCTACGGCAAACTTGGATGCCATTCGTAGACCAGATGTCTCTTCCAGGCATCAAATTCCGGAGTGTGATCGATCGAGGAATCTGTCAGGACTTACGGGGGCGATCATTTGAAGACTGGAAAAAGAACACAACATGAGTTGCGAGAACTTTATACGCACCTCAAGAAACGACTGTCAAGCGGAAAGATGGCATGCCTGTCCGCCTGTCATACCATTGAAAAATTGAAGGGATCAAGCAGCCTCCAAGGACAGCGAATTCTTGTTTTGGATTGGCCGATGGCTGCGGTGAAAGTGCCGGCAGGGTATTGATGTTGCGGAAGAGCGTCTATACGGCTAAAGCGTTTTTCTTGAGAGACTTACCACTTGTATCTGGTTGGGACGGGGGTTATGCGCACGTATGCACTGCGTCAAGGGTTTGTCAGAGACTGGGGAAAATGGACTACTCTGAGGGCCGATCGGAGCGGTTATATACGGGCACAGAACCAAAGGACGCGCGCCCGCGGACCGGGTTGAACGCGGGCGACAGGCACCTGAGGCCGGTCAGGGCTGGACGACTTTTACAACGAGGTAGGTAATCTGCGTTCCGGGGGCGAGGATGAACTGGTGCGGGATTCCGGCGGGGATTTCGATGACGTCGCCGGGGCCGACTTCCTGTTTTTGGCCACCTTTGATGCCAGAGCCCTGGATCTCGTTGGGTGCCGTAGGGGCGGGATCAATGACATCTCCACCCCAGACGATTGCGGCGGTTCCGGACTGAATAACCATGACATCGGCCTTGGTCTTGTGTAGCTCGGCACGGCCGTCCTTTTCGCGGTGGATGATCTCAAGCAGGTGGTTGCCGAAGTCCACTTTCTGCGTGATTCCGCCGGGCGGCATGCCTTTGGGCCAGACGGTGATGGCGCTGCTTTGGGAAATGGCGGCGGTTGCGGGCAGGGCGATGGCAAGGGCGAGCAAGAAGGCCTTCATGGTGTTTGTATCTCCGGGGGGTTGCGGGAAGGTGGGTTGCCTGCGGCGTCAACGGGAAAGACGCCACAGGCATGAGGGCGTCAGGCGGTAACGACGACGGCTTTCTTAATGAAGTCCGGGTCGATATCGACGCCGAAGCCGGGACCGCTGGGAACCTGGATAACTCCGTTGCTGTCGCTGCGAAGGCTCGAGGTGGGGCAGTGGTACGGGAGTTCGTTGTTGAACTCCTTGAACTCGTGGAAGGGGCCGGAGTTGGGGATGGAGGAGACGAAATGCATCATGTAGACGTAGCCCAGGCCGGTTGAAGAGATGTGCGGGATGCACTGCTTGCCGAAGGCATTGGCCATTCGGGCGACCTGCACGCAACGCACCATGCCGCCGAAGTAGAACATATCCGGCTGGACGATGGAGAGAGCGCCGTTGGCGACGAGCCAGCGGAAGTTGTGTGTGCTGGGCTCCTGCTCCCCGCCGGCGATGGGTATTTCGAGGGCGTCAGCAACCTGTTTGGTTTCTTCGTACCAGTCGAACGGGACGGGCTCTTCGTAGAAGGCGTACTTGTACTCCTGCATGAGCTTGCCGATGGGGATGGCCTGGGCGGCGGTGTAGGAACCGTTGGAGTCGGCGGAGATGATCATCTGATCGCCAAAGGTTTTGCGGACAAGTGGAATGAGCTTCTCGCTTCGGCCGGGAGGGGTTTCAACGTGGCTCATGCGGCCGCCTACTTTGAACTTGATGGCTTTGGCGTTGGAGATGGCTACGTCGCGCTTGAGGTGTTCGATTGTTTCTTCGGCGGTAATGTCGCGCTCACCGTTGGCCTGGTAGACGGAGATGCTGGGATTATGGATTTTATCGCTGATGAGCAGGCCAATGGAACGATTGGACATTTTGCCGAACATATCGAGGATGGCAAACTCAATGGTGGCAATGGGGACCCAGATGGCGAGGCCCTGCGCTTTGTAGTTGCTCTCGTAGACGGTAGCGGCGGGAATCAACTGCTCGATGTCGCGCGCATCCTTGCCGATAAAGTAGGGAGCGATGCGCTTTACGAACATGGGGTAAAGGGCCGCCATTTGCTGCGCATTCGAGACGGAGATGCCTTCGTGTCCGTCGGTGGAGCGAACGCGGCAGAGGTATTCCTTTTTGTTGCGAAGCAGTTCAATGCTCTGAATGATGACGGGATCGGGGAAGAGTTCGCGCTTGAAAACGGGTTCTTTGAGAATGGCATCGAGCTTGGCGAAGCGCTCCTGGAGCGTACCGGGGAGTCCGTGCCGGGGGGCGTTGAGAAACTGTGCACGCGCCTGGAAGGGAAGAGCGGCTGCTGCTGCGCCGCCGGCAAGAGCGGTGGCGATGAAATTGCGGCGGTTCGTTTGCATTATGTAATCTCCTAATGAGGGCTTTTCGCCTGATGATCTAGCCTGCCAACTTCTCCTTTGATTTACCAGAAGCCCGGCATGTGCTTGCGTCCAACCAAACCAATATAGTCGAAAGTCTTGAGATGTGCGATGAGACGGAGAGTTGAATTCGAGCGTATACCGATCGATTTCACCATGGATTCACAGCAATTCTGAGAGGCGGCCGAGAACCCGGGAAGCACCGGGAGGATTGACGCTTCGAGGTGAAAATCGTACTCTGCAATATAACAGCTCCTGAATTCGCGCCCTGGAAAACGGCAACAAAACCCACACTAACCCGCAGGGCGGAAACGCGTAAGTGTCAAGACTGCTGGGCCTGCAGTTTGAAGCGAGAACCCAGTTATCAACGCCAGGACACGATCCCCCGTGCTCTGGACGCATCGTCCCGTTTTCGTTGACAACCAACTGCTCTGAACTGAACATGGGGAATGTGAATCAATTAATGGCGTACTGCCTTTAAGAAAGGATTAAACCTGCTCAATGGCAAATAAACCCAAGGGCGCGGACAGCGTGCGATTGCCCACCAGAAACAAGCACTTGATCCGCTGGGTGGAGAAGATGGCAGATCTGACCCAGCCTGCAGCTGTTCGCTGGGTGGACGGCAGCCAAGAGGAGTACGACAAGCTTTGCAGCGAGATGGTCGCCTCGGGTACTTTCACACGATTGAATGAGAAGCTGTGGCCGCGAAGCTTTTACGCTCGCTCGGATCCGCGGGATGTGGCTCGCGTGGAAGAACGCACTTTCATCTGCTCGCTTTCAAAAGATAATGCCGGGCCGACCAACAACTGGGAAGAGCCGTATGCGATGCGGCGCAAGCTGAAGGGGCTTTTCCGCGGCTGCATGCACGGGCGGACGATGTATGTGCTGGCCTTCAGCATGGGGCCGATTGGATCTCCGATGTCGCAGATCGGCGTGCAGTTGACCGACTCTCCATACGTTGTGGTGAGTATGCGCATCATGGCGCGCATCGGATTGCCGGTGCTGGCCGAGATCGACAAGGATGAGAAGCGCGTGGTGCCTTGCATGCACACTGTGGGCGCTCCCCTTGCGCCTGGCCAGAAGGATGTGCCGTGGCCCTGCAACGACGAGAAGTACATTGTGCATTTTCCTGAGACGCGCGAGATATGGAGTTATGGTTCGGGCTACGGCGGCAATGCGCTTCTGGGCAAGAAGTGCTTCGCACTGCGCATTGCGTCGAATATCGCGCGCGACGAGGGTTGGATGGCCGAGCACATGCTGATTCTCGGTGTCGAGTCGCCACAGGGTGAGAAGACTTATGTTGCGGCGGCCTTTCCTTCGGCCTGCGGAAAGACGAATTTTGCGATGATGGTGCCGCCAAAAGGCTTCGATGGTTGGAAGGTGTGGACTGTCGGAGATGACATTGCATGGATCAAGCCGGATGCAAAGGGACAATTGCGCGCAATCAATCCTGAAGCTGGGTTCTTCGGTGTTGCAGCAGGCACAGGTGCAAAAACGAATCCGAATGCGATTGCGATGGTGCGCAAGAACACCATCTTCACCAATGTGGCGCTAACACCCGAAGGCGGCGTGTGGTGGGAAGGCATGACGGACGATCCGCCCGATGAGTGCCTTGACTGGCGCGGCGAGCGCTGGACTCCCGAGATTGGCAAGGACACCGGGAAGCCGGCGGCGCACCCCAATGGCCGCTTCACTGTTCCGGCCTCGCAGTGTCCGTCGATGGATGCTGCATGGGAAGACCCTTCGGGCGTGCCGATCAGCGCGATCATCTTCGGTGGCCGGCGCTCGACAACGATGCCGCTTGTGTATCAAGCATTTAACTGGAGTGCAGGCGTCTATGTTGGCGCGACGATGGGCTCAGAGACCACGGCAGCTGCGGCTGGGGCCGTCGGCAAAGTTCGGCGCGACCCGATGGCCATGCTGCCGTTTTGCGGTTATCACATGGGCGACTACTTCCGGCACTGGATCAAAATGCAGCGCGCACTAAGTTCGACGCCGCGCATCTTCCATGTGAACTGGTTCCGCAAAGATGAAAACGGGAAGTTTCTCTGGCCCGGCTTCAGCGAGAACATGCGCGTGCTCAAGTGGATTGTCGACCGTGCACATGGACGCGCTCAGGGCAAGGAAACACCGATTGGCTGGACTCCTTACTACGAAGACATTGAATGGACAGGGCTCGACTTTGCGCACGAACAATTCGACCGGTTGCAGGAAGTGGAACGCACGGCATGGCGAAGCGAACTAATGGGACATGAGGAGCTGTTCATAGATCTGCATGACCATCTGCCGCCTGAGATGGTGTACGAACGCGAGCTACTGATCTGTCGCTTGTAGTAAGCATTCTGAGTTAAAGCCAGAGCCCGGCCAATGGTCGGGCTCTGGCTTTGATGCTCACGTTTTGCTGACTCAGGTGGTTGGTTTAGCCCAAACCTCGCGTAGCGTATCCCCGGCGGCTGAGAGATTTGCAAGCCACATCTCAACGTACTCACGAGACAACACAACTCCATCCGCACCCGCGCCAATGGCCGCCCTCACAGCCTGGCGCACATCATCGGGTTTGGTGCGCTTGTCTGTGAGCGCTGTGGGCACATCAATGTCGATTCCCGGATAGATCTTGACCGTCCCCTGGACTCCTTCAACTGCACGCTTCGTCTCTTTCGCGACGTAATCGGCGGTGAGGCCGGAGAGATGCAATTGGTCGTATGGACCTTCCTTGTAGTTCATGATCTTGTAAAAGAAGGGAAGAAACTCTTCGGGGGTAGCGTCATGAAAGACAGTTTGGCTGAGGC
>OBLU010006123.1_pt1 | contig 10722 bp, 11 predicted proteins | sample 1518681 | NCBI WGS metagenome assembly OBLU01 (sample SAMEA3539304, study PRJEB22396) | soil metagenome | biome: tundra; feature: field; material: soil | place: USA | collected 2010-05 | depth 0.15 m
TAGATACTGAAAAATTCAAAGCAAGCGGAAATATCATTTTAAATCCAGATTCATGTGTGAACTGTGGTTGGTGTGAGGAGATATGCCCGGTTGATGCAGTAAAGGTCACTAAACCATTTGAAGGTGAAGTTTTATTTGATGAAGAAATGGTTTGTAAAGGAGACTCTTGTCATGCTTGTCAAGATGTATGCCCATGTAATGCTGTAAGCATAATAGAAGGACATTCAGAGATTGATTCAAGATTTTGTATTCTCTGTAATGCTTGCGCAAATGTTTGCCCACAAAAGGGAATCCAAATTAAACGAACAAAAATGAATTTGGATAATATACGTTCTAAATCCTGGCAAAACAAGTTATCTGGTTTGACTACTGGAAAATAGTCAACTTTTTTTATTTTGTTTAATTTTAATATTTTGAAATATTAATTTCAACGGACCTATTCTAATCATATCAGATATCAAGATTTTATTATGGTTATAAGAAAAAAGAAGCAATCATAATTTTATTTGTTATACTAAGAATAGATTAGGTGATATTTCTTTATTTTACAAATTTGTAGAAACTTATATTTTTAGATTAAAACAATAAGTTATATAGAAATAATTTTAATTATCTATTAACTCTTAAATTAATAGGAATATGTATTAGATATAAAAAAATAATTCTTAATAATAATTTAATGATAATTATATAATGTTTTAGTCACTAAAATGTTTCTAGGAGGTCTAAAATGGATAAAATAAAAGATGGACCGCAATATAGATTGAAATTTGAGGGTAAGATCATATTATTGAATAATAAAAAATTTAAGTTGTTGGAATATATTGATGAATGTGGTTCTATAATGAAAGCCACTAAAAAAGGGAATATTCCTTATCGAAGTGCTCTTAAGTATATTGAAGAACTTGAAAGGGAAAGTAATAGAAGCATTGTATCAACTCAACGAGGAGGTAAAGGTGGAGGCGGTGAGAGTAAGCTTACAAGTAGTGGAAAGTCCATTTTAAAAGAATATAGAAAAGTGGAAAGTATTTTGAATATGCACGATGATGTAAATGAAATTGAAAGTAACATTTTAAATATTGACGAAAAAAATAAGATAGCAAACATAAAATTAAATAATGAAAATGTCATTCTTCCACTTAGAGGTAATTTCAAAATAGGGGACCATGTTTTAGTTTTAATAAGTCCAGAAGACATATTTGTGATGCTCGAACCCCAAGAATCAAGTGTCCGGAATATTTTTGGTGGAAAAATCATTGGAATGGAACTTAAAGATCATTTAGTACGTTTAAATGTGAAAGTAGGCGATATTAATCTTTTCGTAGATGTAACTGAATATGCACGTGAACAGCTTGATTTAACTCTAGGTAAAGATATTTATATTGGATTTAAAGCAGCTGCAATTGCAATGGTTAAAATATAATTATTAATTTTTAAAAAAAATATTCGCTATAAATAACAATTCTATTTTTAAATAAAATTTTTCTAATTTACAATTATTAAAACTTTTACATATTTTATTTTAAATAATTATTTTTTAATAAGTGAGGCTGTCCCATAATACAAAATCTGGAAAAAAATAAGAATAAATAGACCTTTAAATTCAAAATAAACAAAAATTAACAGTGCAGAAAATAATTATGGGACAGCCTCTAAGTAATGAATAAAATTAGTCAACGATTAATTATTTTAAATTTTATTTATTTATTAAACAGTATAATTAGTTCAAATCGCACTATTAAGGTTTATTATCGATATGGTTATATATGCATATAGATAATATGAGTAATATCTAAATATAATCGGAGGAGGAGAATGGATAAGAAGATAATAATTTTAGCAATTGCAATAATAGGAATCGGAGTATACGGATACAATGTCTATAACGCAGATTCAGCAAAAGGCACTGTAGTAATATACGCTGCAAGCAGTCTTGCAGGTCAAATGAATGCAACTACAGCACAATTTGAAAAGGAACATCCTAATGTGAAAGTTCAAATAAAATATGGCGGAAGTTCAGATTTGATAAACCAAATCACTAGTCTTAATCAGTCTGTAGATATTATGGCTTCTGCAGATTATGGACTCATTGATAAGAACTTGAAGCCCAATGATACTAGTTTCAACCTTAAGAATGGTCGAAACGAGATGGTAATTGCTTATACAGATAAAAGTAAAAACAGTAGTCAGATAAATAGCACGAACTGGTATCAAATATTTTCACAAAATAATGTAACATATGGTATAGCAGATCCTAACTCCGCTCCAGCGGGATATAGGGGTTTGATGATGATTCAACTGGCAAATACTTTTTACAATAATTCAACAATATTCAACAATCTCATCACCAAAAATAGTGCTGTAACAGAAACGCAAAATGGTACAAATCAAATTATCAACAGCCCTACAAACTTTAATCCAACATCTAAAATAGTAATAAGACCTGCAGTAGGGGACTTAATGCCAGTATTAGAATCTGGTGCTGTTGACTATGTTTTAGTATACAAAAGTGATGCAGAACAGTTAAATAGTTCAGGCGTAAAATTTATCACATTGCCTCCTGAACTTGCACTTTCAAACACAACTTATGAATCTACTTACAATCATATAAGTATAAATCAATTCAGTGGTACCAACAAAACCAAAAATGTACCTTTATCACCAATAGTTTATGGTATTACCATAATGAACAATGCTCCTGACAAACAGCTTGCAACAGACTTTTTACAATTACTTTTAAGTCCTCAAGGCGTACAAATAAGTCAAAATAACTTCATAGAACCAATAACACCCGCAGAAGCTACTCCAAACTCAACTAACATCCCTAGTGTCCTTAATCCATACGTTGTGATGCCATAATCTGAATAAGAGATATTTTTCTCTTATCTTTTTATTTGATATACAAATATTATTAATTCTAAAAATAGGACGTATTAAATGAGAAAATTAGATTACACAACAATATTTTTTGCTTTAATGGGATCTTTTCTTGTTTTGTTCATTCTCATTCCTATTGTCAATTTAATGCTTTCTTCAGATCTTAATTCCATAATTGCTAATTTACAAGATAGTCAAGTAATTTCATCCATATTCATAAGTGTTTATTCTGCATTAGCAGCAACTCTGATAGCAGTTCTATTTGGAGTACCACTTGCTTATATACTGGCAAGACATGATTTCTTTGGAAAAGGATTCGTTGAATCTATAATAGACATACCTATTGTTATCCCACATACTGTAAGTGGTATAGCCCTTTTACTTGTATTCACTTCTGGTGGGATATTGGGGGCACCATTAGGCAAATTAGGGCTCGTTTTCACTAATGCAATTCCAGGAATCATTATTGCAATGCTCTTTGTAAGTTCTTCGTTCGTTGTAAACTCTGCAAGAGAAGGTTTTGAAAGTGTTGATCCCCGTTTGGAAAAAGTTGCAAGAACACTTGGATCGGGTACAATGCGAACGTTTTTTGTTATATCGCTTCCCCTAGCTTTAAGAAGTATAGTTGTTGGATCAATATTATGCTGGGCACGAGCCATTAGTGAATTTGGAGCCATTATAATTTTATCATTTTATCCTCTGGCGGCATCAACTCTTATATACACTAGATTTGTACAATTTGGATTATCTGATTCCACTCCTATAGCAATAATCCTTATATCCATTTGTTTAACTCTCTTTGTAATAGTTAGAATTATTATAAAAGGATGGAGATCCTATGATAAAAATTGAAAACCTTTCCAAAGATTGGAAAGAATTTAAAATCGATAATGTCAGCTTAGAAATAAATGACCAAGAATATTTTGTATTTTTAGGCCCAAGTGGATCTGGAAAAACCATGTTGTTAGAGTTAATAGCTGGTATGTGGTCTCCGGATTCTGGAAAGATTTTCATGGAGGGTAATGATGTTACAATGCTCCCGCCAGAAAAGAGAGGTGTGGGATTTGTTTACCAAAATTATATGCTTTTTCCCCATAAAACCGTTTTTGAGAACATTGCTTTCGGATTAAAAATAAGAAAATTAGGAAAAAAAGAGATACAAATTCAAGTTCAAGAAATGATGAATCTTTTTGGAATCACTAAACTTTCTAAGAGACTACCTAGAACTTTAAGTGGTGGGGAACAACAACGAACTGCTCTAGCACGTGCTCTGATTATACGTCCTAAAGTATTGCTCATGGATGAACCACTAAGTGCTTTGGATAGGATCACCAGAGAGGAGTTAATTCAAGAATTTAAACGTATACATAAAAAATTTAATGTAACTATAATCCATGTTACCCACAATTTTGATGAAGCTCTTCAACTAGCTGATCGTGTGGCGATAATAAAAGAAGGTATTGTTTCCCAATTTGGAGATATAGATGATGTTTTTAGACATCCAAAAGATGCATTCGTAGCCGATTTTGTTGGTACAGAAAATATACTTAAAGGCATTGCAAAAGAAGGTGAAGATAATCTTACAATTGTGGACACAGGGAATATTGAAATAAAATCCTCTGAAAAAAAAACTGGAAGTGTTCATGCAACAATAAGACCTGAAGACATTACATTATCAAATGATAAAGTCCCAACAAGTGCAAGAAATGTTTTTAAAGGATTAATTAAAGAAGTATATGATTTAGGGACTATTATTAAATTAACAATTGATATTGGTGAGTCATTAGTACTAGTTTTGACACGACAGTCATTTTTAGATCTTGAATTAAACGTTGGAAAATATATTTTTGTATATTTCAAGGCTACGGCTGTGAATTTATTTTAAAATCAATCTCTTTTTATTTTAAATTTTATCGTTACTTAAATTATTAGTTTTAAAATAAACTGATATGATTAATAAAATTGAAACTAAAAAAAAATAATTTTATTCTACTAATCAAACTTCTATTAAAAATACCAGATGCCTAATCAATCATCAAGCTTAATGTAAAAAATACTATTTAATGATATCTAATACTCAAATAAACATAGTTTGTCGAGAAGTTCAGAATTAAAATACATATTAGATAGATGCAAAAGTAGATTAGTAGTATTCAATCTTGGTTTTAAATTTCATATCCAAATAGATGAAAATTTAATTCTAAAATTTTATTAAAAAATAATAGAAAATATTGTAAATATAACCTAATTTTCGTATCTAAACTGTAGGAATATGTGATTTAATTTTATAAACTAAAATAAAGATGAATTAAATCTCAGTTTCACACTTCTCAATTATTATTATAGTGGTATTATCGCTATTTTTAGGTGTATGTTTAACTTCTACAAGATCATCTTTTATTTCTTGAAGGTCTACATCAACGGTTGTGCCGATATCTGAGGATACTTGTACCATCAATTTGCAAGCCGGTGCACCAGATGACTCCTCTGTGTGAATACCTATAACCTCTCCCGGAGTAAAAATACGATTATATGACAGTTCAAGATCATCATATTCCTTTACATTATTTCTCACATAATCTATGGCCTCATCACAATCCATTTTTATAGTTTTAATCATTAAAACCACCTAGTCCTCCTCAATTACTAGTACTGTAGATTCTTCATCGGTAATGTGTCTTATTTCCACAAGATCATCTTTCATTTCCACAAGATCCATTTCTACAGTTTGTTTTATTGTTTTACCATTCATCTTAATAAGAAGCCTGAGACTTTTAATGCCATCATTTTCTACAGCACTTACATCTAAAACTTCACCTGGAACAAAAACTCGGTTATATGATATTTCGAGTACATCGTAATTTTTAACATTACTTTTTACATACTCAATAGCTGCTTCAGCATTTAAATTAATTTCTTTTTCCATAAGATTCACCTATTAAGATTAGAGTTTTAAAGCATAAATAAGTTTAAAATTTGGAATTATTAAATTAATCAAAAAAATAGAAAATAAAGAAGTAGAAAATAGGATTATAATAAGTTCCTATTTTTCTCTGCGTTTAACCACAAACTTCCTTTTCCGTTTACTCCTATGTCACCCTTATATTTAATGTATTTACCAGTGAGCTGTTTTCCTTCGATATCAGGATCAACGAAAATTCCTTCGTTTTCGAAACCTTCAAGAAGGCTGCTGAGTTTTCCTTTGATGACAATAGCGCCGTTTTTCATTTGTCCACCAGGCCATCGGGTTACATCTCCACCAATTTCAATGTATCCCTTGGTCATATGGATACCTGCAAGTATGTCACAGCTACCTCCAATATATATTTCCCCACCGGACATACAGTCTGCAAGTTGTTTACCTGCATTTCCATGGACTTTAATGATTCCGCCACTCATCCCTCTCCATTCACCGATGTATGAGGTTCCACAGTATTCTCTGACGTTTCCCATGACTTCAATGCTTCCGCCTCTCATTTCCCTACCGACGTAGCTTTCCGCGTTCCCATTTATTTTTAAAGAGCCGCCAATCATTTCTGCGCCAGCTTGTAAATCTGCATCACCGTTTACTATTATTTCTCCGGCTGTCATTCTGTATCCTATGTATTTAACCCTGCTCATGTCACCGTCGAGTATCATTTTGACATCTTCAGGACCTTCTGCATCTCCTTCAACTTCTATATCGAAGTAATTAGTTAAAGGGAATTTGGAGTTACCTACAGGTACCTGATAGTTTTCAAAATCTTCTTTACTCCAGTTATATATGGTATCTGGTATAAGTTCTTCAAATTCCAGGGCTATACTGGAAAACTTCTTTAAAGTTAATGTTATTGTTTTCAATCTAAACACCCCTTATTTACCTGCGTCAATTTTAAATTCGATTGCAGGATCTATGTAGTGATCAAATACTTTGTAGTTCTCGAACTTAATTGTGTAATACCTGTTGAACATTGGCATGATATCTTCAAGCACCTTTTTCTCTTGCTCTTCAAATCCAGTGACATTTGTCCACATGTGCCGACTCGGTACCACTTTTACTATTTTACCATCTTTAACTACAATTTCACCATCTTTAATTGTATAAGCAGCTCTGCCCATTACATCCTCTATAACTGAGGCATTTGATGCTTTGGTCGCGTCAAAGTTTTCAGGTTCAATGTCGTAGACTGCTACATCAGCATTTGCTCCAACACCTAGGTGTCCTCTCTGTTCCAGACCTAATATCTTAGCAGGTGCAGATCTTGTAACTGTAGCTATATCGTTCCAATCATAAACCCTGTCAAGTGAAGCAAGATCAGTTCGTTTAGTTGCCCATTTATGTACCTCATTTTCGAGCATTTCAGTTCTTCTGTCACTGCTCATGAGCCATGACATGATTCTAGGGTATCTTACGAAAGGACCTGCGTTTGGACTATCTGTAGTTAGAACTACTTGCCATGGGTCATTTATCATCAAGAACAACTCTAATCCAATTGCCCATTGTAATGCATTAACTGGAGCTTTTGGAGAATAGATTATAGGAATTAGTCCTGCTGCTGTTTCAAGTTCAATATCCTTATTCGCCCATTTTAATCCACTTAATTTATACAGATCATATTCCATAGGTGCATCTGCAGTCATGGTGGTTGTTTCATCAAATGTTACTTGTCCAACATCACATGTAACATGTTTATTTTTGTTTATATAATCTGCAACTGGTGCTGCACCAGACTTTGCATCTCTCCAACTTGTTCCACCGTAACAGTGAAACTGAAGATGAGTACAGTGTATGGTCTGATCCCTAATAACGTTAGGATTTTTCTTTATATCTTTAACAGCGTCAAGTGTACCAATTGTGGTTGGATAGTTTCCTGGGTGTCCAAGGTCGTTAGGGTGGACGTGCATTGAATGAGGTAATCCTAACATTTCGTTCACTTGTGTTAATGCCCTTACTACTTCCCTACCTGTTACATCCCAGTGTGGTGCAGGATCATCAATTCCATGTACGTTCATTCCCCAGCCCCATGCTTCACTTCCACATGGATTAACAACTTTCATTCCGTAACATCTGCTTAATTTAAGCCATGCTGCCACAAATGCTGCAAGACCTTCGAGATCATTTGCTTTTACGAATTGTAGTACAAACCAATTGTTTCCGAAGAGTGCTAATGGTGAAACATCTATATTTGGTATAGCCATTATCTCTTCATGGGTGTGTTTTGCTTCTAGTGGTGGTACTGCTGCTTCTGTTACAGTTCCGTAACCCATTCGAGAGTATCTGTATCCTGTTGCTGAACAACTTGGAATTGAAAATCCTGTTTCTGCCCTTGTAATATCCGTCTTAGCTACTAATCCAGCCCTACTGTCTTCTGGCCGATAAAGTCTTCCAAGACATAGTTTTGGACCTGCAATATGGGCGTGAACATCTACTCCTGCAGCCATAACCAGTTTATCTGTTACATCCAGTACTTTGGCATCAGAAGAAACATTATCAACGATTTTTCCATCCTTGATCATTACGTCCTTCTTATCACCAGCAACATTATGAGTTGGATCATATACTATTCCATTCTTTAATATATATTCCATGAGATCACCTATTTTGCCTCTTCTTTAATCTTTTTAACTCGTTCATATAGTTCGTTTACGATCCATTCATCTTCTCTGCAAGTTTCTGGTGGATCTATTGCACTTTTCATATGAATTGGAACTGAATCCATTCTATAGCTTGTTCCTGGTGTTTCAACACCTATGAATGTTCCAGGAAGGACTATATCTGCAAGTTCAGTTGATGGTCCCCAATGTATGTCTATTTGGATAACAGGTATGTTTGCAAGGTGCATGTTTGCCCCTCCAGGGAAATGAGCACCTGGATCTGCTGCTATTACTAAAAATACGTCTGGTTCTTTCCTGTTAAGAAGGTCCACAGTAGTTGTTTCTCCAATCATATAACGTGGGTATCCTCTGCAGAAGTCAACACCGTAAGGGAATCCCATTTCATAGGCCATGTAGATGTTAAATCCGTTTACATTGAAGTGGCCCCTCATTGGGAGGAGAACCCATTTAGTGTAGGCGTTAAGATCCTGAACAAGTTGTATAGCTATATCTATGTTCCTTTGTTTGGATAATGTGTGAGTCAGTCCTAATCCAAAGAAGAGAGCCCCAAATTCAACGTTTTTCATGGCTTCAGTTAGATCAATAATGTCTTGTTTAGGTATTCCAGAAATAACATCTTCTTTAAGTTCTTTACCCTTTAAAACAGCCCTTATTGCATTACAAAATCCGTAATCACCGTTTTCTTCAAACGGTACCCATATATCAGACATCTTTGCTGTATCTGAGAACTTTGGATCCCATGTAACTAGGGTTCTGTCGAATCTTCCTCTCTGTCTGAACCATCCTCTTGGAAACACAGAATATCTTGAAAGGTGTCTTGGATGAGCATTCATCGGGTTACTTCCAGTATAAACTACCATATCTGCTCTGTTTTTAACTTCACCGAGTGTCATGAGAGGATATCCTACGTTCTGCACTGCTTGTACAGTTGGCCCGTGACATATTGTTGCCTGGTTATCTATAACTGCTCCTACATATTCTGTAAGTTTTAATCCCTTTTTCATACATTCTATTGATGTTTCACTCCAACCGTAGAATAATGGTCTTACAGCATTTGCTATTAGTTCTGCTGCTGCATCAAGTGCTGTGTCCCAGTCAACTTCTTGGAGTTCACCGTTTTCATCCCTCATCATTGGAACTTTTAATCTTTGGTCCTCGTCTTCCATGATTTTACTTGCACCTAATCTGCAAGCATGTCTTACACCGACTACATGGTTTCCCTTAACCAGAAAATCTAAATCATCACAGTTACTTCCACAAAATGCACATGTACAATTTTCTACAATGTGATCGTAATCAGTAATGGGTTCTTCGTATGCCATATTATTACCTCCTTATTTTTTCCTGTAAACTGGCATTTCTCCAAGAGAAGGAAGCTCGTCCACATTCTTTTCGTTTTTGGTGTATTTCTTGTAAACCGACCTCATTAGATCAGCCATTAAAAGAACTTCTTTATCAGATTTTTCTACTGTTGCTTCAATTCCTTTGTAGGTTGGATCATTACAACAATAAGTTTCTGGACTTACAATCACATTTGCCCAAGGTCCTTTTGGTATAAAGATCATTTCTTCGTGTGGAGCATCCCTTGAGTGGGCTGCATAAACGACCACTTCTCCCCAATCAGATTTTACTAGTACACTTTCCCAGTTTGCTACTCCAAGTCTGGCCATGTCCGTTGGGTCCATGTATGCAATACCTGCAACTTTCCTGTATTCATCTTTAAGGGTTGATCCCCTCTTTTTACAGGCTCCCTGGTAAATATCGGTTCCAGTGTTGAGCATTACTTCTATCTTCTTAACTTTTTTCACATTTGGATCATCAAATTTTACTACATTTGAAACAGTGGGTTTGTCTACATAAGTCATTAAAACACCTCACTCCAGCCATATTGCATCTGTAGGACAGAACAACTGGCAAGTTCCACATTTTGTGCATTTTTCAGGGCTGAACAGTTTAATAAAACCGTTTTCTACCATCATGATCGTTTCTGTGGTTTTAGATCCATGGCCGCCTGCTACTTCGTTGCTTATGGATGCATTCACAGGGCATGCAACAACACATACTCCGCATCCAAGACAGTTATCTTGATTTACTTTTAATTCCATCTCCATAATATCGCCTCAAATCTAAGTTTTAAGAGATTCAATCTGTTTCTCCCATGATTTTGACTTCGTTGGTGTGTGCTTAATACCTGTTCTTTTAACATCAATAGCTTTTACAGGACATACACTTTCACATGCACCACAATAT
>OBLU010006124.1_pt1 | contig 10721 bp, 8 predicted proteins | sample 1518681 | NCBI WGS metagenome assembly OBLU01 (sample SAMEA3539304, study PRJEB22396) | soil metagenome | biome: tundra; feature: field; material: soil | place: USA | collected 2010-05 | depth 0.15 m
GCGGTTGACGCCACGGTTGGTGCGAAACACAAATGGCGTAACCACTACCAATCACTACGTCGTGCTTAAGCGCAAGGTTCAGGCTGAAACCTGGCAGAAGATCCAGGCGGCGATGACCAATCTCTTCTTCGGGTTGGAGGAGAAGAAATTGCCGCGGCGCGAGCGGGAATTCTATCACAACATCCGGTACGGGGCTATCTATGTCGAGAAGTTGGACGACCAATTGCGCGTGTATCCGAATCTAGCCCTGGCCGCGCACGTCTTAGGCTATGTCGGGACGGAAGAGCGCGAGGTCAACGGTCGCCCGGTTCAGGAGACATCGGGGAGGGATGGTGTCGAGCGATGGTTCAATGCCAATCTGACCGGCGTGCGCGGCTGGCGGGTGACAGAGCACGACCGGCCGGGGCAGGAACTGGTTCCCATGCGGGAACAGGATGTGGAGCCCCGGGACGGATATAACGTGGTGCTGACCATCGATTCGGTGGTGCAGCACATCGTCGAGTCCGCGCTGGCGGAAGCCCTGGAGAAGCACACGCCCCTGAGCATTTCTGGAATCGTGATGCGTCCGCGCACCGGGGAGATTCTGGCCCTGGCGACCTTGCCGAACTTTGACCCGAACAATCCGGGCGCGTCGCCGATGGACGCGCGGCGCAACCGGGTGATCGCCGACGTGGCCGAGCCGGGATCGACCTTCAAGATTGTGGTGGTCTCCGGCGCGCTCAACGACGGGGTTGTACGGCTGAGCGATAGCTTTGACTGCGAGCACGCACATTTTCATTTCGCGGGCCATGTGCTCCATGACCACGAATCCTACGGGGTGCTCACGGCGGAGCAAATCATCACCAAGTCCTCGAACATCGGGGCGGCCAAGATCGGCATTAAGATGGGCGAGAGCCGGCTCTACGACTACATCCACAACTACGGCTTCGGGACGCGCACGGGCCTGCCGCTCCCGGGGGAAATCAGCGGGATCGTTCATCCGTTGAAGAAATGGAGCAAGGTGTCGATCGCCCAAATCCCGATGGGCCAGGGCGTCGCGGTGACGAGCCTGCAAATGATGATGGCGATGTGCGCCATCGCTAACAAGGGGGTGCTGATGCGTCCGATGCTCGTGGACCGGCTCGAGGATCGCGACCATGTCGTCAAGGCCAAGTATTCTCCGCAGACCGTGCGGCGGGTGATCAGCGAGGCGGCGGCGGAGCAGATGGTTACCGCGCTCAAGACGGTGGTCTCACCGGAAGGCACTGCGGTCAAGGCGGCGATGGCACATTACACCGTCGCCGGGAAGACCGGCACGGCGGAAAAGTCCGGCGGACCTGAGGGCTATCTCAAGGGCAAGTACTTTGCCTCCTTCATCGGGTTCTTCCCGGCGGACAATCCCGAGCTTTGCATTTCGGTGGTGATGGATGAACCGAAACACGGCTATTACGGCGGCCAGATTGTGGCCCCCGTGTTCAAACAGATTGCCGAGGCTGCGGCCAATTACCTGAATATTCGGCCTGAAGACGGCGAGGCGGCGCCGGCGCCGACTACCGTGGCCCCGCCGCTGGACAATCGCACCTTGAAAACCGTAGCCGCGCGCTCGCAATGAAGACAACACAACAAATTAAGGCTAATATGAATTCGCTACCATTCATTTCCCACCACCTCTTTGTGGCTGCCATTGGCAACGAGGGCCGTGCGCGCCGGAGGCCGACGCGCCACGAAAGGCCATCCGGCAGAGCACCCGAACCGGCGATTGCCATTCCGCTGGAAGTGTTGGACGGCCGGAAGCCATTGCCAGTCGGCGCGATCCGCCCGTTGCGGGCGTCTGTCGCCCGGGCACAGAATTAGACTGGCAGTGAAGACCGCCGAAGGATGGGATCGAGGGGTTGGATGGAAGCTCGCTCATTAAGATTTATTGCTGGCGCTTGCACCGGCGACCAAATAAGTGGTTCGCCAGAAACCCGCGTCACACGCGTATCCACGGATTCTCGCAAGGTGCAGGCGGGCGATTTGTTCTTTGCTTTGCCAGGCGGGCGGTTTGATGGGCACGATTTTCTGCGGCAAGCCGCAGAGAATGGGGCGGGCGCGATCGTGGCGGAGCGCAAGCGGGTGCCGGCGGGCTGGAGCGGCTGCCCGATGATCGCCGTCGAGAACACCCGGCAGGCTCTCGGCCGGTTAGCCTCGAAGTATCGAGAGGATTTCGCGCTGCCGCTGGTGGCAGTAGGCGGTTCCAACGGGAAGACTACCACCAAGGAACTGGTGGCGTCGGTGCTGCGGCAAAAGGTCACCACGCTCTGGAGCGAGGCCAGCTTCAACAACGATATTGGTGTCCCGTTGACGTTGTTGCGGCTGGAGAAATCGCATCAGGCGGCGGTGCTGGAAGCCGGCACCAACCACCCGGGCGAACTGGCGCCGCTGCTGCAGATGATACGGCCGAACTTCGGCGTCATCACCTGCATCGGCCGCGAGCATTTGGAGTTCTTCGGCGACGTGGTGGGCGTCGCCCAAGAAGAAGGGCGGCTGGCCGAGTTGCTGCCGGCGGACGGCAAGCTCTTTGTGAATGGAGACGATGAATGGACGGGTCGCGTGGCGGAGCGCACACATGCTCAGGTGGTGCGGGTTGGTTTTGCGGCAAGCAACGACTGGCGCGCGCAGGGCGTGCGTCCCGACAAGCAGGGCGTGCGATTCCAGGTGGAAGGGCCAAACGAAGATTTTACCGGTGAGTATCGGATTCACTTGCTGGGCCGCCACCAGGTGGTGAATGCGCTGTTCGCAATAGCCGTCGGTATGGAACTGGGGTTGAATCGTGCGGAGATCGCTCGGGGACTGGCCGAATGCAGACCATCGAAGATGCGGCTGGAGCTATGGGAACACAGCGGTGTGCGGGTCCTCGACGATGCCTATAACGCGAACGCTGATTCGGTGGTGGCGGCGCTGCAAACGCTCCGGGAGCTGCCATGCAAGGGCCGGCGGGTGGCGGTGTTGGGGGACATGGCTGAGTTGGGCGCCCACAGCCAGGCGGGGCACGAGGAAATCGGTCGGCGGGCAGCGGAGCTGGGGGTCGGGCAGTTGTTCGCCGTTGGGAAGATGGCGCCGGTAATTGCGCGCGCCGCGCGGGGCGCCGGGTTGAACCGGGTCTTTGAATTTGCAGACGTGGAAACTGCAGCCGGGGCGGTGAAGAGCTTTGTCAAGAGCGGCGACTTGGTGCTTCTGAAGGCATCGCGGGCCACGCGGTTGGAGCGGATCGGGGAAGTATTACGAGCCGGAGAGACCGGACGAAGAAACTGAATGTTTTATTATTTGAGCCAATATTTGCTGGCTTGGTCGGCAGGGACCGAGTGGGCTGACCGTTTATCCGCGCTGCGGCTCTTTCGCTACATCACCTTTCGCAGCGCTGGGGCGGCCTTGACGGCACTGGTCTTGAGCTGGTGCCTGGGACCGAGAGTGATCGCCTGGCTGAAGCAGTTGAAATTCGGCCAGGAGTACGAGGATAGAGCGGAAGCCGGAAGCGGCATGGCGGCACGGATCTTGAGCAAGAAGGGCACTCCGACAATGGGGGGCATTTTGGTGGTCGTGGCGCTGAACCTCACGACGCTGCTCTGGGCGCAGTGGAACACGCTCGTACAATTGACCTTGCTCTCGGTCGTCGTGCTGACAGGGCTGGGGTTTTATGATGATTACGCCAAGATCAGCCAGCAGAGCAGCGGCGGCACCAGATCGTACGTCAAGCTCGGTGTGCAAGCCGCGCTGGCATTGTTCATCGGGCTGTATTTGTGGCACATGCCGTCTACGCGGAAGCTCGTCACGGAGATCATGGTGCCATTCTATAAGTACCCGGTCATGACGGGCGCCGGTGTGGTGGGGCTCGGGCTCACGATCCTGACCATTGTGGGCAGTTCAAATGCGGTGAATTTGACCGACGGCCTCGACGGATTGGCGATTGGCTGCACGCTAATCGTCTCATTTGTTTTCCTGATTCTGACCTACCTGGCGGGGAACAAGACCGCGTCAGCCTATTTGCAGATTCCTCACGTGGTTGGAGCGGGGGAGTTGACCGTGTTTTGCGCCGCGATGATTGGGGCCGGGCTGGGCTTCCTTTGGTTCAACTGCCATCCGGCGCAGGTCTTCATGGGCGACACCGGTTCGCTGGCGCTGGGCGGGGCGCTTGGCATCGTTGCCGTCTTGATCCATCAACCTTTGGTGCTGGTGATCGCGGGCGGAGTCTTCGTGATGGAAGCGGTTTCAGTGATTCTTCAAACCGGCTGGTATCGTTACACGAAGCGGCGTTACGGCACCGGCGTTCGCATCTTCCTGATGGCGCCGATCCACCATCATTTCGAGAAGAAAGGCTGGTATGAATCGCAGGTCGTGATGCGTTTTTATATTTTAGGCCTGCTCTGCGCGGTAGTGGCGCTGAGCACGCTAAAGATCCGGTAATATGAGACTTTTTACTCCTTGCAAGGCCGCGGATTCGTTGCTAGAAACATTAGCAGAAGCGGCGAAAAATGCGACTTCAGGCGACGTAGTTTTGCTTGCACCGGCTTGTTCGAGCTGGGACCAGTTTCAAAACCATCAACCTCGCGGTGAAGTCCTTTGCCAGGCAGTGAAATCAATAGGTAGGGGTGTCGGCGGCGCCACCCCCAACATAAACGGTAAAACCGTAACATTGCAGCAGTGAAGCGAAGCGAGAGACATGAGTATTTTGCTCCGGGTTTTTTTTGAGGGAAAACCCCGGAGCGAATCCAACAAATTCAACAATACCTCAATAGACAGACGCAATAGCGCCATTTGAAAATGAACAACTATAATCCAGTCATTCCACAGGGCTCCACTATGGAGCAGAAAAACAAAGGTCGTGCCCGCGTGAAGATCGCGGTATTCTTCGTGCTGGCCGTCCACGGCATCGGGCTAATGGCCTTGCTTATGCAGGGCTGCGGACAATCGAAGGAGGTGGTCCCCCCGGCGGAGCCTGCGGTGACCAACACTCCCGCGGCGTTTGTTGACACGAACACCGCACCGGTCGCGACCAGCAGCCCGCCGGTTGTGGTTACCGCCCCGGTGCCGGTCGAGACACCCGCGCCGCCGGCCATTCCTGCCGGTGCCACAGAATACGCCATCGTCAAAGGCGATAACTTCAGCACGCTCGCCAAGAAGTTTCACGTTACTGCCAAGGCGATCGCTGACGCGAATCCCGGCGTCGATTCCACGAAATTGAAGATCGGCCAGAAGATTCACATCCCCGCGCCCGCTGCTCCGACTGCACCAGCGGTGAGCGGAGCCGCGCCCGTTGAGAGCACCAGTGCCGGTGGCGAACAGACTTACACGGTGAAATCCGGCGATAATCTGACCAAGATTGCCGGGCAGTTTGGCACAACCATCAAGGCACTCCGCGCGGCGAATGGTTTGAAGACCGACAGTATTAAAGTCGGGCAGAGGCTGAAGATCCCTGCAAAGGCCTCGGCCCCGGTGGCTGTTCCGACCGTGCCGGTGGAATCCGCGCCAACGCCGCCGCCCACTTCCACCCCGACCACGCCGCCCGGGCGGTAGAGGTTCGCCGGACGCCGGGTGACCTCAACCCGGCGTTCGGCACGAATTCCGACAAATGAAAGTGGCCGTCACCATTCTGGTTTTCTGCGTCGCCGCCCTGCTGGCTCTGGGGATGGTGATGCTTTACAGCTCCAGCATGGCGCAGGTCGGCGCGCATTATCTGGTTAAACAACTGGTTGGTTGCGCGATCGGTATCGCCTTGTGCCTGACGGCTGCCGTCCTTGACTATCGCAGGTTAAAGAGGTTCGCGTGGCCGCTGTTCGCCCTGGCGGTGATATTGCTGGCTCTGGTGTTCCTGCCCCATATTGGCATCAGGAGAAACGGGGCCGCGCGGTGGCTGGGCTATGGCAAAACCTCACTATTCCAGCCGTCGGAGTTTGCCAAGCTGGCCCTGGTCGTCATGCTGGCTTGGTATTGCGAACGGTTCCAGCGCCAGATGCCGACTTTCAGGCGCGGGATGGTTATTCCGGGCTTGTTCATCGCCTTGGTGCTGGGTTTGATATTCAAAGAGCCGGACGTTGGCAATATGATGTTGCTGGCCACTGTGAGCGGCGTGGTGCTCCTGATCGGGGGCATTCGTCTGAGGTACTTCCTCCCGCCGGTAATCCTCGGAGCGTTGGCCGTTGGCTTGTTCATCTACCACAATCCGATGCGTTCGGATCGGGTTTACTCCTGGCTGCACCTGGAGGAAACCAAGCAGGCAAAGGGCCTGCAGGCGTATCAGGCGATGATCGCACTCGGAAGCGGCGGCCTCACCGGCAAAGGTCTGGGCGACGGCCGCCAAAAGCTCGGGTACGTGCCGGAGCACCACACGGACTTTATTTTCTCCATCATCGGCGAGGAACTCGGATTGATCGCGACTTTGCTGGTGGTTGCGGCGTTCGTGGCGATTATTGCCTGCGGCATATACATCGCGATGAACGCCTGTGACACTTTCGGGTTTCTCCTCGGCGTGGGAACCACCTTTCTGATTGGCCTGCAGGCCTTCATTAACATCGGCGTGGTCACCGGCGCATTGCCGAACAAAGGCCTCCCGCTGCCTTTCATCAGCTACGGCGGATCGAGTTTGATGATCATGCTTGCCAGCGTAGGCGTTTTGCTCAGCATCGCGCGGCAGGCGCGAGAGGCTGAAGGGGTGATGCAGCGCATGATTGCGGGCGGTGGAGTCGTAAATCCGTTTGCCAGGAGAATACAGACCCAGCCATGACCCCTGCGCCCCAACCACCGTTTCGAGTGGCCATCGCTTGCGGTGGAACGGGCGGGCATCTCTTTCCTGGTTTGGCGGTGGCCGATCAGCTTTTGCGACGCGGTTGTAAGGTAACGCTGCTCATCTCTCCCAAGGAGGTGGACCAGGACGCCGTAAGAGGGATTTCAGGCATGGAGATTATTACCTTGCCGGCGGTCGGGTTGAAGCGCGGTGGTGAATTCGCCTTCGTCCGCGGCTTCGTCCAATCCTACCGCTCAGCGGCAAAGCTTTTCAATTCTCATCCGCCGCATGCCGCGCTGGCGATGGGAGGATTTACGAGCGCGCCGCCCATTCTGGCGGCGAAGCGCGCCGGGGCGAGGACGTTCCTTCACGAATCAAACACCATCCCGGGCCGCGCGAACCGATGGCTAGCACGGGTCGTTCACTGCGCGTTCGTCGGTTTCCCTGCGGCTGCTGGGCGTCTGCATAATCGTAATGTAACGGTCACTGGCACGCCGGTTCGCCCGCAGTTTCAGGCTCGCGCGGCAGCCAATTGTCGAGCCGAATTAGGCTTTGATCCGTCGCGTCCCGTCCTGCTCGTAATGGGCGGCAGCCAGGGCGCCAGCGGAATCAACGAGCTGGTGCTCCAATCTTTGCCGCTGCTCGCCAGTCGCGCTCCCGAGTGGCAGTGGTTCCACCTGACTGGTCCCGGTGACGCCGAGAAGGTGAGCCGGGCTTACGCGGCGTTGAAGCTGAGGGCTGTCGTGCACCCATTTTTCTCTGACATGGAGCTTGCCTTGGGTGCGGGGACGGTGGCAGTCTCCCGCGCGGGCGCGTCCTCTCTCGCTGAACTCGCGGCTACGCGCGTGCCCGCCGTTCTCATCCCCTATCCGGCGGCCACGGACAATCACCAGTTTCATAATGCGCGAGCATTCGAGGCCACCGGCGCGGCTCGCTTGCTGGAGCAACAGAGCGCCACGCCGGAGACGTTAATCCAACTGCTGTTGGATGTAATTGAGAAGCCTGCCGTACATGAGAAGATGCAGACCGCCCTCGTTCAATGGCACGCACCGCATGCTGCGGAGCAGATTGCCGAAGCCATACTGGCGCCTGCAGGCGCAGGCGCGGGAAAAGGTTGTCGCGCTAATTCGCAGCCAGTCACAACGGTGGCCCCGAGGGCTGCAGACGGTGGAAACTGCCCAAAGTCTTCCGGATCACCGCGAGCCAGCCGTGTTCAACTCGGCGCTGTCGGCAGTTACAAGACAAGCCTGCGCCCTGAGAGAGTGGCATGAATTTGGACAATGCCATTCTGCAACCAAAGTCAGCGAGCAAAGCTGAGCCGGCGGATGAGCTGGCGCAACGGCTCTCGCCGGCTACGGTAATTCGCCGGGATGAATCCCTGGCCAGACACACGACTTTGCGGGTTGGCGGGCCAGCGGACATATACGTGGATCCGGCTTCAGAAGAAGATCTGGCGGCGCTCTTGTCTTTTTGCCAGGAACGCAACCGGCCGTTTTTCATTCTCGGGCGCGGGTCGAACCTGCTGGTGAAGGACGGCGGCTTTCGGGGCATGGTGGTATGCTTGGCCCAGCCTCATTTCAGCCGAATCGAAGTAGCAGACCACCATTTGCGCTGCGGGGCGGGGGCGAAGCTCAAAGCCGCAGCGGTCGAAGCCAGGCGAAATGGTCTGGCGGGACTGGAATTTATGGAAGGCATTCCCGGCAGCGTCGGTGGCGCTTTGCGTATGAACGCGGGGGCGATGGGTGGCGCCATATTCGATGTGGTGGAATCCGTTCGCCTGATGAGTTTCGATGGGAAGGTGCGTGAGCAGCCGGCCCAGGAGTTGATGGCGGCCTATCGCAGTTGCCCGGCCTTGAAGACGCACATTGCTCTGTCGGCAGTGCTGTGCGGCCAGCCTGGGTTGCGGGAAGCAATCGACCAGCGCATGAAGGAGTACAGCCGTAAGCGGTGGAAATCACAACCCGCCGCGCCGAGCGCTGGATGCATGTTCAAGAACCCGCCCTCGATTCCCGCCGGCAAGCTTATCGATGATCTGGGATTGAAAGGCACTCGCTCTGGGGGGGCGGTGGTTTCGATCGAGCACGGCAATTTCATTGTGAACGATGGCAGCGCAACCGCCCGGGACATCCTGGAGCTGATCGAGATTATCAGGCAGCGCGTCCGGGCTGAGCGCGGCATCGAATTGGAAACGGAAGTTGAAATCGTTGGAGAATGAATGCTGGGTTTAAGAAACTTAACATCACCGTGATGCTTGGCGGGCCGAGCGCCGAACGCGAAGTCTCGCTCCGCTCCGGCGCGGAGGTGGCCAAGGCCCTCCGTTCGCTCGGGCACGAAGTACACGAGGTGGACCCGAGGAACGAGAAATGGAGGCTGCCTAAAGCCACAGATGTGGTGTTCCTCGCGCTGCATGGAACCTATGGCGAAGACGGCACCGTCCAGCGCCGGCTGGAGGAACTGGGCGTCACCTACACCGGTTGCGACCCCGAGGCGAGCCGGGTTGGTTTTGACAAGTTCCTCACCAAGCAGCGTTGTGTGGCGGCGGGTGTTCCGACCGCACGCTTTCTGCTTATCGATTCGCCCGCGGCAAGCTGGCCGATGGGCTGGGACCCGCCCATCGTGCTCAAGCCCGCCCGCCAAGGCTCCAGCGTCGGCCTGCAATTCGTCGAGCGGGTCTCAGATTGGGGCAAGGCCCTGGCGGAAGCGATGCGCCACGATTCGCAGGTTCTAATGGAAGAGAAGATTGTCGGCCGCGAATGCACCGTTGGGATCCTCGCTGGCGAGGCGCTGCCGATTGTCGAGGTTCGGCCCAAGACGGGCATCTATGACTACCAGACCAAGTACAGTATCGGCACGACGGAGTATTTTTGCCCTGCGCCATTTGACGAGGCGACGATCGCGCGTGTTCAAGCAGCAGCGTTGGGTGCTTTTAGAGCGATTGGCGGTCGTGATTATTCGCGAGTGGACGTAATCGTGCGGCCGGAAGGCGAACCGATAGTGCTGGAGGTAAACACTCTGCCGGGCATGACCGAAACCAGTCTGCTCCCCAAAGCCGCCGCCGCGGCAGGATTCAGCTACCCGGACCTTTGCCAACGAATGGTGGACCTGGCACTCGCTCGCGCCAACCGGGAGAAGTGATTACTAACTCAGATGTGGTTCAAACGTAAATCAAAGAACCGGCGGCTCGGGCGCGAGCAGGTGCTGGACGTAAAACTGCGCTCCAGCCAGGTCCGCGCCGCGCGAACGCGCATGGGCGCGATTGGTCTGGGGGCGGTCTTTGCGACGGTCTTCGGCGTTTATCTGGTCTATCGCACAGGGGATTGGGCCCTCAACCGGTTGGTCTATGAAAACAAAGCCTTTGCCGTCCAGGAACTCGATGTCCAGACCGATGGCGTCATATCACTGGATGAGTTACGCCGCTGGACGGGAGTCAAACCGGGGGAGAACCTGCTTGCGCTCGACCTCGCGCGCGTGAAACGGGACCTGGAGCTGGTCCCGCTGGTTCAGTCGGTGTCGGTCGAACGCATCCTTCCCCGCACCTTGCGCATTCGCATTACGGAACGCGAGCCGATTGCGCAAGTGAACGTTCCCCGGCCCCGCCGCGGCGGAAGCCTTGAGCTCGCGGTGTATCAGCTTGATACGGATGGGTATGTCATGGTGCCGCTGGAGCCGCGCCAGCGAGCCATACTGCTCAGCCAGCCGGCTGATATGCTGCCGGTGGTTTGCGGTATCAACGCCATTGAACTGCAGCCCGGACGGCGCATCAGCGCCCCGCAAGTTCAGGCCGCCCTGCGACTGATCATGGCCTTCGAGGAGTCTCCGATGGCCGGATTGGTGGACCTGAGACGGATTGACGTGTCGTCGCCGGAGGTTCTGGTTGTGACAACAGGGCAGGGGAGTGAGGTGACTTTTGGCTTGGCCGAGCTGGATCAGCAACTGCGCCGGTGGCGCGATATTTTTGACTTGGGCCAGAACATGAGCAAAG
>OBLU010006126.1_pt1 | contig 10719 bp, 11 predicted proteins | sample 1518681 | NCBI WGS metagenome assembly OBLU01 (sample SAMEA3539304, study PRJEB22396) | soil metagenome | biome: tundra; feature: field; material: soil | place: USA | collected 2010-05 | depth 0.15 m
CAACTTCGATCAAACCGAAGCGCCAAAAGAGGAGCTGATTTACTGACATGGCCAAAATACTGATCCCGACGCCGCTGCGTCAATTCACCGCGAAGCAGGATTCCGTCACCGTTCCCGGTGCCACCGTGGGCGAAGTGCTTGCCGCGCTCACCACCGAGTATCCCGACCTGCGCAAGCAGATCTTCAACGACGAGGGAAAGCTGCGCAGCTTCGTCAACGTGTATCTTAACGACGAAGACATCCGCTACCTTGGCAAGGACGCCACCCCGGCCGCCGAAACCGACACGCTTTCGCTGGTCCCCTCGATCGCCGGAGGAGCTCCCGGAGAAACGAATTGACGCTTTCGAAAGACGAAATCCTCCGCTACTCGCGCCACCTGATTGTCCCCGAAGTCGGCATGGAAGGCCAGTTGAAGCTCAAGGCCGCCAAGGTCCTGCTGGTGGGCACCGGCGGGCTCGGCGCGCCGCTCGGCCTGTATCTCGCCGCCGCCGGCATCGGCCGGATCGGCCTGGTGGATTTCGACGTGGTCGATTTCACCAACCTGCAGCGCCAGGTAATTCACTTCACCAAGGACGTGGGCCGCCCCAAGATCGATTCCGCCGCCGAGAAGATGCAGGCGCTCAACCCCAACGTGGAGATCGTCAAGCACGAGGTTGCGCTGAGCAGCGAGAACGCCCTCGACATTATTAAGGACTACGATCTCGTGGTGGATGGCACCGACAATTTCCCCACGCGCTACCTGGTGAACGACGCCTGCGTGCTGCTCGGCAAGCCCAACGTCTACGGCTCCATCTTCCGTTTCGAAGGCCAGGCCACCGTCTTCGCCTACGAGGGCGGCCCCTGCTACCGCTGCCTTTATCCCGAACCGCCGCCCCCAGGCCTGGTCCCGAGTTGCGCCGAAGGCGGCGTGCTCGGCATCCTGCCCGGCACCATCGGCTTGATCCAGGCCACCGAAGCCGTGAAACTGATTCTGGGAATCGGCGAACCGCTGGTGGGGCGTCTATTACTGTACGATGCGCTCGGCATGCGCTTCCGGGAGCTCAAGCTCCGCAAGAACCCCGAATGCCCCATCTGCGGCGATCACCGGACAATCACCCGGCTGATCGATTATTATCAATTCTGCGGCGTGCCGCAACACGTGCCGCAAGAAGCGCCGAAGGAGGAGACCAAGGTGGCCGAAGGCGAAATCGAAGTAACCGAAGTCAAAGCGATGCTGGACCGGGGCGACGACTTCGTCCTGATCGACGTGCGCGAACCCCACGAATACCAGATCTGCAACATCCCGGCGGCCAAGCTGATTCCGCTCGGCGAAGTTGGCAAGCGGCTGGGGGAACTCGATCCCGAAGCCGACATCGTGATCCACTGCAAGAGCGGCATGCGGAGCGCGCGCGCCTGTGGCATCCTGAAGGCCGCGGGCTTCAAACAGGTGCGCAATATGAAGGGCGGCATCCTCGCCTGGAGCGACCAGGTGGACCCGAGCGTGCCGAAGTATTAGTCCGGAAAGGGACAGGCCAGGAGGCCTGTCCTACCACCGCAGCTTGAGATCGGCCGTCCACTTCTCGTTGGAGTTTTGGATTTCGTCCCAGGTCACCTCGCGATTCAGATAGGCCGCCGTGCGTCCCAGAATCGCCGTCAGGTTGCTGCGCACGCTCTCTTCGTAGTTGTAGATCGGCTTGCGTTCGCGAATCGACGCGATGAACAGCTTCACGTTCTCCACCGCGCCGCCCTTGAACGTGTCATCCTGCTGCGCGCCCATCCAGGCATTCTTCCCGGTGATGCGGAGCAGTCCGCCGTAGTGCGAATCGGCGCAGCCATCGATGCCGAAGACGCGCACGCACAGGTCACTGAACGAGTTGGTGAGCTGGTTGGAGCTGAAATCGGCATGCACGTTATTGGCATAGTGGTATTGCACCAGGAAATGGTCCCACGCATCCCCCGCGTCGTAGCCGGTGCCGCTCCAATCGCAGCGTCCTCCGCTGCCGTAGGCCTTCGTGGGATGCCCCTGGAGCAGCCAGTTGGCGACATCGATCACGTGAATATTCTGCTCCACGATGATGTCGCCGCCGAGCACCTTATCCATATAGAAATTGGACATGCGCCGCTGCCCGGGGTCCATACCTGGCGTGCCTCTGTCCTTCGACGGGCGGCCGGCGTAGTAGAAGACCTGCGCCAGCACCGGCTTGCCGATATCGCCGCGATGCACGCGCGTGGCCAGTTCCTTATACACGTCGCGCGACCGCGTCTGGAAATCGACCCAGTAGGTGAGTTTCTTCTCCAGCGCCCGCTGCCCGCTGGCCAGCACGCTCCGGCAGCCTGGCACGTCGACCGCGACGGGCTTGGCCATGTACACGTGCTTGCCGGCATCGACCGCGGCCAGCGCCAGTTCCGCGTGGTAGTAGGTGGGAGTCTCGATGACCACCGCATCGAGCGCCGATTGCGCCAGTTGGCGCCCCGCGTCGGGCCCGTAGTAGGCGCGCGATGCAGCCACTTTAAACGTGGCCGCGGTCCCATCGAGATGCTCCTTGACCACATCGGCCAGCGCCACCACGCGCGCACCGGTGTGCTCCGGAAAGAAGGGTGCGATCCAGTTGCCGCGCCCGCCGCAGCCAATGAGACCCACTTCGACGTTGGAATTGGCTTGATACCCGAAGGCGGTGGCCGGCTTCAGGATGAGGATGCCGGTGGCGGCGGTCTTTAGAAAACTGCGCCGCGGGCTTTCGTTCTCTGGCATGAATACCTCCTGCTCAGTGAGATGGTAGCAGCGGCGGATAGCGCTTGCCACCTCTCCCGCCTTACCCCGTACTCAATTTAATCAGCTGCTCAGCGTTCCTGAGCGCTTCCGGAGTGAGTTTCTGGCCGCTCAGCATGCGGCCCACCTCGCGCGTGCGCGAAGCCGCGTCCAACTCCTCGATCACCGCCACCGTCCGTCCGCGGGATTCCTGCTTCTCCACCCGGTAATGATGATCCGCGAACGACGCGATCTGCGGCAGATGGGTGACGCACAGCACCTGGTTGGCGGCCGCCAGCTTTTTCAGCCGCCGCCCCACTCCTTCGGCCGCGCTGCCGCCGATTCCGGCGTCCACTTCGTCGAATACCAGGGTGCGCACGACGTTGGTCCTGGGCCCCGTCAGACACGTCTTCAACGCGAGCGCGATCCTGGAAATCTCGCCGCCCGAGGCCACCTTTTCCAGCGCGCGCGGCTCCTCGCCCACGTTCGGCGACACCAGAAACTCCACCCGGTCGGCACCTGCCAGGGACCACGGCGCTTCGGCCATCGACACGCGGAACACCGTCCGCTCCATCGCCAGTTGCGCCAACTCCGCCTCTACGCGCTTCTCGAGGCGCCGCGCCGCCCCGGTGCGCGCCTCCGTCAATGCGCCGGCCAGCTTTTCGAACTCCGCCGCCAGGAGCTTCCGGTGCTTGCGCAGCGCCTCCATGCGCTCGCCGGCGGACTCCACGCCCGCGATCTGGCCGCGCACTTCTTCCAGAAACGCCAGGATCTCTTCCATCGAGTGCCCGTACTTCCGCTTGAGCCGCGCAATGGCTTCCAGGCGCGTCTCCACCTCTTCCAGGCGCGCCGGATTCGCCTCCAACCCCGACAAATAATCGCGCAGCGCGTAGGCCGCTTCCTGCAAGCTCAGCTCGGCCGATTTCAGGTGCTCGCGCAGCCCGCCGAGCGTGGCATCGATGCGGTACAACTCTTCCACCCGCTTAGCCGCAATGCGCGCCAGCGCCACGGCCGATTCCGGACTTTCGTACAGCGCGTCGTACGCCGTGCCCGCGCTCTCCTGCAGCTTCTGGACGTTCTGCAGCACCCGCCGCTCGTTCTCCAACTGCGTGTCCTCGTCCGGCGCCAGCTGGGCGCTCTCGATTTCCTTGCGTTGGAAACTCCACAGATCCAGCAGGCGCAACTTCTCCTGCTCGTTGCGCTGCAGTTCCTCCAACTCCTCCTCCGCCGCGCGCCAGTCCCGATAGAGCCGCGCCGCGTTGTCCAGCAGTTCGCGATTTCCCGCGAACGCATCCAGCATGTCCCGCTGCGCCTCGCTGGAAAACAGAAGCTGCTGATCGTGTTGGCCGTGAATATCCCCCAGGAACGGCGCCAGGTCCTTGAGAAGCGCCACGGCTACCGGACGGCTGCCCACAAACGCCCGGGATTTCCCGCCGGCCAGAATCTCGCGCTCGATCAGCAGTTCCCCGTCTTCCACTTCCAGCCCGGCGGGTTCCAGCAGGCGCCGCACGGCGGCCTGTTCCCGGACCTCAAATATCCCCGCCACCCGCGCCCGAGCCTCCCCGGTGCGAATCATTTCCGCCGAAGCGCGCCCACCCAGCAGCAGCCCCAAGGCATCCACCACGATGGATTTGCCGCTCCCGGTCTCCCCGGTCAGCAGATTGAGCCCCGCATGAAAATGGACGCGTAAGCGTTCCACCACGGCGTAGTTCTCTACCACCAGTTCGAGCAGCATTGCAATGCCGATTATGTGGGATAAGCCTCCGGCTTGTCCATCCGAGCGCTCGGATGGGCGAGCTTCGCTCGCCTGGCAAGCTAAAGCATGCCCCACCACACGTATCGAACCCCACCGACTTTTTGCAGGATAATGGCGTCTCTATGTTAGATTTGAACTTAGGAGACGAATTGCTCTTCGAGACTCCGGTTGCCTTTCTCCTGCAGACAGATCTCTGGGAAATGGTCCAGCATAGCGGCCCCGCACTCATGGCCGTTCTGGGCATCTTGATCTGTTTTTCGGTCTATTCCTGGACCATCATTTTCTCCAAGCTGGGTGCCCTACGCAGCGCCGGCAAGGCGAATTCGCGTTTTTTGCGCGCCTTCCGCAAGGCCAGCGGCATGGAAGCCGTCATGGTGGCGAGCGAACAGTTCCGCCCTTCCCCCCTGGTTGCCGTCTTCGATTTCGGCTATGAAGAGCTGGAACGGCAGGTCAAGCTCCGCGGCAGCGTCACCAACCGCACGGCGCTGGAACGCACCCTGCAGCTGGGCATCAGCGAAGAGATCGCCAAGCTGGAACGCAACATGAGCTGGCTGGCCACCACCGCTTCCGTCACTCCATTTATCGGGCTGATGGGCACGGTGATGGGCATCATCCGCGCCTTCCAGGACCTCTCCCAGATGGGCTCCACCAGCCTCAAGGCCGTCGGGCCAGGCATCTCCGAGGCCCTGATTACCACGGCCGTCGGCTTGTTCGCCGCCATCCCCGCCGCCATTTTCTACAACTACTTCGGCCACCTGATCCGCGAACTCGGCGCGCGCATGGACGATTTTTCGCTGGAGTTCCTCAACCTGGCCGAGCGCAGTTTCGGAGAGTAGCCGATGGCCTTCTCCACCAATGGCGGCGGATACCGGTCGGGCAGGCGCGGCAACCCGGCGATCTCGGAGATCAACGTCACGCCGTTCGTCGACGTGGTTCTGGTGCTGCTCATCATCTTCATGCTGACCGCGCACGTCCTGGAATTCGGCATCGAGGTGGACGTCCCCAAAGTGCGCACCATCAAGGAAAGCGCCCAGGATATGCCGGTGGTCACCATCACCAAGGATGGCGTCATCAAGCTCAATGCCGACGACGTGAACATCAACGATCTCCCCGCCACCATCCGGCAGAAGTTCGCAAAAGCGAAGGGCGTCTACGTCCGCGCCGACAAGGAAACCATCTGGGACCCGATCGCGCAGGTCACTGCCGAACTCGGCGCCGCCGGCTTCCAGGTCAACATGGTCACCCAACCCGAGGATTCGTCCTCCAAGGGCCGCAGGTAAATGTCGCCCCACGTCGACATCCTGGAACAAACCGACCGCATCGCCCCTTCCTTCTTCGGGTCCATCGCGTTTCACGGATTGCTGGTGGGCGCGGTGTTGGGCGCCGGCTGGGTGCAGAGCCGCAACACCATCTCCATGGGCGACCCCAACGGCGGCCGTTTTGGCGCGGTCACGGTGAACCCGGTTGCCAGCATCGCACTGCCTTCGCATGGCGGCCCCAAGAATCCGGTGGCTACCGATACGGAGTCCGCCGTTCCGGTTCCGGTCTTGAAGGCCAAGCCGGCGCCGAAAGTGACGGCGCCCGACCCGGCGGCCATCCCCATCCCCAGCCGCGGCGCCAAATCGCGGCCATCGCCGGCCGCCGCGCCGCCGGATAAGTGGCGCGCCTCACAGAAGGACCTGCCCAATCAGCTGTATAGCACCGCGGGCACGCGGGTGACTACGCCGGACTATGCGCTGTCGGGTGGCGGCGGCGTGGGTGTCGGCAGCAATTCCCCCTTCGGCAATCAGTTCGGCGCGTATGCCGACCTGCTGCGCAACCGCGTAGCTCAGTTCTGGCAGACCACCACCATCGATCCGCGTCTGCGCACGGCGCCACAGGTGAGCGTGACCTTCACGCTCCACCGCAACGGCAGCGTGACCGGCATCCGCGTCAGTCAGAAGAGCGGTATCAACGCTTTGGATATATCCGCGCAGCGCGCCATTATGGATGCCGCGCCGTTCCCCCAGTTGCCTCCCCAGTTCCCCAAGAATGAGGCGGAGATAGAGTTTGTTTTCGAGTTAAAACGGTAGGAGCAAGCATGAAAAAGGCCATCTGGTTCGCGGTTGCGTCGGCGGGAGCGCTGTTCGTCCTCATGGCGCAGGACGCCAGAATCATCGTCACCAAAGGCGGCATCCCAGCGATCGCGATACCCGACTTCCGGGGAGCCGGCGACGCCCAGAAGTTCATGCCCGCCTTCAATGAGACTCTGGCCGACGACATCCGGGCCTGCGGCCTTTTCAAAGTGGTCGCCAAGACGTCGCTCCCCACCTTCGTGCCGCAGCAGCCCTCCGATTTCCAGCAGCCCGCGCCGCCCGCCGCCACGCCCGCCCGCGGACGGAAACAGCCGCCGCAACCGGTTGCCGCTACCACCGGTGGGGGCCGTTGGATGCACGATTGGTCCGGGCCGCCGGCACAGGCCAACTACCTCGCCTTCGGCTACACCGCCGCGCAGAACGGGGTCCTGGTGCTCCAGGGGTGGGTCTACGATTTGAGTAAGGATACCCCGGCCAACGCCCAACTGGTCGGCAAGCGCTACCTGTCGACGGTGGACGAAACCGGCGCGCGCAAGATCGCGCACGAATTCGCCGCCGATATCATTTCCTTATTCGGCGGCCAATCCCTCTTCGGCACTCATATCTATTTCAGCAGCGACCGTACGGGTCACAAGGAAATCTGGGCGATGGACGCCGACGGCAAGAACCAGCGCCAGATCACCCGATTCAACAACATCTCCACCTACCCGGCCATCTCCCCGGACGGATCAAAAATTGCGTTCACTAGCTGGGTGAAGGGGCAACCTGCTATATTTGTCTTTTCGGTGGATCCGGTCCGGGATTTGCGCTATTACAATCAAACCGCGTCTGTGAATCAGGCCGGTTCGTTTACGCCCGACGGGAAGCAGATTATCTACGCGTCTTCCGCGGGTACGGGAAGGTGTTGCCGGATTTTTGCCGCCAATTTGGACGGAACGGGGTTTCGGCCGATTTCTTCGTCCAGCGCCATCGAAGTGGAACCAAAAATAAATCCGAAGACCGGAAATGACATCGTATTCTCTTCGGGCCGTTCCGGTCCGCAACAGGTTTACCGGATGAGTATGGATGGATCGGATTTGGAGAGGTTGACGCCGGGCACCGGCGAGGCGTCCAATGCGTCGTGGCATCCCGACGGCCAGCGGATCGCTTTTGCGTGGACCCAGGGATACGCAACCGGCGCTTTCAACATATTCACCATGAACGTTGCAACCAAGGAGTACGTGCAGTTGACGCATGGCGATGGCAAGAACGAGAATCCCAGTTGGGCGCCCGACGGCGTCCACATCGCTTTCGCAAAAACGCGCGGCCGTTCCAGCCAGGTTTACACCATGCTGGCCGATGGAACCCAGTTGCAACAGTTGACCTCACTCGGTCAGAATGAAAGGCCCGTGTGGGGAAAGTAGCGAGTTTAGGAGGCGATGTTCATGTTCAGTAAACGGAAGTACTCTATCATCTGTCTGGCGCTCGCGCTGGCATTGTTCGCGGCAGGATGTAAGAAGAAGGTGCCCCCACCGGCTCCTCCTCCTCCGCCGCCACCTGTTGTCGTGGCGCCCACGCCGCCGCCGGCCGCTCCCTCCGTGGCGCAGTTCACGGCGGAGCCGACTTCGATTCAGCGCGGCCAGACTTCCACTTTGCGTTGGGAAGTTACCGGCAATGTCACCAGCGTGTCCATCAACCAGAGCATCGGGACCGTACAGAGCACCGGCAGCAGCCGCGTCAACCCGAGCGATTCCACCACCTACACCCTGACAGCCACCGGTCCGGGCGGTTCCAACACGGCTACGGCCACGGTCAACGTGGCGGCGCCGCCGCCGCCACCGCCGCCACCGTCGGCACCGCCGGTCATCACCTTGGAGCAGCGCCTCGGGGACGTCCTGGACGCTTACTTCGACTACGACAAGACCGATATTCGCAGCGACGCCAGCGCCGCCCTCTCCAAGGATGCCGCTGCGCTGAAGACCATTCTGGCCGATTTCCCCAATGCCTCCATCGTCATCGAGGGCCATTGCGACGAACGCGGCTCCGCCGAGTACAACCTGGGACTGGGCGACCGCCGCGCCAGCGCGGCCAAGGAGTTCCTACAGGGCCTGGGCGTTCCCGCCGACCGGCTGAAAACCATCAGCTACGGCAAGGAACACCCGCAGTGTACCGAACAGAACGAATCCTGCTGGCAGAAGAACCGGCGCGCCCACTTTGCGGCCGGGCAGTAGGATAAAGGGCTCTGAGCAGGAATCTGTAAGCCCCCCTATTTTGCTGCATTTTCGGTATTCCGGTAGCTGGGTATGTGCTTGACTCAGGTAGCCCCTACACCTTGTGGTTTGGTTTTTTGCTCCTGGGCGCGGGTTTGTCGGACGATCATGTTGTAGGTTGAGGGTTTGATCGCTACCGCCTGCTGCGCCAAGCGGAAAAAGAGCTTGCCCCGGCTCCTGGACTTGCGCCGATTGAAACGGAAGGTGAACTCATCCAGATAATAGTCCAAGTGCTTGTGGCTGACGGCGCCTTGGTGAGTTCCCATCAGCCATCGCTTGAGAAGCGAAATGACTCGGTGGACGCGCGGCAGCAATTCCGAGGCGGTCTCCTTCCTTTCACGACGGTCACCTCATGGACGTAGCCTTTCGTGTTCAGGCCAGAGTAGCCCCGCCACCCATCCGTGTGGATCACGCCGCCCGGTCGGACGGAGTCCTGGATGAACCGGTGTAGACTCTCGGCCGAGGCGTCTGGAACATGCCGCATCCGGATCCGCCCAATACCACGCCCATCCTCTTGAGCCGTAACGATGATCAATGCTTTGGTCTCTGTCTTCCGGCCGCGGAGCCCCTCTTCCAACCCACCGAGGTAAGTCTCATCTACCTCCACCCGCCCACTCAGCAAATCGCGCCCCGGTCTGACCATCGCGCCTCGCAACTTGTGCAGCCACGTCCAAGCTGTCTGGTACTGCTTCAGGCACAACACCCGCTGCAGCCCCAGGGCACTGGCTCCATTCTTCTGCGTGGTGACCCACAACATGGCCTGGAACTACAGCCTCAAAGCGGTGCGGGTACCCTGAAAAATCGTACCCGCCGTCACCGAGGTCTGGCATCCGCAATCGCGGCACTGCAACAGTACCTCTCGCACAGGCCAATGTTTTCCTAACTTTTCGACTGCCGGCCGATCTTTGTCCGCCGGGCGCTAGAGGATGCCGGGTTGTCGATCAGAAACACGACGATCACGAGCATGTGGGTGCCAGTGGAGGTGGTCGTTGCAGCGAAGGCCTAATTGGTTGTCTCCTATTTCTTGACCGTCAGCACCGTCCCGCTGGGAATGACGCGCCACCGATCGTCGCCGCCAGGGGCCAATCTCCGTCGGGCAGTGAGGCCGGCACCTGGATGGCCACCTGGTACAGCCCCGCGTAGGAGGGCGCGAGTGCCGTGCCGTAAATCGAAACGGACGGTCTGATGACCGCCGATCGAGAGTACTGCGGCGGTCCTTCTTGGCAGAACTACGGCGCGCCTATTGCGTGGACGAACTCGTCTTCTCATCTCGCTAAGTCTGCGACCCGGGTCTCGGGCGCAGTTCAATAGGCAACGACCGTCTTGCGTCCCTGCGCCTCTCCACGGAGCCAGACGTATAAGAACGCGTGGGGCCCAGGTGCAGGCCAAGGCAACACCATGCGCACCGTCTGACGGGAAGGGTCGCCGGGAACCGGTGTCGGAATCGATTCAACCCGAACGCCATGCTCGGCGTCCCATCCGGCCTTTTCGATCACGTCGAGATCTCGGCCTTCCAGGCTGCCGGCATAGCTCGAATCGCCAACTTTCTCGGTGGTGAGTGTAAACTTGTCGAGACGGGGAACGCGTACCACACGGCCTAGAACGAAGCGATCCGAGCGACCTTCCGGATCCAGGATCACGGTGGCCGCCAGGCGGCACCCGGCATAGCCAACGGCACCAGGGTCCACCGAAAGATATAGGGCCCCCGGCCCGGCGAGGGTCAAGCTCGCCCCGCCCGAGGGTTCGCCTGGAACAAGCGTCAATGACTGGCGCAACTCTCCAGCTTCGCAACCAAGTTCCAGCCGCGGTCGGATGGTATCGTGCAAGAGATTCACCGTCAGCACCAGCCCGGCCGCAGTGCCGGCCGGCAACTCATCGGCCCCAATCTCAATCCCCAGAGCGCCGGCCAGC
>OBLU010006128.1_pt1 | contig 10718 bp, 8 predicted proteins | sample 1518681 | NCBI WGS metagenome assembly OBLU01 (sample SAMEA3539304, study PRJEB22396) | soil metagenome | biome: tundra; feature: field; material: soil | place: USA | collected 2010-05 | depth 0.15 m
GGCCTGCCACAACACGGCGTAGTCGAACAGACCCTCGACGAGAATCACTTCCGGGCATCGCCGGACTTGCTCCCACAAATACAATCCGCCCTTGGCCCCCGGCAAAAACCGATGAGGTGGCGCTGAAGCCGAGAGGCTGCGGCCATAGAGATTGCGATCCAGCGGGAAGACGATGAACCAACTTCACCACCGTGTCGCATGCGCGGCTCCTACGAGTGTTGGTGCACGCTCCAGCCGAGATAGCGCGTGGCGGCTTCCAACACGGAGGCCGCCACCGGCGCCAAGTTGGCTGCCACGTGATGCTCGAAGCCGCGCTCGCAGATGTAGCGGAGCAACTCCTGAAGCTTCGGGATGCGTACCACGCCGGCGCCGCCAAAGGTTTCGAGCGGATCGTCGGTGAACTCGCCTTCCCCGACGTAGCCGTGGATCGAGCCCTCGCGGTCGTTGGTGGAAAAGCGCACGAAACTCATCGGCCCGGACTTCACGCGGCCTACGCAAGTCCCATAAATGTTCTCACGCCCCACCGTGCCTGCCCTAACGGGCTGGAAGTCCATGTGGGTCTCCCTGAAGAAGTGCCTGGGAAGGTTGCTGCAATGGAAGCAAACCGCCTTGTCGGGGTCGTCACCGTAATTGTTGTTCCAGTCGAGCAGGGCGCTGGGCGTTCCCGAGGCCAGTTGGAGGGCGTGCATGCCGACCACGCCGCAAATATCCACCTCGCAGGCGCTGGACATCAGGTTCTCGCTCATCATGCTCATGATGGTGCAGGGTACCACGCCAAAGAACTCCTTGAGGGAAGTCCAGCACTGGACGGCGCTGACGGCGACTTCGGCCTGGGCCATCCACTCATCGACCACGGCGCCGAGCTTGGCCATCTTGAGGAGGGGTTCGGCCGGCACGCCTTCGGTCGTCACATAGCTCCGGATGGCCTCCAGCTTGGCGACTGCAGCCGGGTGCTGATCGCCCATGCGCGCGATGCGGCCGAGGATTTCGGAAAGGTCGATAGGTTCGACCGAGATGCCGTTGGCCTCAAGGATCTTCTCGCTGCAGCGGACGGTGTTGAAAGCCGCGGGCCGCGTGCCGATGGCGCCGATGCGGAGTCGCCGAAGGCCGCGCACGACGCGGCAGACGGCGGCGAACCAGTCGAGGTCGCGGCGGAAAAACTCCGAATCCGGGGCTTCGGTGTGGCGTGTGGTGAGCGAGTAAGGAATCCCGTACTGGGTCAGGTTGTTGCACACCGACATCTTGCCGCAGAAGCTGTCGCGGCGGTCGCGGACGGCCATGCGGCCGGGCGTATCAGGCGTGGCCTGCACCAGCACCGGCACGCCCAGACCGGCCGTGCGCAGGGTGTCAGCAACAGCACGCTCATCGCCGAAATTCGGCAGCGTTACGATGACGCCATCGATCGACTCGCGGTGTTTCTTAAATAGGTCCGCGCAGAGCGCCGCTTCGGCGCGCGTTGTCACGGCGCCGAACTTGGTGTCTTCCAGGCCGGGCGCGACCACTCTGTATCCGGCCTTCTCGACGGCCGCAATCATCTCAGAGCGCCCGCTCTGGGCGAGCTGACCGGGGAAAACACCCCGATTTCCGACGATCACGCCGAAGGTGACCGGGCAGGACTTGAGCTTTGCCATTTCGCTATTTACCTCTCCTTGGTGAGAACCGCAATGAATAGACGGCGCCCAAGGCAATGAGCAGGGCACCGACAAAAACCCAGATGGAAATCATGCCAACGCGATACATTGTTCACCTACCAGAAAATGACCTGCAAAACCACAAACACGCCGGCTGGCGCCGGTACAACGCAAGAAGGCCTTCCGACGGAAGTTCGATACACCCGTACACCAGGTAGGCCAGCTCCGCCTCGGGCTTCGTGTGGCCATGCTCACCACGACCGTGACGACCACACAAATGATCCAGGCCCATGCATCGCCGCCTGCTGTTCCGGCGTTAACGGCGCCCGTCCGCCACCCGGCCCGCGGCCCTGTCCGCCAGGACCGAATCCATGCCCCGCCTGCACCGGCGCGCCGGCGTAGGTCTCGGCTGTGTTGCTCATCAGCTCGGTGGCGCTGATCCCGCACTCGATGCAATACTTGAGGACCTCCTCAGCGTTGCTGGGCAGCGCGCGGAAGCTGTACGTGATGGTCCCGATCTGAACTCCGCCGAATACCGAGTTCGGCTTGGCCGCCATCAGCCTGGCCGCCGTCCCCGCAGCCAGAGGTTGGGAATCTACCTCATGGTTGCGCCGCCCTTTGGTGAGTTACACCAGTATGCCCATCCGCGCCAGGAACGCTTCTTTCAACTCCGAATCCGCAATCGACTCCACGTCGATCAGGTCCTTCATGCCGGGGTACCCGATCACCGGGAGCACGGCATCGTCGGGAAGCATGCGAATGATCTCGGACATTGAACGATGCGTCATCGCCGAGACTCCCTCCAGCTTGATCCGGAATTCCTTTTGGAAAACGGCCCGGTGCGCCGGGTATCCGCCGCCGCGCTCGACGCTGAAAATCCGGTCGAATATGAACCTCAGGTTCACGTCGGCGGCCCATCCATAACCCAGCTGTAAAGCCAGCGAGATGCAGTTGCCGCCATTGATCTGGGTGAACAGCCAGGCGTCCAGGCTGTTCAGGATGTGGCCGCAGAACACGCCGGGGTATTGCATGGCGGAGTTCAGATAGCCCTGCCCGGTCCCGCAGCCCCCTATCACAAAGTCGACCCGCTTCAGATTGAGCAGGATGGCAGTCATAAGGCCCGTATGGATGTACGACAACTCCGGCTGGGCTCCGGTCTTGACCATGCCGGCGTTGATGATTTCGTGTTGCCGGCCTTCCAGAGCGCGAAGAATGTCCGCGTTGCGATCCGCCGCGCTAGTTTCGTTGATTACCGCTATTCTCATCTTTACCTTCCTTTCGCGCGGCCTCTTGATGTTGCCGCGATCTTGCGGTCCGAGGCGTCGTCAGGCCTTCCGTCGGAGCGCACGCAGGCCACAGTCCACGGCGATCGACTCCCCGGTCAGGGACGTGGCGTCGGCAGCCAGGACAAGGGCTCCGGCCGCGAATTCTTCCGTGGCAAGGCGCTTCAGCGGGCTCTGCTCGCCAATGCCCTCGTAAGACTCCCGGGGCCAGCCCGCAAAAGCGGTCGCCACGGTCCCGGGCACAAGCGCGTTGACCCTGACATCCGGGGCCAGGAGTCTCGCCAATGATTTCGTCATGACGATCAAGCCCGCTTTGGCCGCCGAGTAGGCAATCGAGTTGCTGTCGCCATAGAAGGCCGCGGTCGACGAGACGTTGATAATGGCCGCACCCGGATTCTTCTTCCGGCGCGGAGCGGCCGCCCGCATGCAATAGAAGGGGCCCGCAGGTCCGTGTTGGTTTTATCCCAAATCTCGTCGTTGAGGTCCTCCAGATTCTGGCGTGGTACTCGTTTAGTCCACGCCCCGTTATTCAACAGGATGTCCAGTCGCCCCCACTTCTCTCCGACTTTCCGCACCATCTCTCAAACCTGCGCGTCGACGGCGGCGGTATTTCGATACGTTAGTGAACTTCTGAAGCGACGTACTTAGCTACTTTTTGGCGCAAAAACCACTTTGACCACTTGGGCTATACGTCGCAGAGCGTGATCGCTTCGTCCAGTGACTTGAGCGGGTCGCGGAGGGGTGTGTATTCGTGCCCCAGGAACCCCGTGTAGCCCAGGTCCACCAGCGTCTGGATGATCGGCCGGTAGCTCAACTCCTGCGAATCCGTGTCGATTTCATGGCGGCCAGGCACGCCCGCCGTGTGGAAATGGGCCAGGTACTGGAAGTTGTCTTTAATCGTTCGGATGATATCGCCTTCCATGATCTGCATGTGGTAGATGTCGTACAGCAGCTTCACGCGCGGTGAATTCACCCGCTTGCACACCTCCACGCCAAAGGCCGTGTGGTCGCACTGGTTATCCTTATGGTTCACTTTGCTGTTGAGCAGCTCCATACAGAGCGTGACGCCTTTGTCCTCCGCCATGGCCTTGACCTTGTTGAGGAACAGCACACAGTTCGAGATGCCCTCTTCGTCGGACATGCCGCGCCGGTTACCGGCGTGCGAGTTCACGATGGGTGCCCCGAACTCGGCCGCTTTGGCGAGGTTGTCGCGCACAATCGGCTCGAGCTTGGCGTGGTTAGCCCGGGTGTTCATGCCGTCCGTCAATGCAAACCCGGACGGGCACAACGTCGGAACCAGCCCGTACTTCTTCAGCGTCGGCCAGTCCTTGATCGGAACAATTTCCAACCCCTTCAGCCCCAGGCGAACCGCCTCACGGCACATATCGTCCAGGGTCATTCCGGTCTTCCTCGGATCAAAACACCCTAGTATCGCCGACTGCTTCAGCCGGCCCTTTCTGGCTTTGGTCTGGCCAGAAAGCAGACCCGCCGCCGCCAACCCGGCCGCCGTGGTTGAGAAAAACGCGCGTCTGTTCATATAAAAAACATTCTACTACGCCCTTGCGGCGCGGGCAAGATAGGCATTCTGCCTTGAATATTGGCTAGCGCGGTACAAACTTGTTGACGCCGGGATAAAACGACAGCATTTTCGCCGGTGTTGTAGTCAAAGAAAACCACCCATTGGCCAGGACGCGGTACTCACTCTACATCAGTTTCTAAATTTGGGTGCCTTCGCCAGCAGCGGCCGTAGCGAGCGAAGGCACCGATGCATAATGGTGTGGATTATTCTCGCTTTACCTCCACAGCCTTGCTCACGCCGACCGCATCATCTCTTCCCAGCTCACTTCGCGCTTCTGCTCACCCGCCATGCGCCCCAGAATGGAGGTGAGGGTGGATTCCGCCGCGATCTGCACCATGTTGATGGGCTTGCCCGTCAGAACGCTGTTGAGGAAGGCTTCTACCGCATCAATGGTAATCTCGCGCTTGGCTTCGACCGTCACCGGATTCCTTGGGCTGGTCTTGAACCACTTATAATACCTGCGATTGGTCTCGAGCGAGCCGAGTGAGCCAAAGAACTGCTCCTTCACGTCCGCATAATGATTTGCGGGAAGCTGCGTGCCCAGCAGCCAGCCCCTCAGCCCGCCGGGGTAGCGGTAGCTGATGTTGTAGTGGTCGTAGTTATCGCCGTATTGGCGCCTGTAGCGGCCACCGTCGCCCAGGGCTGTCTCGGGGTGCGCTTTGGCGAACCAGTTCAGGACGTCGACGCCGTGGCAATCCTGCTCCACGATGAAGTCGCCCGAGGTGGCCTTCCACCGCGCCCACTGAATGATCCTGTCCATTTCCGTCTGCGGCTTAGGAGTCGGCACACCGGGAAAATCATTGCCGGCCGTGATCCAGAAACTGTACATCAGAGTCAGGTCTCCGACGCTACCGTCGCGCAGGATCTTCTCCGCCGCGAGGTATTCGGGGCTGAAGCGCTGCTGGAAGCCGAACTGCATGGTCTTACCCGGGTTCTTCTCAGCGGCGCGCATCAACCGCTTGACGCCCGCCACGTCGGCGCCGGCGGGCTTCTCGCAGTAGATGTTTTTGTGGGCATTGACCGCCGCTTCGAAATGCTCCGGATGCAGCCAAACCGGCGTGGCGATGTACACGGCGTCGATGTCCTGCCGGTTGAGCAACTCGTGCAGGTCCTTGTAGGCAGGCACCTTGTCGGCGCCCGGAATGACGGTTTTGGCCTGATCGATCCGCTCCGGCCGGATGTCGCAGATGGCCGTCAGTTTGGTGCGCGGGTCGTTGACGAACATGCCTGCCACGTACTGCCCGCGGTTGCCCGTGCCGATCAGACCGAGCGAAACCTGCGAGTTGGCTTGGTAAGAGAAAGCCACCTGCGGGCTGACGATCATAAAGCCGGCTGTGGCCCCCTTCAAGGCGTCGCGTCTGGTGATTTTCTTCATGACTTTTCTCCTAAACCTCAGATCCTATATGAGCGTTAAATCGAATGGAAGTTCGTTGTCATTGATTTCGTAACGGTTCACCGGCTCCACTGCCTCGGTCTCGCCGTCGTGAATGATATCGCGCACGCGTCCCCTTTACCAGACGAAGCGGATGCCGGTCTGAACCCTGCGGGGCGTATTGGCAGCGCTGCCGATTGTGCCGAACGTCGGGCTGGTGGGGCTCAGTTGCGGTGCGCCGAAAGTCACACGATTGGTGGTGTTGAACGTCTCGAACCGGATCTCCAGATGCTTTCGCTCAGTCAACGCAAACCCCTTGAGCACGGAAGCATCGAGGTTCAGCGTGGCGTCCCGGCGCAGGTTGTTGAACTGGGTGTCGAAGGTCCGGACATTGTCGACGAGTTGCTGACTGGAAGCGGTGTTGAACTGGCTGATGTCGAACGCGAGGCCATTGGGCTGATGCGCGTTCAGGTTCAATGGGCCGCCATAATAGATCACGTTGCCCCAGGAGAGCAGCGGGCCGGATTGCCAGGTCGCCATGCTGTTGATCACCCAGCCGCCCAGCAGAGCATCCCCAAGGCGGGAGCCAGTTGAGAGGCGCTTGCCGCGGCCGATGGGTAATTCGTAGGTAAAGGCCAAGACCTCGTGCAGAGGATGGGAGTCGAGGGCACTCCGTTTCTCGGGGGCTTGGGCGGAGTCGTTCAGATAGTTCACGCGCTCAATATAGTCGTTCCAGACGAATTGGTTGATGAACGTCAGGCCTTGGGTTAAGCGTTTCTGCAGCCGCACGTTCAAGCTGTTGTAGTAGGATTCGCCGGCGGGGTTGCCCTGCATAACGACGCCGTTGGTGGTAGAGCCGGGCAAGCTGGGAGCTGGGTACTGCGGAAACGGAGTCAGCAGTTGACCCAACGCCACAGTCGAGCCGTTCAAGGAAGTGCTGTTGGGAACTAATCCCTGGAGCGGATTCTGCACGCTGCTGGTCAGCACATTGTAGTTGGCATTGTCCCGTGCGAGACTGGTACTCCGATACTGGAGGGGGATGGAATCCAGTTGGGTGGCGACCGGCAGGTGCACGGAGTGGTTGCCGAGATAGCCCACTTCCAAGACTATCTCGCCGGGCAGTTGCCGCTGAACATTGAAGTCCCAGCGCACGGAATAGGCGTTTCTGGCCTGCGGGTCAAAGAAGGTAATGCCCTGACCCAGGAAGGTCCCCAGGCCACGGGCGGCGCCCACGGGCTGCACCACTCCGGTCGGAAATGGATTGGAGAGCGTGTTTGCCGGAGAGAGGTAGTTATTGGTCGTAGTCACGAACTGGGTGGTCTGCTGGAAACCCTCCTGGTTCAGGGTGATGGCAGTAGCGTCAGGAGTCCCGGCGTTGCCACTGATTCCGATTGGGTAGACGAAGATTCCGAAGCCGGCGCGGATCACAGTTCCCCCGCCCAGCGTTTTCGGCGTCCAGGCGGCGCCAATGCGCGGGCTGAAGATGTGGGACTGGGTGTGGTACATGTCAGGATCGCTCGAGCTGGGAAACGTCGGGCCTCCCAACGCCTTGAACTGGCTGGCGGGGACCTGCGCGATGGGTTGGTTCGCGTAGGCTGCCGCGGCGAGGGCCGAGATCGGGTTGACAGCCGTGAGATTGAAGCCGTTGATAACCCGATTATAGCGTTCCGTGGTGGGAGTCTCATGCTCCCAACGCAGCCCCAAGTTAATGGTTAGATTGGCGCTGGCCCGCCAGTCGTCCTGCGCATAAAACGCCATGTACTTCTCTTGCGAGGTGCTGTGCGCTTGGAGGTCGTAACCTCCGCTGGTGGGCAGCCCCAGCAGGAACGAGGCGAATTCTTGCCCCAGCGGCGCGCCAGCGGAGTTTTGATACGGCCCTTGGGTCCAGTTAGTCCCGAAGGTGTAACTGCCCGAGGCGCCTCCAGGGTGGAATTGGCTCCATCGGTACTCCCTGATATCGCCGCCGATTTTGATGGAGTGATTTCCGTGGAGCTTCACGACATCCCCGAAGAGCTGGAAACTGTCAAATGCGCTCCGCCCATCGCCGGTGCTTCCCAAGCACTGAAAGGAGGGCGAGCCGCCGCCCGTAGCGGCGCAACTGCTACCGAAATTCATCGCAGGAAGCTGGAGCTGAGTGGCGTTGGCCGCGATATAAGAGGGGAAGCCGAGCGTGGTTGGATTGAAGCCATCGCCGCGCGAGCCACCGTTTTGAATATACCGGGTCCAGTTGCCGCGAAGATCCAGCACCAGGGTGGGACTGACCGTGGAGATATAATCGAGCGTCGCGCCATGGTTAATAAGCCAGAGATATGTCCCATTAGCAACATTGTCAAAGTTATTGTCCTTCTGTTGGGCGCGGTAGCTGTGGCGAGAATCGAAAAACAACCTGTCCTTAGCGCTAGCGTAAAAATCCATCCGGCCCAACTCGTTATCGTAGCCATCGCTGTCCACGATGTTAAGGGCGTAGTTGTTTAAGCCGTTAGGCAAGCCCACGGTGTTGGGCTGAGGGTAAAACTGGAGATAGTTCATCGCGACGGGATTGAGGCGGTTAGAGGGTACGATGTTGCCGGGGAAAGGAGTGCGCACGACATTGGTGCCGGAAACCACGCCGGTGGCGGGATCGTAAATCGTGTAATTCGTACCCGCCGTGTTCGAGTTCAGCAGCGCCGAAAAGTTGCCTGTGCGCTCGGCAGGCGTGGGAACAGTAGTGAAATTGAGCGGACTTCCGGAAATCTCGATCGGGGAGTTGGCAGGATCGGAATCGGTCACGTTCTCCCAGCCGAAGAACCAGAAAAGCCGGTTCCTGCCGTTAACCACTTTGGGGATCACGACCGGTCCCGCCGCGGTAAGACCGTATTGATTGTAATGGTAGGCCGGCCGGGCCAACCCGGCCTTGTTGCTGAAAAAGTCGTTCGCATCCAAATACGAGGTCTGATTGAACTCGTAAAGCGAGCCATGGAAGGAATTGGTACCGCTCTTGAGGATCATGTTCGCCGAGCCGCCGCCGGTGTGCCCGTAAGAAGCATCGCCTTCAAAGGCATTGACTTGAACTTCCGCCACGGCGTCCTGCTGGGGGGCGTAGGCCATTTGGTTAAAGTGGCCAGCGTTGGGCGACCCGTCGAGCAGCAATTCGTTGATTTCGGAAGCTCCACCGCCGACGGTGATCCTAGCAGGCATGTTATTGTCGAAGGGGCGGGTGATGCCCGGTTCCCCGGTGAAGATCAGGCCGGTCGCCAGTCGGTCCAACATTAGCGGTGATCGCCCGTTGACCGGTAAATCCTCCACCTCCTGGCTGCTAACCACCTGGCCAACGGAGGAATTGGCCGACTGGATCAGCGGCGCATTGGCGATCACGGTGATCTGCTGGCTCGCCGCCCCGACTTCCAGCGAGATATCGATCACTGGGTGCTGACCCATGCTGAGGGTAATGCCTTGGCGCGCGAACTTTCTAAATCCCGGTACCTCCGCGGTGATCTCGTACTCTCCCGGCGCCAGGGAGGGGATGGTATATGCGCCCGAGACTTCGGTGAAGGTCTCCGATTTCGCGCCCATCCGGGTTTCCGTGGCGACGATCTTTGCCTTGGCAACGGCGGCACCCTGGGAATCGGTGACGGTTCCGCTAAAGGTTCCTCGAAACTCCTGGGCGAACATGGCGCCCGCTGCGAGCCAGAAAAAAACGATAACCATGTTCTTCATACGATGCAACCACGTCATGCAATTCTCCTTTGTTTTCTTTTTGAAAAGGGCTCGCGGGTGTGGGGGCCGCTTCTCCGTACTCTTGGCCGATGCGTCCCTCGGTCTCGTTTGTCACTACCGGCACCCCTGTGCCGTCCGTGAGCACATTGAGTACATAAAGAATCGGAACTGGCTCTCCCTATCTGCGGATCAAGCGCCCTGCCGAGATCTGGTCTTTGATCGCTTGAACCACTCTCTCTGCGAGGGCACCTTTGCGGCCCAGCACGCGAAACCGCGCTCTAGGAACGTTCCCACTCGGGAAATGGAAGCCATTACACTGGCCAACCGCAACGATTATATGGCCAACGAGTGTCTAAATCAAGCTCTATTTTCAGCTCTCTTTTTCGCGTTGCTCGCGTTGTCCAACGCGTTGGCAGCCGTTTCGGAATGTAGGTGAGCGCTGAGCCGCTACGGGCAAAGAATGGCGCTGGCCAGCGTTGCGTTTGGGCATCCACGGAATCGCGTGTCTATTTTCGCATTCAAAACATCTCCTTGTTTTTACGGATTTCTGATGGGTATTATTACCATTAGATATGAGCGCCCCACGCGGCCCCCTCGCTGCGCGCCTCCGCCAGCGCAAATTCGAGATCCTCCGCCGCTTCTCCGTCTCCGATGACCTCCTACCAGGCTCGCTCTCCCTCAGTCACCTGCGCTGCGGCAAGCCTGCCATTGCGCCGAACGCCACGATCCCGGTCACCCAATCTGGACCTACACCTTCATGGTGGACGGCAAGAAACACACCCAGCACGTCCCCAAAGAGATGGTGGAGGAGGTGCAAAAGCGCGTCGCCGCGCGCCGGGAGTTTCAGGACGTTAATGTATAATATGGCTTCCTCAGCAGAATCTGTGGGGGGATTCTGGTTCCGGGAGTCGTCCCAAGTTGTGATAAAGGGCAATTTCCATAGCATCGAAGGGACGAAAGCCATAGGATCGTCTGGTAACTACTCGGATTTTGTTATTGAGGCCCTCAACGGCACCGTTGGAGATTTCTCCTTTGGCTCGAAACCAATTCAGTATCAGCGGCTCATGGGCGCGCAGCATCCGGGCCACCTTTTTCATCGGTTCCAGACGGCTCCGCATGGCCCGGAAGCACCAATAGTCGAGAAAGCCGCCGGCCCA
>OBLU010006129.1_pt1 | contig 10718 bp, 8 predicted proteins | sample 1518681 | NCBI WGS metagenome assembly OBLU01 (sample SAMEA3539304, study PRJEB22396) | soil metagenome | biome: tundra; feature: field; material: soil | place: USA | collected 2010-05 | depth 0.15 m
CCAGCACCGCCTTGTGCTCGGTCACCTGGGTGATGATGTGGTTGCCGCGCTCGCGATACATCTCCGCGATGCCCTTGATGGCCAGGTTGTTGCTCTCGGTGGCGCCTGAGGTAAAGATGATCTCCTTGGCAGTAGCCCCAATCAGCTTGGCAATCTGCTCGCGCGCTGTTTCCACTGCCTGCTCCGCCTCCCAACCAAAGGAGTGGTTGCGGCTGGCCGCATTCCCAAACTTCACGGTGAAATAAGGCAGCATCGCTTCCAGCACGCGCGGATCGAGCGGGCTGGTGGCGTGATTATCCATATAAATCGGCAAGCTCACGCCTGCTGGCACTTCAACATTGCTGGTAACGGTGCTCATTCTGATCTCCATCCTTGTTTGCGCTTTTCTCCGCTTCGGTGAGTCTCCGGTGCGGAGGGGAAAGACTCTTGTTATAGCGTCAGGGCAACCAACCCGTGCCCTTCGCGCGCCCGCATTGCGGGCTGCTCATGCTCTGCCAGGTCCTGAATGCTGATGCTCTTTAACACTCCAGCGATGGTGTCGTTCACCCGCGCCAGCGGCTCCTTGATGGTGCAACTCGGGGTGAGCTCGCAGCTCTTGGCGCCCTTGGTGCAGGAAGTAATGAAAAACGGCCCGTCAATGGCGAGAATCACCTCGTAGGCCGAGATCTGACGCGCATCACGCGCAAGGGAATACCCGCCGTTCATGCCGGCGTGCGAACGCAGCAGGCCGTGTTTGGTCATCAGTTGCAGGATCTTCGCCAGCAATTGCGCAGGAATTCCGTAGGCGTCGGCAACTTCCTTGGCGCTCAGGGCAACGGTCTCCGGATGCTCGGCAAGGTATTTGAGCGCCATCAACCCGTAATCAGCCTTCTTGGTCAGCTTGAGCATTTGAATATCCGACTTCTTCGGTCCGGATTCAGTATACGACCATTTCTGTCGGCATTTCAAGTCCAGTTTGGTATGGTCCTGGCCCCAGAAGGAGAAAAATCTACTCCTCAGTGCAAAGATTCAACAAATATCCGTTCAAAAATATCTCAAAGACCGCTACAATCTGGCGGAAAGAGCATTTAATTCAAGCGATCCCGGAGCGATGGCAACCATCTGCAAGCACCCAAGGGTACGAATTGTTTCCCGGCACGAAGACACTGAGTTTGTCGAGTGCCTGGAGTGTGGCGAAGTCTTTGACTCCGAAGAGTTCCGTGACATGGAGATTGAAGAGACCGCTGAAACCGAGGACGCCCCGGACGAAGTCTAAGGCCGTAGGCGGCGGCGAATTTACTTTGTGCCCAGGCCATTCGAGGCCGGAGCATTCACTCGTCTTGACGCGAGCCACGCATAATGCAAGCCTGATACCACGGTGAGTACCATTGTTGCGCCAAGCGCCCCTGCGCGGAATTCCGATACCCATTGTGCCTGCGTGAGCTGATGAAGAAGCACGGCAGCCACTGCGGCCAATTGAGCCGCGGTATTGGCTTTGCCAAAGATTGTGGGTACGAACTCCCGCCGCCCGACCGCCGCATACAGAATGGCAGCAACCAGCAGGATCCCCACATCCCGGCCGAAGACCATCACCGTCACTCGCATCGGGATGAGCCCCTGATGCATGAGAACCAGGAAGAGCGTGCTCAGCAGCACTTTGTCGGCAACCGGGTCAAGGTATTGACCCAGCATGGTGCGCTGCTTGAGCACGCGGGCCAGCGTGCCGTCCAGCGCATCGGTCAACCCCGCCACCACAAACAGGCCAAAGCTTAGGCCGTAATGCTGATCGAGGATGGAGGCCACCAGAAACGGCGCCAGGCAAATCCGCAACAGCGTCAGCAGGTTCGGAGCGGTTCGGATCGGATTCAATCGCGGGTGCGCAACGTCGGCCATGGCAGGTTCTTGCAATCAGCAGACCACAGGCCCAGTCCTCAAGCTGTTGAATCCCAAGACAATCCTCAGTCTGACCGCGGAAGCTGGCCTGGCACTCGATGAGCTGATGGAGGGCGGTTCTTCGTTCGTCCATGATGGTACAGCATGGCCAACGGACGGGATATATCTATCTTTCTTGGTGGCCACGATCCTGATAGACTAACTACTAATAGATTGCAGGCGCGTAGCTCAGTTGGTTAGAGCGCTTCCTTGACACGGAAGAGGTCGCTGGTTCGAGTCCAGTCGTGCCTACCATATTTATCAACAACTTAAATGGAAGGCCGATCTTTTTCGGCTTTGAAATCTCTCGTGCTCCGCTGTTTCCGTCCCCCCACAACTACGCTAGAAGCTGGTCACCGCCTGCGTCCCCTTGTAGCTCACCGTTGCCTCCGCCGCGGCAGTCTCGCTCGCGCCGACGCCGTGTCCCTTGCCGACCAGCACCACGCGGAAGCTCCGCTCCGCCAGCATTCCAGGGAAACTGCCTTCACGCGCCCCCAAAGTCAGCTTCTTCGCTGCATCGTCCCAGTGCATTGGGATGGTCGCATGGACGCCCTTTTCGTAGCGGTAACTGTCGTTCTCATCCTCATACAGTGTGAAGTCCCCATCCGCTCCCGTATAAATTCTCAACTCGATTGGGTCGGCAGGTTTTTCGGTCGTCCACTCCATCTTTGGACCCATCGGCACAATCGAACCAGCGCGCACAAACAACGGCAGCTTATCCAACGGAGCGTCTGCCTGAATCCGCTTACCGCCGTCCTGCTTTTCTCCCGTCCAGAAGTCGTACCACGTTGCCTGCGGCAGGTACACCGTCCGGCTTGTCGCACCCTGCGTGTACACCGGGCTCACCAGAATCGCCGGCCCAAACAGATACTCGTCGCCAGTGTTCTGCGCCTCGACGTCGTTCCGCCAGTCCATCACCAGCGGCCGCATGAGTGTTCCGTGTTGGCTGGTCACCTGCCACGCCTGGGAGTAAATGTACGGCATCAGACGATACCGCAGCGTGTCGTAGTCCACAAGAATCTTTTGCGCATCCGCCCCATACGACCAAAGCTCGTTCTCACTTGGGTTGCGCGTGCCGTGCACCCTGAAGATCGGCGAGAAGGTCCCAAACTGGAACCAGCGCACAAACAATTCGCGGAACTTCGGATCGTTCAGATCCCCGCCTGAAATGAATCCTCCAATATCCGTGGTCCAATACGGCATTCCCGAGATGGAGTAGTTCAGCCCCGCCGGAATCTGCCGCTGAAACGTAATCCAATCGCTCAGCACATCTCCGGACCACGCTGTGACCCCAAATCGCTGTGCGCCCGCATACGCTGACCGTGACAGGATGAAGACGCGCTTCTCATCAGAAGCAGCCCGTTGCCCATCCGACACGGCTCCCGTATGAAACAGCGGATAGACATTCGCATACCGCGCTCCTGATCCCACAAACAGCTTGTTCGTGGTCAGCAGGTTGTCTTCTCGTCCTTCAGTCTCCGGCTCGTCCGTATCCAGCCACCACGCATCCACCCCTTTTTGAAACAGCGCCGTGTTTGCATTCGCCCAATACTGCTTCCGCGCCGCCGGATTGGTCGCGTCGTACAGCGCTTGGCCCACTGGATGAAAACTCGGCTGCACAGTCTTGGCGATGAACCAGCCATTCTTGTCGAACTCGTCGTAGGTCGCGCTGCCCGGCCTGAAGTAAGGCCAGATTGAAACCATCAAGTGAAAGTGCTCCTGGTGCAGCTTGTCGATCATTCCTTGCGGGTCAGGATAGTGCGGGTTCCACTTCATCTCGCCCATGGTCACCCACCAGAACCAGTCCTGCACGATGTTGTCGGCCGGAATGTGCAAGTCCCTGTACTTTGCCGCGACCGTCTCCAACTCCTTTTGCGACCCGTATTTGTTCTTGCACTGCCAGAAGCCGTAAGCCCAACGACCAAACAGCGGCACCTCCCCGGTCAGCTCGCGATAGCGCCCGATAATCTGATCCGGCTCCGGCCCATAGATGAAGTAGTAATCAATCCTGTCCGCAACCTCCGCGCTCAGGTAGAGCGCATGCACAAACCGGTTGTTCAAACGGCTGCGCGAGGCGTTGTTCCAGAAGATCCCATATCCGTTTGTCGAAACCAGCAGAGGAATGGCAATGTTGGTGTTTTCCTGGGACAGATCGACTGTCTCGCCGCGATAGTTCCACACCCCCGCCTGGTGCTGTCCCAGCCCATACAGCCCCTCCTTCGATCCGTAGATCGAGAAGACCACCTCTGCGTGAAATGTGTTTTCCCCGTTTACCTCTACTGGCCTCAGCGATCGATAGCCGTCGGTGGTGAGCATCTTGCCCCGCATGGGGCCGCCCGTCGAACCCGGTCCAGTCGCTCCGCTCCCCGTCACACCTTCAGTCCCGACGTAATGCAGCGCCCCGCTCTCTTTTTCAATCACCGCCTTCACCTTCGCGGTCGAAAGCACAATCGCCTTGTCGGTCGAGCTGACCTCAAACGGTGCTCCCGGCCAGTCCTTCTTCACCACAACCCAATCGGACGCGCGTTCTGGCGAAGCGGCACCGAGGGGCGAGTAGGTCATGTGTAGTACGTCCTCGGAATTTACCACGAGTCGCAGGATCCCATCCTTCTGCCGCACGTCAAGGCCATCCGCCCGCTTTTCAAAGCTCACTACCGGATTCGGCGTATTCCACTGTCCCAGCGCACTTTGTGTCGCCAACCCTGCCATCCCAATCCAAGCGCAAATTCCCAGAATTCCAATCCGCCTCATCGCAGAAATCCCCTCTCAAGCTCTTTTCTGGCCCGCACCAGTCTACGCCACGTCGTGCCCGCCACCCTCGACTGCGGCTTCGAGCTTCGACTCGGCCAGTTTTGTCCCACGCACGGCTTTCGGATCAGAGGTTACTTCGGAATGTGACAGCGCTCACCGAACATGGCGATTCTCGCCCTTTGCCCTTGCCCTACCAGCCTTTTCAGCCCAAAGTAGAGGGTAGAAACCCTAGTCAAAATTGCACAGGTTCGCGTTACACTGCCTCTTGCTTTTACGCAAAGGAAAATCTCATGCAGATTTACGTCTTCATGCGCAATATTCTGATGTTCGCCATTTCATCCTCGACCCTCCTCTTCGCCCAGTTCCAGCAGCCCACCGGTGAGGAGCTCAAGATGACCGCGGACCCCAAAGCCCCGGGCGCCGCCGCCGTCTATCTCAATCTCGAGGAAGTCACAAACGACCCCATGCACTTTCATAGCGTTTATGCGCGCATCAAGATCCTCCAGGAGAAGGCCAAGGAACTGGTTACCATCGAGATCCCCTACGGGCGCAGGAGCTTCAAAGTCGGTGACATCAAGGGACGCACCATTCACTTGGATGGGACCGTCATTCCGATGACCGTCAAGCCTGAAGACCTGTTGATCTCCAAGACCGCCGATCGACAGTTCGACCAAAAAGTCTTCACCTTGCCCAGTGTCGAAGTCGGCAGGTCCATCGAGTACCACTATGAATTGCAATACGACGATAACCAGTTTTCTTCTCCACATTGGGAGATTCAACAGCCATTCTTCGTCCACAAGGCGCACTACTCTTTTATTCCGTTCAAGGCATTCCAGAAGGGTTCTGACCTTCCGTCCAACCAATACCTTATCGATGACAAGGGACACACACTCAACACGCTCATGTGGTGGCCAATCCTCCCGCCGGGCGTGACCATGCAAGTGGACGCTCTTGGCCGTTACAGCGTCGACGTGACTGACATTCCGCCAATCCCGGACGAAGAGTGGATGCCTCCCATTCGTAACCTTCTTTATAAGGTGCTGTTCTATTACACCTACGCCGGCAATGCCGTCGAATTTTGGAACACTGAAGAAAAGCACTGGTACAAAGAGGTGGAACACTTCGCCGAACCCTCCAAATCAATCCACGAAACAGTCAGCGGCCTGATTGCTCCCAGTGACAGCGATCTCGATAAAGTCAAAAAGCTCTACAAACCGTACAGGCCCTCGATAACACCGACTTCTCCCGGGAAAAAGGGAAGTCTGAACTCAAGCAATTCCATTTGAAGGCCGCAAAGCGCGCCGAGGACACCTGGAACCAGAAAACGGGCTCCAGCGAAGATATCGCCTTGTTGTACCTGGCCATGCTGCGGGCCGCGGGCCTAACCGCCTACGCCATGAAGGTTGTCGATCGCGAAGAGGGCATATTCGGTCCCGCCTTCATGGACTTCGATCAGCTCGACGACACGATTGTCATCCTCTCCATCGGAGGCAAGGAAATCACCCTCGACCCCGGTGAGAAAATGTGTCCCTTCGAGACGGTGCATTGGAGCCACTCCGGAGCCAGCGGCGCTCGACGGAGCTCGGATAATCACAACGCGGGCACGACCCCATACCAGCCTTATACAGCAAACTCGATGCAGCGCATCGGCGATCTCAACCTCGATGAGCACGGCGCCATCACAGGCAACATTCGCTTCATCATGACCGGCCAGGAAGCTCTCCACTGGCGTCAGGCGGTCCTCGAAAACGATCTGGACGAAGTCAGGAGGCAGTTCGACCGCTCGCTTGAGCGCGTGGTTCCCGAAGGCACTCAGGCCCACATTGATCACTTCGTGGGCCTGGATGATCCCGATGTCAATCTGATGGCCATGGTGAAGGTGGAGGGATCGCTCGGCACGGCAACTTCGAAGCGGCTTCTGCTCCCAGGCTTCTTTTTTCAGACTCACGGTGCGCACCCATTTGTCGCTCAGGAAAAGCGGCTGGAGCCGGTCGATATGCACTATGGCGATGTCGTAACCGACCAGATCACCTACCACTTGCCCGCCGGCTTCTCAGTCGAAGGCGCACCCCAGAACGCAAAGACTGCCTGGCCGGAACACGCTATTTTCGCCAACAAGACGGCCCAGAGCCCTGGCCAAATCATCATTGCACGCATACTGGCGCGCGCCTTTACCTTTGCCAAGCCAGAGGAGTACCAGGACCTCCGCGGCTTTTACCAGAAAGTGGCCGCCAACGATCAACAGCAACTTGTTCTTACCGCAACCCCGCCCGCGAAAGGCAACTGATGACTACGCGCCTTCACATTCTTCCCGCCCTCGCTCTTCTCGCTGCCGTTGCAGGTTTCACTGGCGCTGTCCCTGCGGCAGCATGGGATAAGCACGAACCAGTCCCGCAGTGGGCCGTCGATGCCGCCAAGACGCCAACCCCCGCCAGCGCAAAGGACTCTCCAGCGGTAGTTCTCTTCGACGAGTTCCTCATTACTGTCGACGAACAGAACCACGCCGTTGAGCGCGAGCGCAAAGCCGTCCGCATCCTCAAGCCGCAAGGCCGCGAGTACGCTCAGTGCTACGCAGAGTACGATATTGACGAAAAGCTCAACTACTTCCACTCCTGGACCATCACCCCTGACGGCCGCCAGTTTCAGGCTATGGAATCGGACTTCACGGATTTCGGCGCATACGATGAACCCATTCTTCAAATGACCGAGCGCATCCGGGCCGTAAAGCCCCCGGCTAGCGATCCTGGTGCCGTAGTTGTGTGCGAAACCGAGGAGCGCCTCCAGCCTTATATGAGCGAAGAGATTTGGATGGTCCAGAAGCCCATTCCAGTTGTGAATGAGGCGTTGGAACTGGCCCTGCCGCCTGGCGGCCATTACGCGACCTCTTGGCACCGGTCGGCTCCGATACAACCCGTCGAGATCGGAAGCAATCACCTGCGATGGGAGGTCAAGGAGATGCCCGCCCTCGATCTTGAGAACCTGCACGCCACACCGGATTGGGGCGCGCTGGCCTCGAGAGTTTCCATTCAATGGGGCGATTCTGCTATCAAAGGTATCGATGCCCAGTGGCGCGCTATCGGCCAATGGATGACCTCGCTCGAGGAACACCGTCCGGATCCTACCCCCGAGATCACCGCAAAAGCCCAGGAACTCACCGCCGGCGCACCCGATCTCTATACAAAGCTGAACCGAATCACCGATTACGTCCAAAAGAACATTCGCTACTTCATTGTCATCCGCGGCATCGGCGGGTGGCAGGCGCATTATGCCGCCGACATCTATCGCAACCGCTACGGCGACTGCAAGGACAAGACCACGCTGCTCATCGCCATGCTCCAGGCCGTTGGCATCCCCGCTCACTATTTCGCGGTGGATACGAGCCGCGGATTCGTCGATCCAAATGCCCCTTCTCGCTTTGGCGATCACATGATCACTGCCATTGAGCTCCCTGACGGTGAAAATGACCCCCGCCTGCTGGCCCACGTAAAGGCAGGCAACAGCAAAACCCTCCTCATTTTCGACCCCACCGACCAGGTGACCCCCGTCGGCTTGATTCGCTCTGCGTTGCAGGGCGGCTGGGGTTTCATAGCCAACGGGGCCGACAGCCAAGTCCTCCAAATGCCCGTTCTACCCCCTGATTCCGCAGGCCTCAGTCGCAAAGGCATCTTTACACTCGCTGCCGATGGCTCTCTGGCCGGTGACATTGCCGAATCATTCACCGGCGACGACGCAAGGGTGGAAAGAAGATTCATCAAAGAAAACGACTCAAAAGAGCTCCACGAAAAACTTGCAAATGGCCTTGGCTCTGATCTTCCCGGCCTCACATTCAAGGGTTTCGAATTCCGCGGTGCAACCGATCTCGACAAACCCCTGGATCTCGATCTGCACATCAGCGCAACTGGCTACGCCCATCCTGCCGGCTCGCTATTGCTGTTGCGGCCGCGCGTGATTGGCACGCATGCCCGTGCGGTTCCTGACGTCATGGAGGGCAAGCCCCGCGCTTACTCCATCGAACTTGGCCACCCTGGCCGCTGGCACGACAGCTTCGATATCGCCATTCCCCCCGGCTATGTCGTCGATGAGACGCCCGACCCGGTAGACGTCGATGTTGACTTCGCAAGTTACCACTCGACAATCACAGCAAAGGCCGACACGCTCCACTACGAGCGCGATTACGTTGTTCGCCAGGTCGAGATTCCAGCCGACAAAGCCCCATCCTTCCGCAAGCTTGAGAGCATCATTCTATCCGATGAAAAAGGCACCGCCGTCCTCAAGAGACAGTAAGCTGCAAGCCACGCCGCCGAACCCCGCGGGTGCCCCAGGTCTCGATCTTGAGACCTGGGAATCCACGATCCTACAATCCGCTCAAAGCCTAATTCCGGCGCGAAGAAGCTAGAAGCTAGAAGCTGGTTGCCAAGCTGACTTTGCATCCCAGGCCCCTGCCAATCATCCAAACCTTCATGAGCCATCCTCTTTTTTCGCCCTTTCAACTTCGTTCGGTCATCTTTCCTAATCGAATCGGCGTTTCGTCCATGTGCCAGTATTCTTCGCAAGACGGATTCGCCACGGATTGGCATCTCGTCCATCTTGGGGCCCGCGCACAGGGCGGCGCCGGATTGGTCATGGTTGAAGCCTCCGCAATCACGCCGGAAGGCCGCATCTCCGACGGCGATCTCGGCATCTGGAAAGACGAGCACATCCCGGCACTTGCGCGCATCGCAAGCTTTCTCCACTCTCAGGGCGCTCGCGCCGGCATTCAACTGGCCCACGCCGGACGAAAAGGCAGCATGACCGTGCCCTTTGACGGAGAGCGCCTGCTCTTGCCCCAGGATGGCGGCTGGCAACCGGTTGCGCCCAGCGCCCTCGCATTTTCGTCGAGCTATGCCGTGCCCCAGCCGCTTGATCAGGCCGGCATCAACGCCACAATTGAAGCCTTTCGCCAGGCTGCGCGGCGCGCCTTCAAGGCGGGCTTTGACCTTGTCGAGATTCACGCCGCCCACGGCTATCTGCTCCACCAGTTCCTCTCGCCCCTCGCTAATCAGCGCACCGATGCATACGGCGGCAGTTTTCAGAATCGCACTCGCCTCGTTCTCGAAGTGGTTGACGCCGTCCGCGCCGAGGGGCCTGCCCACTTGCCCCTCTTCGTCCGCATCTCCGCCACCGATTGGGTCGACGGCGGCTGGAGCCCGGATGAGTCCGTGAAGCTCGCTGCATTGTTTCGCGTGCGCGGAGTCGACCTGGTGGATGTTTCCTCCGGTGGCCAGGTTCCTAACGCCCAGATTCCCGTCGGCCCCGGCTTCCAGGTCGACTTTGCCGCCAGAATTCGCGCCGAAGCCGCAATCCCAACCGCTGCGGTTGGCCTCATTACTGAAGCCGCCCAGGCAAACACCATCGTCGACCAGGGTCAGGCAGACCTCGTACTCCTCGCTCGCGAGTTCCTCCGCGATCCCTACTGGGCGGTCCATGCCCCCGCCACGCTTGGCGACTCCGCCAGTTGGCCCGTCCAGTACCTTCGCGCTGCGCCCCAACATTCTCCCGCGCGCGTCCCAGTTACCCGGCCCGAACCGGCCTGAACCCGCCATCGAGATTGGAATTCAGGCCGGAACCCACTCCTGCCTGGCACAACCTGTTGTATATCCAGGCTCCCCTTCCGCAATTTTTTCGGTTTTGCACCGTTTTTGGTGCAGCTTATGCCCTATACTCCGATTAGAACGAGGCCTCCGCCTCAACTGCGGTGGCCTCCTCATTGTCCCCATGGCTACCCAACTCGCCCACACCCGCCCTCTCGAATCCACTCCCACCATCCCCGACCGCCTCTACTTCAAAATTGGCGATGTGGCACGCATCCTCGACCTCGAAACCTACGTCCTGCGCTTTTGGGAGACTCAGTTTCCCCAGCTCCACCCCAACAAGAGTGGGACCGGCCAGCGCCTTTACCGCCGTCGCGATGTAGAGCTGGTGCTGGAGATCAAGCGCCTCGTCCATGCCGAGGGATACACGCTCGCAGGCGCCCGCCAGGCCCTCGACCAGGCCCATCGCCGCGCCGCGACTCAATC
>OBLU010006130.1_pt1 | contig 10717 bp, 8 predicted proteins | sample 1518681 | NCBI WGS metagenome assembly OBLU01 (sample SAMEA3539304, study PRJEB22396) | soil metagenome | biome: tundra; feature: field; material: soil | place: USA | collected 2010-05 | depth 0.15 m
CGCAACGCCTGTCTGCCGAGGAGCAACGGCTTCTGGATGGATACCGCACGGGGCTCATTTCTCCGGCGCAACTCGGTCAGCAACTCGAAAGGCTGAAGGCCGGGCGGGCAGCCCTGGACCTCGAGCGTGCCGCACTAGTCCAGCATTCCGAGGTTCCTACCGAACAAATTGCGACGGCCGTGGTTGACTATTGCGCTGAGGTGGCAAGCAACCTTGCGAGCTTAACGGCTGATGGCTGGCGCGAACTCTTGCGAACCCTCATAGAATCTGCAGTCTTTCACGGCAATCGTATCGTCATTCGCGGGCGCATTCCGCTCCCGATCCCGGGTGCCTCGGGGCCGGAGATGACAATCGAGGCTTCCGTGCCGCCGGGACCACCGGGGATTTCCCGGCCCACGCGTCCGAGTGGGCGTACCCCGCAAAAGGGGGAGGCCCTCTGACATTCCGCCACAGTGGCGGAATGTCAGAGGGCCGTCTGCGTTTGGGGCCCCAGCCTACCAAGCTAAGAAGATGACAGAACGGAGCCAACGGGTGACCATCGAAAGGCGTTTATGGCTGCGCCGCTGCCGATCTACAATGGTGGTGACACACTGCGACTCCAATACGAGCGTTTATTCACATGCCAACGAAACTTACAATTGAAATCCTCACCGCCGCCATCGATGGCTTCGAGTTCCAAAAGCGAAAAATAGACTTCCACATTGCCTCACTCCGAGCCATGCTGTCCGGTAACCCCGCAAAGCCCGGCGCCACGCCGGAACCGCCAAAGCACAAACGGCGAAAGATGAGCGCTGCTGGCAGGAAAGCGATTGCCGAAGCGCAGCGAAAGAGATGGGCTGACTCGAAGCGGCAATCTGAACAGTCGCAAGCCACGCCGGAAGCCGCGAAGCCCAAGCGGAAGCTGAGTCGTGCTGGAAGGGCAGCAATCATCGCCGCCACCAAACGACGGTGGGCGCTAAAGCGTGCCGAAGCTGCGAAAGCGAAGCCAGCCGCAAAGAAGAGCGTTTAAAAGAAGACTCCGGTCAAGAAGACAACCGCCAAGAAATCGGTGCCGAAGGCAGCGAAAAATACGGCCACGCTTCCGCCACCCGTCGCGGCGGCTGGTGGCGAATAGACGATCAGCTAGTCACTGCCATTCCAAAGCATTCCACCATGTTGTCCCGAACCGGACCCGTCTACCCTATTTCTCGCAGAAATAGGGTACCGTGGAAATCGTGACGCCTCTCGGCGGATCTGCTGGAATCCTTCGGCCCAAGCCCCATACGCGACAGACCCCGTAGGCGGCTACGGCAAGCCAAGGCGCGCCGACCGCCAGGCACCCTTGGAGCCGAATTGCCTCTTGTATTTGCAGAATGCGGGATTACGACCACAAGTGTCAGATCGGTGGGACCGCTTGTTTTGGGGCCGATGATGAAAGGTTCATCCCGTCTGTAACGCGTGTCGGGCGACCGTGGGATGTTCACTGTGCAATCACTTTCGTTCAAGGTCGTTCGAACCAGCCAAGATCTGGGCCCCTTCGCGCCGCGCATGAGAACCTGCATGGCCGCACATCGATGCCCCAAGGAAGGATTAACGCACGACAAGAGCCGTAACCGAGGCGATTCTGGTTAACGGCTAAAATTATGCTTCAATGGCAAGTCTACTCTAACAGACCCAAACGCTTGCGCTCCTGTGCAATCTCCCATTGATCTGCATCGGCTTCCGCAAGCCTGCCAGCGCCAGCGAGCGCTTCATAATGATCGTAGTGTCGCTGCATTGCTTGTTTTTCTGTCGGTGAGTTGCTGGCACCCTCTGCTGCCTGAACGTCACCATCGTATTCGGCTACCATTTGATACTGGGATTAAGTATTAGTTATCCGAATTATATACACGGTCGAGAAATCTGGCAAGGTGGCAGCCGTGAACCGTTAGCCCTGTTGCTCTGAGGAGCCTTGCCAGGCTCTTAGCTGTTGCTGGACAATTATGGCAGTGATGTCTCCGCATTCTTCGAACAGTTTCAGCGCGTCGTGAGCACGTTCAATAGCGTCAGCCAATCGTCCACACTCGGCGAGCGCTACGCTCAGGTTGAACGAAGCCGTTGCCGTGCCTCTGTGATCGTTGATGGCTCGCGCAAGTTTCAACTGATCGGTATAGAGATTGATTGCTCGATCGATATCACCGCGTTCCATGTACCACAGGCCCAGATTGCCGAGCGTGTTGGCCTCGCCCTGTTGATCTCCAATTTCACGCTTAATCGAGAGTGCTTGCAAATAGAGGTCGTGTGCACGCTGATAGTCTCCCAAATCGGAATACGCAAGTGCCAGGTTGTTAAGATCATTTCCCTCGGAACGGCGGTCCCCAGTCTCTCGACTCAGTTCTAGCGCCCTTTTGTGAAGCCGCATGGCCTCAACTAAATCGCCGCAGTTCGCGTGATACTGGCCCATATTGCCAAGGACGCAGGACTCGGCGCGGCGGTCTCCGATTTCCTGGAATATCACCAGGGCTTGGCTGTACAGTTTCGAGGCGAGCGCGCCATTCCCAAAGGTCCCGTGTGCCACGCCGAGGTTCGCCAACGCAGTACCTTCGCCGTGCTTTTCACCGATCTCCCGGGCGATCCGCAACTGCCGTTCGAACCAATCAACAGCCAATTCTGTCCTGCCTGTTTTCAAATAGACGTTGCCCAGGTTTCCACAGGCAAGAGATTCACCGTGGTGATCGCCCAACTCTTGTGCGACCGCTAAATGCTGTCGATGAAACTCCAACGCCCGATCTAGCTTACCTAGAGCCGCGTACGCTAATCCCAGGTTGCCGAGGCACATGGCCTCGGCGTGTCGATCGTCTACGTCGCGCGCCCGGACCAGCGATTGTGCGTGCTCCGTTATGGCGTTCTGGAAATCGCCAAGCGCCGCATGTGCATTGCCAAGTCCACCCAAGGCGCCCCTGGTGGCACCTTCGTCCTGGATGTCGCTCGCGAGAGCAATCTGCTGTTCATACAAATCGAGTGCCTCTCGTGATGAACCCAGGGCCAGGTAGCATGCCGCCAGATTCCCCAGGTGAGCGCACTCGGCGATTGAGTCTTTACAGAGTCTGGCTGCTGCTAAGCCAAGGATTAACCATCGGGCTCGCTCTTGGGGATGCTGATACAGGTCAAGTAGTCTCGCCGCACTCCCGGCAAAATCACTGCACAGGCTGGCAACCGTTTCATCAGCCTTCAATTCAGCCTGTGCCCAAGCCTGAGCAGCTTGAATGCTTAACCAGTCCCGATCAAGCCTGGCCAGACTTTCCGTGAGAGCTTCCCCACCCTCCCGAAATTGTCTGCCGGCAATCCTCAGACTCTCTTTGTAATACTCTGCGTGGCGGCGACGTACGTCCCTTAAGGCCATCATTTCTGACACCTCCCCCGAGAATACTCCCTGCCAACCATGAATTGAGGTGTTGGGAGTTTGACTTTTGAAGAGACGGGGTAAATGCGCGTCTGCAGGCGCCAGCTACCTCCCGAGTTTGTCGGTCCACTGTGCGGCCCTGAAGCGGAGCGCTGCTGCTGCCTCAGAGTCGAACTCACCGTAGCCTTCGGTAACGCGTCGCAGTTGGGCGATTGCTTCGTCGGCCTCCCCGTGCTTCTTGAGAACCTCAGAGAGGCAACGGCGTGCCCTTGCTTCGCCCTGCCGATCACCGAGCGCTGCCCATCGTTCAGCGGCACCGCTATAGCACTCAATGGCTCGAACGAGGTTTCCTGATGTTTCAAATGCAACCCCCAAATCATAGATTGTAGTTGCAGCGGCTCGGGTAATCCCCAACCGATCGAAACGCCGGACTGCCTCGGACAGAAGCATCACTGCCTCATCCCACGGCAGGCCCGCCGCGATCAAGGCCGCGCCCAGATTAGCCAAATCTGCAGCCTCTCCACGCTCGTCATGCAGCTCACGACTGAGTTGAAGGGAACGGCGATGCATCTCGACAGCAAGTTCGTGATCTCCTAAAGCGGAGCAGACATTTCCCAGATTGCCTAAGACTTGGCCTTCGCCGAATTTGTGGTTACACAAACGAAATTCCTCGAGCGCGTCTTCGAGGCTCCGGCGAGCCCACTCGAGGTGGCGACCGTTCTTGAGCGCGATGCCCTTGTTGGCCAGACAATTCGCCGCCTTCGCTCCATCCCGCAATTCGAGAAAAATTGCTCTGGCTTCTTCATACTTTGCAATGGCTTCGCTGAATTGGCGCAAGTCAGCCAATGGCGCAGCCGCGTCATCGCCCCGGTAATTGAGGGAAGTTCCAACTCAAACAATTCAACCGATTGGTGGGGATCGTTTGGGAACAGCGCGTCGACCTGCGCAAGCACGGCGACGTAGTGGCGTGCATGCCGAAGGAAAACTTCCCTCATAAATCGATGATACCCGCTGATTTGCATGAAGTGGCCGGGCAATGTGGGAAGGCGGAGGAATACTCTCCGCACGAGAACACAGGTTGATCAGCCGAGGTCAACCATTCGGTGCTAGCATCAAGAAGCGGAGTTGTCTTCCGCGATGATGCGAAAGGTAAAGCAGATGGGCTTTGGCCGACGATCGCGGACTTGGGTATTGCCGGCCACGATTTCGGCCATCTCCTGCATTGGTGCGGTAGCCGGCAACCTTGTGGCAACGGATATCCAACCAATCTTGGGTCCTTACCACTGGGTACCCTGGGTTGTGGCGGTGGCCTCGTTCTCGGCAGCGGTCGTGGCTGCGATCCGGGACTCCCGCAAGAATGCCTCAGATTACCGGGCGGCGGAGGCGACGACCTCTGTCGAGGTCGGTGGCGATCTCACCGGCATAGTCACGATCGGAACATCCAATTCCGTCACACAATCGACTCGGCTCAAAAGGACGCGTTGAGGGCGGCAGCCGTGTCGATTGCGAAAAACCTAAAGGACGTCCTTCACCGTCTCCAGGGAAATACTGATTCGCCCGCGGATCGCGAACTTGCTCAAAGGAGTCTGGTGAATGGCTCTCTTTTCATTTCGAGCTCGGATCAAAGTGTGATGACTGGGGGTGACACGTCAGGTGTCGTTGTCATCGGAGATCAAAACCGGGTAGTAGTTCACGTGAAGGAGGAAGCGTACAGCCAGCTACAGAATAAACTGTTTGCTCCCCCGGCTGGTCTGGCTCCGCCGGTGCCGTCGTTGCACTTCATCGGTCGCGGGCATGACATTCAGCAGGTTAAGTCACTGATCGGAATCCACAACGGTGCCAACCGCCAGAGACTCGTTATCATCGAGGGTTGGCCGGGGGTTGGAAAGTCGTCGCTTGCAGCCGTAATAGGCCGGGATGTAGACGTCTTGGCCGCCTTCCCAGACGGTGTACTGTGGACCGCACTCGGCCCAAGCCCCAACCTTTTCTCGTCTCTGGCGGCTTGGGGGCGCGCTCTGGGAGTACCTGATCTTCTTCGCCTACCCACGTTAGATGAGGTCGCGCGTCGCCTAAACCACATGCTCTCCTCGCGACGAATGCTCTTGATTGTCGATGACGTTTGGCAGATTGAGCATGCTACCTCCTTCCTGCAAGCTTGCTCAAAAAGCTGCACAATGGTGATCACGACACGGGCAAAGCACGTGTCTGAAGGCTTCACGACCACACCATCTGTGCAGTATCGTCTTCCCGTTCTTGAAGAGGAGGACGCTCTTCTGCTTCTTTGGACCCTCGCACCGCAAGTTGTGAATGAGAATCCCGATATATGCCGCGCACTGGTTCGGGATCTTGACCGCTTGCCTCTCGCACTTCATGTCGCGGGGCGGCTCTTGAGAAGTGAAGCTACGTTAGGTTGGGGCATTGAGGACCTCGTAATGCAAATCCGAAGCGGGGCCGCCATCATTCGTGAGAGGGCGCCTGAGGACCGCGCTGAAAATGGGAGTATTCCGACGGTCCAAGCGCTTCTAGCCAAGAGTACTGACCTTCTGAAGGCACGAACCAGAGAGTACTTCGCGTATCTCGGGGTCTTTGCCCCTAAACCCGCAACTTTTGATCTTGACGCACTCTCAACTGTATGGCAAGAGCAGGATCCTAAGGTTTATGTGCGGGAATTGGTGGCTCACGGTCTACTGGAACCGGCGGCCGGCGGTCGCTTTCAGATGCACGCGCTGCTGGTCGCGCACGCATTGTCGCTGCTGGGAAATTAGCGGTGCCGACATTAACAATCGCTACGAGCCCGAGGGTGCGATGGCCCTTATCCGAAGGCGACGCTTCGCATTTGCCGCATTAGCGAGGCTCTAAAATATGGCGTCCGCACGGGCAGCAACCCTCCGTTATGCGCAACATTTCGATTCACTCATGCGCGACTTCAATGTACTCTATCGGAAGGGTGGAGGCGCGGTCGAGTTGGCGCTGACCACATTCGACGATCAGCGCCTAAATATTGAACACGCGCGGATCCAAGTGGAGCGTCTATCGCAGGTCGACGAACGGGCTGCGGCACTCTGTGCCTCCTTCGCGAGAGGTGGAGCGGCTCTTCTTAACCTGCGGTTGCATCCCCGAGACCGCATCAACTGGTTGATCGCTGGCATCGCCGCGACGCAACGTCTTGGGGATCAACGCTCCGAAGCTCGGCAACTGAACGACCTGGGGGTATCATACGCCGCGATAGGCCAGTCAGATTCTGCCGTAGAGTGTTATATGAAGAGTCTGTCGATCTGCCGCAGCATGGATGATCGAAGTGGCGAGGCGGCTGCGCTAGGGAACACTGCGAATGAACATCTGCGAAACGGTCAGCCTCAGCAGGCAATTGAACTGCTTGAGGAGGTCCGCCGGATATGCAGTCAGGAGAGGCTTTTGCGCTGTGAAGCCGAGGCTGTGAATAGCATCGGTGCAGCCTGCAAAGATCTGGGCGACTACGATCATGCGATCAAGTGCCATCAGGAATCGTTAAGGATTCATCGCGACTTGGGAGACCTCAGGGGACAGGGTACTGCCCTGACGAACCTCGGGATCGCACATAGAAAATTGGGCAATCCGTTGCGCGCACTCGAATGCTATGAAGAGGCCCTTCCGGTTTTGAGAGAGATCGGTGATCATCGCGGCGAAGGTGATACTCTTTGGAACATTGCCTTGGCATTGGACGAACTTGGTCGGCGGATTGATGCGATTGAATGTGCTGAAGCGGCGCTGCGGATTCGGGACCAGATCGAAGACCCTCGGGCCAAGAAGGTTCAGGACCGGCTCAACGCGTGGCGCAGGATGTAAGATGTTGTCGCGAGTTCCTCGGTGATCACCTCAATACCGGCCAACGAAACCGCGCCCAGAACATGAAGTCGTTTTACGGATGCCGCAACAACTTTTCCATCTTGGCTATGCGGGGTGCCGGATTGCGACCACAATAATAGGACATTATGGTCGCAATCCGGCACTCCTCATGCCCAAGATGGAATCCACCTCCGACATACCCGGCGGTCCTAATCTCATGTGTTGTTGTGCCCGCCTGCTGGAGGCCGGGGCTGAATGTATCCGAAGGGCGACTATGAGATTTGCGCCGCGCGGCGATTTTGAGTGCTACCGCTGACTGTTCAATTCGGCAGCTCGTGCTGTGAGGAAATTGGCAACGCAGGTGGTACGATCAGCCTCGCTTTGGGCATTGTTACACGTCCGACCATAGTTTCTAAACCACGTCAAGTGCTCTTGTTGTAGCAGCTTCCGGCGGTCAGGGGGCATGCGATCCAACGCCTGATGGTAAGCCGTGGCCATTTGGACCTCCAGAGCGGCCAAAGAACCGTCGCGACAGATTAGCAACTCAACAGCCGTGCTTGCCTTGGCACAGTCAAAGCTCGGCTTAATTACGGATTGCATCTGCGGCATCTGCCGGACACCCGCGGATTGACCTCTGAGGAGATCGAGAAGTTCCGAGCAAGATTTAGCGACCTCTGGGTACTGCCCAGGCTTATTGGCGCAGGCTAAGACGTCCTGCATAGGGTTATCCAGGGTTGGGTCCGCCCCATGGGCGAGCATGAGGGAAATTATTGCAGGGCTGGGGTAGCCAGCCCCATAATTTGTGTCAGTCCAGAGGATCACGTGCCGAAACGCAGTTGTAGTTCCGTGGCCGGGAAAACCACCTCTTCGGTTCGGGTCAGCCCCATGTTCCAACAGCAGGCGAATCATGTCGATTCCGGTCGGGAACTGGCCTGGCTCCGGCGGGCCAACGAGCCTGTCAGGGACGACGGAAAAATGTAGTGGGGTCTCGGTATCGCCGCAGGCTGCTTGCGCCCGGCCCGCTTCTGCGCACGTCATATTTGGATCAGCCCCTTGATCGAGTGCGCTCCTAGCCGCTACCAAGTCGTGACGGTCGATAGCTTCTATCAGGCGGGAAGTTGCGGCCACCACGCTATCTCGGTTTTGTTGTTGCGCCGTGGGTGATGAACCGCTGCCTGGGGTGAACTGAATGGTGGGGGCTTGTGGCGGTGTGTACACCTGCTGCTGCGGAGCATACTGCTGCGAGATTGGGAACTGTGGCCGCGAAGCCCGCTGCAGCGCATAGATGCCGACCCCGATACCAGTCAAGAAAACAACAAGCGTGATCACCCGGGGAGCGATATCAGCCCTCGTTTGACCGGGCTGCGATAGAGCTGCTACGCAATGCAGCGGAATAAGCACCACAGCCGATGCCGCGCGGAATATGGCGACGACCAAAAACCCAAGGACGCTATGCATCCAGTTTCTTTCCTTGCCCTTCCTGTCGGCCTCGTCCTGCATGGCTCCGGCCGCGCGGGCTCCAGTATGGAAGATCTGCGCGATTTGGTGGCCAATGTAGGAACCAGTGTTCATGTAGCCCTCCCAGCCGCAGGCGCCGGGATGCCCCAAGCGTCCAAGGAAGTGGATCTTGAAGTGACCTGTCTTGCCACAGCGCGGACAGGTGTGGTCGGTGAAGGCACTGAGCCCAATGATTGCCGCTACCTGGCTACCTGCGGCATTCAAGGTTGCGACGCATCGATCAACCGTCTCTTTAGGAATGAATTCGCTCTCATCGCAAAGTCGGTACCATTGGCTTTCCAGCGGCGACGGCAAGGACGGAGCCGAGGGTTTCCGAGGAGCCGCCTTAGTATCCTTCGATCCGTGGACGTTGAACTTCCGCCCGCCGGCCCCGTCGTAGTACCCCGCAGCATAATAGCCGCCGGGATCATCACGGAGCATTCCCATGGTAATCTCGGCCAGACTGCCGCCAAGATTATCAGTTTTGCCCTTTTCGTAACCCGCCCGGTAAGCTTCGTTTGGTTCTGGCATTCCGACCTCCATCAAACTACGGACCGGTGTCCTTCGCTGCGATGACTCTCAGGGTCGAACGCCATTTCTCAAGCCGGGAATTATGGCTCGGTTTACACTGGACCTGAGATCGGGCATACGATAACTCGCTTCACTTGCCAGCGCAAGCGCTGATCAACCGTGAAAACCAAAAACCCGACCGAGGCCTTAATGCCTGGTCGGCTACCGGAGGACTGTTGATCGGTTGGCCAATTTCCTGTTGCGAGAAGGCGCTGCCTTGACAATGTTGCAAGTCCCGAGGCCCGTGACCACTTTATGCCGCCTGTGCCCTTTCTGATTCTTCTGTAGAGGCCGGTCGCGGGTTGTTCTTATCGCGCATCTCCTTAAGGTCTTCCGGCGCCATTATGGAGATCGGATAAACGACGTTCTTATTGTCCTGGACAATCATATATATGCCGGCATCAGTCTTGAAACTGACACTGCTAATCGGTTTTGACAATTGGCGTGTGTCCAAGTGAAGAAGAAAATCCTTAATCTTGTCAGATATCTCCAAATTCGCGGGATCCCCGAGTATGAACGTCTTTTCAAGGTCGGGTTCCAGGTTGTTGCCGAACGGTTTTCTGCATACTCCTAGAACCTCCCGCCGGGACTTTAGGAACTCTAAAATTGGCTTCAGATTCTTGCGTATCTGTTCCGGCGTCTCCAGGCATGGGATCGACAGATGCGTCAAATTATGCCAGCCGTCAATCGCGAACTCGACTTCACCACCCTTGTCTTGAAACTCTATGGCTTCGATCCATCTGAACTGCTCTGGGAATTGCTTGTGCAAGTCATCTAACACCATCCATTGGGCTACAGTTTCCCCGCCAGGAAGTCTTGCGTCAAGTGTTGGGGGGCCGGGTTTGATCTGAGAGACGCCAAGCATTTGCGCAATATGCTCAAACTCCTTTGCCATCTCTTCCACAGAGGGCTTTCTTAATCCCTGCCTAATCTCGGCTGGACTATAGTCTCTTTCAGGAGCTTTCCAGTCCGCATATTCGCTTGTTGGATCGTGATGCTCCAAGTGCATAACTGTATTTTGTCACTTATCATTGTTTTAGGCAAATGCCATAAGTATCTGATTCCAGGCTCTGGCTTGCTGGTGTAAAGTGGGAAGCGTCGATCAATCGTCTAGTTTCATCGACAGTCGGGAGCGCCTGCTGGCCGAAATGTCACCTGAGATGCGCAAATCGGTGCCGTTAAGGATCATCCCCGCGAGAGAGCGACCTTTCCGCCCGTGCGGAGGCGGAAGCGCTGAAGGCGATTTGCTGTTCTGTCACCCGGATTGACGCCAGGATCAGAACTCAATCAGCCCCAGGCTGATCTTGATGGCTTCATCCACCCGCTCCATGTTCTGCCTGGAGAGCCGGCCAATCTTTTTTTGGAGTCGCATTCGGTCCACCGACCGAATCTGGTTGACGATGACGGCCGAGCGTTTCGGCAAACCGCTGTCTGCCGGCTCGATCACGACTTCCCTGGGAAACG
>OBLU010006131.1_pt1 | contig 10717 bp, 9 predicted proteins | sample 1518681 | NCBI WGS metagenome assembly OBLU01 (sample SAMEA3539304, study PRJEB22396) | soil metagenome | biome: tundra; feature: field; material: soil | place: USA | collected 2010-05 | depth 0.15 m
CGACTGAGCCGGCGAAGAGGGTGTCGCCGGCGAGGAGCAGGTTCTGGGCGGAGAGGTGGAGGCAGACGCTGCCCTGGGTGTGGCCGGGCGTGTGGAGGATGTTGCCGGTGAGTCCGGTGATCGCGATGACTCGGCCGTCCTCGAGGGTGTCGTCGGGCGGGTGGACCTCAGGCGTGGGCATGCCGAGCCACCCGGCCTGCACATCCATCATCTTGACCAGCGGGAGGTCGCGCGGGTTGTAGAGGATGGGTGCGCCGGTGAGTTGCTTGAGGCGGGCGGCTCCGGCGATGTGGTCGATGTGCGCGTGGGTGATGAGGATCTGCTTTACGGTGAGTTTGTGCCGCTCGAGGATGGCCAGGATGCGCGGGATGTCGTCGCCGGGATCGACGACGATCGCCTCACCGGACGCTTCGTCGCCCAGGATGGAGCAGTTGCATTGCAGCATGCCAACGGGGAGGATTTCGTGGATCATTTTGGGCCTGCGGGTGGGGCTGCTTCCGGGGTGGTCGGCGGGGTGAGCGCGTTGAGCCGGTCGTAGTCGGCCTGGGTGATCTGAACGAACGAGCCGTGGCGCATGCCGGCAGGGAAGTCGATCTTGGAGAGGGCGTCGGTCCAGTGGACGAGGTCGGGGGAGAAGATGGCGCCGTAGTGCTGGCCCTGGGAGTAGTGATCGTAGTAGGCGAGATAGCCGTCAGCTACGTGGATGATCGCGGCGCCCTCGCTCCAGATCTCGGAGATGGGCTCGCTGATGTTGGTCCAGGGACCTTCGAAGGTGGGGCCGGTCGCGGTGAGGAGGTACTTTTCGAGCGGCGTCTTGCGCTCATCTTTGAAGATCAGAGTGAAGGGCTTGTTGGGGGCGATGGGAGGGAGGATGGTGGCGTCGATGGCGCTGTATCCGGGGTCGAAAAAGACTTTGGCGGGCGTGAAGGTTTGGAAGTCGGTGGTGGTGGTGGAGAAGATGCGGTGGTTGAGGCCGCCGTCGCCTGAGTCGTCGCCGGGGAAGCGGCCGGGGATGGTGGAGGCCCAGAAGATGAGCCAGCGCTTCTGCGCGGGTTCGAAATAGAGGGCGGGTGCCCAGACGTTGCGGGCGCCGGGCTGGCCGGCCATGACGGGGAGTTGGCGGTGCGGCGTCCAGGTGAGGAGGTCCTTCGATTCGGAGTAGCCGATCATCTGCGGGTCGTACCAGGCCCAGGTCCAGACCATGCGGAAGGCGCCGTCGGGCGCGCGCTGGATGAAGGGATCGCGCATGAGTTCGCCGGGTTCGGTTGGCGGGACGAGGGGCTTGCCACCGTTGACGAGCTTCCAGTGGTAGCCGTCGAGCGAGATGGCGTAGTAGACGCCGTCCTTGCTGTCGCGCTTGAATCCTGCGAAGAGCCACGGCGAGCCGGGTGCAATGCTGGGGGTCTTGGCGGCTTGTGCCGGAGAGGACTTTGCGGTTTGAGCCTGTGTCGCGGCGGGAAGGGTGAAGAGAAAGGACAGCGGCAAGAGCAGGGCGCGCGCGATGCGGCGTGGGATGCGCAGAGGATGCATCAGATGATTATCGTCGCAGACAAAAAATGCGCAAGCTCACGGCTTGCGCATCGTTCGTAGAGGAGGGCAGCAGAGACCCGGCCGAGGCTACTTCTTCGGCGTGGTCTGCTGCGTGGGAGTTCCGGAGAGGACGGAGCGGTCGCCGCTCGAGCGGGCCAGCATCACGGTCAACGAGATGGAGACGACCATGAAGATCACCGCGCCATAGGTGGTCAGCTTGGTCAGCAGATTGGCCGCGCCGCGTGGACCGAACGCTGTCTGCGAATCTTGTCCGCCGAAGGCGCCGGCCAGGTCGGCCGACTTGCCTTGTTGCAGCAGCACTACGCCGATCAGGAACAGACAGACAATGACGTGAATCACAACCAGAAGATAGATCATCGGGATTGCTTTGGGACCTCGAAACTCTTGGGATGCGGCGGTATGACGCGCCGGGGGCCGGATGTGTCCGGGAAAAATCTGGATTTGGTGCGGCTGGTTTCATGCGCCGCTGCATGAGTTCCTTGGCGATGCTCAGATCTTCGCCATCTACGATATTGTAGCGTCTTTCCATTGAGTCTGTCTTGTGTCCGCTGATTGCCATGCGGATCACCTGGGGTACTCCGGCCCGGCGCATATTGCGCACGGCCGTCCTGCGCATGTCGTGGAATTGGAAGTTGGGGACCCCAGCGCGCTCGCATGCATGCTTCCATGACGTCCGGAAGTCCTTGAGGGGGATTCCATCGAGGCTGAACACCCATGGGGACAGCGGCCGGTTCGCCTGCCGCTCTTCCCAGTTCGCCATCAGCAGATCAATGCATGTCACCGGCGAGGATCGGAACGGTACGGGGAGCCTTGCCCTTGGTCTTGTACTTCTCCAGCGTGATAAGTCCCTCATCGCGATTCCCAGAATTGACCAGGTAGATCGCTGCGAAGAGGAAGAAAATAAACTCCCACGCGCGAAGGTGATTGTCGACTCCGACTCCCTTACACGAGCGCTTACGCTCACGAAAACTGCACGGCGGGCGCACGGCAAGTTCTGAGGGAGTGACTGCACGGCGAGGCGAGCGGATCCAGATGCGTCTTCCAAGGTCGCGGATGGATCAACTTCTGGGATGACGATTGCATTCAGTGTCGAATTCTTATTCGCGAGCGACACGTGTGGGCTCAGCTCTACTTCGCTCCGATCAGACGGAGGCGCGTCGTGAAGGCTCGGCCGAGGAATTCACTGAAGGTTCCGTACTCCGGGGAATCCACCACATCGTTGACGACCGCCGGATTTCCGCTGTTGGTGGCGTTCTGCAGCACGCCGCGCAGGCCGAAATATGCGCCGCGGAAGTGAAATCGCCATTCCAGCCCCGGACTGAAGCTGAGGTAGTCGGGAAACCGCTGCGATCCCGCTGCTCCTACCACCTGCTGGTTTGCGTTGACTGAGGTGTATGGAAACCCAGAATGCCAGTCGAGCGTATAAACCAAGTCCCAGCTCTTCTTGAGCTTGGGCAACATCAAGGGCATCCAGCCCCAGGAGATCACGCGGTTCGGCGTGTCCCAGGCCAGGGGCCCGCTCTGTTGCGCTCCCAGCGGCGATGGGGTGGGCACGTAGTCGAGCGCCGCATTGGTGCGCCCCGAGGAGCGCGTGTACGAAGCAAACACCGTATAGCCGCTCGCAAAGATGCGCCGCGCATCGAACTCCACGGAGTCGTAGCGGTCCTGCCGCGCATTTGTGAGTACATAGTTTCCTGAAGACGCCTCAGCCCCGCCCTGATTCGCATACGTGAAAGCATTCGATGTGCGCTTCTCAAGGAAGTTTGCTCCGGCCAGGATCGAACCGGGAAGCTTCTGCTCCAGGCTTACGCTCCAGTTGATCGTCCGGGCCTCCTGAAGGGAGGCATCGTTGGCGGAGAACTGCGTCTCCTGCGCCGCGCCCGTGGGAGTCACCCCGTCTGGCTCGTAGAACGTGTCATAGCGGATTCCTGCCAGTGCGCGCGTCAGGTATTCCAGTTGAGTGTGGTCATAGTAAAGCCCAATGCCGGCCGACAGCTTGGTTGTGTCCTTGCCTCCTGGCGGCGAGTAAGTCGCGGCAATCCGCGGTGACAGAAGTGGCCGCCGGATGATCTCGTCCCAGTCGAAGCGCAGGCCCGGCTCGACAAGAAGTCCCATCCGCGTCTGCCAGCGATCCTCAACGTATCCGCCGACCTCAGCGTTGTGGAGTGTCAATGGCGCTGCTTGCGGGAAGACGCTCTGGCGCGAAAGGGTTCCGTCCTCGCTCAGATAACTCACCGGTGCACGTGTGACGTCTTCGTCGAAGCCGATATGGTCCAGATCGATGCCAGCCTTCACATTGTGCTGTCCAGCCCAGTGCCGCGGAGGCAGATAGAGAGTTGCGGTTCCCTCCACTCGTTGCGAGTGTCCGGTCAGGCTCTCGAAGTAGCTGCCCTCGGAACTCTCCGGGGTGATCTGGTAAGGAAGATCCCCGTTTGGTTCGTAGCCATCGCGGAAGCGCGCCATTCCCACACCTACGTCGATCAGTGCGCCACCATGGCTCCACTGATCGCGCAGATACGGGTGCCATACGCTTGTGTTGAGCTTCACCGTGCTCTGTTGGGGTGTCAGCGGTGAGATGCCGTTATAAGGCGAGTGTTCTGCATTGAAGAGCAGGCCGCCGATCAGGATGTCGGTGGATGTGAGGTTGGCCTGAACCTTGGTCAGATTGCTCGCGCGCATCAGTTCGTCTGAATCTGCGTTCGCTGGAAGTTCTGCGACATAGATGTGGTCGTATTCGGTCTCCAGGCCGTCGAAGAACCATACCCGGTTGCGAACCAGAGGTCCGGAAAACGTGAGCCTGGGAACCAGCTTGTCGAACCGAATCCCGTTGCTTTGCCGGAACGAAGGGAAGAAGTCGGTCGCATTAAAGCGGAACTTGTTGTCGCCCATGCCGGTGTAAAAAGCCACCACGCCGCCGCTGGTTCGTCCGAACTCGACCGGATAGCGGGCGGTCTCCACATCGATGGTACGGACCGCATCGGTACTGACCCGGATATCCAGAGTGCCATCCACCGGCGAGCGGACGTCGAATCCGTCGATCAGGTCCAGCGTAGCCCAGGTTTCCGATCCGGCCACATGAACCTGCCCCGTCGCATCCCGCACTACGCCGGCATTGAATGGCAACAGGTTGCGGATGTTGCGGGAGGTCGGATAGGGAATGTTCACAACCTCCAGCGTGTTCATGGTGCTCTTGTCGGAGGTCTGTTCGACATCGATACCAGGAACCGACGCGGTTACATTGATCTGTTCCACTACGATCTGTTCGTGCGTCAGCACGATACGCACTCGGTTTGCTTGCGCGTCGATCCCGCTCTCTACGGCCTGGTAAAACCCGGCCTTCCCCGCGCGAATCTGGTACGGCGCGTCCTGATGAAGGATGTACGTGCAATGACTGGCAAAGTCGGTCCATAACCGGGTTTCTGTATGTCCCGGTTCGAGGATGGCAGCCTCAGCGCCTACAACCTCCAGACCGTTCTCGTCCACCACTGTTAAGAGGACCGGCGCGCGAATGGCTGACGACTGGCCGCCTGCAACGGCTGTGCAGATGAGAAGAAGCAGGCCGAGGATGACCCTCGTCGCGTAGTCGAGGCGCGGCATCGGGAAAGACCGGGACTTCCGTTGTATCTCCGAGCAGGCCACGGTAACACCCCACAATCAGGGGTTCCATCGCACTGTATTCACTTCTGTGGCTGCGCGCAAGGCGAGCGAATCTCAGGATCGGATTGTGCTCTTAGACTGTGGGGGGATCCCAAGCGGACACCATTTGACCGCCGTCGATGGCCGCGGCGGATAAATGGAAAACTGCCTTCACGCGCGAGGGTCCTCGACTGGTGACTGCAACAGAGACGGCGATAGGGGCGCTGGGAGGCCTGTCCTGCCATATATCGCCAGTTGGCATGGTATCCCGGCTACCTACACCCCACCGAAGGCTCTGAGCGTGCGCTGCCGACGTGCAGCGCCCCTGTGGCGTTCGGAACACTGACGTTGGTTCGGGTCCAGACTGAGGCCTCGCAAGGTTGTTGCTCAGCTCCAGCTCTGCATAGTCGAGGATCGCGGCAATCGATATCACATCCATCTGGCGTTGGCGCGTCTGCGGGGCCACATTGCTGATTTACTGGAACCGCTGGCGTTGCATAGCCACCCTCGGACGCGTCTTGTCCGATAACCCAAGTCCTACCCGTTCAGCGTGACGATGATTTCGTCCTTAGACCTGGTGCGGATGACCACTTCCGAAATAACGAAAGTATGGCCAGCGGTGATCGGATTGCCGACGTACTTCTCCGCGACCTCCGGCCTTACGTAGGCGACCGTGACATGGGGCTGGTATCCAAAGGCCGGCTCGATGAAATCCACGACCTTCCCGAGGCGCTCATGGAGCACATGCAGCTCTGGGCACTCAATCGTGGCGATGATGACGGCAACCCCGTTGCTCCCAGAGGGTGGGAAGTACGAGGTAGGGCCCAGTGTGGCCGTAATGGGGCCCTGCGTCTTAAGCAGGGCCTCGACCGCGGAGATGTCCTCCCCCTGGACACCATAGCGGAGGGTGATGTGGGTACTCCCGACGTCCAGGCCGCGGCCCGCCAGATCCTCTTCGGCAATCTCTTCCCGAACGGAGGCGAGGGCAGAGGCTGCCGGGCTGGACTCGGGTATTTCCGCATGGATGGTGCCGAATGGGAAGGGGGTATTCGGCTCGACGGCCAACTTGTTCGGGCTCACTGAACGACAGTCCCCATCAGCTTCGGGCTGGACTCCACTGGAATCTGTTTGCCGCTTTCTCATAACTGCTGCAGTCTCCTCTCATATGTTCGCACATCGAAAGCGGCTTCCCAATAGGGAACGCGAGCTGGCAGCAGCTAAAGTAAACCGGAATATGTGCACTGGCTGCGGGACACGGGCTTCTCGGATGTGCGGCGGGTGCACCTGCCTGGGCCGGTCGGGCTGATGATCGCCGCCAGTGCTTAGGCCGTCCTCTGACGTTGATCTGTCCGGGGATCGCGCTGGGACATAGGCCCGGGATGCCTCATGGACTCCGCTCGGCTCAGGCAACCACGTTCTGCCAGAAAAGCCGAATCGCAGACATGGTCCTTGTGCTTCTCTGCAACTAGCCTCGTAGTTCAGGGTGAATTAATGGTTAGTTGTGGCGTCAACCCAGCCTGTCGTGAAGAACTTGTTGAAAAACTCTTGTGGGCACTTACCCCAGAGCAAAACAGAGTGACCCGCGATGTATCCCGGCGTCACGCCCGCGTTCAATTGGACCGATCCCCTCAATGCGAGCAGCTACACCTACCAGTTCTATATGAACGATTCCAACGGGAATGTGATCTGGCAGGTGCCTGCAACCAACTCCACTTCAAACGGATTCTCCAGCGCCATAACATCCATCCCATGGGGCACGGATCCCACTGGAGGCGGGAGCAACCCGACGGTAGGAAGTCTGACCCTCGGCAAGACCTATCTTTGGCAGATCACCGCTCAGGACAGCAATGGCAATTCTGCAGCAACACAGGTGCAATATCAGCCGTAACCGGTCGTGCGGCAACAACGAAGCCAGTCCTGGCCATCGGTGGCCTCGGGCACAGATGTTAACCAGTGAGTTAGTAGCACTTGTGGGTAATATCCCCACAAACACCCAAACGCTAGCATGTCGATAAGTTACGGCTGCTCGTATGAGCTACATGGCACGGTCATCCCCATGGAGACATGGGATTCTGCTTAGCCGGGGAGTGACGCATGCGCAGACAAGCATCTCTAGTGCGGACGCTTTCCGGCAGCCTGCGAGTGATCGAAGACAGACAGCAATGACCGTCACTATGATATGCGGCAATTTCAAGCAAGTTCGCCACTCAGATTTCGACGCAGCCTGGAGAGAGAAGGCCATGAGATTACCGCGCGGTAACGGTAAACAAGGCACGGTGGCCCGGCAAGCATTTACCTCTCAAGGGAATGGCCGGCACATGAAGGATAATCCCGAGCCTCAGGAGTCCATCGGATGCCAATCCGTGAAGCTATCAAGCGGCGAGGACGGGCAAACCACGGTAATTATGGCTCTTGTCATGGCGACTTTCTTGTGCGGCTTCATCGCGATGGGGGTCAATGTGGAGAATCTGTTCCATACAAAGAGGATGGCCCAGGGAGCGGCTGATGCGGCGGCCATTGCCGCCGCCGAGGAATACAGCAATGGCACGGCAAGTGAAACGGCGGCGGCCGTGGCAATTGCCAAACTAAATGGTTTCGACACCACCCTTGCAAAAAACCCTGCGTCGGTTACTGTGGGGATACCGTCGTCCGGTAGTTATTCGGGGTCGTCCTCCTATACTCAGGCGGTCGTTTCGCAGCCCATTTCGACCTATTTCATGAACGTCCTCAACCATAAGTCGACGGTGACAGTGACCGCCCGGGCAGTGGCCGCGGCCGGCCAAACCAGTCCTACGTGCGTCTGCCTGGCGGGCACGACTGGCACCGATCTCAACTTGAGCAATAACGCCAAGCTTACCCCCACGGGATGTGGGACCACAGTTGACTCCAGTAGCAGCAATGCGGTGACGATCGTCGGAGGCGCCACGTTGGGCGGCTTATCGATTGGCAGCGTGTCGACGAACTGGGACACCTCCACCAATGTAAATAACGGCGGAAGGATCGCATCGGGCACGAAGGTGGTCGAGGGAATCTCGACATCGTGCGCCCCGCCCTTACCGGCGGTACCTTCCTATTCCGCTGCACAATGCACTGCGGACCCTCTCAGCCATAATGGAAACGGCGGTAGCTCCTACAACGTGGGGCCGGGTTCCGCCAACAGTACTACCCAGGCTGGGGGTGTGGTCTGTTACAACTCGCTCACCGTCGGCGTCAATGGAGATAAGGTCAACCTCAACGCCGGCATCTACGTCATCAATGGCGGAACCCTCCATTTTGAAAGTGGGGCGAATAACGCCTCGAATACAGGAGGAAACGGCGTTTTCTTCTACCTGGTCGGCACTGCCAATCTGTTAATCGACAACGGCGCCAATGTCAACCTCACTGCTCCGAGCAGCGGAACCTACTCCGGTATCGTGGTCTTGCAGGATGCCGCAGACACGCAGGCGATATCGATCCAGGGAGGTTCGAACACCAGCTTCAACGGAGCCATCTATGCTCCTTCCTCCAACGTGACGCTGGGCAACGGCAGCGGCACGGCCATCGGTGCGGACCTGTTTGCGAAAACGCTGACTATGAATGGTGGGGGCACGCTAAGTAGCACGGCAACCGCCAACTTTGGAACCTTGAATATTTCTGTCGCAAAAATAACCGAGTAAGACATGAGCCCTATGAGCCAATCCGTATTACTTCGATTCGATCGATGGCGGTCGGTGATGCTGGCGCGTTGCAGAGGTTTGGGCGACGACGCGGGTGCCGCCCTGGTGGAACTGGGTCTAATGTTGGGGCTCCTCGGAGCCCCCCTGCTGCTCGGGACGGTTTACTTAGGGACGTTGCTCCTCGATAACATTGAGGTATCCAACGCCGCTCACGCGGGGGCCATGTACGCCATGGCCAGTTCGACCTTTGCAGAGGACACTGCCAACATCGTCGCCGCTGCCCGGGCCGAAACCAATCGCTTTGGCTCCAATCTGACTGTAACGCCGACCATCTATTACGCCTGCTCCACTGCGATCGGTGGCACCCAATATGCGACTCAGCCGGCCGCAAACACCGCCTGCACAGGTGGCACCAATCACAGTCTGGAGTTCATTAAAGTCCTCGTCAGTGCATCCGTCACTCCTCCGGGAAAATTCCCAGGATTTGCAAGTACATACACGCTGCAAAGTGTGTCGATCATGGAGGTCGAAGAGTAGCCATGACCGTTCAAGATACATTGCGGCGGGTGGTCGATACGCCAGTGGGCCGGTGTGCCCGCATATGGCTGGCTGTGAGCCGATCCTTCGCGTGGCGTGGCCGGAACAGCAAAATGGAGCAAGGCGAATGCGGATCATCGATGGTTGAGTTTGCTCTAACCTTCAGCGTTTTGATGAGCGTCGTTTTCACTCTGATGGAGCTTTGCACGGCCTTCTACACGTATAGCATGGTCTCCGAATCGGCACGGGAAGCAACCCGCTATTCCGCCGTTCACGGGTCGACATGCGTTACAAGTGCCAGCGCGTCATGCTCGGCGACGTCGACCGCTGTCAGCACTTATGCAAAGGGGTTGGGCTTTCCGAATATCGGCGGCGGCACGCTCAATGTGACCACAACCTTTCTTCCCAATGGCACTAACGTCCCAGGTAACCGTGTGCATGTTGACATCAAGTACGTGTTTCCGATCAGGCTCCCGTTCGTGCGAGGCAATTCATTGTCTTTCGACACCTCGTCAGAGATGTACATCTTGCAATGAGTCCCAGATCTTCTGGAGGTCACTCAACAGTTGGCTTTGCGATCTAAGATCTGAAAACCGAACTGCTCGAAAAGCGAACCCAGTTTCCCCCGCAAGGGGGCCAGCTTCGCAATAGCGGCGGCCAACAATCGTCGAAGTGCAATGGGAGAAGTCTCAGTTGACTGAACCGGGCTTCTGATGAGTCGATGCGAGCTTCCTGCAATACGGGGCGGGCTCAACCGGTCGATGCAACACTGGCTTGCAGTTTACTCGCCGGGGTTTCAAAGCCCAAGGTCTTTCGCGGGCGTTGATTCAGGCGCAGAGCTACCTTGTTGAGATCGGCTTGAGAGTAGCCGGACAAGTCGGTTTTCTTAGGGAAGTATTGTCTCAGTAGGCCGTTGGTATTTTCATTGGTGCCGCGCTGCCAGGGGCTCTGCGGATCACAGAAGTAGACTTTCACATTCGTGTCCACCGTGAAGCTCTTGTGTTTGGCCATCTCGTGCCCCCGGTCCCAGGTCAACGAGCGCCGCAGGGTCGCGGGGAGTTTACGCACGTGCTTGCTCAGCGCGGCGACGACCGTCTCTGTATCTTTGCTGGGCACTTTGACCAGCATGGTGAAACGCGAATGTCGCTCCACCAGAGTTGCGATGTGACTGTTTTTGCTGCCGCTGAGCAGATCGCCCTCCCAATGACCGGGAATGGCGCGGTCTTCAATTTCTGCGGGCCTTTCCCGGATGGAGATGGCATCGACGATCTGACCTCGGGACTGTCCCGCAGCCCGCGAGTGCCGTGAGCGGCGAATAGACCTCTTGGAACGCAGGT
>OBLU010006132.1_pt1 | contig 10717 bp, 10 predicted proteins | sample 1518681 | NCBI WGS metagenome assembly OBLU01 (sample SAMEA3539304, study PRJEB22396) | soil metagenome | biome: tundra; feature: field; material: soil | place: USA | collected 2010-05 | depth 0.15 m
CCGGCTCGGTCGCGCTGCTGCTCCAGGCTTACCCGACCCTGACCCCGGATCAGGTCAAGTTCGCCCTGACGTCGTCGGCAGATCCGGTCCAGGGTGCCAGCCCGACCGCTGACGGGGCCGGGACGCTCGACCTCACCCAGGCGCTCGACGCGGCCAAGCACCTGACCGCGGCGGGCCACGAGGCGTCGAGGCTGCAGGCAGCCGCCGTCCAGGCGTTCCCCATCTCGACGGGGCAGGGTTCGATCGACGCAGCCCGAGGCGGGTCCTTCCTCATCGACGCAGCCCGCAACACCCTCAGCGGTGAAATCGACGTTCAGGGCACGCCCTGGGACCCTGCAGCCTGGTGGCAGGCCACCTCCACTTTGTCGGCCTGGTCCGGCGGTAAATGGCTCGGGGTCACCTGGACCGGCGACGGCTGGCTGCCTAACGCCGGCGGCCTCAGCTCCTCGCGCTGGTCCTCCTCGCGCTGGTCCTCGTCGCGCTGGAGCACCGCAGACTGGTCGTCCTCGCGATGGTCGTCCTCGCGATGGTCGTCCTCGCGATGGTCGTCCTCGCGCTGGTCTGACTCGGTCTGGTCGTAGCAGATGCGCCGCGCTCTGAGCCCCACGAAGGTTACGTGGGTCCTGAGCGCGTGCCTGGCGGCCGGGGCGGTGGTTCTGACGACCCGGACAGGTGGAGGGCCGATCATTGCCCTCCACCTTCCGGTTGCCGTCGTCGCTGTCGTTCTGGGAGCGGGGTTCTTCTTCGCTGAACAGTTCCAGCTGAATGTGGAGTTCCGGCGGCAAGCCCACACGTTCACCCTTGCTGGTGTCCCGCTGCTCATCGGTGTTCTCCTGCTGTCGCCGCTGGTCTTCGTGGTGACACGGCTGGTCGCGTCGGTGCTGGCCTTCATGTGGCAGCGGGTATCGGTGGACAAGATGGCCTACAACTCCGCGGCCTACGCTTTCGAGGCGGCAGCGGATGTCATGCTTGTGCACCTCCTGCTGCGCCCTGCTCCTGGCCTGGACCTGCGGGCCGCGGTTACCCTGGTCGTCACGCTGGCGGTGGTAGATCAGTTCATCAGCGCACTGGTACTGGTCATGATCCGCGTCCACAACGGCCCACTGAGCCGGGCGGATGTGATCGAGGTGCTCATACCCGCTGTGGTCCTGAGCGTGACCTCGACGATGTTCGCGTTCAACATGATCCTTCTGCTGGAGCACGGAGTGCTGGGTGGCGCGGTCGCCGCCATGCTCATCGGTCTCGGCGCGGCCGGCTACCGCGCGTATGCCGCCGCCCGGCATCGCCACCAGTTCCTGACCCTCGTCCATGAGTTCGTCACCGGCGGCGTCGGCGCCCAGTCTTTGGAGACCCTCGCCGAAGAGCTCCTGTCCCGCATCCGCCGGCTGCTGCGAGCCAGCACCGTCCAGGTGATGATCGTCGACAGCGACGGCGACCAGCGGGTCTCCGCAGACGTTGGCTCGGCGCTGACCCTGGTCGTCGACGAGGAGGACAGCCTTGATGTCAGCCACCATGATTTCGACGCCCAGGACTGGGTCGTGGTGCGCACGATGACCCAGCAGGAACCGCTGCTGGCCGGCCGAGCCACCAAGGACCCTGCTGTCCGGCACTGGCTCGACGAACACGGGTTCCGAGACGCGATGATGGTCGCGCTGCCGGACTCTAGCGGTATGCGGGGAACGCTGCGGGTCACTGACCGGCTTGGGGAGACGGCCACCTTCACCGCTGAGGACCTGACCCTGCTGCAGACCCTGACCGGCCACCTCGCAGTGGCCCTGCGCAGTACCCGCCTCGTGCAGGAGCTGGGCTACGACGCAACGCATGACTCACTTACCGGCCTGGCCAACCGGCGGGCGCTGTACACCGACGGGCAGGCGCGGCTGGTCAAGACGCCCGGCCGGCGCCGGGCCCTGCTGCTGCTGGACCTTGACAAGTTCAAGGAGGTCAACGACAGCCTGGGCCACCATGCAGGGGACCAGCTTCTGGTCGAGGTGGGTGCGCGGCTGCGAGGGCAGGTGCGCGGCGGGGACCTGCTGGCGCGCCTGGGTGGTGACGAGTTCGCGGTCCTGCTCGAGGATGCCGGCTACGACGAGGCCGCGAGCGTGGCCGACAACCTGCGCGCGACGCTGGCCGAGCCGTTCACGACCCTGGCCGAGCCATCCGCCCCGGGGACACTGACGCTGCACTCCAGCGTCAGTATCGGGATCGCGCTGTTCCCGGACGACGGCCCGGACCTGAGCGCCCTGCTGCGCAAGGCCGACATCGCCATGTACAAGGCCAAGGCATCCGGCGACGGGCATCACGTCTACAGCGGCGCCGACGATGCCGATGGCGAGGCCAGGCTGCGCACCGTCGATGAGCTGCGGACCGCGATAACCAACGACCAGCTCGTCCTTCACTACCAGCCCAAGATCGACCTGGCCAACGGCACCGTGCACAGCGTCGAGGCGCTGGTCCGCTGGGACCACCCCACCCGGGGCCTGCTGTACCCCGACGCTTTCCTGGCCCTGGTGGAGGTATCCGGGCTGATGCGTGCCATGACCCGGCTCGTGCTCGAGCTGGCCCTGGACCAGGCCGCGGTCTGGCAGGGCCGGGGCCAGCACCTGACCATCGCGGTCAACCTCTCGGCCAGCTCCCTGGTCGACGCCGACCTGCCCGAGGAGATCTTCGCCATGCTCGCCGCCCGAGGCGTCCCGCCGGCCGCCTTGCAGCTGGAGATCACTGAGGAGTTCCTGATGGCACACCGCGATCGGGCCCGGTCGATCCTGACCCGGCTGCGCGACGGCGGTATCCAGATCTCCGTCGACGACTTCGGCACGGGCTACAGCTCGCTCAGCTACCTGCGCGACCTGCCGATCGACGAGCTTAAGCTCGACCGGTCGTTTGTCTTCCCCATGGTCGACGACGCCCGCGCCGCGGCCCTGGTCGCCTCCACGATCGGTCTGGCCCACAGCCTGGGCCTGCGTATGGTCGCCGAGGGCGTCGAGACCGAGGTCGCGTACACCGAGCTGAGGCGCCTGGGCTGCGACCAGGGGCAGGGCTTCTGGATGTCCAGGCCCGTGCCCCCCGCCGAGCTCGACCACTGGCTCAGCAACCGCCCGGCCGTCGAGGTGGCCGCCCATATCCCGCCGCGGCTCTCCTCCGTGGCTCTTGGCTAGAACCGCTAACCGGGCCGCATGACGAAACCGCGAAGCTGTCGGCTGGCGCCACAGCGTTGATGACCATGCACATCAGTGAGCCTGGCTCCGGTGAGGAATGCCCGCACATCGGAGGAGCGGTGTTGTCATGGTGCGGAGCCATTGGTCAGGTCTGCCAGCTTGAGCCAGATGACTGACCCACCATGGCAAGGCTGAATCGCTGAAAGTCCACACCAGCAAAGAAACCTATGTGTCGGTCCAATTCGCGCCGGTCAGCGGCCGGGGCTGAAGTATCCGCGTGCGACAAGCTCGACGGTTGTCAGAACTGCGATGGCCTGAACCAGCAGCAGAGCCACTAAGACCACCAGCTGGACGGCCGCCGCCTGCAGCGGTGAGGCACCGCCGAGGAGCATGCCGACGAAAGCGCCGGGAAGGGTCACCAGCCCTACGGTCCGGGTCTGGTCCAGACCCGGGACAAGAGCCAGCGAGGCATCGGCACGGGCGATGAGCAGGGCCGAGTCGCGGGGCAGGAGACCGATCGAGAGCGCGGCCTCATACTCTCCGTGGCGGGTTCGCAGCGCGTCCAGGGCACGCTTGCCGGCCAGGGTTGTCGCCGTCATGGCCCCGCCGATCAGGATGCCGACGATGGGCACCACGGCAATGGTCTGGCGCGGGATCAGGCCACTGAGCATGAGGCCACTGGCCACGGGGACGGCGCCCAGCACGACCGGTGCGAAGCCCCACCACCACCGGCCTCTTGGAGTCAGTCGCCTTCCCGCGGTGACAGCGGCCACCGACAGCATCAAGGCGATGAACCCCAGCGTCAGCCACCACGATCTCAGCACGGCCAGGATCAGCAGCCCGACGAGGCCGAGCTGGAGGCACGCGCGCAGCGCTGCCAGTATGTCGTCCCTGCCATGGCCCAGCTGTCCCCAGTGGTTGATGGCGGCGGCGAGCCCGGCGCATAGGACCACTACCAGGGCCAGGCTTGCCAGCCCGCTGACCCCTTGAACACTGACCAGTGCGGCGGCGGGTGGGGTCATGGCGACTTTCACGTGCCGCATTATCCGCCGGTGGCTGGACACATGACGGATCGACGCACGAATCACCCTAAACTAAGAGGGTGATTTCTCGGATCGACCTGCGTGGTCGTGTGCTTGACGCCCAGTCCCTTCGCGAGGTGCTGCCCCGAGCCGAGTTCGACGTCGATGCGGCGCTGACAGCTGTTCGACCGATCTGTGACGACGTGCGCCATCGTGGAGCCGAGGCATTGCGGGACCTGGGGGAGCGGTTCGACGGGGTCCGACCAGGCCGGTTGCGGGTGCCGGCAGAGGTCCTGAAGAAGGCTCTGGACGGGCTCGACCCGGACGTGCGGACGGCATTGGTGGAGACCATTCGACGGGTGCGCATCGTGCACGAGGACCAACGCCGGGCCGACACGACGACCCAGGTCGTACCTGGCGGAACCGTCGTCGAACGCTGGTTGCCGGTAGAGCGGGTTGGTCTGTACGTCCCTGGCGGAGTCGCGGTCTACCCCAGCAGCGTCGTTATGAACGTCGTCCCGGCACAGATCGCCGGAGTTGCCTCGGTCGCGGTCACCAGCCCGCCGCAGCGGGACAATTCCGGAGTGTTCGCCGGCTACCCCGCCCCGGCCATCCTGGCTGCCTGCGAGCTGCTCGGCGTCGACGAGGTGTACGCCGTCGGCGGAGCCCAGGCGATCGCCATGTTCGCCTACGGCGCACATGAGTCCGGTATCGACGGCACCCCTAACGCCGGTGCTGTGCTCTGTGAACCGGTCACCCTGGTCACCGGCCCGGGCAACATCTACGTCGCGGCCGCCAAGCGCCTGCTGAAGGGCCTGATCGGCATCGACGCCGAGGCCGGGCCGACTGAGATTGCGGTGCTGGCCGACGACAGCGCTGATCCCGAGCACGTCGCCGCCGATCTGATCAGTCAGGCCGAGCACGACACGCTCGCCTCGTCGGTCCTGGTCACCGACAGCGAGGACCTCGCCGTTGGCGTCGAAGTGGCCCTGGAACGCAGGGTGGCTGCGACCAAGCACACCGAGCGTGTCTGCGCCGCTCTCGCCGGTCGGCAGTCCGGCGTCGTCCTGGTCGACGACATCGAGGCCGGCATCGCGGTCGTCAACGCCTATGCCGCGGAGCACCTCGAGATCCAGACCCGAGATGCGCGCGGCGTGGCCCTGCGGATCCGCAACGCCGGGGCGATCTTCGTGGGAGCCTTCGCGCCGGTGAGCCTCGGCGACTACTGCGCTGGTTCCAATCACGTGCTGCCGACGGGCGGGTCTGCCTGTCACAGCAGCGGGCTGTCGGTGCAGTCATTCCTGCGCGGCATTCACGTCGTGGACTACACGGAGGCGGCCCTGCGCGACGTTGCCCATCACGTGGTCACGCTGGCCGGAGCCGAGGACCTGCCCGCCCACGGCGAGGCTGTTGCGGCACGATTCAGGGACACGGCCCGTTTCGGGCACGTGGGCGGGGCATGAGCACCCCTCTGAGGGATCTGCTACGCCCTGATCTGCGTGGACAAACGCCCTACGGCGCACCTCAGCTGGACGTAGCAGTCGCCCTGAACACGAACGAGAACTCCTATGACGTGCCCCAGGATGTCGTCGAAGCGATTGTCGCGTCCGTGGCTCAGGTGGCATCAGGTTTGAACCGCTACCCCGACCGCGAGTTCGCCCGGCTGCGCGAGGATCTGGCGGTCTATCTGACCGGTACCACTGGTGTTGCTCTCACGGCCGATCAGATGTGGGCCGGCAACGGCTCCAACGAGGTGCTGCTCCACCTTCTTCAGGCCTTCGGCGGTCCCGACAGGGTCGCGCTTGGTTTCACGCCGGCATACTCGATGCACCCGATTATCACCAGGACCACCGGCACCCGGTGGGTCGACGGAGGACGGGGGGTCGAGGGCGCGGGTGCGTTCGACCTGGATGTCGCGTCTGCCGTGGCCCAGGTCAGAGAGCACGAGCCAGATATCGTGTTTGTGTGCTCACCAAACAACCCCACCGGCACGGCGTTGGGGTTGGACGTCGTTGAGGCGATCTATGCTGGCGCGCCACGGGCGATTGTGGTGGTGGACGAGGCCTACGCCGAGTTTGCCCGTCCGGGCACCCCGAGCGCATTGACCCTGCTCAAGGGTCGCGGGCGGCTGGTGGTGACCCGGACCATGAGCAAAGCGTTCGCGTTGGCCGGAGGGCGTCTGGGTTACCTGGCGGCCGATGCCGAGCTCACTGAGGCGCTTCGACTGGTCCGCCTGCCATATCACCTCTCCGCTCCGACACAGGCGGTCGCCTGTGCGGCCCTGGAACATGCCGGCAGTCTTCTGGCCACGGTCGAGCTCCTCAAGACCCAGCGTGACCGTATCGTGGCCGAGCTCGCCGAGATGGGCCTGGATCCGGTGACCAGTGATGCCAACTTCGTGCTTTTCGGCGGCCTTGCCAACGAGCGTGTCACCTGGCAGGCGTTGCTGGACCGTGGCATCCTGATTCGCGACGTCGGGCTGGCCCACTATCTGCGTGTCACAGCCGGGACGCCCCAGGAGACCGGGGCATTCTTGGACGCAATGCGCAGCCTCGCCCCGACCCACCGCCAGGAGTAGTCACATGACCGGACAGGTCGCGAACCGGGATCATGCCCAGGTCGAGCCTCGCACTGCCCACCTCAGGCGCTCGACCCACGAGAGCACCGTCGAGGTCGAGCTCAACCTCGACGGAGTGGGCGACTCCCAGATCAGCACCGGCGTCCGTTTCTACGATCACATGTTGGCCAGCCTGGCCAAGCACTCGCTGATCGACCTGCGTATTCAGGCCACTGGTGATGTGGACGTGGATGCACACCACACGGTGGAGGACGTTGCCATCGTGCTCGGTGACGCGTTCAAGGAAGCCTTAGGAGACAAACGCGGCATCTCTCGCTTCGGTGATGCAACGGTCCCCCTCGACGAGGCGCTCGTCCAGGCGGTCGTTGACGTGGCCGGCCGCCCCTACTTCGTGCACACCGGCGAGCCTGAGGGTCAGGCCTACGTGATGATCGGGGGTGACTACGCGGGGTCGCTGACCGCTCACGTGCTGGAGAGCTTCGCCCATCACGGCGGGATCGCCCTGCATGTGCGCGTGTTGTCCGGCCGCGACCCACACCACGTGGTTGAGGCGCAGTTCAAGGCTGTGGCCCGTGCTCTGCGAGCCGCCGTCGCCACTGATCCTGCAGTCAAAGGCATCCCCAGCGCGAAGGGGAGTCTGTGATCCCGTGACTGAGCTGGCGCACCCGCCCCGCCAAGGGCAGGGGATGCTTCTTCTGCAGGGCGAGCCGGACCCGGTAACGACCTGGGCCGAGCGTGGCCTGATGCCTGTGCACGTCGTCCCTCTGGAGGGCTGGACCGCGGTTCTGCCCGCCGGGCCGTCGCGTGCCTCGGCGCCCTACGACCACACGCTGAAGACGTTTGCCGGGCGCCCGGTCCCCTCCCGCCTCCGTTCCGCCATCGGTCTGTTCGCGGTTGACGGCAACGCGGTGATCAGCGTCCACCCCTGCGGATGGCGCGCCACTCAGAGATGGTTCGTGTGGTCCCCCGGGGAGGGCGTGGTCCAGCCACGGCAGCTGGTGGCCGGGCGGCCTGCCGACCTGATTGCCGTCGCCGGCACCCGTGAAAGGGGCGCTCGCAGCCTTGTCCGGGACATTCTGATCGATGGGGGGGGCGACGCCGTGGGACTCCTCGGTGACCTGTTGGATCTGTTGGCCTTGCCGGGGTCCGACCTGCTCGACGGAGGCCAGGACCCGGCCATGGTGCCCGGCTCGACCATTGTCGAGCCCGACGAGCAGCATGTCGCCAGGTTCCAAAAGACCGTCAGTGACGAGGCTCGGCACCGGGCCGAGCTGGAGGAATAGATGGTTGCCCGTGTAGTGGTGCTGGACTACGGCAGCGGCAATGTCCGCTCAGCGGTCCGTATGCTCGAGCGGGTCGGCGCCAGCGTCGAGCTGAGCGCAGACCATCGGCTGGTCCAGGAGGCTGACGCTCTGTTCGTTCCGGGGGTCGGCAACTTCCACGCCTGCATGCGGGGGCTGCGCGCTGTGGGCGGTCCTCGGATGATCGACGTCCGGCTCTCGGGGGGCCGCCCCGTGATGGGCATCTGTGTGGGGATGCAGGTGTTGTTTGACGGGTCGGCCGAGCTCAGTGTGGACGGCCAGGAACGCGGTTTGGGGCAGTGGCCCGGAGTGGTCGAACGGCTGTTGGCCCCGGTTGTCCCGCACATGGGATGGTCGACCGTGAAGACCGCAGAAGACTCACGGCTGTTTGCCGGCGTTGAAGATGAGCGTTTCTACTTCGTGCACTCCTATGCAGCGCTGAAGTGGGAGCTGGAGCCGGAGGGAAGCATGGCCGTGGTGGCGCCCAAGGTGAGCTGGTCCGAGCATGGGTCACCGTTCGTGGCCGCCGTCGAGAACGGGCCGTTGGTGGCTACTCAGTTCCACCCGGAGAAGTCCGGGGATGCTGGGGCCCAGCTGCTGGAGAACTGGCTGGCGATGTTGTGAAGACCCCTCATCGTCCGGCCACGGCCACCGCCGATGACCAACAACAGCAAGGGACCTCACCCAACATGACCTCACCAGTGCGTCTGCAGCTCCTGCCGGCCGTCGATGTCTCAGGGGGACAGGCGGTCCAGCTCGTCCAGGGGGTTGCCGGAACCGGCGGCCAGTTCGGCGACCCGTGGGAGGCCGCCCAGGCATGGCAGGACCAGGGTGCCGAGTGGATCCACCTGGTCGACCTCGACGCCGCTTTCGGCCGGGGCTCCAACGCTGCGCTGCTTGCGAGCATCGTCGGTCGCCTCGACATCCAGGTCGAGATGTCGGGTGGCATCCGGGACGCCGGGAGTCTGAGCGCTGCGCTGTCGAACGGCTGCCGGCGCGTCAACCTCGGCACAGCAGCGTTGGAGGATCCGGAGTGGACCGCCGCGGCCATCGCCGAATATGGTGATCGGGTCGCCGTCGGTCTTGATGTTCGCGGGACCACGCTGGCCGCGCGCGGCTGGACGGAGCAGGGTGGTGACCTCTGGGAGACCCTCGAACGTCTTGACCGTGAGGGATGCGCTCGTTATGTCGTCACCGATGTCAACCGGGATGGGATGCTCAAGGGCCCCAACCTCGCGCTGCTCCAACAGGTCTGCGAACGCACGTCCCGCCCAGTGGTCGCCTCGGGTGGGGTCTCGACGCTGGCCGACCTCGAGGCGATTCGGGGTCTGGTCTCAGCGGGGGTGGAGGGGGCGATCGTCGGATCGGCTCTCTACCGGCATGCGTTCACCCTGCCCGATGCCCTTGACGTGGCGGGCCGGCCGTGACCGGCGGCTCGCCGCTGCGCCTTCTCTACTCCAGTCGTGGTCCGTGGGAAGTCGCCTTCGGGTACTCTCGCGCGATCCGGACCGGTGATCGCATCATGGTCTCCGGGTGCACAGCCGTGGTGGATGGGGCGGTCCGGCACGTCGGCGAAGCTGGTGCGCAGATGGCTGTGGCCCTGGACTATGTGCTGGAGGCGGTCAGGGCTTTGGGCGGCACCCGCGGTGATGTCATTCGGACTCGGATATACGTGGTCAACCGAGCCGATCTCGACGCCGTGGGCCGGGTGCATGGCGAGCGTTTCGCTGATGTGCGCCCGGCGGCGACCATGATCTTGGTGGCTGGACTCCTTGATGAGCAGATGCGCGTCGAGGTGGAGGTCGAAGCAAGGGTCCGGTCAGCCAAGCCCAATGACCACCAGGCTGACCTTCATGAATGATGTCGCACCATCTGGCAAGAAGGCGCCACCTGATGCACCCAGTGCCGACTCGGCTGGTCTGGGTTGGTCGGGTCGCGAGCTGACGAGCACTGGATTCGACGGCGACCTCGGCGCTGCCGATCCCGATCTGCTGGTGGCCCTTGACCATCCGCAGGACGAGACAGGCTTGATGCGAGCAATGGCCCACGCCCGGTTACTCGTACCGATCGTCGCAGTGCCACGTGAGGTCGACGGGTCAGGCGAACCGATGGCCGAGCGGTCCACCGACATGGCCGTGATGACCCTGACTTCCTCGGATGGCGAACGTGCCTTTCCGGTCTTCACCAGCCTCGCCACGCTCCGCGCGTGGGACGTCACCGCACGCCCGTCACCGGTAACCAGCTCGCGGGCCGCCCAGGGCGCGGTGAGCGAGCGATGCGACGTGATGCTGCTCGACTGTGGTTCTGCCCGCGAGCACGTCTTGCGACCGAGCATGGTGTGGGCGCTGGCGCAGCAGCGCGACTGGCTTCCGGCTCATAAGGATCCGTTTGTGGCTCAGGCTCTCATCCGGGCGACCGTCGACGAGGAAGACGTGATCGAATGCATCGGGCAGGGGGACCCTGCCGGGGCCGGCATCCTGCGGGTCGTGCTGAGCCTGCGGGCGGGACTCGACATCGGGAGCGTGCAGGCACTGGCCACCCGGATCGGGGAGCGGATCGCCATCGATGGCGAGGCGCGGGCCCGCATCGACGGACTGTCGTTCACCATCGGTCAGGCCTGACCACGTCGGGCCTGACCGATGGTGCGGTCGCTGGATC
>OBLU010006133.1_pt1 | contig 10716 bp, 12 predicted proteins | sample 1518681 | NCBI WGS metagenome assembly OBLU01 (sample SAMEA3539304, study PRJEB22396) | soil metagenome | biome: tundra; feature: field; material: soil | place: USA | collected 2010-05 | depth 0.15 m
GGCAGAATCCGATGCTGAGGAGCCGGGCGTTGATCCAATACAAACGCTGTTAAACCGTCGTTACCCCAGACTCGCTCTGCACCGCGACACATTGCGTCTGCTCCAGCGAGTTGAGTGGATGAACCGCAATCAAGGGGTCAACGACTTCTGCAATGATGCGATCCGTTACGTAATACTGACGCGTGAGGCGGGAACCACCAGCTTCAACGACCTGCATGCCGTGTCGGCCGCAATCGACGCCAGGCTTGATGAGCTGAGTGTAATCCTGCTCCGTCTCCACCAAGCTGCAGGGGACCTGTCCATCATCGTCGAACACCAGAAGCTCATCGGCGCTTATGGTGAGCGCCTTAAGAAAGCTGCCACAACGGGCGCGTAATCGACGAAAGGCATTCATGGACGACCTGCTGACATTGGCAATCGGCAAACTCGCTGACCACTATCAGGTTAGTGAGGGTTACCTCAAAAGGGCGCTGCTGCTTCGCGCAGTGGCCGAGCTGAACGCAATCACGGACCGAAGCAAGCCGGCCACGCCAGAGCAACTTGAGGTCATCCTCACGAACCTGAACAGGCAACTGAACGAGGTCCTTGAAAGCTTTCGGAGGCAAGTCGCCGAAGCTGACAACGCCGTCCAGAACGCCCATATCGCCATCACGCTCGTTGAAAGGGTGACGGCGCTGCTCCGCGGCCAGATGGCAGACCTGCCTCCCAACCCGGCTGGTTCACGGTGATCCTCAAGCGCACCAAGTCTCTCAGGCAGCCCTCCAAAGCCATGGAATGGGTGAAGGATTACCTGGATGAAGTAGGCAAACACAAGGGGCAGGATGTGAGCCAGCTTGGGTTCGGCATCGGGAAGAAATACCACTGCTCGCGCCCGCCCGGCTTGCTCACAGCCCATGGCTATATCCGCCGGCAGGTGGACGAGATCCGGCAGCAAACGTCCTTTGAGATGGGCAATGCATCCGGGGCCATGGAGAACAACCGAGCTGTCCAGGAGTTCGTCCGGCGGCATTGCCGGTCGCAACGGGAAAAGGGAAGGAAGATAATCGCGCTCCGTTTGATAGCCAGCCTGGACCCGGACAAGGTGGAAGCGATGGTGCGCTACCCCGTTGACCAGGACCGGATTTTGGTCTCGGCAATCGAAGGCACCCTGAGCAAGGTGGCGGCGAAGTTCTACCCTGGGGACGAGTTGGGGTACGTCGTCGGGATCCATCACGACGCCCTTGACCGATTTGGCCGGCCCCATCTCCACGGTCATGTCTTTCTTCTGCCGCAGACCCGAAATGGGCTCCGGATCAGCATGAGCAACCATACGTGTCCCGGTCGGGACGGGAAGTTCGCAAGGGTGCTTTCCGAGAGCCGGGAACAGTTCTGCGAGATCGCTTCAAACCTCCTGGATGCAACGGCACCTGCCCGCTACCGGGGCTTTGCCAGCCAGGAATGGGACGACCTGGCCAAGGAAATCAGCATGAAGACCGCTGAGACTGTCGCCGCGGGCCGGCGGATGACCCCGGAAAAAACCCGGCAATACGCCATCAACACGTTCATGTTTTACGTCAAGAAAACCAACGCGGCATGGCTGCGGCGGCGACTCGACCAGCTGAAGGAGAGAATCAAGCAGTTGTCGGAGGCCAAGCGGGAGAACCTGATCTCCGAGCTCGAGTTCATCTATGATGGGATTGAAAGGCGCATAGCCGGCACGGGCTTCGAAGAGCGGCGCCAGATCATACACAGCATCCTCCCCGAGTTCCAAAGGGAGCGGGTGAGGTGTGAGACGAGCGATTGCCGCATGGATGTGACCCGCACCTGCCTGGTCCGATGGAAGACGGTGGGCAACCGCAGAGGGCTCATCGAACGATTGATGCAGGAGGTCGACGACCGCCGGATGGCTTCCCGGATAAGCATGCTGGCCGAGATGGCCCTGATGGATCTGCACTTCGCGGCAGCCGGCCTGGCCCCCAATCTACCCGGTTGGATCCAGAGGCTGGAGCGATGCGCCGACAACGATAGGCTCCCCAACGAGGGTATGGTGGACCGGAAAGAGCTGGAAACCGCAGTGGAGGTCCCGTTGCCGGAAATGGAGGCCCCGGCTCCAGACCCGCACGCCCCAACCCCGGTCCAATCGGCGGCGGCACCCGCCAACGAGCCGCCTCTCCTCCCGCCAGGCCCGGCCGTCTCCTGATTGGGGCGATAGCCGACAAAGGGGCCAAACAAAAGGCATGGAAGCGCACAGCCACACCACCATCCATGTTTCGCAGTCCCTGGATGGGACGTGCAACCGGACTATCACGATCATCGAACGTGGTTCTCCCCTGAGATTGGCAGCGAAACGGGGGCACAAGTTGTTCACTGACAAGCAGGGGAACCTGTGCACCTCGAAGCTCCGCGGAGCCGTAGCGAGTCGAGATCTCTACTTGCAGGTTCAGCCGGCCGGGCAATTCCGCTTCAGCGGGAACATTGAGGACGCCACCCTGTTCCGTGACGCGTCGCGCGTGCTTCAGCGGGTCATCGACATGGTCCAAATCAATTGTGAGCATTGCGCTGCCATCGAAATCGGCAATGAACGCCATGCTGCCAAGGTAAACCTGCCCGAACGCACGCCTTTCCAGCTCGCCAGCCTGAAGGCCAAGGTAAAAGTCGACCGAACCGGCCAGATGGTAGCGGTCATTGTTTCCCCACGCAGGGGGATGACGGCCGGTTGAAAACTCACACGAAGTAAGCCCTGGCCCACAGGCTGGAAGCCTGCGACTCACCTCGGCACACAAACCGGGCGTCCTGAGGGTCAGGACGCCTCTTAAAGTTTTGCTGTTACTGCTTCGCCGGGGCGAGGCCAGTCTGCGGGCGGGTGTGGACAGCGGAGGAAGGCGAACAACCGTCTAAAGCCCGGGCAGCGTGCGGAGCCCGTCCAACTCCGGCTTGCGCTGCGGCCCCAAGGCATTCTCGGTGCCGGGTTCGGTGCCAAGGAGCAGGAGGGCGGCGTGGGTTGTAACCTGATTGCCAGGGGTGGGTTCGGGTTCTGGTTTCCGCACAGCAGTTACCTCCGCGTCCAGCGGCGGGGGACTGGCCACCTTCGACTGCGAAAGTTGAGGCGTATCCATGCATCATTCGAATTTGCAGGTCGTTCGCAAAAGCGCCGGCAAACAGACGCTGCCCGAAACCTGGTCGAGTGTACGGTAGTGAGAAGCTTCGGTCGCGGCGATCAGGAGTTATTCGCAATCTGCTCGCAATGTGTTCAGAGGGCCGGCCCGGATGGAAAATGTAACACTCAAGAGCTTGCGCCCGCTATGGCAGGTCCCACAAGATTAGAGCACCTTCCGCTGTGGGCTGGCTCGATACGGTGTTTTTTCGGTACCGGCCCCGTTCCCGGCAGGAACCATAATATGAAAGCCACTAAATCGACCAAGAGCAACGATAAGGCCGACGCCCGTCAGTTGATTGTGCGTGCGGTAAACGCTGAGAAGGAAGCTGCGGCCGCCCGCAAACAAGCCCGCTTGGCGAAGATACGATACAAGCAGGCGCGCAAGGCCTTCAAGCAAGCCAAGAAAGCGGCCAAACAGGCGCGCAAAGAAGCGAAGATTGCCGCCAACACGTTCCAGGCCAAAGCCGAAAAGGCCAAGAAACCGCAAAAGAACAGAACGAAATCCAAAAAGCACATCAAAGTGGCCACTCGGAAAGCCCCGGCGACCGCGCGGCGGCTTCCGGCCCCGGTCCGTCGCCCGGCGCCTCCGACTGCTCCTCCCGTCTCCACTGCCACGCCCTCCCCGGCTCAGGCGTAGGTCCACGGCCCACGTTCGCTCAAAACCCCGGCAGCACTTCGATCTTCCTCCCAGCTTCCACCACGAGGTCCTCCCCTTGCGCCCAGGTGACGTCGTTAAGCAGGAGTTTGAATACCAGCTTGCCTTTCGCCTGCCGGGTTGACCAAACCCAGGTCGAGGCGTCCTTGCACACCAAGGGTGTGCCTTTGTCCCAGCTCAGACCGTCACCTTGGCCGCGGATGAACAATGTATTTCCCAGCCCAATGTCAATCCGAGCCGCAACTTCGGTGATCGTCTCGGGTGTCGCAGGCCGGCTTTCGGTTCTTGCCGCCGACGGTTTGCCCGCGCTTTCGCCAATCGGCATATTCGCTCGCTGTGATGCCGTTGCTCTCCCAAAGGTTTGCTTCAATTTATGCGTCTTCATCTTTTGTAACTTTACGTTGTTCGTTTGGCCTCTCGAATCAGTTAAATCTCGGCTCGGTCCCTTCCACGGCTCTTTGCGCGAGATCCTGCCCGAGTCAATTTTTCCAGCCAATCATAGACGGAGCTGCCACCCGATCAACGAAGACCCGGTTACGTTACCGTGACGAATCCGAGGCGGTGAACTCGAAGGCGGTGCCAGCTCCCAAGCTCGGCTGCCCCTTAGCTATTTCTCCGCGCAGTTTGATATTGGGACTGTACGGGAGCAATCGTTGAGGCAATTCTCAAATAGGGGCCTTAAAATGGGTATAGCGGAATACGGTCCAGAACCAATGCGCAAGTTATATGGCTGACAAGCTCGCCAAACAAAAGAGCGATATGCGAGCGCTTTACCTCCACAGTTTCTCGAAACAGGCCCAGGTGGACGACGAACCTGCGTGGGTCAACCCATTCCACGCCCAGATATTTGGCATCTACACGATCGGGGAGCTAAACACCCAACCGACCGCGCTCGTGGTGGCCCCGGATCAAAAGCTGGAATTGGCCGGAACCAATCTTGTTTGCTGCCGGAATGAGGCCGAAATGCTGAAGCAATTCTGGACGCTGTACAAATCAGGGCCGCCCGAAAACCTGGCAACCTATAACGGGCGCAAATACACGATCCCGTGCCTCTACTGGCGCAGCGCCCTGCACGGAGTCGAAATCGCCAACACGGATTTGCTGCACGACCGTTACAAACCAGGTCCGCACGTGGATCTGGCGGACGTGCTGACGTATCACGGGCTCCTGCGAATTCCAACGCTGGCGGTGCTGGCTGCGCAGTTGAACATCGCGATGCCTTCCATCCCCGAGGGTGACACCACTCAGCAGATGATCAACGCCGCCCTGGTGGCGCCCAACGCGGCGATGCTCCAGATGCTGGCCAAGAACGGCGTCGAGTACGCTGGCGTGATTGCCCAAATCGGCGCGCACTGGCGGAAACAGTTGAACAAAACCGCATATCGATGAAGCCGAAAAGCAAGGGGTTCACCCTGATCGAAGTGGTCGTCGTCGTGGTCGTGGTCCTCATCCTGGTGGCCATTGTCGTCGCACGTTTCGGACGGGTCGCGGAGAACGCGCGCAACGCGGTCATCCACAACTTCCTCAAGGATTGCCGCACAATCTATGTGCGGATGAATTACGGGCAGGCTCCCGACTACATCACGCTCACCAACGCCGTGTCGCTCAAGGATTATGTGGCTGCCACCACCTTGGGCGACGTGGAGGCCCAGTTAAACGGGAACAGCTTGATAGTCAGAGAGGTGCCCGACACCGTCTTCAAGGACAAGCGCACCACTCTCACGGTCGATTACCAGCACAGTACTTATGACGGAGAAAGTGAGGACGCGTTTCTGGGGAAAGTGCTTTGGTAGCTTGTGCTGCCGGGCCAACCCGCGCTGACAGCTCAAACCGGCCGTTTCCCGCAGGCAAGTCCAGCGCACGGTCCTTCGCGCTGGGGGGCCAAGCAGCCAGCCGAGGCGCGGCCGCGAAGAACGGCGATCACGAGATTTCGGCCAGGGAAGTGGAAGGCGCCGGAATGTTTTCGCTGGGCAGGAGTTCGTCTTCCAGGAGGAAGAAAGTCTGGGACGGAGCAGAGAAATGGATGCCCCCATCTCTGCGGGGGCCGTCCAGCGCCCGGGCGCACTCCAGATCATCTGCGAGGGAATCAGGCGAAGCGACCTGGCTGAAGGGCACCGTCCGCAGGTCGCGATTGCCGTTCGACTGCCGCAAAATCGTCAGATTTTTGACCTCTACAGCCCTGAGTTCCGCAAAGCGGTTCACAAATGCCAGCGTGTCCGCAACGAGCTTTTCGCGATCGGGGGCCTGCTTGGGAATGTTGGCATTCACGATCTGCGCGCGTAATTGCGCCTGGGCCTTGAGGGCGGACGCCTTTTTCTGCTCGTGTTCAGTCATAAGCATCTCCGGCTTCTGCAACAGCGCCTGGGCCTGCTCCATCGAGGGATCCTCGACTTTTTCCAGGTGGGAAAGCAATTGACCGTAAACCAGATTGAACTCCATTCCGGGCTTCAGGCTTGCCCAGACTTTGGCGACCAGATCCACGCGGAGTTGGAGGGGAACCCGGCTATGCCTCTGCTGCAACTTCATACCGCCATTATAGGGTTCGCTGGGTGTCAATATTGGACCGGGCGGGAAATCCGCAGAGAACGCGGCCAATCACAATGCCGCAAATTACAATGCAAGTATGAGCGAAACCGCGGCCCAACCCAAAGTCATGGATATCCGCCAACTGCGCGAGGAGAAGCCCAAGCTGGGGTGGCTCGCTGAAGTCCGCTTCAACATCTTCCACAATCACAGGAAACTCGAGGAGTTGGAGCCCCCGGTGAGTGCCCACCTGAAGGCCAATGGGCCGGTCAAAATTGTCACGCGCGCAAACCTGTTCGAGTTCAACCCGGACGGCGACAAGGTTAACCTGGTCATCAGGGAAGGGCGAAAGCTGGACGGATTGCCTTACCAAGCAGCACCAGAAGCCGTGCAGCTCTTTTGCAACGAGGCCATTACCTTGCACAACAACCAGCACCTGTTCTGGCATTTGACGGAGGATGAGGTCCGCCAAGTAGCGACTGAATTTCAGGATTTGGCCAGCCCAGGCGGCATTCACGTGAAGAAAGGCCGCCATGCTTTGCTGCTGCAAATCCGAGACGGGCGGCTGGACCTGAGCGCCTGCGATAACTGTTGACCAGCCCCGGGCCGCCGTTCTGCTGGCCTTTCAACCGCTGGGGCATATCCTCAGCCGGTTCCGATGGGAACGGTCAGCCAGCCCAGGGACTGTCGGATTGACTCGGCGGCTTCCACAAAATCCCGGAGAGCGACACCGCTCTTGCCGACTAAGGAGGTCGATCGGGGCAGAAGGGATACGACAGCAATATAATGGAGAATGCTGGCGAAAATTGCCCACAAACTGGCGGGCCAGGTTCCCGAATACAGGAACTGGGCTTACGCGGCGCAGGCAGCCTCGCTGCTGACGCTGGGCACGCCGTTTGTTGGTGTCTTGTCCCGCTTCATGCAGCCGGCCGTACTGTGGATGCCGGGAGGTCTCATCATCCCGGAGGCCACGTTGGGGCTGCTCACGGTTTCCCTGGGCAGCCTGATCGCCGCCAAATTGGCGGTCAAAAACAACTGGCCAATGGCCCAACCCCGGAACCGGGTTAAGAAACTGGAGATCAACCTGGGCCGAATGACCTTCGACGAACAGGCTCTCTTCACAAACATTATTGCCTTCGGCGCAATCGGCTCGGGCAAAACATCGGCCGTCATTTATCCGATCCTCGACTCCATCACCGCCCTCTACAAAAACGAAGACCCCAAGGAACCGGACGCCAAATGGGGCGGGCTCGTGCTCGACGCGAAAGGAGATTTTCACGAGGCGCTCATCTTTGTGATGCAAAAGCACGGCCGCGACCTCCTGGAGGACTTGGTCGTCATCCGGCCGGACAACGACTATTACCTGCTGGAATTCGAGGAGGTCACGACGGGCGAGCATTTTCTGGTGAGTTGCATGGGCGGGACTTCGATGCAGGAGTGCGACCTGGTGCTGGAGACAGCCGTCGGGCCGCCGGAGGTCATCACCACCGACCAGTCCGGCAACAAGGTGCTGCTCCTCGATGACAATGGCAGCTCGGAGACGCTGTCCTCGTACCTGTTCAGCGACCGGGGCACTTATCTGCGGCCGGAAGTTTACACCCGGTTGAAGCAGCTGGAGTTCGACGTGACAGGGAAGTCCATTCGCTGGCTGGGGTGGCGCGGGGAGAAGAACGGCAAACTGAGCCGGGTCTCTCACACTCACAAGCGCCAGGCGATTTATGTTCGTGACGCCCGAGGCAGGATCATCAGCACCGACAAGCCCAAACGCCTGCGCTACCTGGGAGTGCATTCCATTAACAACGGACTGACGTACAACCTGGTGCCGCGCGGCGCCGCTTCCACTGAAGCCGCCGGTCGGATCATGTCGGTGGCCGAAGTCACGGGCAACTCGTTTGGCAGCGACAACGCGTACTGGTCGCAGGCGTCAGAGAAGCACATCGCCCACTGCATCGAGTTGTTCCGGCAGGTCGAAGGCCCCTTGGGCCGGGAGTGCAGCGTCAACGACATCCAGCGGTTCACGTCGAACGAGAACCATCTCAAAGAATACTTGAACAAGCTCGACGCGGTCATACGCCGGAAGCAGGAGATGGGGGCCAACGATTCCGAACTACTCCTGTTGCGCAACACGAAGGATTACTTCCTGGGCGAATGGGTGCCCCACGATCCCAAGACCAAGGGGAATATCGCGTCCTGCGTGACCAACCTGTTCGGCGACGTGACGCGCAACGCGCAACTGCTCAAAACGTTTTGCCAGCCGTCCCGATTCGGTTTTGAGGACTGTCTCAACAGCGGCAAAGTCTACACGCTGGTCCTGAACGCCTACCCCAATGCGCAGATGCTGATCGGCACCTGTATGAAATTGGACTTCCAGCAGGTGGTCCGCAAGCGCACGGAGGCTGCGCCGGTCAACAAGAAGCGACTCCTCCTGTTCGTCGCCGACGAATATCAGTTTTTTATCACCACCTCCGGCGGTGGCGGCAAATCGGGCGGTGACGAAAAGTTCCTCTCTGTTGCCCGGCAATCGCGCATTTTGAATTTGGTCTGCACGCAAGCCAAGTCCATGCTCCTGGCCGTCCAGCGCGACGAGAACAAGATCGACGCGTTCATTCAGTGTTTCGGCTCTCGTGTCTTCATGCAAAACCTGGACGCGAAGACGAATAAGCTCGCGGAAGAGACTTTTGGCCAGATCTGGCACGAGCGCGAAGATTTCCAGGGGCACGACCTGAGGCTCTCCAGCGCGATGGAAACAAGAGCGCCCTCCATCACCCGGCGCAAAGAGAAGCAGCACCGTTACGAAGCTTCCTATTTTCCCCAGTTGCCGAAGTTTCACGCGGTCATGTTCAACAAGGAAGAGAAAAACCCGCGGCGCCGCATCGTTGAAGACAACCTTGAAAAGGGCGCCCAACGCTTCAGTCCAAAGGATTTGGCCGCTGCCGCCAACGATTACTACCAGGCATATATCGAGAACCGCGCCTGGCAGCTGGGAATTCCTCACCTGTTCGACGCGCGCGACAACCTCAACCTGGCCGACCTCAAGGAACGGGAGCAGCGCGCCAAGGGGATCCTGCGCTCCTGGCGCGGCAACATGCCCATCGGGCTCCCCGAGCCCCGGGCGGAAGCCGGGGAGCGGAACGAGGAAGGGTCCGAGTTGCAAGGCAACGGCAACGACGAGGGCCAAAACGGAACTCCCGCAGATATCACCGAGGAGGCCGCAAAACAGATCATGCAGGAACTCGGGGCGCCCAAACCGGAAGACCTGTTCAAATATGTCGATCAGAACAAATCCTGGCTTTCCGATTTGGAAGCCAGCCAGAGGAGCGATCCCTTCTACAAACCGGAGGACGACAAGATCACGGTGCCGGCGACCACCAGCGAAGCGGAGCCGCCGCCCAATGAACCCACCAGCGATTCTGACTCGGACTTTGAAAAAATGGTGAAAGGGATCGAACCGCCCAAAGGACTCGAGCAGGCCACTCGCGGGCAGGCAGCCAGCCGCGTGTTTTCGAACCTCGACAGCGTGCCCGATGGCCTCCAGAACCCAGATGCAGACCGGCGGACCAGCCCATAGGCGCCTCTACGATATTTCGGAGGTCTCGTGTCCAGACTCCTGCAACCAGCCGGAGGGGGAGAAAGGCTGCCATTTTCGCATGGGGCCGGACCGGTTCACCTGCACCAAGTGCCAGTTGCGCATCTGGCGGAACTTCATGGGGTACGAATTGAGTCCGACGGACCTCCAGGAAATGCTGCATGGGGACAAGGTGACGTCCACCGAGAAAACGTTGACCCGACAGAAGGACAGCCAGGAAATCACGATTCGCGGCCGCCTGCTGCTGAACGAAGAATACAAAGTCCGCCTCGCGCCCAAGCTCAAATCGAAGACGGCCACGGACCAGACCTGTCCCAAGTGCCGGAACGGCAAGCTGCAACTCATCACCGGCATCGACGATTCGAAATGGTACGGTTGCAGCGGCTATCCGCAATGCCGGTTCACCAAGACATACCTCCCGCACACATTCACACCCGCCATGCTCCAGGCTGGCAGCAGCGGGGAGAAGCCCGGCCGCAAGAACGCCAACAGCAACAAAAACGGCCAGGAGAGCGATAGCGGTGGCGGGCAAAGCCAAACATCGACGCTGAAGATGCAGAAAGTGCCTTTAGCGGTAAAACCGCCGGATGGAGAGCCGAAGCCCAACAAGCCGCGCGAAGCTTCCCTCGGGCAACACTCGGTGCCGGAAGCGGCGACAGCGGCTGAGCTGGACGCAACTGCCAAGCCGCCAGCCAAATCGGACAAGTATCGGCATATTCCGGCATTCATTCTGGAAATGCTCAATCTGCCTCGCCCCCCCTCAGTCGCGCCTCCCGAAGCCCCATCCATTTCCTGAGGGCTGTCCAACGGCAGACG
>OBLU010006134.1_pt1 | contig 10715 bp, 6 predicted proteins | sample 1518681 | NCBI WGS metagenome assembly OBLU01 (sample SAMEA3539304, study PRJEB22396) | soil metagenome | biome: tundra; feature: field; material: soil | place: USA | collected 2010-05 | depth 0.15 m
CTGGATCGACGTCGGCACGTCTGCCGGCCATGGCGATATCCACGGACAGTGGACCAGCGGCGCCGTGTCCCTCACCGTCGATCTCACCGGCCACCTCAACGGACAGCCCATTTATGTTCAGCTTTTTACCAAGTACCCTGGCCTCTCCTTGTTCGGCCCCGGCTCTCAGTTCCAATTCCAAATGTCTATCCACTGAAACTGAGTTGAACAGCACACTTAACCGGGGCCGACGCTTCCCGGTAAAGGCCACGGCCCGAAAGCCCGTCGAAAAGCGTTCCAGCCACCGGCACGCAATCTGCAACGAGTTTCTTGAGTTCAGCGAACCGGCCGTCAATCTTGTTGCGGGGGCGTGGAACAGATGATATGCCCCCGGCAAGCCCTGAACTACTTATATCCTCAGCGCGGTTCCGCAGCCGCGCCAGGGGTTTCGGTCGAAAACCAACGTACGTGATTTGGGCAGAAACCGGGCGGTTATCCGGCGCACCCAGGTTGTCGGCCCGATCGAAACGGAGCTCGATTCGGCGCCGCCCACTCCCCTGAACCGGGGCTGAAAAGGATACCAGTCCCGAGTTTATTGGGCTCCTCGCAATTTCACGCCCGTCGAGAGTCAGAACCACAGCCGAAGAAGCCAGCCGCCCCTTCAGAATCGGCACCGTTAGTGACACCGACAATTCGTGGGAATCCACCGGCTGGTTGAGCATCACGTAACTGGATTCCCCTACCCAGCCGTCCTCGTAGATCCCACAATACTCCAAGTTCTTATCGCCTAAATCGCGCGGAAACGAATGAATCGATGCTGGTGCTTCCAACGCCAGATAATCCGTTTCAGAAATTACCGAGATATCGCGGACGAATCCGACAATCTTTCGCATGTCCTCCCGGATATCGGTCCCGTATAGACTGAGAATGCGGCTGCGGCGAGACGGAAAAGTCCATCCCCAGGATCCCATATCCAGGCCGATGTATTCAGCGCCGCCTATCACCTGGGACTCGATGGAAGGCGAAAATATCCTGGCCGATCCTCGCCCCTCAACACCAAACTCGTGCCGCATATCTCCAACGACGCTCGCCTGAGGAACTCGATTGTCGCTGTCCCCGTTCAATGACGCCGTGTACTCCACGACCATGCGCACCCGTGCCGAAGGATTCAAAATGCGAAACAGCGATACGCGCCCCAGTGCCGCCATTGACGAGTTCCGGAAAAAATAGTCATCTTCCACCTGATACATTGAGACCCAGCCCGATGCCCGGTTTTTTCCATTCGTATAATATGGCTTTCCGAAACGTGATGAGACGAATATGAGGTAGTTTCGCAGATCCTGCTGAGGTACAACCTTCACAAGGGTTTTATCTCCAAGCTTTTTAGTTCTCCTATTCACGACGCTCATCTTTGCCGAACTCTCTATCATCGGGTCTGTATTCGATATATCGCTTCGCACTAAAAAAGAATTTCCGGACGGGACGTCCCAGTGCATGTCAAAGTCGTGAGCCACAAAGTGCGCAGCACGCTGCGCCGCCATGTCGATAGCGCGGTGTCCATAAACGTAGAATAGTAAGTTTAGCTTTCTTGGCCGCAATCCCGAAACAGCGCTGAACATGTCCATCGCGGGAAAATAGACTGGGCTCATGTACCAGGTTTCGAATTTTCCGAGGACCACGTTCGCGGTATCGGAGATGTATGCTTGCCTGTGATTGGAAAGTGCCTTCAATTGTGCAACCAAGCCTTCACTTGATGCATAGGGAATCTCCACAAGGCCACTCCCCCCGTCCCCCATACTGCGGCTTGTGTACCTTAGCTGGGAACGAGCACCCCAACCGACGACAACAGCGAGACAGGCGATACAGGCTAGGCGCCTAATCCCGGAGTTGCCAGCACGCTCATAGAGGCCGCACCACCACACAGCCAGGCTTCCCAGAAGAAACGGCTGTATGAACATCGCAATCTTGAAGAGGCCAAAATCCGAATGCGATCGAAATAACTGGCCAGCGAGGATGAACATCACGAGACAAACGACGGCGGACGGAAGGTTCGCCCTCCAAATTTGACGTAAGATTGCGAAAATGGCAAGTAGTGTCATAAACATGCCCAGGATTACACCCGCGTCGAGGAGCCGCCCGGTGAGCGGCTGACTAATTGCGTGGAAGCCCCAGAAATAAGCGAACCCGGCGGGAGTCATATAGTAAGGAAACAGTACTTCCGAAGAGGCGGTCGCCGTCAACCCACTGCGTGATTGACCGACCAGTGTTACGACGGTTATGATCAGCGATGTATTCAGAAACAGACCTGTGAACGCCAAGGTCCCACAAAGTCCCTTTGCGATTCGGGCAAGGTCATCTCTTCTCCGGGCGGTTGCTATGCCTTGATATAGGACGTATCCAATCACGAAAAATGGAAGGACCTCTGGATATAATACTCCGAGCGCTGCTAGCAACATGGCGCCAAGGATCCAGGTCGATTTTCGATGGGAAGAGGGTCTCAGCAGCAAGGTGCAGGTGCCTACGAGCGCTCCCAGACCGCTGACCTGGCCAAAGAGTTGATACACGGTTCCTAATGTGGTCAGGGCGGAAAGGGCCAGGCCGAAGCAGGTCAGAAGCGCCGCGCTGCGGTATTTCTTGCTTTGCATCACTAGGGCGCCGGCAGCGCTGATCAAGGCGAGCTGAAAAGCCAGGATAAGCGGCATGAACGCCTGATGGGAGGAAAGGCCCGTCATGCTGAGCACCCAAGCCAGCAGTTCATCCGCGCCGTGGCGTTGCGCCGAAAGGACGAAGAAGAACCAGTAAAGGAGGCCGCCATCGCGATCTGAAACGACATCGGCAGCCATCGGCAAGGAAAAGTGGGCGTGCTCCAAAAAGAGCTTGCCTCCAAAGGCGTAATTTGCCATGTCGTCGTTGCAGTAGCTTACCCAGTTGAAGCCAAACCGGAACATCGGATAGCCGGTCGCAACGGCGGCTAGAAGCAGTACTGCTATAAACGGGAGGATTCGTCGAAACGGCAGGACAATTGGTCGGCGGTGCAGTAGCCAAACGGACATTGCCGACAGAAGGAGCGTTGCGACCGGACCTCCATATCGGACGGGGAGTCCCAGGCAGTTGATCCACATGACGAGCAGGACCGTCGCAGCGACACCCGTCACCGGAGCCAACAGTGCGTTTTGCAGGATATTTCTCCGGGTATTTAAGGCCAAGAGGAGGGCGAATCCTACAAACGCCCAGAAGGTCACAATAATAAGAACTAGGAGAAATGCCGGCACGCTCTCTATCTGCCTTTCGTTGGTTGCTCTGCAGTGGCGATTCCGATCCGCCGTCCCTTAGTCACTCTCGGCGTCTCATACCCGCGGTTCGCCGGACAGGAAGAACCTCCGTTCGGAAGGCGCCATCGGTTCCGTACGATTGCAGCTAGATGGATGGAAGGCCCCTGAAAGCGACCCAGTCAAACTTCAGCCGGACCTTCCGGCCGACCGACCACCGAAACGAAATTCTAGGGTACTACGCCGCGGCTGTCACTGGAAAATGCTGCACCGCACCCGAGCCTCACCGGCGCGCCCGCAGTCATTCCCATTTCTCGCCGCGATCCTCTGGAATAATGCGGCGTAACGTATAGATATCCGTGGCCTGCAGTCGATCGCGCCGTTTGGCAAGACTCTCCCAGGGATCCCAGACGGCGCTAATTAACTTCCCGGTAATTCCGTCGCTTGCTTCACTACCAAGATATACGCACAGACTCGCGCCTTGCGCCAACGGAGTACCGCCCGATTGCTTCTGCCGGACACAGGCCTCGTAAAAGGCTTGGCCGACCCTTTCGGGACCGCTCTCCAAAGCCTCGTCCAAGAGGCGGGTGTTCAGTGCTCCCGGCGCCACCAGATTTACGTCGATGCCGCGGCCCTTCAGCTCTTCCGCCAGTGTTTCCCCAAAACGCACTATGGCGGCCTTCGAGGTGGCGTATGCGCTCAAACCGGGAAGCGGCTTGGTTGCTCCTCCTCCGGATAGAATGATGATCTTGCTCCGCCGGGCACGTTCCAGCAGCGGCAAGAAGGTGCGGCAACAAAGCACCGGTCCCAGCAGATTAATCTCAATTGCCCTACGCCAGGCATCCCAGTCTACAGCATCAATCGTGCCCTTGGGACCGTATACTCCTGCGTTGCAGACCAGAATGTCGAGGGCATCGTAGGTCTTCGAGAAGCGTTCCAGGACGCGCTTCATGTCGGCCTCACTGGATACATCCGCCGGCTCCGCCAAGACCCTGCCGGGGGCCTCCATTTCCAACCGCTCACGAGCACTCTGCAAATCGGCGGCGGTCCTCGCGCAGATCAGCACATTTGCGCCCTCTCGAAGGAACGCACGGCTGATTTCGAACCCAAGCCCCTGGCTTGCGCCCGTAATCACGGCCGTCTTGCCCGCTAGTTTCATCGGTTTCTCCCCACGGAGTGGTAGCGTATCCGCCCATCATGGCCGAGGGTTCTCTCGAGATGACCGGACGGATCAATCACGAGTGCGGATTTCATCCGCTGCACAAGTGTCTCCGGAAGCAATGCTTGGAACTGCGGCCATTCCGTGGCAACCAGAAGGACGTCGGCTTGGTCCAACGCTTCTTCGGGAGTCGCGGCAAGATGGACGGCGGGCGGAATTTCGGGCTGCCTGACTTGTACGGTCGGATCGTACGCCATCACCGAGGCGCCTTCTCCGCACAACCAACTGCACGTTTCCAGCGCTTTCGAGCGGCGTAGGGCGCTGGTGCCCGCCTTGTACGTGAGTCCCAGCACCGCGACGGTCTTACCGCGTGGACGCCCGACGCACCGCAGAAAATGGTCATATAGCCAGTTCTGGTGAAGGTCGTTGCTCGTCTTGACGCCCTTGAACAACGCAGGTTCCACGCCATTACTCGAGGCAACGTCTTGAAGGAAAGTGATGTCCCGCGCGAGCGTCCCGCCTCCATAAGCCGCACCCGGATGCAGGTAGGCCCGGCGCCCAATACGAAGATCGCTCTTCAAACCGCGCTCGACTTCGATGGCGTCCGCGCCAACCCGCTCACAGATCCGGGCAATCTCATTCGCAAACGCCACCGAGGTGGCCAAGAATGCATTAATGGCGTGCTTCGTCATTTCCGCCGATTCGACGGACATCCACTCAATTTGAGCCGTGAACGGCGACCAGATGGACTCGAGAAGGTCTCTGTCCTCTCGTAACCGGACGCCAACCACAACCCTGTCCGGCTCGAGGAAAACTTCGATTGCTTTGCCCAGACGAAGATTCTCTGGCGCGCAGGCAAACCGAACCCGGTTCTTCAACGCTAGCTCTTTATGGTGCTTTTCGAGTCTCGCCACGGAGCCCACCGGCATCTGCGAGGAGACCAGCATGATTGCGCCGGTGGCCATAAACGGCAACAATGCGATCGCCTTATCGATCACGGAGTCGACGTCGGCAACGTCATGTTCGTCAACCGGCGTATCGAAAGCGAGCCACGCCACTTCGTTTCCACCAACAGCTTCCAGTTGCGAACTGAAACGTAGGTTGCCGGACCTGACTTGCGCTTCGATCAGCGGGGCAAGCCCTGGTTCCTGAACGGGTAACTCTCCGGCCAGCAACCCGGCAACGACATTTGCGTCGGGATCGATAGCGGTCACCTTGTGTCCCACCGATGCCAAGCACGCTGCCGTGACAGTGCCCAAATGCCAAAGGCCAATTACCGCAATTCGCATTACGCCGGGCAGTATAACACGGGGTCAGGGTCGCGCCGGTAAGCCCGGCAGGAATCGACAACTCCGCCCATTCCAGTGCCGGTCGAAATGCGTTCTAAGTCTGCGAAAGCACCGTTGTTCCGTGGAAATCAAACCTCCAGCGGACCTCGCGCAGCCCTGCCTCGCTCAACGCACGCCGTAAGCGAGTCTTTTCCTCGGTATAAAACATCAAAAACCCGCCGCCGCCGGCGCCGATCAGCTTGCCGCCCAGGGCGCCGTTGCGCCGCGCGAAATCATAGTATTCGTCGATGCTGCTATTGCTCATCCCTTTGGTGCGGTTCTTTTTGTGCTCCCAGTGGCGGTGCATCAGTTCGGCAAACAGGTGTAGATCGCCATTCTCCAGCGCCGTCTTGCTCTCGCAACCGATTTGCTTGACGAAATGAAGGTTGTCCAGCATTTCGCGGTCTTTCTGTCGGCTTCTGGAATCCTGGTCCTGGAGAATCGCCGATGCGGAGCGGGTGAACCCGGTGAAGAACAGAACCAGGTTATCCTCCAGATTGCGCAGCGTCTCGACCTGCAACCGGAGGGGTTGGACATCGACCGTGCCATCTTGTTGAAAATGAAAGCAGGTGATGCCACCGAAGGCTGCAATATATTGGTCTTGTTTACCGATCGGTTCGCCGAGGATATCGATCTCGATATGGCATGCCTCCTCGGCTAGTTCGCGGCGGGAAACCTGATCGTTCTGGAGCATGTGCAAAGCCCGCAGCAGCGCGGCTGTAAAGCTGCCCGAAGAACCCAGCCCGGTTCCCGCGGGAATGTCGGACATGCTGGTGATCTCCAAATGCGGATACTGGACGCCAACCAGCTTCAGGGCCTCGCGGACGATTGGGTGGCTGATCTCACCGGCATTCTGCACCGTTTCCATCTTGGAGTACTTGACGATAATGGCTTCCTGAAAAGTCTCGTGGAGGGTGATATAGACGTACTTGTCGATGGCCGCCGAAATCACGAATCCGCCGAATTCCCGGTAGTATGAAGGGAGGTCTGTGCCACCTCCTCCAAGCGAAATACGCAATGGGCTACGCGTGATAATCATGTTCGTTCGAGAAGCGAAGACAAGGAATACGCTATCAGGCATGGAACTCGATTGGCAACTGCCCGGTTCCCCGATGGTTCGTCGATGGGCAGCGGCGAAACCCTGGCGGGAGTTTCCCTAGACACGCGGACACGTGCTGGAAAAACCCACAGCGGATCATGATTGGCTCGCTCCTGGCCCTAGCCCGGCGCCAAATGCGCTAATTCCCGGAGCCGGGCCGCGTCTTCTACAGTAGGATGAGCCCTATAGGATGAAAGCGCTAATGGCTGCCCCCATGGAACCGGCCGACCTTTCCGTCAAGGACCTCGAACAGATCTTCCGCGAGCACCATGCCCTGGTGTTTCGCGCCGCGTACCGCATCACCGGCAACCCGAGCGACGCGGAAGACGTTATGCAGACGGTGTTCCTGCGCATGTTGAAGCGCGATGCCGGCGCCGAAGCCGTCGGCAACATGGCCAGCTTTCTGCACCGCTCCGCCGTCAACGCGGCGCTCGACCTGGTGCGCTCGCGGCAGAACATCCGCAACATTCCGCTGGACGAACTGGAGCCCGTGCTCGCCGAACCCGCCTCGCGCAGTCCCGAGCGCGCCCAGCATTCCAATGAAATCCGCGATTGGCTGCGCGGCGCTCTCGCCCGGCTCAATCCGCGCATCGCCCAGATGTTCGCCCTCCGCTTCTTTGAGGGCAAAGACAACCCCGAAATCGCGCGCCTGCTCAACACCACCCCCGGAACCGTGGCGGTGACCCTCTCGCGCACCCGCGATCGTTTGCAGAAGGAATATCAAGCTTACATGGGAGGAGTGGCATGAACACCGAATACAACCCCCCGAGTCAAGAAATGGATCCTGCCCTGGAGCAAGCCATGATCGAAATCCGCGATGACGCCGTCGATCGGGCGGTGGTGGAAGCCGCGGCCGCCCGTGTGTGGGCCTCTCTCGCCGCGCAGTGCCATGCCCCGCTGCACACCTGCGCCGATTTCCAGGCGCTGATCCCCGAGTTCAAAGCCGGCCATCTGCCCGCCGCCCGCGCCCTGCTGGTGAAGGATCACCTGCACGAGTGCGTGGCCTGCCGCCGGGTCTACGAAGGACGCGTGGTTGCCATGCCGGCGCCCCCCGTCGCGCGCCGCGTCAACTATACCGCCCGCTGGGCCGTGGCCGCCACCGTGGTGGTCGCCGCCGGACTCTCCGTCTGGTTCGCCCTCGATCAATATGACCAGTACGGCAACCACACCGGCCGCGCCATCGTACAGGCCGTCAACGGCACGCTCTATGAGATCCTGCCCACCGGAATCCAGGTGCTGGCCGCCGGCCAGGACCTCCCCGACGGCATTGAGATCCGTACCGCCAAGGATTCCGACGCCATGCTGCAATTGAAGGACGGTAGCGTGGTGGAACTCCGCGAACGTTCCGGTTTCTCCAGCACCCGGACCGCTAGCGATCTCACCATCCGCCTGGGACGCGGCAGCATCATCGTGCAGGCCGCCAAACGCAGTTCCGGCCACTTGTATGTCGCCACCGCCGATTGCCGCGTGGCCGTCACCGGCACCGTCTTCAGCGTCACCTCCGGCGTCAAGGGCTCGCGCGTCAGCGTGATCGCTGGCGAAGTCCACGTCTCCCAGGACAGCAACGAGAAGATCCTCCACCCCGGCGATCAGTCCGTCACCAGCCCCAACCTGGAGCCCGTCTCCGTGAAGGACGATATCGGCTGGAGCCGCAATCGCGAGAAGCTCACCCAGCAACTGGAAAGCTTGCGCGCCGGCCTGGCCGAGATCCGCATGCCGGAGCTTCGCTATACGAGCAAGCTGCTGGGCCGCCTGCCCGCGTCCACCGTCTTCTTCGCCAGCATCCCCAACCTGGCCGGCTATTTGGGCCAGACGCAGAACGTATTTGATCAGAAGATGGCCGAAAGCCCGGAACTCCGCGCCTGGTGGGGCAGCCACGCGGCCAACGCCGGACCCATCCTGGAAAAACTGCGTGCCGCCAGTGAATATCTGGGCGAGGAGATTGTCGTCACCGGCTTCACCGGGGCCGATGGCAAGCCGCAACTGCCGGTCTTCTTCGCCGAAGTGAAGCGCCCCGGGTTTAGCGGGTTCCTCGGACAGCAGCATCTGCCCGCGGGGGTCGCGGTGGAAGAGCGCAACGGTCTGGTGGCCTTTGGCCCCAAGGATGCCGTCACCGCGTTTGCGCCGAGTCTGGACGCGCCCGCCGGGGGGTTCCAGAGCACGCCCTTCTATGCGCGCATCAACGAATCCTACAAGAATGGCGCCGGCCTCCTGTTGAGCGCCGACCTCTCCGGCCTGGGAACGAAGCAAGCGTTGGCAGTCACCGGCGGCGCGCGCTACTTCATCGCCGAAGAGAAGGAAATCAATCATCAGATGGAAGCCCGGGCCTCGCTGGGCTTCGACGGCCCCCGCACCGGCATGGCCGCCTGGCTGGCCGAACCCTCCGCCATGGGAACGTTGGATTACGTTTCGCCGGAGGCCACCATCGTCACGGCGTTCGTGGTAAAGAGCCCGGTAGCCATCGTGGATGGGCTGATGAGCCTGCAGAACCACTCCGTCTCGGCGTCGGCCGAAAAATCGCTCAGCACCCTGCGCGAGCAGACCGGCGTGGATGTCCGCAACGATTTCGCCGCCGCGCTAGGCAGCGAGTTCTCTCTCTCGCTGGACGGATCCGCCATTCCCGTGCCTTCCTGGAAGCTGGTCGCCGAAGTCTACGACCCCGTCAAGATGCAGACCGCGCTAGGGAAGTTCGCCGAGGCCTACAGCCGGGAGACCGTGAAAGCCGGCAACGCGCCGCTGCGCATCGCGCAGGAAGTGGTGGAGGGCCGCACTTATTACATGATCGCCGGCGGCGATGGTAGCCCGCTCACCGAAGCGCATTACACCTTCGCCGATGGCTACATGATCGCCGGACCCACCCGTGCGCTGGTCTCCCGCGCCTTGCAGGTGAAGACCGGCAAGGCGTCGATCACCCACTCCGCGGCGTTCGTCGCGCTGTTGCCGCGCGATCACTACAATAACTTCTCGGCGCTGATCTACCAGAATCTGGGCACCACGCTGGCGCCCATCGTGAGCCTGTTGGGCGGCCTGGTGCCGCAGGGGCGCGGCGGACACCCCAATGGAATGGAGAACTTAAGCAACATGAAATCCACCATGATCGCCGCCTATGGAGAGCCCGACCGCATCAGCGTCGCCACCAGCGGCAACCTGATGGGGATGAGTTTGAGCAACCTGGTTACGGGCAATCTGCAAAACGCCATCCCGTTCACGCAATTCATGGGAACAAGGGAACGCGCGCCTGCGTTTAAATAGGGGAATGGACCCCGTCATAGAACTGGATGGCCTGGAAGTCCGCTTTGGCGACCGCCCCATCCTGAAGAACCTGAAAGCCAAGCTCACCGGGCGATCCATCGGCCTGCTGGGACCCAACGGAGCCGGCAAGAGCACGCTCATCAACACCTTGCTCGGCTTTCACAAGCCGTCGTCCGGCACCGCCCGCGTTTTCGGCCGCGACGTGCGCACCGAAGCCCGCGAAGTCCGCAGCCTCATCGGCTACATGCCGGAGAACGACGCCTTCATCGCTTCCATGAGCGGCGTGCGCTTTGTCCGCCTGATGGCCGAACTCTCCGGCTTGCCGCCCGAGCACGCCCTCGAACGCGCGCACGAAGCGTTCTTCTACGTGGGTCTCGGCGAAGTTCGTTACCGCGCGCTCGGCACCTACTCGCTCGGCATGAAGCAGGCCGCCAAACTGGCGCAAGCCATCGCGCACGGCCCCAAGGTGCTGTTCCTGGACGAGCCTACCAATGGGCTCGACCCGCCCGCCCGCCTGCGCATGATCGCGCTCATTCAGGAAATCCGCGACCGCGGCGATCTCCACCTGATCCTTTCCTCGCACCTGTTGCGCGACGTGGAGGAGTGCTGCGATGAGGTGCTGATCCTCA
>OBLU010006135.1_pt1 | contig 10715 bp, 8 predicted proteins | sample 1518681 | NCBI WGS metagenome assembly OBLU01 (sample SAMEA3539304, study PRJEB22396) | soil metagenome | biome: tundra; feature: field; material: soil | place: USA | collected 2010-05 | depth 0.15 m
CCTCGACGATCCGCCCGGTGTCATTCAGCCATTCGCTCAGACGCTGGATGCCGGCGGCGTGCGCGTGCTCCAGGAACGGCGCCCAGAACGACGGGCCGGTGAAAGCCGCCACGACCTGCTCAAGGAGCTCGTCGATCGCCTCCTGGTGCTGGGGCTCCTCGGCGCGGATCTTTCCCATCAGCCGCTCGAGCGCGTGACGCAAGTGCCACTCACACAGGTACAGTTCAGCCTCGGGGAAACGGCTACGAACGGCGTTGGTGAGGCCGTGGTCGTTGTCGCACACGACCCGCGGCGGGGCACCGTCCAGCGCACCCAGGAATGTCTCCCAGTCAGGCTGGGACTTGCTCGTGAACGCCTCCAAGCACCACAACTTCGCCCGCCCACCCTCGTAGCCCATCGCACAGAAGACCCGGAACGCGATCCGGTGGCGGCCACTCTTCGGGTCGCGCACCCGGAACGGCAAGTCATCCAGCAACAGCGACCCGCTGACCGGCCATTCTCTTGGCCGATATGCCTCGAACACGACCGGGGCGAAGACCTCGACCCAATCCATCACCAGCGACCCATGCCGCGAGAACCTCGGCTCGCCAGTATGCGGATCGATCCGTAGCCGCTTCGCCCGCTCCCGCGCTACCAGCGCCGCATCGCGATACGTCGATCCGGCCCCGACCATCTTCAACGCCTCGGCGATTCCCCGAGCGACGAACTGATAGCGCCGCGCCGCGTGCGGCGCCTCGTGGGAGTCGACATCACGCTCGCACAATTCGCAAGCGTCCGCCCAGGACTCCTCGCGCGGCAGAGACTCGGTGAAACGGTGCGGGCGATCACCGTTCACCGGAACGCACACATAGCGCTGGCGATGGTGCCCCGGTGGACCGTGACGGCCAGCGAATCGCACCCGCCACCCGGCGTGCTCGGGCTTCGGACATACAGCCCTGGCCTTGCTCCAGCTCTTGCCCAGCGACGACATTACGCGCCAACATCCCCGCCGCACCGGACGACTAACGCATCTACGGGATCATTCTAAACCCGAGAGCGCACCCGGAGATGCGTCGGGGGGGCTGCCTCTACTGGAGAGAATGCGACACGGTTCCCTACGTGTGGCTGCTGTAGCCAGCTCCAGCGTGCGCCGGTCAGGGGCTTCCAGGGATCTATGACGCCAGTTCGGGAGGACGCGCCTATGCACGGCATCTGACCGCGATGAGCGTTATCCTGCCGTCGCATGGTCGAGGAAGACGACAAGCGACGAGGAACGGGTGCGTCAATCATGAAGCCAAACGCAAGCTTTAAACCCGAGGGCGTAACCGCAATGCTGCTCCTTGCGCTTCCAGCTCTGGTGATTGTCCTCAGCATAATGATGTGGGTTGCTGCCGTATCGCATAGTGGGTTTTGGGCTGACGACTTTTTCAACATCACTCATTACAATCGGTCGCTGGGAGACCTGTCATATCACGATAATCAAGGTAAGTACATAATCAATGCCTTCTGGGCGCTTGGCACCCTAGCCTTTGGTCTCGGCTCCGTAGTACCGTTTCTTCTCCTCAACACACTGGTCTTTGCAGTAGGCGTTGTCATGTGGCTGTGGATTGGAACCAGGGCCAGATGGGGAATTACCGAAGCATGGTGGATAGGTGGCCTGTTCCTTGCAACAGCCGCATGGCTCCCCACAGCCCTGTGGTCTTCGAACATAGTGCATTCGGTCGGATTCCTTACCCTTGGCTTTGCGCTGCTAGCACATGAACGGTGCATAAAAGCTCGAACAGTTCGTGACAGTATGCTCTGGTCTCTGGCCGGCGGCGCCGCATGGACGCTCGCCGTTATAAGCAACCTCCTCTACCTAGGCCTGCTCGTTATCGCGGCCTACTGTGCCTTTCACCAGATCAGGAAGATTCGAGAGCTGGGTTTCAATGGTATCAGGGCAGGAGTATCGGTAGGTGCCTGGAGCTTACTGCTTCCAGTTGTTTATTTCCTTGCTATCGCATACCCTGCCACAACAGCCAGTGCTCCATATGCGAAAGATGGATTTCAGTTTGTCCGCCAAAATCTTCACTATTACAGAGAACTTTTGGCACCGACGAGTATTCTTTTAGTGCTGTATGCGATAATTTTGGTGTTGGGGATCATCGGAGGCATAGCAGCTATCCGTCGCAGGGACTGGTTTCCAATAGCGGTATTGGGTGCCGCCGGCGCAACCGCGATTCCGGCTCTCGTGCAGGGACAGCAACGAGACATTCACTACGCCGCCATGCCTTTGCTTCTCACATTTAGCGCACTGGCAGCCGGTGCGCATCCCGTGCTCATTAGTCGCTCTAAGCGGCTGATAAGGATGAGGAATGGGTTAGTTCTCATAATCGCCTTCGCCCTCATATTCATCTTTCAGCAAGGCACGGGAATTCGCTCATTCTTTATCCAGACCCCGTATGGTGGTCGTCTTACGACGTTTCGCTCCGAGATCGCCTCACTGACACCGGAAGGGGCCACGATATGCGCCAATTTAGAACTCAGTACCCAGAACCAAGCCCTTCTTACCGCAGAGATGTCTGGGGAAAACGGGTTTTTGATACCTCCGATTAATGCTGCTCGAGTCTTCCTGCTATCGGAGGGTCAGCGATGTCCAGCGCCAACCTCGTCGACTCACATCATGATTAAGATGAACCCACAGGGTGATTTTATTGCATCCGCCTAAATCGCAGTAGGGACCACGAGCGTCAGGCTTTGGGCTTACGGAGCACCACAATACCGTCCCACACGCTCATCGACTCGATTGCAAAGACCTCTCCAACCGCTTTGGGCTGCGCCCACCCTGCGGTACCACTCGCCGTATGGTCTATCAGGCGCTTGATCACACCTACAACTCCGAGATCATGGCTTGCCATTGGAATCGGCCTTGCTATGTCGTCCCGCATGGATATCGTTGAGCTGTCGAGATGCCGGACGTCCAGCGGAGAGGCAAATGGCCCGCCGTCGTGCCAGTCGAGCATATACCCTGTACCCCAATCCTCGATGCAGTATAGGCCACCGGGGCGTAGGTGCTCGGTATAAAGAATCTGAAGCGAGCGAGCCGTGGTGATGCCAAAGTGGGAGGCGTCATCTATGACCACGTCAAATCCTGCGGGAGCATGGGTCTTGCGCACGCGGTTCATGAGCGCCGCATCGGCTTGATCGCCACGAATTATGTGTACGCGCGGACCGAGGTGTAGCTCAGGCGGAGCTATGTCGATGCCAATGACCGTGGCTCGCGGAAAAGCGTCTCGCCACATTTCAAGCGAATGTCCGCCCCATACACCGAGCTCGAGCAGCGTAAACGCCTTCCTTCGCAACGGCCCAAGAAGCTCCTCGTAAATAGGAAGATATGGGGCCGGCTTGACGGCTTCGTCCGCTGCGCGGTGCTCGGGCAGACGTAGCCAGCCGTGCCGTCGCGCTCGGCGTCGCACGCTATGAGCGGTCATTCTCAGGTGAGTTGTCACGGAAGACATCAAAAGCCGCGGGTAGTGTCCGCGTGCCAGCAAGTATGCCTCATCGCCACCCACGATGTCTGTACAAGGGGTATCGCTGCGCAGATCGACACGGCTACGCCGCCTGTGAATCGAGATTGAGCTCTACGAGCTGTGGATGTCGAGCGTAATAGTCAAAAAATATTTGCACAGCCTCCCTGGGCTCGTATGTAATCCAATGAGATCTAAACGGTATATGCCCTGCTCCGAACTCTGACCCAAACTTTAGCTCCAACGCCCGCACATGATTCGCGTGTAGCGGAAAAAAGGTCGGTCCGAGCACCTCGTCTGGGAGCCGTCGATGGTCAATGCGCTCGGGGATGCCGAGAATGTCCGTGATCTGTTGTGCGATAAAGCCAAGCAGTACGTTCGCCGGATGATTCATGGTGAAGAACAGCAGCTCATCGCGAAACCGGGACTCTATAAACGACGTCACCTGGACCTCACAGTCCTTACCACGGAGACCGAGCTCAGCCGTCGCGTTCTTCGCCCACACCTCAGCGTTTGATGGGCGCCCTGAATCCTCCACCAGCCGGCACACCTCGTCCGCATCGAGACCGTCGGCGTATGCCTGCAAAATCAACCGATCGTGGTAATCGAAGGCGCAATCCACGACGGGCTCGCCCGCGGCGTTGCGTAGATAGAAAAGGTCCGGAAAGTATCCTGCCCAGTAAACGCTTGGCCAGCGCACCACCTCAGCGGTCCCGGCGATCGCTGCCAGGGTCTCTGTGCCGAGCCCTATGCCGTTACGATATGACTCCTCCACGCGCTGAGGAATCACCACATCGGCGTCTGCAACCGCCTGATGCAACTTGGGAATGACATCGTCGGGAATCTCGTGTACGGGCGAAAAACTGACGAACTCAAATCGATCCGTAAACGTATCGTTGGTCTTTAGCATTATTTCCAACGCCCCGGCTTGGCAGTTTCCGATGATGACGACTTTCTGCATGGACCAAATACACTACCGGCGAGGGAGCCCTAAGCTCACGCGCACCTCAGGCTGCCGTCTCGTACGACAAGGATCTCCCACCGAGCATCTCGCCGAGTCGCTCGGTAACGACTTCGGTCGAGCACCGCTCTGCAATCGCCCTCTGACCGGCGCGGGACAGATCTCGCCAGAGCTCATCGTCCCGACACAACCGAGCCGTCGCGGCGGCCAGCTCTGCTACGGAGTCGCCGACCAACATGCACTGTTCGCCTGAATCGATACCGTCGTCTTCAAAATCAAGAAGGCCCTCCGCGCCGATCGAGGTCGTAACCACCGGAAGCCCCATCGCGAGGCACTGCGTGACTTTGCCCTTCAATCCCGCGCCGTAGCGCAGCGGAGCCACCAGCAGACGCGACCGCTCCATCAACGGATGGAGATCCTCGACCCATCCGAGAATGTCGACCAGCGGTGACGCGAGTGCCTGGACCTCGGGTGGGGGATCGGATCCAACAATGGTGACTTGCACGTCACCGAGCTCGCTCCATACCGCCGGCATCACCTCCCTAACCAGGCGGATCACGGCGTCGACGTTTGGGAGGTGCTCAAAGCTGCCTACAAATAGGATGCCCGAACGACTCTCGGGCGGTGGCACATAAGACTCGACCGAGTGGACGTTTGGAATCACCAACACGTTTGCATCCGGAACATCGGCCTCGACCTGCGCTCGCTCACCGTCTGTCACAACGAGCGTGGTGTCTGTGGCACGGATCATCGCCAACTCCAACTCCCGCAACGCCTTTGCCTTTGGCGAAATTGACTCCAGCTGCAGGCTGCCATTGCTTCCGACAATGGTGTCCGCTCGAGCCGCAACGGCGCTTTTCCGCGCTTCGCGCAGCCAGTGCAGATCCACCGTGTCGTATATCACCGTCGCCGCCGGGGCGAACTCGCGTACGGCATCCAGCCAATGGCTTGCGGGATGAGGGCGACAGAGTATGACCGTGCTCAACCGTGGTCCGATCATCGCCAGCTCATTATGGACGTCTACATGCCCATAGAGGACCTCTATGCCCATCCGCTGAAGCTCACGCGTGTACGGCTGGGTCTGCGCAAGATTCTCGGACATGAACGTGACCTGGGCGCCGAGTCCGATCAGAGCCTGCATGATGCGTAGCATCCTCAGCGATCCAGAGTCACGGTCCCACATCGGAACCCGATGATCTACCACCAGGACGTGTGGACCACTCTGCCGGTTCGCTGCGTCCCGAACGTTGGCTGACATCGGATGCCCATGCCCGGACTCGAGTCGGTTACGCCACTTTTCGACAAACTTATGCCGATTTTGCTCTTGATAACGCTTATGGCCCGTCTCGACATCATTCCCGGCGGTAGCGCCCTCGATGTGCACAACCACGGCCTCAGGCTCGTATAGGACACGCAGCCCGCGCTCGCGCGCCTTGAAGCACAGGTCGGTATCCTCGTAGTACATCGGCAGATAGCGCTCGTCGAAACCTCCGGTGTCCTTCCACAACTCTGCGCTCACCATCAACGCTGCCGCCGAGCCATAATCGGTCTCGCGACGATATTCGTACTGAAAGCGCTCAGGTATGTCTCCGCGACCGTAGTTCATCCCCGTGCCATCACGCCAAATGATGCCTCCGGCCTCATTGAGACTGCCGTCGGGATAAAGAAACTTTGGTGTTACCACGCCCACATCGGGGGCCGAGCTCGCACAATCGAGCATGGCCTCGAGCCAGCCGCGCGTAACCTCCGTGTCATTGTTGAACAGCACCAGCCACTTGCCACGAGCGACGCTCGCGCCACGGTTCATGCTGCGCAGGTAGCCCAGGTTCTTCTCGTTACGCAGGATCCTTGCGCCCCGCACCTGCTCGAGAAGCTTCTGCGTCTCCTCATCCGCGTCGTCGTCGATCAAGATGACCTCGTACCTGACGCGCGTCGTGTGCTCGAGAATTGAACGCAAGCAGGCCCGTGTCAGCTCCGCGTGGGCGTACAGCGGGATGATCAGCGAGACTTCTGGGGTCTCGTGTTCAGGGAGCTGGATCGTCTCTGCCACAGCCTGCTCGGGACTCTCGCTAGAGGCCCCGGCCGTGTGGGACGAACGTTTGGTCAGTCGCCGCCCTGCTAGCCGTAGCGAGAATCCCAAGATACGGGCAAGGATCGAACCCTCTCCACCGATCGCGCCGTACAGCCGACCTCGCAGTTTTTGAAACGCTTGCCACGTCACAGACTGCTCAACCCGGCGGGTCGCCTGGCCCATTGAGGCAAGCTGTACCTCGAGAAAATCTATATGCGCCTGCAGCTCAAGCATCCTCTGCTGATTAGTCGCGACCAATCGCTCGTTTCTAGCGATATCCTCGTCGGCTCCCCGAACGCGCTGCTCCATCCGCGCATGCTCTTTTCGCACTTCATTCTCGCGCTCCCGCACAAGCCTTGCGTGGGCTGTGCGCTCGCGATCCAACGCGACTGAGAAATCCTTCTTGAGCTCGTCTCGCTCTCGTTCGAGTTCGTGTCTTGCTCGCTCGAACTCGTCCCTTTCTCGTACAAGCTCGTTCTTTTCTCCCTCAATCCCAGCCTTCTCGCGTGCTGCCGCGCGTTCCTTTGCACGCACCAGCTCGATACTACAGTCAGCGAGAGTCGAGCTGGTAGCGACCGCGGGCAGCGGAGCCTTGGACGCGAGCGCCACGCAGTAGAGCGCCGCCGGCCCGTCCGCGAGACGCCACTCGTCGCCTGCACGCTCAATAAAGAACTCGGATGCCCCCTTTACGTCATCCTCTGCTGCCATGGTGTCGAGTGGGTTGAGGTGAGATCCGGTGATCGTTCGCTGCCCCCAAGAAGCGACGTTCGGGAAATTCTCACCGAGCAGCTCCAAGAACTCCTCCAGCGCCAGCTCGTGCTCGTGGAACGGATTTGGCTCATTCCTCGCTTCGCCATACATACGGCGATCGGGTGTCGAGATCACCAGAATTCCGTCGTCGCCTAGAAGCCGCGCCACTTCCTCGAGTACGCGCTCCTGCTCACCCACATGCTCGATGATCTCGAACGCGACCACGGCGCCGAAAGAGCCGTCCTCGAACGCCGTGAGATCGACCGCCGTGCCCTGTTTGAACTCCAGGCTGGGACCCGCATAGTTCAGCGTGCTGTGCTGGACGGTCAGCTCATCGACATCGACCCCTACCACGTTCGCAGCCGACTCCGACAGCAGCGCGGCTCCGAACCCCTCACCGCTTCCCAGATCCAGCACTCGCCGACCCTCTACGAGCTTTGCAGCCCACAGATAGCGATGAAAGTGCTCGTAGACGACCTGGACGTCGGGCGCCCAAGGCACACACCGCTCGCCGGTCCACTCGATAAGGCGCGGGGCAGCCGCGCGACGTCGAAAGCTCACCCACCCAATGATAAGGGCTGCCCCCTCCCGACCCCGATCTCGCCAGACCCGGTCAGAGGGGATGAGCCCGTGTCTACATCGCTCTGCACCCCACACGCGCACAGCAGCGGGCACCGCACGCCTGACCCGCTCTTTGCGCGGACTCGACACCCTCAACACCCGATCGACACGACGCTCGCCCGGAACCCCCCAAGACGAGCTCGTCTTCATCGCGACACCTGGCGCGAGACCGAGAGCCGATCGGGGACGGCGCCGGGCCGAGCGCACGTCCGGTTGTCGTCGTTGAGATCCATGCCGGGGCCGGCACCGTGCTCCTCCCCACGCGATGCGGCACGTGCCGAGCGCCTGCACACAGCCCGTCCGTCGGCCCCTACGCCTTCGAGCCCGCGCGCCCTGCCTTCCGGCGATCGATCCTCCGCGACCGCCCGCCTTGCATTCGATCAGCAGCTCGGCGATGCGGCGCTTGAGGGCGAGCAGGTCGGATGCACCTACCTCATCGTCCATGCTTGCGCGAGGCTTGCCACGTCATCGCGAACCCCGTCCGCGAAGGTGACGGGCACTCCGCGGTCCGCTTCCCCATGCATGGCTCAGCGCGTGTGGATGCCGAGTTCCGCGAGAGCCTCGGCACCGTTCTGTGTACGCTCGGCGGCGCCGCTTCTAACGCGCTCGGCGATCGATCATCTGAGCGGCCGGCCGCGGGCGGATCGTCGACCCCGTTGACACACGTCACCTCCTCTTCTACGGCGGCCCCGACAGCCGCACGCGGCCTTCCTCGCCTTCGCCGTCTCAACCCACGCGTATCGTGGCGCTCGTGGAGGACAAGGAGCAAAGCATCATCGACCCCGACGGTCGACGAGTGGTATTCGACGCCGGCTCGCATCTGCACCTGGCGCAGGGCCGTCGTTCTTGGCTGCTCGATCACCTCGAGACGATTCTCGCTACGGTCGCACGACCTGACTATCGCGAAGACGATCCGCGGTCGGGACGAGAGCGCTTCTATCGTCAGAACGCACTTCAGCCGGGACGATGGATGAGGGTTGTCCTAGACTTCAACGACGAGCCCGGTTGGGTCGTGACCGTCCTGGTTCAGGACGACGACCCCCGGCCGCGAATCTCATGAGCGTCACGATCGCAGGCACAACCTTCGAGCACCATCACTACGACCAGCGCGCCGACGTGCTGTACCTCAGCGTGGCGCACTACGAAGGCCCACCCGCGAGCGCGTCGTCAACTCCAGAGGGCCACAACATCGAGTACGACGCAGCGGGTCGCGTCGTCGCCATGACCCTCACCAACGTGCGCTGGCTGCTCGATCGCGATGGGCAGGTCACCATCACCCTGCCCGCCGGCCACGCCAGCTCGGACGATCTGGCGCAGGCGTTGCAGCCGGCCGCATAGCGCCTCCTCAGCTCTACGGTGCGAAAGGGGTCCCAAGCGCCGCTTAGCCTTGGTCCATGCGAATCGATCGCCAGGGACGAGTCCATGACGAGCACGGCCGATTCAGTGCCGTCCTCTGGCGCGTATCCGATCAAGCTGGCCGGCAAATCACGCTCACGCGGGCCGCGCTTAGCCATGCCCGCGGGGAAGACGAGGCGCAACGAGAGCGGCGTCGCTATCTCAATGCTCAGATCATCAGGACCGCCGTCGAACAGGGCTGGCGCTACGTCGATATGACGCGCGGCCGAGAGCGTCTGATCGTGGATGGTGTGGGACCGAGCGCGTACCTGATTGTCGTGGTTGAGATCCATGCCGGGGCTGGTACCGTGATCACTGCCTACGCGATGCGGCGCGTGCCGAGCGCATGGAGACAGCTATGAATGTCGGTCCCTACAACTTCGAGCCCGCGACCTACTTCCCGGAGATCGATCACCTGCGGGCCGGCGGCGGCCAGATCGGCGACTCCACCGACACCCGGCACGTCTTCTTCTACGCCCCCGACGGCGAGACCCCGCTCGGCATCGAGCTGTTCGGGCCTCGCGCGCAGCTCGAGACCGAAGGCTCGATCACCGTCGTCCTACCGTCGGGCTCCCGCGTCCGCATCCCCGACGCCGAGCGGCTCGTGCGCAAAGCGCCGGCCGCCCAGGCCGCCTGAGAGCGGCCCTTCGAGCACATAGAGCCCCGTCCGTCGGCTGCGCTCGCAGCCCGGCACGAGGCGCGACCGCGAGCCAGCGGCACTCGGCGGGCGCCCCGTCGGATGGCTCGTTCCGATATATGCGCCGGAAACGTGGCTTGCCCTGGTGCACGGGAATGTCGAATCGGACCCTTCGGCAGCCGGCCAGCTCAGGATGCCGCCCTGAGCCCATCGGCTCACCGAGAGCCGGTCAGACGGGGCGCGCTTCGCCCGCTGGAGCCGCGGGCGCCGAACGCCTCGCGTTTCCGTTGTCGGCCTCGCGCATCATCTCGATCGCCCGGCGGGCGCCTTGGGAGAGCAGCATCGCGCTTTCAGCTACTTCGCGGTTGACCTCGGGGGTGGTTTCTACGAGCCGGTCGCCGCAGACCGTGTGGGCGCGGCTGAGCGTCTTCTGCGGAGGATGAAGGCCGTTCTCCATGACGTGAGGATATCGACGAAGCCCACGCGGTGGTTGCCGTCCACAAAAGGATGCACCCGCAGAATGCCGGCATACAAGGCAGCTACTGCTCGTGTGTAATCGAGGATGCTATTGGCTGCCGTCGCATCAAAGTCATCGACACGACGGTTGAATGTCGCACAGACCGTGGCGAGATCCCGACGGATCGCATCGGGCGCAACCCCTTCCAACTGCCGCATACCGCCGTCGGGGAGCATCACGCCGAAGAAGGCCAGCTCGCGGCGGAAGCGTCCGCCATCGTGCGGGAAGTGGCGGGCGAAGATCGCTCCGTGCCACCAGCGCACGCGCTCGGGGCTCAT
>OBLU010006136.1_pt1 | contig 10714 bp, 5 predicted proteins | sample 1518681 | NCBI WGS metagenome assembly OBLU01 (sample SAMEA3539304, study PRJEB22396) | soil metagenome | biome: tundra; feature: field; material: soil | place: USA | collected 2010-05 | depth 0.15 m
CACCGGCGAGGGAGCGAACTTCTCCGTCGGCGCGAACCTGATGCAACTGCTGCTCACCGTGCAGGACCAGGAATGGGACGAGGTCGACCTCGCCGTGCGGGCGTTCCAGAACATGACGCAGGCCATCAAATTCTGCCCGCGCCCGGTGGTGGTCGCGCCTTACGGCATGTGCCTCGGCGGCGGCACGGAGATCTCGCTGCACGCGGCGGCGCGCCACCCCCACGCCGAACTCTACATGGGCCTGGTCGAAACGGGCGTCGGCCTCATCCCCGGCGGCGGCGGCTGCAAGGAGATGCTGCTGCGCGCTATCGAAGCCGCGGGCCCGGGTCGCACGGACCTGCGCGGCGATGAGCTGCCCATCTTCGAGGCGCTCAAGAAGAACTTCGAGACGATTGCCATGGCCAAAGTCTCCACCTCCGCCGCCGAAGCGCGCTCGCTCGGCTTCCTGCGGCCGGCCGACGACATCACCATGAACCGCGCACGATTGCTCACCGATGCGAGCCTGAAGGCGCGCGCCATCGCCGACGCAGGCTACGGAACCCCTCTGCCCCGCACCGACATCCCCGCGCCCGGCGAGAGCGTGCTGGCCACGCTGAAGCTCGCCGTATGGACCATGCGCGAGGCCGCGTACATCTCCGACCACGACGTCAAGGTGGCGAACTGGGTCGCGTACGCCCTCTGCGGCGGCAAGGTCACGCCCGGCACAACGGTCAGCGAACAATACCTGCTCGACCTCGAACGCGAGGCCTTCCTCTCGCTCTGCGGCGAAAAGAAAACCCAGGAGCGCATCGCCTTCACACTGAAAACCGGCAAGCCGCTGAGGAACTAGATATGAAGGAAGTCATCATCGCATCGGCGGTCCGCACGGCCATCGGCAAGGCGCCGAGGGGAGCGTTGCGCGCGATGCGGCCCGACGATCTCGCCGCCTTCGCGATCAACGGCGCGCTGGAGCGGGTGACGCAACTCGACCGCTCGGAGATTGAGGACGTGATCCTCGGCTGCGCGATGCCCGAGGCCGAGCAGGGCCTGAACGTCGCCCGCGTCGCCAGCTTCCGCGCGGGCCTGCCGGTCGAGTGCTCGGCGATGACCATCAACCGCTTCTGCTCGTCGGGCCTGCAATCCATCGCGCTGGCGGCGGAGCGCATCCGAGGCGGCGGAGCCGAAGCCATAGTCGCGGGCGGCGTGGAGAGCATGTCGTTCGTGCCCATGAGCGGCAACAAGCCTTCGCTGAACCCCTGGCTCGTCGACAACTATCCGGGCTCCTACCTCTCGATGGGCCTCACCGCCGAGCGCCTCGCGAAGCACTACGGCATCACGCGCGAACAGGCCGACCAGTTCGCGTACGAGTCCCACCAGAAGGCGCTCGCCGCGATCGCCGCCGGACGTTTCGAGGACGAGATTGTGCCGGTCCCGGTCACAAATACAAGGATCGACGCGAAGGGCAACGCAAAGTCCGTCCAATCCACTTTCAAGACGGATGAAGGCCCGCGCGCCGACACCTCACTCGAAGCGCTCGCCAAACTCAAGCCCGCCTTCCACGCCAACGGCACGGTGACGGCCGGCAATGCATCGCAGATGTCCGATGGCGCGGCCGCCGCGGTCGTAACCTCCGCCGAGCGTGCCGCGCAGCTTGGCATCCCCGCGCTGGCCCGCTTCGTCGCCTTCGCTACCGCCGGCTGCGACCCCGAGGAGATGGGCATCGGCCCGGTCTACGCTATCCCCAAGGCGCTGCGCATGGCCGGCCTCACGCTCGACGACATCGGCCTGATCGAGTTGAACGAGGCGTTCGCCGCGCAGTCGCTCGCCGTGATCAAAGTCCTCGGCCTCGACCCCGCCAAGGTCAACGTCAACGGCGGCGCCATCGCACTCGGCCACCCGCTGGGCTGCACCGGCGCGAAGCTCACCGCCACGCTGCTGCGCGAAATGCCCCGCCGCAACGTCCAATACGGTATGGTCACGATGTGCGTCGGCGGCGGCATGGGCGCCGCCGGCATCTTCGAAGTTTTCAAGAAATGAAAGGTTGAGCACTATGGCAACAATGACTGCACCACTTACTCCGACCAAACGCATCCCCGGCGGCTCCTTCCTCATCACCGACGCCACCCCCGCCGACTGCTTCTTCCCCGAAGACTTCACCGACGAGCATCGCCAGATCGCGCAGACCACCGCCGACTTCGCCATCAACGAGGTCGTCCCGGCCCACGACGCCATCGAGGCCAAGGACTTCGCCGTCACCCGCCGCCTGCTCCGCGAGGCCAGCGATCTCGGCCTCACCTCCGTCGACATCCCCGAGGAGTACGGCGGCCTGGAGATGGACAAGGTCACCTCCGCCATCATCGCGGAGAACATCGCCAAGCAGGGCAGCTTCTGCGTCATCTTCTCCGCGCACGTCGGCATCGGCACGCTGCCCATCGTCTGGTACGGCACGGAAGAACAGAAGCAGAAGTACCTGCCCAAGCTCGCCTCGGGCGAGTTCATCGGCGCCTACGCGCTCTCGGAATCCACCTCCGGCTCAGACGCGCTCAACGCGCGCACCCGCGCCGTGCTCTCTGCTGACGGCAGCACCTACACGCTGAACGGCGAGAAGATGTGGATCACCAACGCCGGTATGGCCGATATCTTCACCGTCTTTGCCAAGTGCCTCGTCCCGGGCACAACCGAAGAAAAACTCACCGCGTTCCTCATCGAAAAAGGCACGCCCGGCTTAACCGTCGGCCATGAAGAACACAAGCTCGGCATCCGCGGATCGTCTACCTGTCCGCTCATCCTCGCGGACTGCAAGATCCCCGCCGCCAACCTGCTCGGCGAGGTCGGCAAGGGCCATCGCATCGCCTTCAACATCCTGAACATTGGCCGCTACAAGCTGGGCGCGACTGTGCTCGGTGCCTCCAAGCTCGCGCTCGGCCAGGCGATCGCCTACGCCAAGGAGCGCAAAGCCTTCGGCAAGCCCATCGCCGAATTCGGCCTCATCCAGGAGAAGCTCGCCGACTCCGCCGCCGGAATCTTCGCCGGCGAGGCGCTCTGCTACCGCACCATCGGCATGATCGACGCCGCGCTCGCAGGCGTCGACAAGAACGACACCGCCGAAATCCAGAAGCGCATCGAGGACTACGCCGTCGAGTGCTCCATCGTCAAAGTCTGGGCCTCCGAGTTGTACGACATGGTTGCCGACCACATCGTGCAGATCTTCGCCGGCTATGGCTATGTCGAGGAGTACCCCGCCGAGCGCCACTACCGCGACTCGCGCATCAACCGCATCTTCGAGGGCACCAACGAGATCAACCGGCTCATCATCAGCGGCTGGATTCTGAAATCCGCTGTCTCGGGCAAGCTGGCGCTTCTCCCCGCAATCAAGACGCTGATGGACGAGGTGATGGCCGGCCCCGTGGCGAAGGAGGATCGCGAAGGCCCGCTCGCCGCCGAGTTCGACCTGCTCGCGAGTGCCAAGAAGCTGACGCTCTTCGCCGCCGGCGTCGCCACGCAGAGGTACTCGACCGCGCTGGCCGACGAGCAGGAGGTCATGGCGGCGCTCGCCGACTGCATCACCGAGGTCTTCACCATGGAGAGCGCAATCCTGCGCGCCGAAAAGATCGCGGCGAAGGGTCCGGGCGGCTCGACCGCCATCGCCGTCACGCTGGCCCGGCTCTACACCGCGAAGGCCATGGACACCATCGAGCTGGCCGCGCGCAAGGTGATCGCCGCAGCGGCCGAGGGCGACATGCTGCGCACCCAGATGGCGATCCTGCGACGGCTGGCCAAACACGATCCCAGCGATACCATCGCCCTGCGGCGCGAGGCGGCCGCCCACGTGGTCAAAGCGGGAAAGTTCAGCCTGTAGTCTCGACTACCGCAACCTTTTTTAGTCTTAATGGTCTAAGCTTGTAGGCCGGTCAGAGAGAACCCTCGTCCAGGTCTTCAGAACGAGATTCCCGCGACTCGGGCGGTACTTTGCGGTGTAACAGACTCTTGGCCCAAACCATTCGGAACACAGGATATCTCCATGCCTTGCATCACCCTCCCCCGGTTTCTTGTTTCGTCAGCGGTCTTATCCATCGGGTTAGCGATCGGCGTTCCATCCGCTTCGGCCGCGAGCCAGAATAATCTCCCCAACCGCATCAGCATGCCGGTATCCGGCGGCAGCCAGAGCCCGATTCCGGGATCGGTCCATCCCAGCGCGCGGATGGCCACCGATCTCGGCCCCGCCGCGGCCAACACCCGCCTGCAGGGGATGTCGATCCGCTTCAGCCGGACCGCCAGTCAGGACGCCGCGCTCGACCAGTTGCTGACCGACCTGCAGGACCCCACCTCGCCGCGCTACCACCAGTGGCTCACGCCTGCCCAGTTCGCCGCGCAGTTCGGCCTCTCCAGCGCCGACATCGCCAAGGTGACGGCGTGGCTCACCAGCCAGGGCTTTACCGTCACCGGGGTCGCCCAGGGCGGCACCTTCGTCACCTTCGACGGCACCATCGCCCAGGCGCAGGCAGCCTTCGGCACCAGCATCCACAGCCTCCGCTCCGCCAGTGGCGTCACCCACTACGCGAACATCACCGACGTGCAGGTGCCCAGCGCCTTCGCCGGCGTCGTTAGCGGCGTTACCGGGCTGCATGACTTCCGCCTGAAGCCGCGGGTACACGCCAGCGTCGTAAGGCCGGACTTCACCTCCTCCACTTCGCAAAACCACTACCTCGCGCCCGGCGACATCTACGCCATTTACGACGTGAACCCGCTGCTGACGGCCGGCATCAACGGCACCGGCGTGGCCATCGCGGTGACCGGCCAGGTCCAGATCGTGCTCTCGGATGTCACCGCCTTCCGCAGCGCGTCGGGACTGCCCGCGAATCTGCCGACGCCGACCCCGGTCAACGGCGGTGCGGGAGCGACCAACAACTGCTCCGCCAGCACCTCGTCCAATTGCCCTTCGCCGAACCTGGACGATCTTGGCGAGTCCGACTTGGACGTGGAGTGGTCCGGAGCCATGGCGCCGGCGGCCACCGTTCTCTTCGTCAACGGCCCCGACATCCTGAACGACTCAATGACCCAGGCGATCGACCTGAACAAGGCGCCCATCGTCACCATCAGCTACGGCAACTGCGAAGCAGGCTGGGGTTCGATCGAACTGAACACCCTGAACCAGCTCTTCAAGCAGGCCAACGCGCAGGGCCAGACAGTTCTGTCAGCGACCGGCGACGTCGGCGCCACTGACTGCGACAACGGCGCCTCGGCGATAGAGGGTCTGACCGTCGACTTCCCTGCCAGCTCGCCCTACGTCACCGGCATGGGTGGCACCATGTTTAACGAGGGCAATGCACTCGGCGCCACGCAGTACTGGCTCGGCACGGACGCCACGTTCCCCTTCAGCGTAAGCGGAACGAACTACGCAGCAGACGTCTCGGCAAAGAGCTACATGCCGGAGACGACCTGGAACGAGAACTCGCCGGGAAACTATTTCTCGACCAGCGGCGGAGGTGCCAGCGCCTTCTTCACCAAGCCTGCCTGGCAGGTCGAGACCGGCGCGCCCGGCATGACCACCACCGTTCCTACCGACGCCTCGCGCGATTTGCCCGACCTGGCGCTGGATGCAGCCTCTGTCCACGATCCTTATCTGTACTGCACGGATGGCTCCTGCACCAGCGGCTTCCGGAACTCAGGCGGCTTCCTCAACGTGGCCGGCGGCACGTCCTTCGACTCGCAGATCTTCGGCGGAATGCTCGCCCTGGTCGAACAGAAGAACCCGCCAACCAACGGGCTCAAGGGACTCGGCAACATCAACCCAACGATCTACGCATTAGGAAACAATCCCACCTACTACAACCCCACCAGCACCAGCGTCTTCCACGACATCACCAGCGGCAACAATGCCAACCCGTGCACCGGGGGAACCCCGAATTGCACGTACGGCGGCACCGAAGGCTACTCCGCCGCCACCGGCTACGATCTTGCCACCGGCTGGGGCAGCGTCGATCTCAACAACCTGGCGAATGCCTGGAGCGCGGTCACTCCGCTGGGCAGCGGATTGATCGGGTCGAGTATCTCGTCCACGTCTCTCACCTCCTCCGCCAACACCGTAGCCACCGGATCCAGCGTTACGCTGACCGCCACCGTAAGCGGCATCTCAAGCTCGCCTCCCACCGGCACCGTGCAGTTTCTGGTCAACAACGCCATCGTCGGCAGCGGCACGCTCACTCCCTCGGGCTCATCGAGCGTCGCCACGTACACCTATAACGCTACCTGCTCCGCCCTGGGCCAACAGGACATGACCGCTGCCTATACCGGGAGCGCAACCTATGCGGGTTCCATCGGCCCGGCGCTGCCCTTGGGTGCAGCCGGCAACTCCTCCGGCACCGGCTTATCCCCCAACGGCTCCGTCATCACGACCCCACTGCTCGTCACCGTCATCTCGGCAACGTGCCCCAACTTCACGCTCACATCCGGCAGCGCAACGGTGAACGTCGCCGCCAACGCGGCCATCCCAACCTCAACGATCACGGTGACCCCGACCAACGGCTTCACCGGAACGGTCACCTTCAGCGCCTCATCCACCACCACCTCTGGCTACCTGCCCGGCTTCAGCTTCAGCCCGGCGACCATTACATTCAACTCTGGGAATAACACCGTTGCGCAGACGACCGTGCTCACCTTGTCCGGCCTCACCGCAGACCTGCGCTCGCCGAAGCTGCCCGGCCAGGTTGACTCAGGAATGATGATGGCACGGCAGGCTGCCTCCCCAACGCCACGCGCCCACCGCAGCTGGTTCGCCACAGGCTCGGGAGTGACGATCGCCTCGCTGCTCCTGCTGGTGCTGCCGCGCAAGCGCCGGCTGGGCGGCTTGCTCGTGCTGGCGCTATCGGCTGCACTCATCGGCGGAGCAACCGGCTGCGCAAGCAGCCAGGCCGGCCCACCCACAACCACCACCAGCACCAGTCCCGACGTCGGCGCCTACGTCATCAACATCGTCGGAACCTACACCAGCACAGGCGGCCAGGTGACGCGAAACAGCACCACGGTGACCTACAACATCAACTAGCCGGCCTCGCAGAAAAGGGCCGGCCGCATCTCCTTTTGCGGCCGGCCTTTTCTTGCGCGTTGCGCGAAGCGTCGATGGCTTGCGCGCGCCGCCCGGCTACGGATCTACCCGCTCTGCCCCAGCGATCTCCATCAGGTAGTCCTGCGCGTTGAACGGCGTTCCCTCCCTGGGGGCGCGGATGTATCGGCCGTCCGGCTGCAGCAGGCGAGCCTTCACATTGTCCTTCAGATACGCCCCGAGGATTTCCTCCCGCAGACGCGCAGACAACTCCGGATCGTCCACCGGAAACAGCACCTCGCACCGCTCGAACAGGTTGCGCGACATCCAGTCCGCGCTGCCGCAGAAGACCTCCGGCTTGCCGCCGTTGGCGAAGCTGACGATGCGGCTGTGCTCCAGGTAACGGCCCACAATCGAGCGCACCCGGATGCGCTCGCTCAGGCCCTTCACGCCCGGCCGCAGCGCGCAGATCCCGCGCACGATCAGGTCGATCTCCACGCCCGCCTTCGACGCAGCATACAGCGCTTCAATCGTCGCGCGGTCGAGCAGCGCATTCATCTTGGCCACAATCGCCGCCGGCCGCCCGGCCTTCGCGTGTGCGGCCTCGCGATCAATCAGTGCCAGCAGCGCCGGCGCCAGCGTCAGCGGTGCGACCAGCAGCGGCGAGTAGTCCTCGGAATCGGCCTTGGCCGTCAGATAGCGGAACACCTTCTGCACCGCCGACGTAATCTCCTTGCGCGCCGTCAGCAGGCTGACGTCGGTGTAGAAACGCGCCGTCACGGAGTTGTAGTTGCCCGTGCCCAGGTGCGCGTATCGCCGCACCACGCCGTCGGGATCGCGGCGCACCATCAGCGCCAGCTTGCAATGCGTCTTCAGACCGAGGATGCCGTGGTAGACGCCCACGCCCGCGTCCTGCATCTCGCGCGCCCAGCGAATATTCGAAGCCTCATCGAAGCGCGCCATCAGTTCCACCACCACCGTCACTTCCTTCGACTGCGCGGCCTCGGTCAGCGCCGTAAACAACGGCGACTCCTCGCTAGTGCGATAGAGCGTCTGCTCCATCGAGACCACCGCCGGGTCCGCCACCGCCGCTTCCACAAAGTCCTCCACCGTCGCGTAAGAGTCGAACGGGTGGTGCAGCAGAACGTCCCTCGTCCGCAACTCGTCGAACAGGTTCCCCGACTTGGGCGAGAGATGAAACTTGCGGCCCTGGAAGCCCGCGAACTTCAGGTCGGGCCGTGCAACCGCACTGTACAAATGCATCAGGCGCAGCAGGTTCACCGGCCCTTTCGTGCGGAAAACCTGCACCGGGTCGAGCTCGAAGTTGGTGCGCAGCCGTTCGATGATCTCCTCCGGCGCGCTGCTTTCGATCTCCATGCGCACCGCATCGCCCTTGCGCCGATTGTGCAACTCGGCCCTCACACTCTCCAGCACGCTGCGCGACTCTTCCTCCTCCAGGTACAGGTTGCTGTTGCGCGTCACCCGGAACGGCGCGCGCGCCAACAGCTCGTACCCGCGGAACATGCGCTCCACCTGCGATTCGATCAGCTTGTGCAGCATGATGAAATCGAATCGCTCCGCGGCGCTCGGAAGCGGCACCAGCCGCGGCAGCGTGCGCGGCACCGTCACCACGCCGAGCACGGCCTGCGGCCTGGGCGTCGACTTGCCGCCGCGCTTCGATCGCAGCAGCAGCGCGATGCACAGCGCCTTGTTCAGCACCCGCGGAAAAGGATGCGACGGGTCGATCGTGACCGGCGTCAGCAGCGGATCGACTTCGTCCTCGTAAAACTTCAACGCATACGCGCGCTGCGCCTCGTCGAGATCGCGCCAGTTCAGCAGCCGGATGTTCTGCGCGCGCAAAGCCGGCTGCAGCCTGTCGTTCCAGCATGCATACTGCGCATCGACGAATTCGTGCAGCACCACGCCCAGCCGGTCCAGCCGCTGCTGCGGCGTCGTGCCGCCCTCGTCCGCACGCTGCGGCGCGCTGAACCCATCCTCAATGTGCTGCAGCAGACTGGCCACGCGGATCTCGACAAACTCATCCAGATTGCTCGCCGTGATGGCCAGAAATTTCACCCGATCCAGGAGCGGATTGCTAGGGTCCTCCGCCTCCTCGAGCACCCGCTGATTGAACAGCATCCACGACTCATCGCGGCCGAAAAAGAGCACCTCATCCGCCGGCGCTGCCTTCTTCGCGGTGACATTCGACACCCTCTTCGCGGCTCTCTTCACGCGCCGTTTCGCGGCGCCATTCGAGGCGTGGTCCGCGGCATTGCTGGCCGCGGCCGGCTCCCCTGCGCTGCCCGACTTCGTGCCGATCAACTCGGTTCCGGCTGATTTCGTCTCAGTCATACAAGTTGTAACGAGACTACCGCAGAACTGCCAAATCCAGTATTAAACGTCAATTTTCACCGCCCGCACCATCCTTCAAAGCTCGCGCCGGAAGAAGACCACGTCCGGCGAGCGGTTGTCCTCGCTGCCCGGCCGAAGCACGGGGTTTTCGGCATATCGCTCCACTGGAACAAACCCCAGTTCTGCATAGATGCGGTTAGCTGCCCGCATGGTGGCCGGCATGGTGTCCAGATACATGGCGCTATACCCCCGCGCGCGTGCCTGCTTGACCAATGCATCGGAAAGCAGTCGCCCCACCCGCAACCCGCGAAACCGCGGCCGCACCCACATCCGTTTCATCTCGCACGCCCGCTCCTGCGGAAACGCCGAGCGCTCGGGCGTCAGCGGTTTCAATGCAATCACTCCCACGGGCTCGTCGCCCACCATCGCCAGCAGGATCACGCCGCCCGGCGCATGATACGGTGCAGGCAGCGTTCTCAGTTCCTTCTCGTAGTTCTCCAGGCAGATGTGCTCCTCGCCCACTGACGCATTCAGATACGCCGCATACTCCCGCAGCAAAGTACGAACGTCATCGAGGTCGGCGCTTCCAGCCGTGCGAATCGTAACCATAAATTGATTGTCGCGCACAAGCGGCTTAATGACAGACAGCCTGCTCAATTTCGTATGCCCGCCAATCGCGCTCCATATCGTACTATGACGACATGAAGACAACCGCGGAGCGGAAACCGAACGGACGGGGACTTGAAGCTGTCGCAGCGATCGCAGCCTGCGATGCCGTGGCCCAATCTGCGCCGCACACAGAAACTCAGGCCGAACCCATCTTCGACCTCCGCATGGTTCCCTTCCCACCGGCGTACTCCGCAGGCGCGCGCAACGCCGTCTCCACCTGCCTGTGCATCCGGCCCGCGGAGAAAGTCACGCTCATCACCGACGACGCCTGCCTGCAGGTCGCCGCGTCCCTCGCGGCAGAATTCGAACACATCGGCTGCGAGTGGAACGCCTTCGTCCTTGACGCGCTCGCGCCCCGGCCGCTCACCGCCATGCCTGCGCTGGTGCTCGACGACATGGAAACCTCGCACGCCTCCATCTTCGCCGTCGAGATTCAGCCCAACGAACTCAACTCCCGCATGCAGATGACCGACGTCGTCAACCGCCGCCGCATGCGCCACGCCCACATGGTCAATATCACCGGCGAAATCATGACCCAGGGCATGCGCGTCGACTTCAACGATATCGACCGCCTCTCGGAGGCTCTCCTCGAACGCGTGCGCGCCGCCAGCTACATCCGCGCCACCACGCCCGCCGGCACCGACATCCACGCGCAGCTCACGCCCGCGCACC
>OBLU010006138.1_pt1 | contig 10713 bp, 11 predicted proteins | sample 1518681 | NCBI WGS metagenome assembly OBLU01 (sample SAMEA3539304, study PRJEB22396) | soil metagenome | biome: tundra; feature: field; material: soil | place: USA | collected 2010-05 | depth 0.15 m
CGATGATCGACGAATACCCGATCCTCGCGGTGGCCGCGTCCTTCGCGCAAGGCGTCACGCGCATGCGGGGATTAAAGGAATTGCGCGTCAAGGAATCCGACCGGCTTGACGCCACCGCCGCCATGCTGCGCGCCAATGGCGTCACCGTCGAGATCGAGGGCGACGACCTGATCGTGCAGGGCAAGGCGAGCGTCGCCGGCGGCGGCGAAGTCTTAACCCACATGGATCACCGCATCGCCATGGCGGCGCTGGTGATGGGCTTGGCCAGCGACAATCCGGTGCGCATTGACGACGGAGCCTTCATCGCCACCAGCTTCCCCGGCTTTGTCGAGCTGATGCGCTCGCTCGGCGCGGACCTGTCATGATCATCGCCATCGACGGACCGGCGGCCTCGGGCAAGGGCACGCTCGGCAAGAAGCTTGCGGCGCATTATGGACTGCGCCATCTCGACACCGGGCTGATCTATCGCGCGGTGGCGAAGAGCGTGCTCGATGCTGGCCGCCGCCCGGACGACAAAGCCGCCGCGGTTGCCGCCGCCAAGGCGCTCGACCCGGCGCGCTTCGATGAACTCGCCCTCAAGACCCATGCGGTGGGCGAGGCGGCTTCGGTGGTCTCCGCCATCCCCGAGGTGCGCGCGGCGCTGCTGGCCTTCCAGCGCGATTTCGCCGCCCAGCCGCCCGGCGCGGTACTCGACGGCCGCGATATCGGCACCGTCATCTGCCCGGATGCCGACGTTAAAATCTACGTGACGGCTACGCAGCAGGTGCGCGCCCGCCGCCGGGCCGCCGAATACCAGGCCCAGGGGCGCGATATCGACGAGGCCACGGTGCTGGCCGACATCATCAAACGGGACGAACGCGACAGCCAACGCGCCGCCGCGCCCCTGAAACAGGCTAAAGACGCGCACTTGCTCGATACCACGCATTTAGCTATAGACCCGGCCATCCGGGCCGCCATCGACATCGTCGAGGCCACCCGAGCGGGCCGAGGGCGCGGTTAACGCCCCTCGATGTTGGAGGACAAAGCCCCGCTCGAGCCTCTGCGTTGGGCGCCTGACCGAACCATCGTTCCGAAAGCACGGTTTTAGCGCCGGCCATCCGGGATTCCGGGGGCCGCCGTTGGTCTGCGGGATCAGCGGCCCGCGCTTTTCGAACGCCATTCCAACCCGCCGGCGCACCGCATACAGGAGACTACATGGCCACCGCTGCTGCCCCCACGCGTGAAGACTTCGCCAAGCTGCTCGACGAATCGTTCGGGACCGGAAACCTGCAGGAAGGGTCCGTCATCAAGGGCACGGTCGTCGGCATCGAAAAGGATCTCGCCGTCATCGACGTCGGGCTGAAGACCGAAGGGCGCGTGGCGCTGCGCGAGTTCGCGGGGCCGGGACGGCAAAACGAGATCAAGATCGGCGACGAGGTCGAGGTCTATCTGGAGCGCGTCGAGAACGCGCTCGGCGAGGCGGTGCTGTCACGCGACAAGGCGCGGCGCGAGGAAAGCTGGGGCAAGCTGGAGACCGCGTTCAAGAACAACGAAAAGGTCACCGGCGTCATCTTCAACCAGGTCAAGGGCGGCTTCACCGTCGATCTCGACGGCGCCGTGGCCTTCCTGCCGCGCAGCCAGGTGGACATCCGGCCGATCCGCGACGTTACGCCATTGATGAACGTCAACCAGCCGTTCCAGATTTTGAAAATGGATCGCCGCCGCGGCAACATCGTGGTCTCCCGCCGCACCGTGCTGGAAGAGACCCGCGCCGAGCAGCGCCAGGAACTGGTGCAGAACCTCGAAGAGGGTCAGGTCATCGACGGCGTGGTCAAGAACATCACCGACTACGGCGCGTTCGTCGACCTCGGCGGCATCGACGGCTTGCTGCATGTCACCGACATCGCCTGGCGCCGGGTCAATCATCCGACCGAGGTGCTCAATATCGGCCAGCAGGTGAAGGTCAAGATCATCAAGATCAACCACGAAACCCACCGCATCTCGCTCGGCATGAAGCAACTGCTCGACGACCCGTGGCAGGGCATCGAGGCCAAGTTCCCGGTCGGAACTAAGTTCAAAGGCCGCGTCACCAACATCACCGACTACGGCGCCTTCGTCGAATTGGAGCCGGGCATCGAGGGTCTGATCCACGTCTCGGAAATGTCGTGGACCAAGAAGAACGTGCATCCCGGCAAGATCGTCTCGACCTCGCAAGAGGTCGAGGTGCAGATCCTCGAAGTCGATCCGGTCAAGCGCCGCATCTCGCTCGGTCTCAAGCAGACCATGCGCAATCCGTGGGAAGTATTCGTCGAGAAGCATCCGCCGGGTTCGACGGTGGAAGGCGAAGTCAAGAACAAGACCGAGTTCGGCCTGTTCCTCGGCCTCGACGGCGACGTGGACGGCATGGTCCATCTGTCCGACCTCGACTGGAAGCGTCCGGGCGAGCAGGTGATCGAGGAATACAAGAAGGGCGACATGGTCAAGGCGCAAGTGCTCGACGTCGACGTCGAGAAGGAGCGCATTTCGCTCGGCATCAAGCAGCTCGCGGGCGACCCGATGGAGTCCGCCGGCGATCTCAAGAAGGGATCGGTGGTCACCTGCGAGGTCACCGAGGTGAAGGAGGCCGGCATCGAGGTCAAGATTGTCGGCACCGACCTGACCGCCTTCATCCGCCGCGCCGATCTTGCGCGCGAACGCGGCGAGCAGCGCCCCGAGCGCTTCGCAGCCGGCCAGAAGGTGGACGCCCGCGTCACCCAGTTCGATCGCAAGACCCACAAGGTCGGCGTCTCCATCAAGGCGCTCGAAGTCGCCGAGGAGAAGGAAGCGATCGCGCAATACGGTAACGCCGATTCCGGCGCTTCGCTCGGCGACATCCTGGGCGCCGCGCTCAAGCAGCGCGACGACAAGGTCGACGACAAGCCCGAAACCGAAAAGGCCGAGGAATAGGCCATCGGCCGGCCGGTTCCATGCCTAGCCAAAGTCACCCCCCGGGCTTGACCCGGGGGTTTTTCTTAACGACATCACATTGCCAAAAGCCGGTCGGATACCGTCGGTTCGCTGTAATATCCGGGGCGCGATTCGACTTTAGAGGACGAACCCCATGTCGCTCGATGCCGATGCCATCGTCGATCGCCGCCGCATGCGGCGCAAGCTCACCTTCTGGCGCGTCAGCGCGCTGCTGATCGCGCTGCTCGCGCTGGTCGGCCTGGCCGCCGCGTTGGTGCCCGGCGGCCGGTTGACGGCGCCTGGCGCCTACATCGCCCGCATCAAGGTGCAGGGTCTGATCCGCGGCAATCAGGACCGCGTCGCGGCGATCGAACGCTTGGCCAAGTCGCGCGCGCGCGCGGTGATCGTGCATATCGATTCGCCCGGCGGCACCACGGCCGGCTCCGAGCAGCTTTACGACTCGCTGCGCGCCTTGCAGGCCAAGAAGCCGATGGTGGTGGTGGTCGACGGCCTGGCCGCCTCCGGCGCCTATATCGCGGCGATCTCGGCCGAGCACATCATTGCCCATGACACCTCGCTGGTCGGCTCGATCGGCGTGCTGTTCCAGTATCCCAACTTCACCGACGTGCTCAAAACCATCGGTATCAAGGTTGAGGAGATCAAATCGTCGCCGCTCAAGGCCGCGCCCAACGGCTTCGAGCCGACCAGCCCGGAAGCGCGCGCCGCCATCGCGGCGATCGTCACCGACTCCTATGCCTGGTTTAAGGACCTGGTAAAGGATCGCCGCCAGATGAGCGATGCGCAGCTCGCCGCGGTGGCTGACGGACGCGTCTTTACCGGGCGCCAGGGCGTCGGCCTCAAGCTGGTGGACAGCCTCGGCAACGAAAAGACCGCGCTGGCCTGGCTGGAGAAGGAAAAGAAGGTTCCGGCCTCGACGCCGGTGCGCGATTACTCGCTGGAGCCGCGATTCAGCGAGCTTTCCTTCCTCCACGTTGCCGCCTGGACCTTCGAGGCGGTGGGTCTGAATGCCATTGCCCACCGCATCGAGGCGTGGGGTGCGGTGCAAGCGATCGAGCGACTCAATCTTGACGGTCTCTTGGCGCTTTGGCACCCTCCCTCCGCCAACTGATCCCTGATCGAGCAAGGCGGCCGCAATGATCAAGTCCGAGCTTGTGCAACGTATCGCCGCCCAGAACCCCCATCTCTATCAGCGCGACGTCGAGAACATCGTCAACGCGATCCTCGGCGAAATCACCAATGCCATGGCCCGCGGCGACCGCGTCGAGCTGCGCGGCTTCGGCGCCTTTTCGGTCAAGCACCGGCCGGCCCGTACCGGGCGTAATCCGCGCACCGGCGCCCATGTCTCGGTCGAGCAGAAATCGGTGCCGTTCTTCAAGACCGGCAAGGAAATGCGCGAGCGGCTGAACAAGACCGGCCCGGTGTAAGCGGCCGGTTTCCCCGTTTGGTTAGAATGGTATTGTGGTGGCCGGGGTTGACCCGGCCATCGATGTTTTTGGGAAGAGGCGTCACCGGTGTTCCGCAAAATCGTCACGGCAATCATCGTCGTCCCGCTCGTCACCGTTATCGTCGCCTTCGCGGTGGCCAACCGGCAGGCGGTGACGGTGTCGTTCGATCCGTTCTCGTCGGCGAGCCCGGCCTATGCGGCGACCCTGCCACTGTTCGCGATCATCTTCGCCGTGCTAATCCTCGGCGTGCTGATCGGCGGCATCGCCGCCTGGATCGGCCAGCGCAAATGGCGGCGCAGCGCCCGCCGGCTCGACGGCGAGGTGCGCGCGCTGCACGACGAGATGGACACCATCCGCCGCCGCTTCGGCACGCCCGAGCAGACAGCAGGCCCGCCAGAACCGAGCCCGCTGCCGGTCCTCCCGGGGCCGATTCCTTAAACAGCACCCGGCGGTTCCGCTTTGCGGGGAGGGGGCGAAGGCTGCTAGAACCCCGGCCATGCCGCTGATCGTCAAAATTTGTGGGTTGAAGACCCCGGAAACACTTGATGTGGTGCTGGAATCCGGCGCCGATCTGGTCGGCTTCGTGTTCTTTGCGCCGAGCCCACGCCATCTCGGGCTGCCGGCCGCGCGGGCGCTCGGCGAACGCGTCAAGGGCCGCGCCGGCAAGGTCGCGCTCACCGTCGATGCCGACGACGAGACGCTGGGCGCCATCGTCAAAACACTGAAGCCCGACATGCTGCAATTGCACGGCAGCGAGCCGCCCGAGCGGGTGGCGGCGGTGCGCGCGCGTTTCGGCCTGCCGGTGATGAAGGCGGTGCCGGTCGCCGAGCGCAAGGACCTGGTGCGCATCGATCTTTACAAAAAGGTGGCCGACCGGCTGATCTTCGACGCGCGCGCGCCGCAGGACGCCACGCGGCCGGGCGGGCTCGGCCAGCCATTCGACTGGACATTGCTCAAGGGCGTCGATCCGGGAATTCCGTTCATGCTGTCGGGCGGGCTCGACGCCGGCAATGTGGCGGAAGCGTTGCGCATCACGCGCGCGCCGGGCGTCGACGTGTCCTCGGGCGTCGAGCGCGTGCCCGGCGAAAAGGACCCGGACAAGATCCGCGCCTTCATCCGCGCCGCGCGCGCGGCCGAGGCCGCGCTTGCATCGAAGGTCAGCGCATGACCGCGCCGCAGCCCAATTCGTTCCGCACCGGCCCCGACGAGCGCGGGCATTTCGGCATCTATGGCGGCCGCTTTGTCGCCGAGACGCTGATGCCGCTGATCCTCGATCTGGAGAAGGCCTACACGGCGGCTAAGGCCGATCCGAAATTTCAAAGCGAAATGGACGGCCATCTGGCGAACTATGTCGGGCGGCCGTCGCCGCTCTATTTCGCGGAACGTCTCACGCAGCATTTAAGAAAGACGGCTTCCGGCCTTTCGGCTGGCGGCGCGAAAATCTATTTCAAGCGCGAGGAGCTCAACCACACCGGCGCGCACAAGGTGAACAACGTACTCGGCCAGATCATGCTGGCGCTGCGCATGGGCAAGACCCGCATCATCGCCGAGACCGGCGCCGGCATGCATGGCGTCGCCACCGCCACGCTGTGCGCCAAGTTCGGGTTGCCCTGCATCGTCTACATGGGCGCGGTCGACGTCGAGCGGCAGAAACCGAACGTGCTGAGGATGAAGATGCTCGGGGCCGAGGTTAGGGCCGTCGAGTCGGGTTCTAAGACGCTAAAAGACGCCATGAATGAAGCGCTGCGGGACTGGGTAACTAACGTTACCGACACGTTTTATTGCATCGGCACGGTCGCCGGCCCGCATCCCTATCCCGCCATGGTGCGCGATTTCCAGTGTATCATCGGCCGCGAAACCCGCGAGCAGATGCACGCCGCCGAAGGCCGGCTGCCGGATTCGCTGATCGCCTGCATCGGCGGCGGCTCCAATGCCATGGGCTTGTTTCATCCGTTCCTCGACGAACGCGCCATCGAAATCTACGGCGTCGAAGCCGCCGGCCACGGACTGGACAAGAAGCATGCGGCCTCCATCGCCGGCGGGCGGCCGGGCGTGTTGCACGGCAATCGCACATACTTGCTGATGAACGACGACGGCCAGATCGAGGAGGCACATTCCATTTCCGCCGGCCTCGATTATCCCGGCATCGGGCCGGAGCATGCCTGGCTCAACGACCTGGGCCGCGTGAAATTCCTCTCGGCCACCGACGACGAAGCGGTGGCGGCGTTCCAGCTTTGCAGCAAACTCGAAGGCATCATCCCGGCGCTGGAGCCCGCGCATGCGCTCGCCCGCGTGTTCGACCTCGCGCCAACGAAACCGAAAGATCACCTGATGGTGGTCAATATGTCGGGACGTGGCGACAAGGATTTGGATTCGGTCGCGGCGTTTCTGGAAAGCAAGCGCCGATGACCACCCGCATCGACCGCCGCTTTGCCGCGCTGAAACAGGAAGGCCGCGCCGCGCTGGTGACCTTCACCATGGCTGGCGATCCCGACTACGACACCTCGCTCGCCATCGCCAAGGCGCTGCCGAAAGCGGGCGCCGACGTGATTGAACTGGGCATGCCGTTCACCGATCCGATGGCCGATGGCCCGGCGATCCAGGCCGCCGGCGTGCGGGCGCTTCATGCCGGCCAGCGCATGACCAAGACCCTGGCGCTGGTGCGCGAGTTCCGCAAAACCGATGACGCAACGCCGATCGTGCTGATGGGCTACTACAATCCGATCTACATCTACGGCGTCGATCGCTTTCTCGCCGACGCCAAGGCGGCCGGCGTCGATGGCTTGATTGTCGTTGACCTTCCGCCGGAAGAAGACGACGAGCTTTGCCTGCCGACTTTGAAAAGCGGCCTGAATTTCATCCGGCTGGCGACGCCCACGACCGACGACAAACGCCTGCCGGCCGTGCTCAACAACACATCCGGCTTCGTCTATTACGTTTCGATCACCGGGATCACCGGCTCGGCGGCGCCCGATACCGGCAAGGTCACCGCGGCAGTTGCGCGCATCAAGCGGCACACTAAATTGCCGGTCGCGGTCGGCTTCGGCGTCAAGACCGCGGAACAGGCGCGCGCCATCGCGTCCGGCGCCGATGGCGTGGTGGTCGGCTCCGCGCTGGTGGACGCGCTGCGCTTAAGCCTCGATAAAAACGGCAAAGCCGGCCCGGGCACCGTGAAAGCGGTGACTTTCCTGGTGTCCGCGCTGGCCGACGGCGTGCGCTCCGCCCGCCGCGTGGCGGCCGAGTAACCTTCCGCGGCGGCGGTTATAATTCTGACGAATCAAGCCTATATAGGCGAAGCATGAATTGGATCTCCAACGTCGTCCGCCCGAAGATTCGCAGCTTCCTGCGCCGCGAGACGCCGGAAAATCTCTGGATCAAATGTCCGGAGACCGGCCAGCTCGTCTTCTACAAGGACGTCGAGGCCAACCAGTTCGTCATCCCGAGTTCCAACTATCACATGCGCATCAGCGCGCCGGCGCGGCTGAAATCGATGTTCGACAACGGCGAATACGAAGACATCGCCATGCCGGAAGTGCCGCTCGATCCGCTCAAGTTCCGCGACGAGCGCCGCTACGCCGACCGCCTGAAGGATGCGCGCACCAAGACCGGACTTGTCGATGCCGTGAAGGCCGGCATCGGCCGCCTGGAAGGGCTGATGGTGACCATCGGCGTGCAGGATTTCGATTTCATGGGCGGCTCGCTCGGCATGGCGGCCGGTGAAGCGGTGATCACCGGGATGGAGACGGCGGTGCGCCGGCAGACGCCATTCATCATGTTCGCGGCCTCCGGCGGCGCGCGCATGCAGGAGGGAATTCTCTCGCTGATGCAATTGCCGCGCACCATCGCCGCCGTGCAGATGCTGCGCGAGGCGAAGAAGCCCTACATTGTCGTACTGACCAATCCCACCACCGGCGGCGTTACCGCCTCCTATGCGATGCTCGGCGACGTGCATATCGCCGAGCCGGGCGCGCTGATCGGATTTGCCGGACCGCGCGTGATCGAGCAGACCATCCGCGAGAAATTGCCGGAAGGATTCCAGCGCGCCGAATATCTCACCGAGCACGGCATGGTCGACATGGTGGTGCATCGGCACAAGTTGCGCGCGACGCTCGCCGAATTGTGCCGGCTGTTGACCAAGGCGCCGGCGCCGGGCGTGCAGCCGCAATTGCCGGTTCCGGCGCACGCGTGAGCGCGCCGTCATGACGCCGCCGATTGACGCGATCGTCGCGCGGCTGACCGCGCTGCATCCCAAACGTATCGATCTGTCGCTCGATCGCATCGAGCGTCTGCTGGCCGCGCTCGATCATCCCGAGCGCAAACTGCCGCCGGTGATCCACGTCGCCGGCACCAACGGCAAGGGCTCCACTATCGCCTTCCTGCGCGCGATCCTGGAAGCCGCGGGGAAGCGCGTGCACGTCTACATCTCGCCGCATCTGGTGCGCTTCAACGAGCGCTACCGGCTGGGTCAGTCAGGTGAGGGCGTGCTGGTAAGCGACGCGGAGCTTAGTGCAACGCTGGAGGAATGCGAGCGCGTCAATGCCGGGGCGCCGATCACGGTGTTCGAGATCACCACCGCGGTCGGCCTCATGCTGTTCGCGCGCCATCCGGCCGACGTGCTGCTGATGGAAGTCGGCCTCGGCGGGCGGCTGGACGCGACCAATGTGGTGGAACATCCGCTTGCCACCATCATCACCCGTATCGCGATCGACCACACCGATTTTCTTGGGCCGACCCTCGACAAGATCGCCACCGAGAAGGCGGGCATTCTCAAACGCGGGACACCGGCCATTGTGGCCGCGCAAGCTCGCGACGCGCTGGCGGCGATCGAACGGCAGGCGGCAAAACTCAATGTGCCGTTGAAGATCGCCGGCGAGGACTGGACCGCGACCGAGGAACGTGGCCGGCTGGTCTATCAGGACGAGGCGGGTCTGCTCGATCTGCCGGCGCCGAAACTTTACGGCCGCCACCAGTTCGAGAACGCGGGCTTAGCCATCGCGGCGCTGCGGGCGATCAAGCCGTTCAAGATTTCGCCGGCCGCCTACGAGGCCGGCATGATCAAGGCCGACTGGCCGGCGCGGCTGCAGCGGCTGGCGCAGGGCCGCCTGGTCGAGCTGGCCCCCGCCGGTAGCGAACTATGGCTGGACGGCGGGCATAATCCCGATGGCGGCCGCGCCATCGCGGCGGCGCTCGCCGATCTCGAGGAGCGCGTCTCGCGTCCGCTGGTGCTGATCGTCGGCATGCTGGCGAGCAAGGATTGCGAAGGATTCTTAGGCAATTTCACCGGGCTCGTCCGCCGCATGATCGCGGTGCCGGTGCCGGGTGCCGAGAAAGGCATGAGCGCGGAAGCGGTGGCGGATGCGGCGCGCGCCATCGGCCTGCCCGCCACCAGCCGCGACAATCTCATTGAGGCGCTCGATGCCGCGCGCAAGCTCGATCTCGATCCGCCGCCGCGCATCCTGATCACCGGCTCGCTCTATCTCGCCGGCGAAGTCTTGCGCGAGAACGGCACGTTGCCGGCGTGAATAAGAAGACGGCCGGCGCGCGGGCCGGCCGTTCATCCTAAAAATTTTGCGGCAATCAGACCGCGCCGCTGATCCACTGATGCAGCTTCTGCTTCGGCGCCGCGCCGACCTGGCGCGAGGCGATCTCGCCGTTCTTGAACAGCATCAGCGTCGGAATCGACATGATGCCGTATTTGGCTGCGGTATTCGGGTTTTCGTCCACATTGAGCTTGACGATCTTGACCTTGTCGCCGAGTTGGCCGGCGATTTCCTCCAGCGCCGGCGCGATCATGCGGCACGGCCCGCACCATTCCGCCCAGAAATCCACCACCACCGGCGCGGCGGATTTTAGAACATCCGATTCGAAGCTTGCGTCCGACGTTTTGCCGACGGCCATGGGGATTACCTCTTGTGGATTGTGGGCGGAGAATCACGGCCCGCGAAATGGTGAGGGCAGGAACCTATGAATGCGTGTCCGCAGCGTCAAGGCGCTATCGCGCGGACGTGACCCGCGCCAGCGCGGCGTCCAGCAGCTCTCCGGAAAGCTCCATGAGATCAGGTACTTCAGTGAAGATCAAAGCGGCGCGCAGCGGCCGCTCCGGGTATAATTTTGCCAGCACGGCGCGGTAGAGCGCGAGCTGGCGCACGTAAGATTGCGGCACGTCTTCGATTCGCCGCGGGGCGGGCCGGTTGGTTTTGAAATCGCCAATCAGCACAGCGGTTTGCGTCACCGCCAGGCGATCGATCTGGCCGGAGACGCGCACTTCCTGGCCGCCGAGGATAAGCCGGCCGACGATCGGCACTTCGGCCCGGCTGCCGGG
>OBLU010006140.1_pt1 | contig 10711 bp, 6 predicted proteins | sample 1518681 | NCBI WGS metagenome assembly OBLU01 (sample SAMEA3539304, study PRJEB22396) | soil metagenome | biome: tundra; feature: field; material: soil | place: USA | collected 2010-05 | depth 0.15 m
TCTCCGCCTGGACCTCGGCGTTGCTCACCCCGGGCTCCAGATCCAGCAACTGGAGCTGCGCATCGTTGAGTTTCTCGCTGCCGGGTCCGTACTTCTTGATCCGTTCCAGGCGCAATCGCTCTTCCAATACCTGGATCTTCAAAACGGCCCAGGCGAGTTCCTTCTGCAACTGGACGATCTGCTCAGATTCGGACAGCGGAATGGGAGAGGGACTCGTCACGTCAGGTAACAACTAAGATAACCCAACGCGCGACAACTTACAAGCGACTTATACGAATATCTGTGTAGTTATCACGGGAGTCAAGTCGCGCCGGTACCATTGCCGGCGCTGGGTGTCAGCCAGATCAATCCCCCCCAGCAGCAGCGCCAGTTCCTCATGGCTGAGCACGACCTTCGTTTCCTCGCCCGTGGGTTCCGGCCAGTGGAAGCGTCCCTTCTCCAGGCGCTTGGCACACACCCACAGGCCGCTGCCATCCCAGAACAGCAACTTCAGGCGATTGCGTTGCGCGTTGGCGAACAGAAAGACATGCCCGCTCAGCGGATCACATGACAAGCGATCCCGCGCCATACCGTACAGACCCTCGAAGCCCTTGCGCATGTCCGTGGCTCCGGCAGCCAGATAGATTCGCGTTGCCCCTCCCCAGCCGAACATGCTCAGACGCCCTCCAGCACGCGCACCAACTGCTCCAGTGCACCCGTATCGAACCCGCGCCCCACTTCGATTCGCCGCCCGCCGCGCAGCACCACCGCCAACGCGCTGCCCGTCGCGGCGATAGCTGCGGGCGCACGGCCGGACACCTCCACGGCCAGCAATCCACTGCTGCCAGTCGGCGCTTGCCGTTCCCGTCGGCTGCGGTACCGGCCCAGAGTGCTCAACCCCACCCCCCGCTCCCGGCAGAACTCGATCCGGCTCAATCCGCTCGATTCGTACTCCGCAACTATCTGCTCGACCTCTTGCCGGTTCCGCCGGCGCCGTCCTGCGCACACCTGTTCTTCATTCATGCACCTACTTCATCGTTAAATTCATTGCTGGAACAGATGGTTTCCTCTGACGCTTACGTTCATTTCTCGCGCCAAGCTGCGTCGAAATAGATATGCTGGAGGATCTGCGAATATTGCAGCCTCACAGGGGAGCCTCGGCCCGCCTCGATAACGTGAGTGCGGCCTGTTAGCGCCGTCGAATTCGTACCGTTGCGGAAAGCCTCTTTCAGCACTCGGCCGTCAATCGCGTGGTTGAGCGGCACTCCCATGCTGGCCAACAGTGTCGGCATGACGTCCTGATTGCCGGCAGGAGCGGCTATCTCCGCATGTTGTTTGAATGCGGGACCCCAGAGAATCATGGTCGTCCCTACGCTCCATGGACTTAGGCCTCCGTGTCCGCTGCGCCCGGACGCTGCTCCTCCGGGGGGTTCCGACATTGTCGCAATCACGTGGGTCCCTTTTGTACCGAACGGATTGCGATCGGAGCTCCACTGCATCGCTATCAGGATGTCGGCGCCAGTCCGCGGATTACACTCGCGGATGAAGTCGAGCGACAACGTACCGTCCACCCACCCCGTGCGCTTATCCGAGTCGCAGCGAATGCCGGCCCCCGAGGGCCGTTGCGCCGCGGTGAATACAACTCCAACTCCGGTCTGTTTATATAATTCCGCGACGAGTCTCTTGATGGTGGCCGGGTTGTGCCCTTTTACAAAGAGCAGAGCCGATTCTCCATTGTTGGCGGTGACCACTTCGCCTGGGGCTACCCGTGCCCTCGCCAGCGCGCCGCCGATATTGGTGCTGGCCGGCTGGAAACTGAAGCCATGATCGGAAACAACGATGATATTGGTGCTGGCGTCCAGACGCAAATCACGCAACCGGGCAAGCAAGAGGCCGATTTGGTCATCGACCTTTTTGAGTGTCGCAAGCGACTGCTCCGAGCCCACTCCGAACTTGTGCTGCGCGGTGTCCGGCTCAGTGATCCAATCCACTACGACACCAGGATGCAACTCTGGCAGCACATAATCCCGCAACACGCGTTCGGTCCACTCGACGGAAACGGATCCCGAGTCTGAGTTGATTCCTCCAAAGCGCCGCCAAATGGTTTCATTGATCGCTTCCGGGAACGCCACCCTTTTCCCGTGCTCGAAGCCTCCGTTGATCAGAACTCCGGTTCCGTTGGGCGCCTCCGGGCTCAACAGCAAGGCATTGCCGGTCGATCCCGAACTCAGCGCTACAAACCGCAGCGCCGCCTTCTCCACGAGTTCACCCAAGGTAGGAGATGGCAGGAGCCGTCCGCCATTGACCTGCGCCAGCTTCAGCAGATTCTGATAATCGGCCGTATCGAACGCTTCATGCGCGTTGACTTCCCCCACGAACATCGAGTTAGAAACGATCCCGTTTCTATCCGGCAATGTGCCGATGGAAATAGCGGCGGCGTTCACGCGCGTGACAGTTGGAAAGACGGAATGCGCGTGTGAATAAGAAGTCCCCTGGTTTCTTAACCCCGCAAGGACCGGCATGGCCGCGGGCGTAACTGAATCCGGGCGAAGGCCGTCGATGATCAGCACAATCGTCAGGTTTGGATGTGGAACGGCCGTCGCCTCGGGTGCGCGGCCGATTGAGGATAACGCAATTATCAGAGGAAAACTGGCGAACAGAGCAGCGCGAGTAACACTTCGCGTATGGGGCATACATTCCTTTCAATATCGCGGACCTCTATCGAGCATGCCACCCTCGCGCAACCAAATGCGGTACCATTTGCACTGAATCCGGCCCTCGCTGAGGCCGATGTCAGTGTTAATGGGGCGCTCGCCCAGCGAGCAGGACCTCTCGCCGGTCACGGCCCGCGGCTACCTCCACGATCCCGGCAAGACCCGGCAGGCAATCGATAGTCCAGGCCGTTGCATGGTCACTTACTCATGTGGGTGTCGACCCAGGCGACCACTCGGCTCAATAAGTCGCGCAGGTTTTCAGGGCGCTGGACGACGTGCCCCTCTCCCCTGTACATCAGTAACTGTGTGTCCACACCCTGTTTCTTCAGTGCCGTGTACATAAACTCATGGTGGACGAGATTTTCCACTCCGCTGCCGCCGCTGTAATCGTTGGCAATGAATAGGGTCGGCGTTTTGACCCCTTTTACGAACGCGCTGGAGGAATTCCGGCTGTAGTTCTGCGGCACATCCCACGGCTTCCCTTTGTACATCCACTCGGAGAATGCGTTGCCTCCGACGCGCATCCCCGAGCCGTACGAGATGTACTGGTCAGCGATGCCCTCGTATGACACCGCAACGCGGAATCGGTTGGTGTGGGTGATTAGCCAGTTGGCGAGGAAGGATCCGTTGCTGTGGCCAAGTAAGGCGAGCCGGCTCGGATCCGCGACCCCCTGCTTCACCAGGAAATCGATGCCGGTCATGATGTCGTCCGTATCCCGGTCATTGAAATCGCTCTTCTCCCTCGCTTTCAGGAGCGGATCCCAACCGGCGATTTCGCTGGTGCGATAATCGGCTGCAAACACAACAAATCCGCGCGAAGCCCACATGTGAAACTCCAGCGGAGTCTTCAGGAGGACCGATCCCATCAGGCTGACGCCTCCGATCGGCCCGCCGTGTAGATCGACGAGCAATGGATACCGCTTGCCCGGCTGATAGGAGGCTGGCTTGATCACCAGTCCGTGATTCACAAGACCATCATGGCTTTTCCAGGAGATTTCGTCCACTTCGCCGAGCGCGAGTTGCTTGATATCCGGCGGGGTCAGATCCACCAGCGTCCGCTCGCCTGTACCGTCCGAGCGGGAGCTGCGGATTTCCGCCCTTCCGCGGGCGTCTTCCGTTGTCAGCAGCAGGATCTGGCCGTCCGGAGATACCGACACATTAGCCACGTTGTGAGGACCTTTGATCAGCCGTTTCAATTCGCCTGACGTCGTTACCGAACAGAGCTGGGAGTAAGCTCCTTCCTTGCAGACGAAATAAATCGTCCTGCTATCGGGCGCCCAGATTGGGCCAGAGGATACGAAAATATTCCTGCTTAGCTGATTGACGGGGCCGCCGCCTGCCGGCACCATCGCGATATTGTCGTAATAGGGATAGAAGATGTTATTGGGATCGTAGCGGAAGGCGATGTGCGTGCCGTCCGGAGAAACAGCCGGCGCCAGGTGCTGGACGCCACTATCTTTGACGATCGTTCGGACCTCTGCCCCCGGAACGGAGACAGCCGCCACCTTCCCGTACATATTGTCGTTGCGGTACTCGAAGCTCCCGACCTGCGTGAACAGAAACGACTTTCCGTCCGGGAACCATCGTGGGTTTGCGAACAGATAAGGTCCGGACGTCACCTTTTGTTTCGCGCCGGAGTTCACATCCACCACCCAGGCTTCGGAGTCCGGCGGCAGATCCCCCTCTCCGCCGATTACCACAACCGAACTCGTCGCCTTCTTGGCATCCTCGCTCAGCTTGGGCTTCTCGGGACGGTAGCCATAGGCGATTTTCTGCGAGTCCGGAGACCAACTGAAGCCAAAATTGAAGCCTTCGGTTCCGCCTGACATTGGAGCCAGGGCGTGACTGGATCCGCTCCGGAGGTCGTAAACCGCGATCGATTTCTGCGCCTCCTCTCCGGAGAGGTATGCAATTCGCAGACCGTCCGGTGAAGGCTTGGCATTCGAGCCTTTCGTCAGCCGTGTACGCTCTCCGGATCTGACGTCCATGATCTCGACCCATGTCGCGCCCTTTTCTTTGTCATCGTCGGGTTCAGCGATGGAAAAGACCACGCGTTTGGAATCCGGCAGCCAACCAAATGCGGCGGGCCGTGGACTCGGCAGCGAAGCCAGACTCAACAGTTTTTCCGGAGTAATTCGGAAATCCGGGGACTGCGCGAACAGGCAATTACCCGCGCACGCAAGAATGCCGAAGAACCACGCTGTCCAATTATTTCGATCCAAGATCTCCGTCTCCCTTCAAGTGCCCGTCGAACCAGCGAATCACACGGTTCCAGTAGTCAATGACGTTTGGTAGCGCCCAACTGCCTTCCCAGTGTTCCTCACCGGCGTACTTTGCATATTCGACCTCTTTGCCGAGGCGCTTAAGACCTATGAAAACCTCGTCGGATTGCTCCTCCGGAACGGCATGGTCCAATCGTCCTTGCACGATCAAAAGTGGAGTTTGAACACTGTCGAGATGGAATATCGGAGAGTTTTCGATATACCGCTCGCGAAACTGCCACGGGGTACCTGCCATGCGGCCCTGACCCGTTTCTGACCAGCCGAGGGCAAAGCTAGCGCCCGATGGGTCCATTTGGCCGTAGAAGCTGATCAAGTTTGCAGGGCCCGCGCTTTCCACGGCCGCGCGGAATCGGGTCGTCTGAACGATTAAGGACAATGTGGAGTATCCACCGTAGCTGTGCCCCATGACCCCAAGGCGGTCCGGGTCGGCAATCCCCATTTCAATGATACGGTCGACGCCGGGTAGAACGGTCTTTAGCAGGTCTGTCATCGGCGTCCCGGTGCGCAAAGGGGCATCAGGCGTCAGGACTGCGTAGCCGCGCGTGGCCAGTAACTGCATATTGTCCACTCCCGAGCCTCGGAGTCCAAAACGAAACACGTCATCGGACAGGTTCGAGCCGCCATAGACGCAAACGATCAGAGGATATCGTTTGCCGGATTGGTAATCCGCTGGCAACAGCAGTGCGCCATGAAGATTCTGCCCGTCGATGCCGGTCCATTCGATGAGGCGGCTGTGCCCAAAAGTGGCCCCGTCGAGTTGCGGATTGAGCCGCGTCACGCGAGTGCGAGAGCGGAGATGATCGGTCGCAAGCCAGATGTCGTCAGAGTGCGTGGCGTCCTGCGATACGAATGCCAGGCTGCCGTTGCCTGGGTTCACGTCCACATCGAACGCCCCACGCAGTGAGATGGGCAATTCGAAGAGGGGCTCGCTCCTCCCGTCCGGGCTGATTTTGAAAAAGCCAACCTCCTTGGTCTTGGCATTTCTCGTCATCACGATTATGGAACGGGCGCCGTCAGGGGACCAGACGGAGCCGCCGTTGGCGGGAGCGACGATCTCCATTGCTTCGCGATCCGGAAGGGCCGCTAACGTCGGTGGAGTTCGGCCCTTCGCCGAGATGCTCCAGACCTTGCCGCCGCTGAGAAGGTATAGAGAATCTCCGGCGCCGTCCCAGTAGGGCGGATGATACGCGCTCCCCAGAAAGGGATGGGTCCCCGGTGTCAGGTTCGTCACGGCGCCGTTGCCGACCGAGACTACAAAACAATCGCCTTTTGCCGTCTGGCCATTGGTGGTGTAGGCGAGATTCTGGCTATCGGGCGACCATCGCACAGAGATCCCATATTGTTGTTTGACCTCCGGAACCAATATTCTTGATGTTCCTCCTGTGGTGGCGACAACCTCGAGACTGTACACCATCTGCTGCGTGTTCGCTTCAAGTCCTTTGGCGTTTGTATATGCGACAGAACCGCCGTCGGGCGAGATCCAGTAACCGAGGGGCCGGATACCAAGTGCAATCCGGTCAATACGCCCGGAGGCCGCATCAATGAGCGCCAGGTCCGAATAGTACTGGTTGACAAAAGCCGCATATTCCACGTCGACCGTACCGGAGCTAGGGGACTTCTTTGGCACAGTTCCGGGAATCGACCGATAAACAGTGACCATGGCGCCGGGGTAGTTATCTCGATCGGGAACATTGTTGCTGGACGACGGCGGGCTCAGCGTGAGGCGGGCGGCCTGCTCCACCGTCATTCCTCGCGGCAGGATTTTGATTAGAATTCGGCTGCTGTCTGGTGTCCAACGCGGTATCGAAAAATTGAAGTACGGATGCGGGATTGCATCGGAGAGTTGCTTTATCTTGCGGGTGGCCTTCTCCCACAGCCACAGGTGGGCGGTCCCGCTGCGGTCCGAGTAAAACGCCAGCCATTTCCCATCGGGCGACCAAGTCGGGCCCCAGTTGGAGCCCTTTCCTTCCGTGAGATTCGTCGATTCGCCGGACCTTGTGTCGGTGATCCAGACATCGCAGCCTTCGGATTCTTTGTACACCCCCGTGCGGCTGAAGGAACGGTACAGCGGATCGCTTGCACCTTCATGGCGGCGTAGGTCCTCAACTGTGTACGCCAGCCACGCGCCGTCGGGCGATAGCGCGATGGGCGAACGATTGGCGATTTGCAAAACGCCCAGAGCGTCCTTGACGGCGAGCGGCGCGCCCCCAGAAAGCGCTGGAATACAAGCAAACAGGATCAACGCCCTGGTTTTGAGCATGAGCGATCCCCGGTCCTAAAACGTAACCTTGAGCGCCAATTGACCCAAACGGGGTCCTCCGATCTGGTAGAGAGGACTGAATCCGCCCGTAAGCCCGCCGCTCCCCAGACTCGTTCCATACATGCTGGTCGAAAGCCCAAACGAGGCATTCGACAGACTGTTGATGGGATCGGCGAAGTTGGGATGATTCAGCAGATTGAAGATTTCTCCCTTGACTTGGAGCGTCGCTCGTTCGGCCAAGCGGAACTGACGCCGTACCCCGAAATCCAGGTTCCCAACGTTGAATCCTCGCATGGCGTTGCGGCCCAGATTCCCTTGTTGCCCTGCTGCCGGCGTCGAAAACGCGGCGCGATTGAATTGCATACCGCCCGGGAAATTTGAGTTGTAGAGGTAAAGCGGAACACCCGCCACCAGATTTGGGCGCGCGACACTGGTCGATCCTGTGGAAAGCAGGTCCGTTCCAACCAGAATATTGACGGGCGTCGGCGTGCGAGCGATGAAAATGGCGTCAGCCGCCCAGCCGCCGAGAAGCTGCCGGACAAAGGCGTTGCTCCCGGCCGGCACTGGGATGTTGTAGGTGAGCGCACCGCTGACAGACTGGCGCACATCGAAATCCGACGACGCGCGATTGAAATCCGGTTGGTTCTGTGGGGTGTAATAGAAGCCCGGGGAGTCGGTCGAGAGGTTGTCGATCGAGTGGGACCACGAGTAGGAAACCAGCCCCTGGAGGCCGCGGGATAATCTGCGCTGGAATTGAAGTTGGAGCGCCTGATAGTTAGAATTTCCTCCATTGTCAATCAGTATGAAAGCCGCCGCGTTGGGAAAGTTGGGATCATTGATGTTGTATGGATAGAATTCCTGGGTTCTCAAGAGATTGTGGCCGGAAGCGCCGATATAGGTGACCGAGAACTTTTGGGCGGCGCCAATCGCTTGCTCGAGAGCGACATTCCACTCCAGGGAACGCGGAAGTTTCAGATTCGGGTCGAAGACATAGAAGGTACCGCTAACGTTAGAACGGCTTACTTGGGGAGGCACGAATTGCGCCGCCGTCAGCGGATACGGGACGTTCGAAAAGCTGTTCCTGGCTCCGAAAGGAAAACCTCCCGCGCCCACGGGGTTGCCCGCCTGTTGATTACCCGGATCGTAGAATACGCCGAATCCGCCGCGCAGCACGAGTTCCCGTCCGCTGCGTTGCGATACTTGATAGGCGATGCCGGCGCGCGGCGCAAAGTTGTCCCAGGTGGTCTGCCAGGCCGGCGCGCCCGCCGGCGCCAGCGCTATCGCCGAAGGAGTGGTGAAATTGGTCACGGCAACCAACCCCGGGTTGCCGTCGCCGGATGGGGCGGGATTCACGTCCCATCGCGCGCCGTATGTCAGCGTGAAGCGGCGCGTGACCTTCCAGGTGTCCTGCGCGAATGCGGAGAACTGGTTGAACAGAAGCGCCGCCTGCGGGTTGTCGCTGATGACATTGACCGTCCCCGCCGTGCCCGCGAGCAGTAAAGGGACGGTGTTGAATTGAACCTGCAATTGGTAAATGTAGGGCCGAAAAGTCGGCTGGAGGCGGCGATAATCGCCACCGAACTTCATTTCGTGCGCGCCATGAACATACGAGACCGTGTCGACCAGGTTGACCTGCTGCTGGCTGTTATTGGCGTTGTAAGCTTTGTCCCAGGTGCTCTGGGTTCCGCTGGCGATTCCAAAATAGGTGGCCGAGTTCGCGCTCGAGTAGCCCGCGGGGAAGATGGCTGAGTCGGGTGGCACTGTGGCGCCGCCAAAGGAATCCAAATACAAATAGCTGCTTCCGTCGTTGCGGCTGTAATTGACGCGAAACTCGTCAGTCAGCGCCGGCGAGACGATCCAGTCGCCGCCCACAGTCGCCGTATAGGTCGCCGAGCGGACCGCCTCGATGTCGCTCAACGCATACGCCCCGCCAGCGCCGCGCAGTTTGCTCTGGGAGGGCGACTGATTGTAGCGGCCGAACAACGTCAGTTTGCTGCCCACCATCTGATCGATTCGTATGCTGCCGGCGTCGAGATTTGTTGGATTGCTGTAGCTGGCGTTGAATTGAGCCAAACCGTTCCCGAGATCGGCTCCGTTCGGCAGAGGATACGCATTCAAGGAAGGTTGCAGCGCTGCGGCAGCATTCTGCCGCGTCGCCAGCGTCGGTACGCTGGTGAGAGACGTCAGCGGTTGCAGCAGGCGCAGGCCTTCATAGGAGACGAAGAAGAACGTTCGGTTACGCCCGTTGTAGAGGTGCGGAACCCGCAGCGGCCCACCCAGCACAAAATCGAAATCGTTCTGCTGGAGAGGAGCCCGCGCGAGTCTCTTGCTGTTCGCGAACCAGTCGTTCGCATCGAGAATTGTGTTGCGGAAGTAATCGGCCGCAACCCCATGATATTCGTTCGTTCCGGAGCGGGTAATGATCTGAACCTGTGCGCCGGGCGTCCGCCCATATTCGGGCGCGAACGTGGACGTTTGTATGCGGAACTCCTGCAGGGCGTCCACCGAGACCAGGTTGTTCATGCCGCCGAGAGTCGTTGTGGCGGCGATTGCGCCGCCGGCGGTCTGCACCAGTCCATTGCCGCCGCCAATGCCGGCGGCCGCGCCGACTCCATCCACCGTGAAGTAATTGGCGTCGCTTCGCTGGCCGTTGACGCTGAACTGCCCCAAGCTCTGGTAGGAGGACTTCGTGGGCACCGTGCCCGGCGTCAGGTAGATCAGAGACTGAAAACTGCGGCCGTTCATCGGCAGATTCTCAACGAACGTCCGGTTTGTCACCGTGCCGACCGAGGCGTCGGTTGCGTTAAGCAAAGTCGCGTCGCTGGTGACGGTGATCTTCTCCTCGACGGAGCCAACCTCCAGCGTGATGTCCAATCGGGCGCGTTGAGCCACTTCCAGTGCGATGCCATCTCGCGTCGTAGTTTTGAATCCCTGGGCCTGCACCGTGGCATCGTACCTGCCCGGGTTCAGCCCCGAGATCGTATAGATCCCCTCGGAGTTGGTCGTGGCGCGGGTTACGGCGCCCGTACCTTCGTTGCGTACCTCCAGCGCGGCCTTTGGCACGGCGGCGTTCTGAGGATCTTTGATAAAGCCGCTTAATTCCGCCGTTTGGGCGAAGACTGAGAGAGAAAAGGCCAGCAGCAAGTACAACCGGATCGTAATGGGCATACTACGGTAGGACGAACGAGGCCCTTTTTTTTCCGGTAAATTTCTCATTACTGCGCGGGCGGCAGATTCCCGAGTTCCGATTCGAGCAACGACAGAGCCCCGCTTATCTGTGGACAAGTCTCTCCTATGCTTGTCGCATTGGCCGAAGTCGTGAGCGAGGCGCGAACGTGTTGATCGAGGCTTCGCACACCAGCGGCCGAGTCCGCGACATCATCGAGAGCAGGCAGTTCACCGATCTGGCGACCAATCCGGTGTTCTCCACCCGTGACTTCCGAGCCGTGCCGGAGAAGTATCGCGTGCTCGTCCCC
>OBLU010006141.1_pt1 | contig 10711 bp, 7 predicted proteins | sample 1518681 | NCBI WGS metagenome assembly OBLU01 (sample SAMEA3539304, study PRJEB22396) | soil metagenome | biome: tundra; feature: field; material: soil | place: USA | collected 2010-05 | depth 0.15 m
AGCAGGCCGCCATCGAGTTTGCCAAGGCCGCCGCCATGCGCCCGCAGATTGTGGGACTGGCGTTGAAAAAGATCTCGCAGGACACGGACATCTCCCGCGCCCTGTTCAACGTGCTGGAAACGCAGAACATCATTGACGGCGAAGCCAACATCACGCTCATCCCGCGCAACTCCGAACTGCTGGGGCAACTCGTCGCCGCCACGCAGACGCCTAGGGGTGCGCCGGTAAAATAATTCATGAACAATTTAACTCAAAGCCGCCGAAGGCTGTTGGGTAGCTTGTCGTTGGCACAATGGGGTAACTTTGGCAGGCTCAAAGCACTTTCGGCATATGCATATGGCGAGTGAATTCCAGTTCGACGTTTATCTATGTTACAGCTCGAAGGACAAGCCGCTCGTGCGTCGGCTTGCGCACCGGCTCAAGCGAGCCGGGCTGCGTGTGTGGTTCGATGAATGGAACATCCGGTTGGGAGACATCATCGCACTGAAATTAGATGAGGGGCTGGAACAGTCTCGCGTATTGCTGATGTGCGTCTCCCCGAACGCGCTCGCTTCCGGTTGGGTAGCATTGGAGCGAAGCACCGCCATTCATCGCGACCCGGCAAATGCCGACCGCAGCTTTATTCCGGTAATGATAGCAGACTGCGAGATGCCGATTACGCTGCGTCGCTATAAGTGTTTGGATTTCCGCGAGGAAGTAGATACGGCATTTGAGGAACTTCTTAGCGATTGCCAGCTTGGAACCGGAGAAGCGCCACAAGCGGTGATGCCTTTGTTGGAAAACGCGCCGAAGAAGAAATCATGGTGGAAAATGTGGTTTGCGCCGGGGCAGAGATTCCCGGGTTACATGGTGGTAGGCGAGCCTTTCGGCGAAGGCGCCTATGGCAAAGTCAGGCTGGTGCGCAATGCCACCGGACAACTGCAGGCGCTCAAGGAAATTACGCGAGAGAGATTTGATGATATGGGCCCCTACGATCGCGAGTTTCACGGCATCAAAAATTACAAGCCGTTTTCCAACCAGCATCTGGGCCTACTGCACATTGATCACGTCAACCGCAACGACGAGGATGGTTACTTTTATTACGTCATGGAACTGGGTGACGCGTTGGATCCCGGCTGGGAGCTGAATGGCAAGCCCTACCAACCACGCGATCTGGCCCGTTCTTGCGGCGAGGCGGAAGGCGGGCGATTGCCCGCACGCGAATGTATCCGCATCGGCATCGCGCTACTGGAGGCGCTGGATTTTCTCCACCAGCACGGCTTGGTGCATCGCGACGTCAAGCCGGCAAACATCATTTTTGTGAATGGCCGTCCGAAGCTGGCCGATGTCGGCTTAATTCATGACGTCAAACTAGAGTCCGAACTCATCGGCACGGAGTTTTACATGCCGCCGCCGCCGGAACCGCCGGGAACAATAGTGGCGGATATTTATGCGCTGGGTAAGGTGCTCTACGTCATCAGCACCGGCAAATCTGCGAAATCCTTCGCGGAGCTTTCGAGGACGCTGGTTGGGAAACCGGAGTTCATGCGGTTGAATGAAATCATCTGCCAAGCCTGCCAGCCCACCGCCGCTCAACGCTACCAGAGCGCATCGGTGATGCTCATTGCATTGCGGAATGCTCAAAGCCAACTCGACGCCGACCACAAATGAGTATATCTGACTGATAAGACCGTATGCGTTTAATTTCGGCAATTGGTATTTTGGTTCTTATAATTGTTTCCGGCTGTGACCGAAACAGTGAAAAGCTAGTGAGAGCGTTCGCGCCGCCGGAAGACGAAGCCAAAGCAACCAATTATATCTCTCTACTCAGGCAAAGCGGATTTGAGGCAATTCAAAAAGACATGGATGCTACTATTACGAACGCTGACACTCACAGCACGTTAGTCAAAATGGCCGCATTAATTCCTTCTCAAAACCCTGTTTCAGTTAAAATTATCGGTGCGCAACAATTTCACGGTCCAGAAACATACAAAATTAATCTTTCATTTGAATACCAATTCCCCACCAATTGGCTGCTCATCAATGTCGGATTGCAGAAAAAGGATGGGGTTTCAACGATTTATGGCTTCCATGTTCAGCCAATGTTCGATTCATTGGAAAACTACAACGGATTCACCTTGGCAGGAAAAAAGCCATTTCAATATGTAATGCTTGCCTTGGCCATCTGGATTCCAGTTTTCACTTTGTGCGTGCTTGTGCTTTGCATCCGAACCAAAATGCAAAAAAGAAAGTGGCTTTGGATCATGTTCATTCTATTTGGGGTTGGCAGAATCACTGTAGATTGGACAAATGGTCATTGGCATTGGGGTCTTTTCCAATTTCAATTGTTAGGTGCGGGTGCGTTTGCGCCTCCGTTTGGTGCCTGGCTAATTTCTATATCAGTTCCCCTGGGAGCGATTATTTTTCTGCTGCGGAGAAAGCAATTAACAGCCTCAACTGAACCGTTGGTTTCAGAAAGCCCGACGCGTTAGAGCTGGGGTTCGCGAACCGATAAACCATGGATTTAAACGACTTTTTAGGTCCAGAGCCAATCGTCATCGACCTGCTCGCACAAAACCGGTGGGAGGCTATTGACGAGTTGATTGACCAACTTGTGGTCCATCACAAGATCAAGGCCGAGCATCGGGACGCGATTGCTGAGAGTGTCAGGAAGCGTGAGAAATCCATGTCCACGGGCATCGGCTTCGGCATCGGAATACCGCACGCTTCCTCCGATTTGGTTGGTGAAGTGGTCGGGGCGATTGGACGTTCGCGCAAAGGAGTTCAATTCGAGGCGTTAGACGGCAAACCGGTTAAGTTGGTAGTGCTATTTCTCGTGCCGCAGGGCCAGTTTCAAAAGCATCAGCACACCCTGGCCAATCTCGCGAAGCTTCTCCACAACCCAGATTTTCGTGATGGGTTGGGATTGTAGCGCCGGGATTCTTTGCCCCGCCATACCCCAGCACCTTGCGGCGTGCTGGTCTTTGCAGACGGCCATCAGCACCGGGCCAGACCTTCCGGTCGGGCATCTGCCTGCGCTGCGCTCCGGCGCGACGAGCCATTTGCCGCCGGCCCGCCTTTGCCGTCGGCCAATCAGTCTTGCCACGCAGCACAGTCTGATTCTGTGACCAGACTCATTTGCCAACCATTTTGGCCACGATAAAAATGAGCACGGCTCCTCCCAACCCGCCTCCGAAAAGGAGATAAATCAGGGAATAACCGGCGGCGGCAAACATGGGCGTTATTAAAAGTGCCAGCATAAGTGTGAATGGATAAAAGATTGATCAAGGCTCCGGGGAACCGCCCAAGGGTCAGCGTCGTAGCAACAGGACGACGACGACGATGATGAGCAGGAGGCCGACCCCGCCGCCGCCAATCAAGATCGCACTGCCAAGAACCGGTGAGAATAATAGAGTCATATAATTTTGCCTTCGTTCGGGATGGGAAATCATTCTCCATCCATTTCTGGTATGACGTTACGCGATACGCCGTGCCTTTGCCATGGGGTGTTACCCGAACTGGATGAAACCGGAAAGGGATCAGTCCTTGACTTTGAAACTAAACCCTTCGCGTGGTTCGTGTATTTCGCGGTTCACCTCACCTACGATTCGTTGCCCCGCCATACCCCAGCACCTTGCTGCGCGCTGGTCTTTGCAGACGGCCGCCAGCGGCCGGGCCAGACCTTCCGGTCGGGCATCTGCCTGCGCTGCGCTACGGCGCGACGAGCCATTTGCCGCCGGCCAGCCTTTGCCACAGCCACCAACTAAAATAAATCTGTCTGCAAGGTCACCGGACCCAACAATCCTGAGTCGATCAGCGAGGTTGTTTTGGTCAGCATATCGAAGCGAAAAGCCTCGTGGGTTTTGGTGAAGCGTTTTTCTTTGGGCTGGCTAAGATCGCCGATGATGCGGTTCGCCCAGAGATTGATGACATCAATTTCCAACACGTTGCCGGTAGGCTTCACCGCTTTGGTGATATCCACGCGCCAAGGAAAGCACCAAAGGATGCCAAGTTTCTTGCCGTTGAGCCGCACTTCGGCAACTTCCTTGACATCTCCCAAGTCGAGAAAGAGCCTTTTGGGCTTGCGGTCGGTTTCGTTCGCAGCCTCGGCGGCGTCGCTCAAGTCGAATGTTTTCCGGTAGGTGGCCGTGCCCGAATAGAATTTGATTCCCGCTTCAGCGCAGCGAGTCCAGCTTGCCAGCGTGGGAAAATCGGCATTGGTGGGACCACCCCAAGCCGGATCGAACGCGACGTTCCAAGGGCCGGCGAGAGTTTGCACTTCGATGAGCTTGGGGAAATTGCTTGCGGCTATTCCGGTGATCTCGTTGGCGATTGGTTTGCGAAACACGACAAAACAGGAGCCGAAGCGATCGAACTGCAACGGCAACGTGGTGTAACCATCGGCCTGATGAAAGGCGTTTGCCGGACGGATGCTGCCGCTAACGGGATCAAAAATCTCGGGCTGCCTGCCGGCGACCCGGAAGGTGAAATTCTGCGTCGTCGGCTGGTTTTTGCGGTTGATGACGAAATAGATCTCGTCGTGGCCGCACGTGCGATGGATATAGTCGAATTTGTCCGGCTGCGCATCCTGCCCCGGGCAGGTAAAATCGGGCTTCACACCATCGGCGAGCAGAACCGAGCGTGGCGATTTGCCCCAGATGACGCGACCTTTGCCGAAGCCGCGTTCGGTGCGGTTCGTGCCGTCCAGATCGCCCCAGATTTCGGCGGCGATATTTTTCACTTCCGCATCACAGTTAGGATAGTTTTTCAGGCCAGTGGCCTTTTCGGGCGGGGCACCGATGATGGTGGCGCCGTCGCGAACCAACTTCCGAAGTTTCTTTATCACCTCGACCGACATTGCCTTCGACGGTATTGGAGAAACCCTCAAGCTCTGATAATTGCCGACCCGCATGGCTATTTCCGGCACGGGGGAAACGCAATTTTGCAACACCAACAGCCGGTAACTCATGCCGTCCGGCAACACAATCCGTCCGTCTTTGACCGACATCCGTGTCAGTAGCACTTCGGCATTGCAGTAATCGCAGTCGTAGCCCAAGCCAAGTCCTGGAACGATGTATTTCGGCGGAGCCAGGCTAGGCGGCTCCTCGCCGAGGTAGAAACAAACGTCGCCGACGAAATTTCCCTGTTGCAGCATATATGAGCAGCGTGACAGATAGGTAAAGAAAGCAGGAGACTGCTCCCACCAAGTGATGTTGGGTGTAAAATGCTGACCGGCGCAGAATTCATAGCCCGGCTTGCCGTCTTCCGGAGGTTGACAGGTTGCCTGATGCAGCATGATGCGATTAATCCCCCAGCAGAAGGCGTCGTTGGCGTAGGGTTTCAATTCGCATGGACCGAACGACCAATGAGTGCGATCCCCTTCCATTTGCGTGAAGGATTCAGCTTGGGCCTGACGTAGCCCATACACGTGTGCGGCCGAGGCGGTCTGTTTAAGATTCAGCTTCAGCCCCGGGTCAGGGTTAAAATGGTCGGGCGCATTGTAATTCACCCAGAACTCGCCGGCGGGAAAGTCGCAGCGGCCTAGATTCTTCAGCGCGTCTTCGGGGGAATGTTATTCGGACCGGCCGCTTCATTGCCCATGATCATGCCGTTTGAATGGCACACATCGGCAAAATGACCGTAAAAGTTATCCGCGAGGCAGTCTTGAATGGTCCGATCAAAGTCCGCGCGGAAACGGGCAGTCACATCATCGTTCACGATGGTAACGCCCGTCCCCGGCTGGTAGCAGCCAACCACGGCGTCATCCATTTTGACGTTCCAAGTTTGGGCGTTCCCCGGCCGTTGCCCGGCAGCGAAGGTGATGGTGTAGTTCGTTCCGGGAATAAGACCAGAGATAGTCTGCGAAAAAGTTCCCGTTCCCTGAAGAAACGCTGCCTGCTCGCCCTGCGGCGCATTCGGATTCCCAAAGGCGCTGCCATTGCCGCAGAGACCAGATCCGGTCGGGTTGGCACCATCACCACTGAAAGTCCACGAACCACCGGCAGGATTATATTGATGTTTGCCCGCACCAAGACTCGGCGACTCAAAGCCAAAGTTTGGAACCGTCACGGATGCTCCTCCCGCTGAAACCATTTGCACGTTGTCAATGAAGACGGTGTTGTCGCCACCCGCCAAGTCAGTGCCGACGAAGGCCATCGTCTGCGTCGCCGCCGTGGCCGTGAAGGTCGCCGTGTAGTCCACCCAACTGATCGCGCCCGGCAGCGCGGGCAAGTAAGGCTTGAGATCATAGCCGCGATACTTGCGGAACTGTTCGGGGAAATCCTGGGTCCAAGTAAGCTTGCCGGCCTCCCAACTGTCAGACCACAAATACGCGATGTGACCGCCGGCTTCGCGAGCCGCCTTGAGGATCGGTTCGCCGAGATGTTTGAAATGGTCGTCGAACGCGGCGGAATTGAGGAAGTCAATTTGATAGCCGTTGCCCCCTTCAAAGGTATCCCCGTTGGGATATGCGTGCTTGAACTGACCCTCCGTCGTCACCGTGTAGCCGGTTCGGAGAATGGTCCACTGTCCGGCGGGCACGTCCCATTCCAGCCGGCCGTCAGGTTGCAGTTTATCGGTCAGATCGATGATGTCTTCGGGATGAATCGCCACGCCCGCACCCGGATGCGGGATGGCCTGCACGCAATAGTCGCGATAGTAGCCGTCCACCGTGTCGGGCTGGGGAAGTTTGTCCGAGAATTTTTTCGGGCCTTCGACACTCACATCCGCCTGCACGACTTTTTTCATGGCATTGTCGGGCGTGACCCAAGGCCCCAGCATCACCCAGCAACTGGCGGAAAAATTAAAACCCAACTCGATATTGACCCGTTTCGCCTCTTTGACGGCGTGGCGGAAGAGTTCCCACCACTCGGGGCTTTGATACGTCACGCCGGGCAGCGGCGCGAGGCCGGCATAGCCGCCGTTGCAGATCAGGTTGACGCCGCTGATGCCTTTGGCCTTGAACTGCTCCAGGTCGCGGGTGATGCCGGCTTTGTCCACGCGATTGAACAGCCAAAACCAATACACACGCGGCTTGGCGGAATCGGGGGGCGCGGCGAAGCCTGGTTCAAGATTCCCTTCCGCCGAAATTCCGGCGGTGGCGAAAAAAAGCGCTGAGGCAAACAGCGCAAATGAAAGAAACCCGCGGAACCACCGCCGCAGAAAGTTCACGGAACAAAAATTCATGTCAGAAATGGATAATATGTTTGATCAAGTGTCTGATAAAACCGAACGGTGCAACGCCACAATGTCCGACTCATTGGAAAATTACAACAGGTTTGCAATGACGCGAAAAAGCGTGTTTCGATATGCAGTATTTGTTTTAACCAGGCGACGCCACCCGGAACGTTCGCATTCACCCGGCGCGTTCCATCTTCCCAAGCCATTACTCACAGACAAGGTTAGACGGAAATTCAGATACAAGAGGACACAGGTGAGGGCGGTCGTCAAAACAAAATAATTCAGCGCCGGGATTCGAGGCCATTCCCCAGCACCTTGCGGCGTGCTGGTCTTTGCAGACGGCAACCAGCGGCCGGGCCATCCGCCTGCGCTGCGCTACGGCGCGACGAGCCATTTGCCGCCGGCCAGTCGGAGCGCGGATTGTCCCCAATCCGCAACGCGTGGCTAGACAGACCAATTTGAAATCATCCACCGCGTCCGGTCTGGCGTAGCGCTGCGAGTTGAGACAACTCGCGCTCCGTTGCGGCAGCCACCAATCCAAATTAACGCAAAGTCGCAAAGACCCGAAGGCGCAACCTGAAACCCGATGATTTTGGAAAGCGGAGTTCAAGGCCAAGGTGAATCTGGCCATGGCCTTCCAGAGGGGCACCGGCAGGAAATCGCACCAGTTAACGGCGCCGGTTCCAATAGTAGCCGCCGCCGCCGCCGAGCAATAACACCAAGAGCACAATGAGTAGAATTGACATGCTTAAACTTTAGGACCGGCAATGGTTTTGCGCCATGGGGTGTTTCCCTACCGCAACTGCGGCCGCTCCGCGATGTCTTGCCGCCAGCCATTTTTCGTCCCGCAGGGACACCCGACAATAGCCCGGCGTTTCAACGCCGGGATGCTGGCACACGGTTGTCAGTCCCAGCGGGACGGCTGAACCATTGCGCGGGATTTGCCCATTGCCCGTCATTTCGTTTTCCCGTCATTTCGATTTACCAATCGGTCGTCCCGGCGGGACTTGAATTCATGGCGGACAAAACCCGGCATTAAAATGCCGGGCTATTCTCATTTCGTCACGTTGTGACGACCCGCCACTCCCCGGCGCCTTGCGGCGTGCCCGTCAGCCGATGATTTCGGAATGCGGCCTGCGGCGTGCGGAATTGCCGGCCAAGCTGAATCTATATTGGTAGGGCGGTGGTGCCCACCGCCCAAAAACTTCCCGGCGGCGCGGCAGCGCCGCCCTACCGCAATCCTGTAGAATTCATTTCCGTTCGATCACCCGGCGTAGTCCGGTTGGCATCGGCCAACGCCGGGCTGATTGATTTAATCTTTTCGGGGTAAGGTCAGGGACTTTGTCGCGCACCCATGGGTTCCGCAGCGCCATTTCCCAATATTGGTCAATTGTTTCGTGATATTAAGAATTGAGTCCGAAATATTGGGAAACAGTTTTGTAATATTAAGAAATGGTTCCGTGATATAACGAAACTGTTCCGTGATATTGGGAAACGATTCATCAATATAGGGAAACCATTTTGCAATATTAAAAAATGGCTTAGTTATATTAGGAAACCATTCCGTGATATAACGAAATGGTTTCGTGATATGGGGAAATGATTTTGTTATATCTGGAAACCATTTCCAAATATAGGGCAATGGTTTCGTGATATAGGGAAATGGGTGCTTTTATCCATTTTTCCGGGTTTTTTGGTCAAAATTGCCACTTTTTTGGATTTTGAGCTGTTCAATGGGACATTATGGCGCTGGCAAAACCATCGCCCGGTTTTCCAAATGCAGCCGGCTTTTTGGCGTAAAATTGGCACAGGTGACCGGAATTTCGTTGCCGGATCCGAGCCATTCCCCAGCTCCTTGCGGAGCTGCCTGCGGCAGGGCCACCGTTTGCCGCCGGCCAGCCGGGGCGCGGATTGTCCCCAATGCCAAGCCGAGGCTCGGCCCGCAGCGCGTGGCCAGACCAGTAGGCTTGGAATCATCCCACCGCATCCGGTCTGGCGTGCCGCTGCGAGTTGAGACAACTCGCGCCCCGTCGGCAGGGTAGGGACTGGCGCGCTGCGCCGTCCGCGCCGCCGAGCCCAGCGTCATGGTCGGTCGCCTGCCTCCATGCGCGCCTTCTTCGCAAAGGCGAGCGGATGGGGACGCCGCAGTGCTGCTTTCCTATCAAGCCAACTTCCATTCACCGCATAATCTCAAAATAATGTCTTTCACCGAATCACGGCAACCGGAATAATCCACCGGCCCAGTCGAAATCTATGAACAACAAATTTTTTATCCGTGGCCTCCTGACAATGTTGATCAGCCATACGTTGCAGGCGGCGGATTCGCCCGAAAATTTCGACGCCACGAGCGCGAGCGTTGGCTGGCAGACCAACGGGCTGGAAACGCCGGTCAACCAACGGGTCATGCCCGCCGGAATTTTCGTCGAACTGCCCCGCATGAGGCCGAATGCGCTCGCGTTGAGTCCCGACGGCAAACTGCTGGTGACTTCCGGCCTGACGCGCGAACTGGTGGTCGTGGACCCGGCCACGGGAAGAATTCTGCAACGCGTGCCCTTCCCCGGGGAGAAGGAAAATCCGGCGCTAAATTCCGTTTCGTCACTCATTCTTGATGCGAACGAGAAGTCTAAAATGAGTTTCACCGGCCTGGCGTTTTCGCCCGACGGCGGACGGATTTATCTTTCCAACGTCAACGGCGACCTCAAGGTTTTCAGCGTGGGCAAGGATGAAAGAATTTCCCCGTTGGGTTCCTTTCCGCTGCCGAAGGCCAACGCGCCGGATCGCGCGAATGACATTGCCACCGGAATCGCAGTTTCGCATGACGGCAAGAAAATCTACGTCGCACTCAACATCGCCAACCGGCTTGCCGAACTGGATGCGGCTACCGGCAAAATCTTGCAGACTTGGAATGTCGGCGTCGCGCCTTTCGACGTCGCACTCGCGGGCCAAAAAATTTATGTGAGCAACTGGGGCGGCCGCCGGCCCGATGCCGGCAGCGTTACCGGTCCGATCGGCCGCAACGGCGTCGCACGCGTGGATGAAAATTCCGTCACCAGCGAAGGCTCGGTTTCGGTGATTGACCTCGACGGCGGCACGAATCAAACCGAAATCCTGACCGGCCGGCACGCCTGCGCGCTGGCGCTTTCGCCGGATGGAAAATTTCTCGTTTGCGCCAATGCCGGCAGCGACACGCTGAGCGTCATTGACACGCGCACGGACAAAATCGTGGAGACGATTTGTGCGCGGCAAAATCCCGGCGACTTATTCGGCGCGCAGCCCAATGCGCTGACGTTCGATAAATCAGGCAACGAATTGTTCGTCGCCAACGGCACGCAAAACGCCATCGCGGTGTTTCAATTCAAGCCGGGCGATTCCAAATTGCTCGGCCTGATTCCCGTCGGCTGGTTTCCCGGCGCGCTGACGTTCGACGCGCGACGCAAGGTGATTGACGTGGCCAACCTCAAAAGCATCAGCCCCAAATCGGAACCCGCAAAAATGGGTCATGGCTTCGGCTTCAACACGCATCAATATTACGGTTCGCTCTCGCTGGTGCCGG